>Ga0335394_10003078_pt1 | contig 18871 bp, 13 predicted proteins | sample MAT03_FD_205741 | JGI IMG/M metagenome (GOLD analysis project Ga0335394, IMG submission 205741) | Freshwater microbial communities from Lake Fryxell liftoff mats and glacier meltwater in Antarctica - MAT-03 (spades assembly) (version 2) ... | reverse complement strand
AACCCCCAAAAGTTGTCGGCGAAATTCCGGCACACGAATCGTCAGATGAGCTGCTCGGCTGACGTTATTACTTAAACATGCTTTGCATATATTTTCGTAATATTTTTTGAGCGGTTGAAGTCTAATTAAATAAAAATGCACCGTAAAAACGAGTGCCCAGTTTTATGTTAGGGTATTATTTTACTTTGTTATATGTTTTATTTTTGATATATTATTTTGTTATGTAAGATTAATAAAAACCTAATTAAGGTGAGGGTGTATGACTAGAGTAAGTTTATTAGGAGGACAAGATCAAACACTTCCTGCCAGATTAGCTGGTTTGACTCAAGATCTACATTTGCCAACAATTTCTACTCGCTTAAGAGCCTCCAAACAGGGTGGAAGAACTTGGGAACAAATTAAAACAATTCTTTCCAAATTAGGCGTTAAAATAGAACGTACAAACATGGAACATGTTGTAAAAAAACTAGATAGGTTTATGTCTGATAAAAAAAACGTTTTATTTGAAGGGGATGCGTCTCAGATTAAAGTAAATATCGCAAATCTAGAGAAAATCCTATCTAAGATAGAAGCAGCCGACCCAAAGAAAGCAGAAAAATGTAGAGCAGTTTTTGAAAAATGCAGAGGAAACCTAAATAAATTCAAAAAAGAAGGTCTTCAAAAAAAATTCTCTAATCTCAGTCATTTTACTGACAACGACTGTTCTGTCATTCTCAACGCAGTGGGAACTCCTGTCGACGATATGCAAAGCCTTAAGAAATTTGTACCTAAAATTCAGGCTTACCTAAAAGATGAGGCTGGAAATGAGGATGGCTATACACAACTAGAAACAGATTTAGGGTTCTTAAAAGAAATTTAAGCTACTTTGAATTACATGGTTTTAAGTGGTGATATCGCTGGCTACCGACACACTGGCGATATGTGTAAATACCATGTTTATCGAACAAACGAGTCACTCAAACAAGGAGACACGCTGAACACAGCCCCACTCCTTACAAAAGAGAAGCTTTTAGAAATCAATAACTATATGAACGAACTTACATTTCCTGAACCAGATCCCAAATTTTCTAGACCAGAGTACTTTAATCATTTAATAAAAATCTTGAGACAAGAGCATCTCAAAAGAGTACGCTATGATCGAACATCAGCTTTTCACATTCAACAACCAATAGCTGGAGTTGCTGAGTTTGGCGAATATTACGATTATCTGGTTCAAAAAAAAACTATTGCAGCCTGGTCACACGACAAACGTAACTTTTATATTAAATTTGAGCCAACAGACGATGAAAGGATCTTGGTGAGTGAAATGACTTGGCGGGATTTGACAACTTTGGAAAATGAAAAGAATGTTCAGTAAAAATGTCATATGTGTGTAGAAATTATTAAGGCTGTCAAGGGAAACTCTATACTAAACAGATTGCTGATCTTCTCTCAGATTTCGCAACTCGCTGCGTGGTGAAAATGAAACAAGCTTGCCTTCAAGGAAGCTCTGCAATAAAAAAAAAGAGGTTCCAATAGTTTCCATCGAGCATCTGTAAGTCTATGAGCCCACTAAATCGTCTCAGTATCAATTTTTCTTCACTTGATTTTCGTCCCTTGACCTGTCCCCAATTAATCCAACCAAAAATAGAAGTTCGTGTAAATTTTTAACAAAAATAAAGGGACACGAACAATGAAAAAATCAAGATTCATATAGCACAAAAGATCTTGCCCTTGAGGCAATTTAAAAGAGAAAAAGACAGATTTGCGCGCCTAACTAAAAGCACTCCTCATACTGTTACTTAGTGATTTTTCATACGAAAATTACGAAATAGACTGTTGCGCAAATTCCTTGAGACAACAAATACAAAGTTTGCGTTTCTTACTTATCGCGGCAGACGATGTTCTTATTACCAAGGTGCAATTAAAAGTGTAGGTTGACATCCACCCTCTCTTTAGGTGTATAAGTATTCTCTTAAAACTTGGAGATATTTATGACACACGAAGATGATATAAAATTTTTAGAAAAGTTAAAGTCTGCTCCCATTCTTAGAAAAAGATTTGAAGAAATTTTAAACGTTGCGCATAACTCATCCGGTGAACTAATTACAGCTGACCAAGCTGAAATGAAAGCGATAGAGGAAGTTCAAAAATTAGGAAGAGAAATGCTAACAGAATGGGCTTTAAACCAACATGAAAAGGCTAATGGGGTTATAAAAAAAGAAAAACCAAACGCAAAGAAGCACATAAAAAAAAACTCTACTGGCAATCAACATTCGGACAAATAGAAATAGAAGAAACTCTTTTAGAATTAAACAATAAGATCATCCGTCCATTTTTCCTTATCGGCAAAGATTAAGTGTAGATCGTACTCAGTTTGTCTACAACGCGCTATTGTTGATTTTGGTGCAGATGTGTCATTTCAAGAAGCTCAAAAGAAGCTAAAAGAACATTATAGACTTGAAGTTCCTCTTAGCTCAATACAATCCATTGTAGAAAATCATGCAAAAAACGTTTTTGAGTTCATTGAAAATGATAAACAGAAATTAAAAGGAGGAAATGCAAAACAGCTTATTGCAGAAATGGATGGATCAATGTTCCAGTCGTTGATACAGCTCTTCCAAAAGAGGGTAGACAAGACAAGCGGCGTTGTAGGAAGCTTAGATGGCAGGAAGCTCGTTTATGCTTTGTCAGGGATGCAAATCATGTAACACCAATTTTTTATGCTACAATGGGAGATACTGAAAGAGCTGGTTGTTTACTGTATAGAGCAGCCTTGAGAGTTGGTCTTGGAGCAAAGACAAAGGTTCATGGAGTTGGGGATGGTGCGAAATGGATAGAAATTCAAATGAAGCGAGTATTTTGTAAAAATGTTTTGAAGAGTTTTTATCATGGAGACAGCAAGGGCATAATGGTTTAGTTGGTTGGTAGAGAACTTCGAAAACTATTTTATCTGGGAAGTATTCGACTTTTTTCACTTGTACATTGTCAATCTGATTGCTATGGTATAGCATGCTTGAACTCGTGGAGCTATTGAACGCCTAATGAATCAAGAACCGTTGAATAAAAAGCACTACGACCACCCATTAAGCGGGGATTGGGTAGGCCATAGAGAATGTCACTAAAAAAAACAGGCATTCTCAACAGCTAAACCGTTTTTCATGACAATTTATGTCTAAACTCCAGCCTCGTTTCTTTTAAGACTCAACGTGTTCGTTGCTATATTCAATAAAATCCGAGAAGAAGGCAGTATCCGCAGGACTACCGCATTCCCACCATCAAAAATTTCTTCGCAATATTTCTCTCGATTCTTCGAAGCATGCTCATGAAAACCTCTTGGCTTATTTATAGAGGACATTGGGTCATGAGGATTCTACCTGCTAGACACTCTAAAATAAGTTATAAGACTTTCTGCTAAGAAATAATTTTTTATTTGATTTAAAACAACTTAAAATCGAGCTTAAGAGTGTTCAATAATGCCATTTCTTGAAAAATATCTAAAAGCATCCCCTAGAATGCTGAAAAAGTACTTAACAATCAAAAATGAGCTCAGAGAATGCTTGGAATTATGTAAAAAACATGGTTTAATTCTAAGTTATTGTTGATAAACCCGAAAGGACTCCCAGTATGTTCAAGAAGCTTTTACTCATTTTAGTTTTATTTTCTTTCACCATGCCTCTAGAAGCTTTTTTTCTAATTCCTTTAAGCAAAAGAAATAAGGAAATATCTAATCGAGTTTTTTCCGTTATTAACACGACGGACAATAAGTGGCAGATTGAGGGTAGCTATCCAATTGAAGATGAAGCTGAGCTTGCTTTCTATTTTATCCCTGAAAATGAAAGTAAGAAAAACTGGTCTCAAGAATTTATCATACGTGAGGTCATTAACAAAAAAAAATATACCCTGGAAGAAGAATGTGAATTTGCTAAAAAAATATCTTATATCCCCCCTCCTCCTTACAGCAACTATGTGGTACTAGAAAAAACAGACAATGAACTTATTTACGAAATGTATGTTGATGTTGACAAAGACCCTAAAAAGAAACAATGTGGTCATGAAATAGGCGTAGTAGAGAAAATAGATGATAATCGATTTTGGTATTATCAGTTCTATCAAAAGCACAAAAAGCTTAGTGATGGGCAAAAAGAATCACTGCTATCTCAGTTAAAACAAATAAAAAACATAATGAGCAAATCTTTAAAATTGGCGAAGAAATGATATTACTACGACATTCTTTCTTTTTTGCTTCTTTCTTCTTTTTTGCTTCCTGTCAAGCTGGCATGAAAGAGGAACTGCATAAATTTTTTGAATCCTGTGGGAGCGATTCAAATTCAAATTCAGCAGATATCTATCAGGGTCAAAAAGCTGGATATGCAACAGGAGGAGGCGCATCTGTAAGAAATAGAGTCATGAACACCCATCCAGTCACTATTAATTTACCTAAATTTGACGCAGGTTGTGGGGGTATTGATATTTATGCTGGAGGATTTTCCTTTGTAGATAGTCAGAAACTTGTAGAAAACCTTAAAACTATTGCCTCAAATGCCGCGGGTTTTGCTTTCCTATTGAGTTTAGAAACAGTTTCTCCTCAGACAAGCAATAATATAAAACAGCTTCAGAGCTGGGCAAATATGATCAATAGTGCAGGTATAAATAGTTGTGAAGTAGCTTCTCAATTAGTGGGGTCTGTATGGCCACAAAAAACCATGGCAAAAGAGCAAATTTGCAGATTAACTGGTGTTAACGGCCTCGGTCTTTCTGATTATATTCAAGCACGTCATGACTGTTCTACTAAAAAAAATACATCTGATGTTAAAAATCAACTTGTTGACAGCGGCATTCTATCAGAAGAATACAACATAGGCTGGGAGGCAATTCGTCAAGATGCTGAGTTTGCTACAAATAAAGAACTTGCTGAAATCATGATGACTCTCATGGGAACTTTCGTCACTACTAGCGAAGCTGACGAAGCAAAAGGATCCTTTTACCCTTCCAAAATCACAGATGATTCCTTTTTAAAAATATTGCTTGAGGGTGGATCCACTACATTATACAAGTGTGAAGATGCAAAGCAATGTCTTGTAGTTCGTGAAGAACCGACTACCATATCTTTAACGGATTCATGGATTGGAAAAGTCAAAAATCTATTAACAAGTATGCAAGAAAAAATCTTTCTGGATGAAGAGCTTTCCCCTGAGGAAATTAAATTTCTGACTAAATCGAGCTTGCCCCTATATAGAATAGTAAATGTCCTCAGTGCCCATAAAAAAGGTTACTGCCCTCTAGATCTTTTACAGGTAGCCGAGGTTGTGGCGATGGATATGTTAAGCCAATATTTACGAGAAAGCATCGATAAAGTTAGAGAGGGTTGTCAACGATTGCGTTGGTCACAACTTTATGCAGCAGAAATTGATGAGTATTTAGTGCAGTTGGATCGCGTTGAAAAAAAAGTAAATTACTATGAAACGCGCAATATGGCTCGTAAAGATAAAGAAACTCAAATCATGGATAAAATTGATGCATTTGAAAAATATTTATTCTCTCAATTTGTTTTATACTAGGGGATCACAATGCATGAGTTGACCATACATACCTATGGTGGGGGTGAAATCCTTTACAAAGTTTTTAATGCGCTTGCAATGCTTTTTAATTCCAGTGGGGGACCCATTCAACCTCTTGCGATGATCGTTGCATCGATAGGGGGAGTATGGGCTATCTCTAAGGCTTTTTTTTCATCTCCAGACGCTTTTTTTCAAACATATCTACTTCCGTTGATTGTGATTCCAGGTATTTTTATGATACCGACTTCTAAAGTCCATATAGAAGACGTACTTGTAAACACAAGTTATTCAGTGGAAAATGTTCCCTTATTTCTCGCAAAATTTTCAGAAATAGTAAGTTCTATTGGGTACACATTGACAACATCCATTGAAGCAGTCATGCATTCCCCAAATGATCCTAAGTATAGCGCTACAGGAATGATCTTTGGATCTGAAGCCTCTTTCGACATCAGTCGATATAAAATAGCAAATGCCGATTTAGAACAGAACCTACGTAGCTTTTCGAAGCAATGTGTTCTTTATGATTTGGCTTTTGGCCGTTATTCAATGGATGACCTCCAAAAAACAACTGATTTATGGAAACTTTTAAAAGACAATACTTCAAATATCAGGATGATTCATTATCGAGATTCCACCACCAAAAAAAGCTCATATCTTCCTTGTAATAAAGCATTAGTACAAATGGAGTCCATTTTTGAAGGAGAAAGAAAGTATCTTTCAAATTCAGATTTAATCAAAAATCTTCCCATCTCACTTCAAGTATTAACTGGATTGCAAAAGCAGAAAGAGGAAGAGATATCTCAGCAGCTCCTGATGTTAAATTTATTAGCAGGGGATTTTAGTGCAGGACAATTTGCTAAAAGTAGGGCACAAACCCAACAACGTAACACATATCTAACCCTAGGTTCATTGGCGTCGAGCAGTGTAGTAACTCTAAGAACAGTGATTGAAGTCTTAATCTACGTGTCTTTCATTTTTGTTGTTCCTCTTTCACTTTTCCCTGGGGGCGTGAAACTTATTATATCTTGGGCTTGGTTAGTCGTTTGGATACAACTCTGGCCCCCTCTTTACGCAGTTCTAAATTACATCATGCAAATTTCTGCTAAGGCAAAAGCAGCATGGATTTTTGGTGGTCTTTCAGAAGCGGAAAAAGGCCTTAGCTTTTTTACAAGTGTTGGTCTAGAAAATTTAAACAATGAAATTTACGCCTTAAGCGGTTTTTTAGCTCTTAGCATCCCTTTTATCGCTCAATACATTTTGCAGGGAGGCACGCAGTCCCTTGTTAATCTAACAGGATCTTTAATGTCACCTCTTCACTCAGCATCAAATGCAGCGGCTGCGGAACAAACAAGCGGAAATTATTCCTTTGCCAACACAAATGTTGGTCAGCTAAGTTACGAAAATTCTTCAGCTTTTCAAAAGAATTTTTCTCCAAGCATCTCAAGTGGATTCATGACAGAAAATAAAGGCGATCATTCTAGCACCTATACTGCGAATGGGATTTTCCTAGATCAAAAGTCTTCTAACTTGAGAACCAGCTATTTTTCAGATGAAAACATGGTAGAAAACCTACAAAAGGCCCAACAATATTCACAAACATCAGTAGAAAGTGATCAAAAAAATTACATGGAGAGTTGTTCGAAGCATCTTAGAGCAATGGGAGATATTACGGAGCATCTTTCTCAAGGCGAAAGCTATAATGAAAGCCATTCTACTGGTCAAAGAGGGGATGTCCATGAAAGCGCAAAACATCTTTGGAATGAGGCTGAAAATTTCTCACACAATCATAACATAAGTACCAGAGAAGGTTTAGATTTACTTGTAGGAACAGGTAGTGGAGGGCCGCTCAATTGGTTTGTGGATTCAAAAGTCTCCCATCATGATAGCAGCAATAAAGATGAACTTTTGAGTGCCGCAAAGAATATAACTAACAGCGAAGACTTTCAGGCTCACTTTCAAAAAGTTAAAGATTTTGCCTCAACTGAAGCACATTCAGTTCTAAATGACGAGGGAACTAGAATAGTGGAAGGATATACTCGTTCCTTAGATGAAGTCTATTCTTCTCAAGAGCAATATCAAGCCTCATTAAGCAAAATGAATCAAGTGTCTGAAAATCTCTCATGGGCAGAAAGTCATTCACAATCGATAAAGCAATCTCTCAACCAAGATTTCATGAACTGGGCAAATCAAAAATATAGTGATCAAGGTGGTTACACATACGTTTCTGAAATTCTAAATAGCTCTGAATCAAGACCTGAAAAAGAAATGTTCTCAAATGAATTTATTCAATTCGTAAGAGAAGAATCAGGTTTTAGATTAGATAATTTTCAGGCCCCTGAGACTCATTTTTCAGGGTCAAATATTAAAACGATTGATTCACAGAATGAACTTCATAATATTAAATCAGAAATGGCCCTTGAAGGCTCTCATATGGGGATGGTCACTGGAAATACAAGATCAGATTCGGCTTCCATATATCGAACCGCTGATTTCTTATCCGAACAAGTAAATGCTCAGATGAAAGTTGTTAAAGAATTCGCACAAAGTAACACCGTACCTCAGCAATTTAATGAAAAACAACAGTCTTCCAAGTCCTCTCAACTTTATAACCAAGTAGGACAACGTGTGGAAGATTTCTTTACGGGCAATGACAAATCAGAAAACGTTCTGTCAGGAAACTTCCGTATGAGCGAAAAACCATTTTGGATTAATAAGGAGGAATAATGGGAATATTCCAAAACTTATCTGAAGGAGGACAAACATGGGCTCATAGAATGAGAATGCTTAGGCAAGTTTTTAAAATTGCCACTCTAGTCTCTAGCTCGATAGGCTTATTTGTATTAATTGTGATGATGTTAGATCTCCCAGCTATGTTTTATCAAAGCACGTGGTATTACTTAAAAGCATACATCCTAAAAAATTTTGTAACTCACATAGAAATAAACACTTCATTTTGGAGCAAATTAGCTCACGAGTATCAAAAGCAAAGCAGTGTCTCTGTTCCCATCCAAAAAATCCTCTCTCTTACCTACCCTCAAACTCAGCTATTACTTAAAGCAACACTAACCAATATAGGAATTTCAAGTACTATTACCTCAATCACGTGGTGTTGCTTAATGGGATTTTTCTTTGTTAAAGGTAAAGTATTTAAAGGTAAAAAGCACATTTCAGGCACGAAATTATCATCTTCTATATTACTTAAATTCAAGCTTCTATTGTTTAATAAAGCCTCACCAATTCGCCTAGGGTCTCTTCCTCTTATAAAAGGCACTGAAACACAACATATGATTATCACAGGAGGGACAGGAAGTGGAAAATCAAACTGTATAAATCACCTCTTAATAAGAATAAAAAAAAACAAGCAAAAGGCCATTATCGTTGATACCAACGGAGCTTTTGTAAAGCGTTTCTATCGTCCAAACATTGATATATTACTCAACCCTTTCGATCAAAGAAGTGTGAGTTGGCATCCTTGGATTGAGTGTAGGAATAATTTCGATTACGAAGCTCTTGCAGAAAGTTTCATTCCGCAAAGTTATCATGAAAGTGAAAACTATTGGAGGCAAGCAGGAAGAACCCTTTTAAGTAGCGTCTTGCAAAAACTAGAGAATTCAAAGAAAACCTCTGAACTTACCAACTGGCTGCTTTTTGAAACACTTCCACGACTTTGCTCTTTTGTAGAGGGGACTAAAGCAGCTTCTCACATGGACATTAATTCAGAAAAAACTTCTAGTTCAGTTCGATCTGTCGCAGCTTCCTTCCTTTCATGTATAGAACATCTTAACGATGCTGAAGATGTCTTCTCAATTCGCGATTGGATCCAGAATGAGGAGCAATTCAATTGGTTATTCATAAACTGCGCCCCAGGCCAAAGAGCAGCAATAAATCCTCTCCTCTCTAGTTGGATCTCAGTCGCGATCAGAAGCCTCATTCAACTTGAAACAAATTTGGATAGAAGACTTTGGTTTATTTTAGATGAGCTTCCAAGCCTACCAAAAGTTAAAGATTTAGAAACTTTTTTGGCCGAAAGTCGGAAATATGGGGGATGTGGAGTTTTAGCTCTTCAAAGCATTTCTCAACTTGAAGGAATCTATGGGAAAGAAAGCACCAGAACTATTGTAGGTAATTGCTCAACAAAAGTTGTGTTTTCAGAGCAAGATCCTGAAATTGCAGAAAGAGTTTCTAGGATGTTCGGCCAAAGAGAAGTTAAAGAATTTCAGGAAGGGATTTCTTATGGAGCGCATGAGGTCAGAGATGGGGTTAGCCTCTCCTCACACAATAAATTTTTACCTGTTGTTACTTCAACAGACATTCAGTCTTTAAAAAAGAATGCTGCATTTGTTAGACTTCCTGGACAAAATCCAGTGACTAAAGTCAAATTCTCTATTATTTGACAATACAGCTCGAACTTTAAAAAGCCTCTTCCAAGAGATCCTGTTTACAAAGAATTGATCTAGAAAGAGGCAAAAATGGGCTACCTTATCACAAGTTTAATCTATCACTTCTCATCAATCCAAAATCTATTTTAGATCGATTTAAATCGTTTTTCAATACCATGCTTTGGGGTAAAAATAATTTGATAGCCGACAGCATCAAGAACCTTTGATAGAGTATCAATGGTTATGTTTGTCTTTGATCCTGATTTAGGTAGACGGTAAGGATTCGTGTAAAATACACACATAGGAAAGATGTTGATTGTAATGCTCAAGCATTTCTACTATTCATTTGTCCATAAAATCCCAAATTGACGAGATATTCAGGAATCTAAAAGTTGATATGCATGCTTGACTACATCGGATAATGAACCTTCGCTGAAAGGATTATTTAAGTTAGCAGAGTTGATCAGATCTTGAAAAGAGATCTCTCCTCCGCTTTTGCAAAGTCTGATATAGCTATTCAAAGTTTCTTTAAAATCACTTTCTGATTTCAACCAAAATTGCATGGCACAACATTGAGCGAGGGTGTATTCAATGTAAAACATGGGTGTCATATAGATATGAGGTGTAAGTTGCCATCTTCCTCCTTTTTCCCCATATTTCAGGTCATCCCAATCCCAATCAGGGAGATAGAGATTTTCCATCTTCTTCCACATAGCGTGTCGATCAGATGGCGAAGCTGTAGGGTTAGCGTAGACAAGGTGTTGAAAATGGTCAATTGCCACGCCGTATGGCAGAAATTGCAATGCTTTTGTCAAATGAATCTGGCGATACTGTTGAGCACCTTGATCTCCAAAGAATTTCTCCATAAATGGATATGTCAAAAACTCTAGACTCATCGCATGAATTTCACACGAATCCCATGTAGGTGACTGATAATCAAGCAATGATTTTTTTCGACTGCAGTAGTATTGGAAAGCATGTCCCATTTCATGGATAAATGTTTCAATGTCATGCATTGTTCCATTGAAGTTCGCAAAAATATAAGGAACTTCATAAGAAGGTAAATAAAAACATTCGGGATGAGCCTGCGCTTTCAGGTCGAAAAGGCGACAATTTTTCATCATCTGAAAAAAATCGCTCATTTCGGTTCCCAAATCATCAAACATTTCAGTGGCACGGGCAATAATAAAGTCGTGATCATCCTGTGGTTCCGGATTTCCTTGAAGTGAGAATAGGGGCGCGTCATAGACGTAAAGCTTTTTTAAACCAAGCCGAATGCGCTGTTTTTCATGAAGAGTCCGTGTTAAAGGAACAACATGTTTAAGGACTTCTTGACGGTATTTTTCAACATGTGTTTGGTCATAGCCAATACGTTTCCATTTCTTATAGGCAAAATCAATGTAATTGGCGTACCCAAGTTTTTGTGCTATTTCTGTTCGCTGCTTAACGAGATCATCAAAAATAGAATCGAATTTACCCCCATTTTCCGTAACCCAATTCCACTTTGTTTTTTGCGACTCATGGCGTATATTACGATCTTTGTCTTCACAAAATTTTCCGATTCCAGAAAAACTATATGTTTCCCCTCTGAATTGTAGTTTAGCCTCAGATCGTAATTCCGTGTATTGTGCTTTCGACTTCGATTCCTGGATGAGATCGTCTTTGATGATTGGTTCATAAACCAGAATATCTGCATCCCAAAGAGCGGTGATGTGTTTATTAAACCTGGCTTCAATATCCCCTCTAAAAGGATCTTGTAATAATCGCCGTTTCATTGCAATTTCAAGTTCGGTGACCTCTGGCCAGAATTCATCTCGGTATTGGAGAATAGCCTTGAACTCTTCATTGGAGGTGTCTTGTTTAAATTTCAGTTCGACAAAGTAATACCATGTATAAAGTCTACGGCACAATTGATCCCACTTCTCAACGATGGCGATGCGTGAATCAGCATCTTTAACCCTGCCTAAAGAGTTGTGGAGTGCTTCATATTCTGAAGCAATTTTGTCGTAAGTTGGATTTGGGATTATTATCTCTTCAAAATTAAGCATTCGACTCTTTGTGATTTTTCATTGTTTTTTGTATTTATGTATTGATTATTTTTTGCTGAGTATTTTCTTGCCGTCCTCTCTTAGAGAGCCATCAGGTCCAATATGTCGATAAAGAGTTTGTCTTGTAACACCCAATTCTTGGCATAATTCTCCTACTTTTGTTTCAGGCTTTCCCATAGCTGCCATTGCAAGTCTCAACTTAGCTGTTGTCATTTTAAATGGGGCCCCACCTTTTCGACCTCGAGCCCTGGCAGAAGCAAGCCCTGCTTTAGTTCGCTCTGAAATCAGTTCTCTTTCAAATTCTGCAAGAGCTGCAAAGATACCGAACACCAACTTTCCAGATGGAGTTGTTGTATCAATTGAAGCTCCATGACCTGTTAATACTTTGAATCCTATACCTCGCATTGTCAAATCATGAATAGTATTAACAAGGTGGTGCAGACTGCGCCCCAACCGGTCTAGCTTCCAAACGATGAGAACGTCTCCTTGGCGTAAAGCCTTTAAAGCGGCTAATAAGCTTGGTCTCTCATCAATTCGCCCTGAAGCATAATCTTCATAAATGTAAGTGGGGTCAACACCATTCTCAATCAATACATCCCGTTGAAGATTGGTCGTTTGAGACCCATCTGATTTTGACACTCGTAGATATCCGATCAACATAAACTGTCACCTAAACATTCGTTAGTTGATGAATGAGGGGAGGCTCTCACTTTAGTTTCTATGTCAGTTCTCATGTCTTTTTCTAGCTCTTCCTCGATTTCTTCTATCGGGGGCAATAGATTTTCAATAGATTTAGGAAGGTTTTTTCTTGTTGTGGAATACTCAGCAACACTCATTAGCTTCTGTAGGTCTCTTAAGGCATATTCCGCTTTGATTTTAGATTTTTTCTTACATAGAATAAGGCCAATGCTAGGGTTGTCTTGAGACATTTTTAACATGTCGTCAATAGCTGCTAAGTAAAAATTCATCTGCCCTGTATGCTCGGCTTTGAATGGTTCCGTCTTCAATTCTACGGCTATGTAACGATGTGAAGGTATGTGGTAGAACAGTAGGTCAACGTAAAATGTGTCTCCATCTATTTCGAGAGGGTATTGACGACCAACAAAGGCAAAACCATGTCCAAATGCTAGCAATGTCTGTTGAATTTTCTCAACAAGTCCGTCCTCTAGTTCTTTTTCAAGATGCCCTGGGAGCAAATTTAAAAAGTCGAAAAAGTACGGATCACATAATGTTTCCTTGGCCAAGGTTGATTGAGGTTCTGGAAGACGCAAAGAGAAATTTGTTACAGCCTTTCCTTGTCTAGAATAGACGTCCCTATCAATCCAATCTTCTAATGCTCTTTTTCCCCACGCATTCTCTATAGTCTTTGTCGCATACCATAACCGCTGTTCAATGCTATCAAGCTTCTCCATTAAGAGTATGTTATGACTCCACGGGATTAGTGTTAGGACACCTAGGTGATCTATCTCATCAAATAGTCCCACCAGTGGTGGGACTATTTTGTATTCTTTATAGAACGCCCTCATCCTAAATACATTTGTGCGTGAGAAACCCTCTACACCGGGAAATTCGTTCTGAAGATCTTTAGCAAGCTTTTCAATAAATTTCGTTCCCCATCCGCGGCCTTCCTGTCTTTCAACAATCGTCTTCCCAATAGTCCAATAGAGTCGGATGAGTTCTTTGTTTACGGCGGTTGTTGCCCTTAGCTGGCATTCACGAATGTGCTTTTTTAGATTGGCTAGAATTGAGTTGTATTCATTGTTTGAAAAAAACTCAGCCCCTTCATTTGTTGTTAAGATGATTTTTGCTTTTTTTGATTTTGTCATAATGATTCTCAAATTCAGTTGCTTTCTTGTCACCTAAACGATCGATTATGTGACGATAAAAAACTGGCTTTTTCCAGGTACTTTATATATCATTTAACCCGTAATATAATCTATGTTCTACAAACATTAAAATCAAGAGTTATGTGACTTATCATGCCGAGCATCAGCGATACTGCTTACCCAAGATTGAAAACATCTCCATCAGCCAAAGAATTAGAAGAAATTTATACACCTTCATTGCACGAGTTATCGTTTGCCAAGGAACGGACCAGACAAGCCCATCAATGTGCTTACCTCCTAATTTTGTTAAAAACATTCCAACGGCTCGGCTATTTTGCTACTTTTACAGGAATACCAGGGTTGATTATCGACCATATTGCCAAGTGTGTAGGTCTTACAGATGCTTCCGAGCAGCTTAGAGTCTACGATACAACAACAATACGTGATCGTCATAAGCCATTGATACGCGAATTTATTGGAGTGCGCCCATTTGGGAAAGAAGCTCGTCAGATTATTATCAGCTCATGTACCAAGGCTTCAAGTACCCGTGATGATTTACCAGACATCCTAAATATTGCAATTGAAGAATTAATTAAACAACGTTATGAACTTCCAGCTTTTAGCACATTGCTTAGGTTAGCAAGAAGTGCACGCAGCAAAGTTAACAGGGAGTATCATGACCATATTTATGATTCCATGGATGCTTCTATGAAACAATTGCTTCTAAATATTTTAAAGCTTTCCGAGGGTGAATCTAAAAGCCAATTTGATAAAATTAAGAATGAACCAAGACGGTCAACAGTTCCTGAGTTTAAGGATTCTCTAGATCACTTAAAATGGCTGCAGGATAAAAACATTGAAATAAATACGTTTTCAAATATACCTGAACTAAAGATACGACAATTTGCCGCCGAGGCACGATCCCTTGATTTATCGTCCTTGAACGATATGCCTGAAAGAAAACGGCTTGTCCTTGTTGCCGCTTTGATTCTAAAGCAGGTAGCACGATCACTAGATGATGTCGCCAACATGTTTATTCGCCAAATTAAAAAAATACACAACAAAGCGGATGATGCTTTAACAGCTTATCGCGCATTCCATAGCGATAAAACAGATGCTCTAATCTCTATGCTGCTTGAAATTACAAAGACATTTAAGGGCGAGGGTACCAGGGAACAGCGTTTAGGAGCCATCGAAGCATTGCTCGAAAAAGAGGCGGAGACAATTTTAACTCAATGCGTAGAACATGGAGCCATCATAGAAAATAATTATCTTTCATTTTTATCACCCTTTTACATCGCTAGGCGAAGAGCATTGTTCTTGTTTATTGAAACAATTCCTCTAGTATCTACAACACAAGATCTTGTGCTCATAGATGCTATCGCATTTTTGATAAAAAATAAAAGTTTTCGTGGCAGATGGATTTCTATTGAGAATTCTCGCCTTAACTTGTCTTTGGTTCCTGATAAGTGGTGGCTGATTGTCACTGGCCATAAAGAAAGAAACGCTACTGTCAGTAAAATTGATCGGCGTTTTTTTGAAATCTGCGTTTTCTCTCAAATGATGTTGGAATTGAAGTCCGGAGACCTTTGTATTCTAAGAAGCGATCAATTTAGCGATTACCGTAAAGAGCTTGTATCTGATGAGAGGTATAAACTCGACGTTGCCCTCTATGAGGAACAGTCTGGAATACCTGTTGATGGACCTCGGTTTATTAATCAATTAAAAGCAAAGTTAGAAGCTACCTCAAAAATGGCTGATGATGGCTTCTCTGAGAACGAATACCTTCAAATTGTGAATGGAGAACCTATATTAAAACGCTTGCGTTGCAAACCAGAACCATCTGACCTGCATCTACTTGAGCAGAAACTTGCCGAACGTATAGCACCTGTCGATATTATTGATATTTTATCAGATACTGAACATTGGCTCAATTGGACAAATAATTTTGGGCCGATTTCAGGCCATGATTCCAAGCTATCGGATCCCCGAGAACGTTATCTTTCTGCGGTCTTCTGTTATGGCTGCAGCCTGGGTCCAACACAGACGGCACACTCAATTAAAGGACTTGATAGAAGGCAGGTATCATTTATAAATCAACGTCATATCACTGAAGAAAATTTGAATCAGGCTATAGCTACGGTCGTTAATGCTTATTCTAAACTTCCTCTTCAGAAAATTTGGGGAACTGGAAAGTCGGCTTCTGCTGACGGGACTAAATGGGATTTATGCCCACAAAACTTAATGTCCGAATATCATATTCGATATGGGGGTTATGGTGGAATTGGCTATTATCTTGTCGCTGATTCTTACATTGCCTTATTTTCACGTTTTTCAACCTGTGGAGCGTGGGAAGGACATTATATTTTGGATTTTATTGAAGAAAACAAGTCCGACGTACAACCAAACACAATTCATGCTGATACACAAGGGCAAAGCACTGCCATTTTCGGCTTAGCGTATCTTTTAGGAATTCAATTAATGCCTTGCATTCGGAATTGGAAAGATTTAAATCTATGTCGATCAAATAGCGATCAACGCTACACTCATATTGAATCATTATTTAGCACAAATGTCGATTGGAATTTAATAGAAACTATGCTTCCTGATATGTTGCGAGTCGCCTTATCAATAAAGGCAGGCACGATTATGCCTTCAACTATTTTAAGACGCCTTTCTACCTATAGCCGCAAAAACAAACTATACTTTGCGTTTCGTGAATTGGGGCGAGTCGTCCGCACAATTTTTCTACTGCAATATATTTCAAATATTGAATTGCGTCACATGATTCAAACGGCAACTAACAAGAGTGAAGCATTCAACAAATTTATCCAATGGGTATCGTTTGGTGGAGCGGGCTTATTGATGGAAAATGTGCGAGATGAACAAAGAAAATTTATTAAGTATAATCACCTGGTTGCCAATCTATTATCATTTCACACACTTATAACAATGAGTAAAGCCCTGAAGCAGCTGCAACAAGATGGTAATCTCATAAATAAAGAAACCCTCGAAAGGCTTAGCCCATATCGAACAGGACACATAAATCGTTTTGGTAATTATGAAATCAATTTCAGCCGAGAACCTGACCCATTAGAAGTTTACATGGAAAATCCCATTTTTTAACCTTATGTGTGTATTTTACACGAATCCTTACCGCCTACCAATTGGTCAATTATCTAAAGCGGCGGACAAGAATTTCATCCAAGGGATTACTTTTTTTAAGGTAATGAAATTTATGCAGCATCGCTATTTCTGCTTTTTCTTAAATCAAGAATAGTTTCTAAATATTTTTATATTGCTAAATTTACCCTTTTTCAGTATAATAGATATATTATCAGTATAATAGTTATAAAAAAAGCTAAGGAGCTCAATGGCTAAGATTGAACTAGCTAAACCGGTTTACAGCGTACTTCCGGAACATGACATTTTTAAAATTCATTCTAAACAATCGAAAGCTAAAAAAATTGCTTTGAATATTATTTCTACGTTTATTTTTCCAATGGGCATTGCTCGAATAATCAGATACGGCATAGGAAAATTAACAGGAAAAGTCATTTTACCTGCACAAATAAATTGTAAAAAACAGGAATTGGATCAAGTAAGAAGGACTGGTTTAAATTTGATCAAAATGCATGATCTAAAGGCCGATCGTTTAACAATTAAAACCGCTGATCAGGTTCAATTAGATACACTTAAAATCTTAAATCCTAACCAAAATAAAAGCCCGGATAATCAAAAATGGATTGTACTTTTCTGCCCACAATTTATGCCCTATGAAAAATTAATTCCCTTTGCAACTAAGTTGTCTCTAGATACTGGAGTGAATATTTATCTTGGGAATTTTCGGGGATTTGGCTACAGCAAGGGAGCTCCTTCTTGTGCAAAAGACCTTGTCTTGGATGGTGAAGCCATGATTCAATATTTGCATTCTCATGAAAAAATCCCCTACAGCAATATTTTTGTTCAAGGGTGGTCAGTAACAGGTGCTGTGGCTACAGAGGTTGTTGCCCGACATCAGCAGAAAAATGAGGAATTGAAGCTCTGCAATGATCGCTCATTTTCTTCGTTATTTAAAGAAATTAAGTGTTTTTTGCCTTCTGCTGGAATCATTTGTGCTTCAATGGCTTACCTAATTGGTTGGAAGTTTAACTCAATTAATTCTTGGAATTCGATTTCGGATAAAAACAAAATGATTTTATATCAAAAAGAAGATGATAATATCCCCTACAAAGCTAGTCTCTATAAAGCAGCCAAAAATTCTGAAAATAGGACTGCTCGACCAAAATACAAACCTCAAAATGCAATTGAAATTGAAAGCAAATGTAATCTTATGCTTACTTTAGAGAATTACGAGGGTTATAAGGATTATCTCAATTTGATGAAAAAATTATTTTTACAATAAATATCTTATTTTCCTCGGGAATTAGAAAGCTAACCTAATAGCTTTTGATTCTGTCGTTCGCTAGATTAGATGATAATTTTTCCCGTAGAAAGGGTGCTTGCCTTGCTCCTGATAGGGGTTATAGAAAGCAAGACAAACGATCAAACGAAGGCAATTGTTTTTGAACAGATGACATAGCCTTAGATGATGCATGCAAGGGAGTTTTAACTTGAAAGCGGGCGTGGATTGAATATACGCTAAGCGTATGCTTAGTTCAATGCAGTCTTTAGTTGGATCGCTTTAGCTGTTCCTAGGCTACTGAATAGGGGATTGTCCCATTCATTCGCAATATAGTCCTTTCCACTTATTTGCCAAAGCAGTTAGAAGATCGACTTCAATAGATCCACCATAAAGTGTGGACTTGCTTCAAGATTTTTAAGAACAAACCAGTGTTAGCCTTTCCTCACACAATAAATTTTTGCCTGTTGTTACTTCAACGGACATTCAGTCTTTAAAAAAGAATGCTGCATTTGTTAGACTTCCTGGACAAAACCCAGTGACTAAAGTCAAATTTCTTGTTATTTGACAATACAGCTCGAACTTTAAAAAGCCTCTTCCAAGAGATCCTGTTTACAAAGAATTGATCTAGAAAGAGGCAAAAATGGGCTACCTTATCACAAGTTTAATCTATCAC
>Ga0335394_10003074_pt1 | contig 18885 bp, 14 predicted proteins | sample MAT03_FD_205741 | JGI IMG/M metagenome (GOLD analysis project Ga0335394, IMG submission 205741) | Freshwater microbial communities from Lake Fryxell liftoff mats and glacier meltwater in Antarctica - MAT-03 (spades assembly) (version 2) ... | reverse complement strand
TACTTCGCCTTGGTGAAGGAAGATGAGCACCGCGCCGTAAAAGCCGGAGCGGCCACCAGCCTCGCCGACCAATTGGGCCGCATCGAGGACGACCCCCTGGACCAGTTTACCAACGACCCGGAACGCGACCGGGAAATGAACACCTTCCAGCACGGGCAAGCCGCCGTAGGCAACAACATGGCCGTGGTCATGTTCATGGTAGATGCGCTCACCCATTTCAAAGGGCAACCGCTAAGCACCATCAAGGAAGCCGCCACGGAGATCGCCCTGCTCGGTACGCAAGGCATACACCCCGAGAAGCAAGGCTACAAGCTGCACAAGGTGCCCGGCAAAACCTTTAGCGGGTACCACCTGCTGGCGTATTACTATGTTAGCTGGAAATTGGCGATACCGGAGATGTTGGCCGACCTGCAACTGCCCTTTGACGAGGAGTACGCGATGGCCGAACAACTGTACAACGCAGCGCCATGAGCGAGATGCAAGAATTTAGCGAAGCCTTGGTCAAGTTTGGTGTCGAAGGAGAGCGGGCACAGCTCCATGAAAGACAGAACCCGACCACCGCCAAAGGCAACGAAGCGGCGGAGTTGAATGAACTCTTCTTGTGGAAGACCAGCAAAGAGGCTGAACAAGTCGACCACGAACGCATCGATGCGATGGTGCTCGCAAGCGGTGCGGTGGGCGCTTGGCTAAGCCACCACCGACGGCCGGGCACTGACCTGCTACGCACTGAATGAGCCAGCATCCCATGGGCGCCCCCCTTTCCATCGAAGACCTGTTCGGCCTGAACTCCTTCAAGCCGAACGAAAGTCAACGCGCCGCCATCGAGCACTCTAATGGACCCCTCTTTCTCACCGCAGGCCCCGGCTCCGGAAAAACCCGCGTACTCCTCTGGCGCACCGTCAACCTCCTCGTCTGCAAAGGCGTTCCACCGGAGCGCATCTTCCTGAGCACCTTCACCGAGAAGGCCGCGCACCAGTTGAAGGAAGGCTTGCGCTACCTCTTGGCCATCGCCACGAGCAGGACCGGACAGCACTACGACATCAGCGGCATGGCCATCGGCACGGTACACAGCATCTGCCGGCAGATGATCACCGACCGACGCTTCTTCCATGGAACGGAGCGACCGAGTCCGGTGATGTTGCTCGATGAACTAGCGCAGTACTTCCTCGTCACGCGCAAGGCGTGGCCTGCCTTGGTGACGGCAAGCGGCTACGAGGATGAAGAAGAGAACCCCGCCTCGCAGCAGCTCCAGCGCTTCCTGAACCAGCTTGTGGACGAACGCGACAACGGGAGCAAGCACTACGCGGTGCTCAACGCGATCAAGGCCTTCAACCGCTTCACAGAAGAGAGCATCCTGCCCCACGTCGCTGTGGAATGCGATGAGGATTGGCAGCGCCTGCGTCGTTTGTTCGAGACATACTTGCAACACTTGAACACGGATGAAGTGCGCAAGGTGGACCTCTCACTGCTACAACAGGAGGCACTTGCTGTGTTGCGCGCAAATCCCCAAAGCGGCAACCTCTTCGATCACGTGATCGTGGATGAGTACCAGGACACCAACGCGATCCAGGAAGACCTCTTCTTCCACCTGGCGCAAGACAGCAAGAACATCACCGTGGTGGGCGATGATGACCAGGCGCTCTACCGCTTCCGGGGTGCTACCGTGGAGAACCTCGTGGAGTTCCCGGGGCGATGTGTGACCCGACTTGGCACTGAGCCGAAGCGCATCGACCTCAACATCAACTACCGCAGCCGCCAGCGTGTGGTGGACCTCTACAACCACTTCATCGAACAGTACGACTGGCGTAAACCGGATGGCAGCGGGCACTTCCGCGTGCAGGAGAAGAACATCACCGCGCACCGCAAAGACAAGTTGCCATCGGTGGTGGTCACCGAGAAACGCTCCGGCCCGGAGGTGTACGGCGAGATCGCCACATTTATACAAGACCTGAAGGAGGCGGGCAAGATCAACGACTACAGCGAAGTGGCCGTGCTCTTCCCGAGCGTGAAGCCGTTCATGGGCAATCCCAATGCATCGGTACGCGACTTCAAGGAAGCGCTGGAGAAGTTGAAGATCCCCGTGTATGCTCCCCGCGCCGGTCGCTTCTTGGAAGTGGAAGAGGCCCGCATGCTGCTCGGTCTCATCAGCCATGTCATCGGTGTGCCGCACGAGCCGGAATGGAACAACCCGAGCTACCGACAGTTCCGGAGTTGGATCAGCAATTGCCGGGCCGAGGCCAAGGAAGCCATGGAGGCCGACCCGATGTTGCGTGCCTTCATCGCGGACAAACGCGGCAATGTGCAAGGCGTGAAGGACGACCTTATTGCCTTGCGCAAAGTGATGGCCCGCAACAAGTGGGAGCCGGGTACCGATGCCACTTTGGAGCGCATCGCTACGCTCGCCAAAGCCACTGGCCTCAGTGATCGAGCCAAGCGAAGTCTGGGGAGCAAGCACTTCACTACGCTCGCGCAGAAACGCATCGAGAGCGGCCAGCCGCTTGCCTTGCAGTACGCCGTCACACGCGCCACTACGGTGGACTGGAACTTGCTCGACCTCTTCTACCAACTCTGCGGCTTCGAGCCGATGCGTGGGTGGTTCCAGTTGGCAGAGAACGGTGAGGACGAAGGACCCATCTGCAACCTCTCGCTCATCAGCCAATACCTCGCGCGCTTCCAAGAGGAGTACGCGCAACTCATCAGCGCGGGTTACTTGGAGGACGACAAGTTCGCCGGGGCCTTCTTCGGTTCGTTCTGCTATGCGCTCTGGCGCTTGGGCGAAAGCGAATACGAGAACGATGACGATCCCTTCCCGAAAGGACGCGTTCCCTTCCTCACCATCCACCAGAGCAAGGGGTTGGAGTTCAAGGTGGTCGTCCTCGGCAACCTCGCCAAGCGCGCGTGGAAAGCTTCGCCGCTGGAACACGCGGTACGCAGCATGCTGAACAAGGACGGCGAACCACTGGACAAGATGGGCGACTTCGATGCCATGCGCCTCTTCTATGTGGCGTTAAGCCGCGCCAAGGACCTCCTTGTACTTGTGGAAAAGAACCGAGGGCAGGTGTACGACCCGCTGAAGTGCATCCGCGAAATGAACTTGCCGAAGTTGCACGACTTCGACCTGCAGAGTATGCCCGAAAGCGAGGAAGAGCAAGCGCCGCTCGGTCGCGCGTATTCCTTTACCGGCGACTACCTCGGCTACCTCAATTGCCCCCGGCAGTACATGGTGTTCCAGAAGTACGACTTCGTGCCGAGCCGGACCACCACACGCATGTTCGGGCAACTGGTGCATCGCACCATCGAAGACCTCCACCAACTTCTAATTGCCCAACGCCATGGCCGCGAAAAAGCCCCAGCGTGACCCCGTGGAGGCGCGCATCGAAGAGTACTTCGAGCGCAACTACGAACTGCTCCGCATGGAGAGCGGACAAGTGCTCTCCACAGACCTGAAGCGCGAGGCCCTCAACCAGGCCATGCTCTACTACCGCAAGTTGCGGCACGTGGCTGAGAACGTTACGCGCACCGAGGTGCGCCTTGCCTTGCCCGAACAGAAGAGTCCGCAGAACCGCCGCTTCACCATCGAAGGTGTGGTGGACATCGTGCGCGAGGGAGATGAGACCTGGCTGTACGACATCAAGACGCACGACCCGGATGCCGTGCGTGCCAACCCCGAACGGTACGAGGAGCAGCTCAACGTGTATGCCCACATCTGGCAGAACCTGCACCAGCAGCCGCTGGACCACACGGCCATCATTGCCACGCAATACCCCAAGGCCCTCAAGGATGCCCTCTTGCGCATGGACCTACCCGCCATCCAATGGGAGCTGGAACATTGGGAGCCGCTCATCGAGATGCCCTTTAGCCAAGAACGCCTCGGTGAGACCATCGAAGCTTTTGGCCATGTCGTGGACGAGATCGAAGGCAAGCACTTCGCGCCACGTTCCGAAGCCGACTTGGAGAGCGGCGGCAGGCACCGCTTTGCCAACCGCGCCTGCCGGAATTGCGATGCCCGTTTCAGTTGCAGCAGCTACCGCGCCTACGCCCGCAAGCGTAGCCCCAAAGAAGGCATCGGAGCTGCCAAGTACTTTAACGACCCTGCGCCAGAAGGCGATCAGAACAATTGGCTGGATGGAAATCTGGATTCGGCAACATCAATATTCTAAGTAATGAAATGAATTCACACAGGTCATAGGACGTATTTTTCACCTTATCCACTATGCGCGATCATTGTTCTTTCGCGTCTTCAAAACACAGCAGACCATGAACCTAACAAGGTCCCATCCGGAATCAGGAGCAAATTTCGACGGTAGGACAACCTGTCCCGGTTGGGGAAGGGCGACCTTGCTCTACTGCGCGATGTTCGCTACACCTTGCCTATTGCATGCACAAGACGCGGCGAAGTCAAGTCCTGCACCGGTCACGGTCGAGGTGGATAGCATTACGGGTGCTGCTAAGAGCTCCATCCCGTTCGATGAGCCGTTCATACTCAAGATCCGAATGGACAGGATCCCGAAACTTGCGTTTGTTCTCACAACCAAAGGCAAGCAATCGGGTATCCAGTTGCTCAGAGAGGAGGTTAGAACACTGGGTCTTTCTCCGGACTGTCCCCAACTCAGCGATGATCTCAAAGCCGCCCAAAAGATCGTTGCCAATGAATTGACTCTAGCCCAAAGTTGCAGGGACCAACTCGAGGGTGCTGATAATCTACAGGAGACAAAAGAACTCTTTGTTGAAATTGACCGGCACGAGAAGTTAGCGATCGAAGCCCAACAGAAGGTGGACCTACTCCAAGAAAGCTCGTTCGATATGCTTTGTGAATGGGCCATCCCTTCCATTTCACCGGACAGAATGAGCCTGAGCACAGAAGGAGGCAAGAAATTCGTCCTAATTTCTTTCACTAAAGAGAAGCACTTAGTGCAGCCTTCAAGGCGCATCTCAATCATAATAACTGAACCGATGGACGAAGGTTTTACTGTGATGGAACATTGGGACGAAGGAAGGATCGGCAAGGCGGTGGAGCTGGCTAGGAGTCTTTGGCAAGATGAGCAAACAAAACTTGATCACCCGTTCAGCATTCCTTCTGAAGATCTTCTTGCAGATATCTATAAAACTGTGAAGTCCGATATGGATGCGATCCGTGCTGCGCGGATCGCCATGGACTTAAATCCAGCCAAGGTGCGCTGGCCCGAATTTCAAGCCGAACTTGCCGGGCTTGAGGGTTGGGCGTTGTTGGATACACTACCCAGTACGGAGGACTGTTTATTCGATTGCGAACTGCTCAAGAGCATAGTAACGTTGCGTGCATTGGATCAATCAGCTTTGACGCTCCTAATGCTGGGCAAACGCTCTTTGAGCAACGAGAAGCCCATTGAATCAGTCGCCGATCGCATCACTGCGCTAAAGGCCACACGCGAGGTTGTGCATCGCATGGTCAGGTACCAAGCCGTACAAAAACTACTCACCAACGGAGCAATACCTCTGGACGTACCCGAATGCCTGGTCCAGCTCGATAATGTTCTGGTGGAATTAGGCAAGGTTGAGAAAGCGCGTTCTGCTGTCACCAAGAAGATGAAGGTCTATTTTCTCAAGTTGTCATCCGTGGTCGGAACCACGGCCATCTACGATTTCAATACGCGGAGCGCCTTCAGGGCCATACCTGATTTTGGTTTGATAGGTTACGGCGGATCAGGTGCTTTTGGCCGTTTCACACCTTACCTCGGTGTTCAGTTCAACATTCGCCAATCGAAGAAGAACATTCCTTGGAAGTACTATCCGAACAAGAATTGGCGACACCATCTCTCTTTCTCGCTGGGATACACGCTTAGCAAAGTTGCCGAAGAGGGTCGACGCGAGGACTTCTTCGAGAAGGCGTCGCTCCTCACTGGGGTGGGTTGGCGGCTCAGTGATGAGTTGCGCATTACCGCCGGGGGGCTCTGGTTCTATCAGAACTCACCAAACCCGGCACTTAAGGATCGCGATCTTGTCGCTACACCCTTTATCGGTCTTTCCGTGGACATGGATTTCGCCAAGCTCTTCAATAACCTCCAAACACTTATCGCAAAATGAAAATGCGTCAACAGTTCTTCATCAGTGCTTGTCTAGTGATAGCCGCTGGGTGCTACAAGGACAGCGATTTCGACCCGCTAGCCCTCGAACCGGATGAAGTGATCGTCGAGCTCCGCGCATCGCCGGATGTACTCTCCGCGAATGGATCCGCCATTTCCAACATCACAGCGGTCCTTCCGGATGGCGGTCAAGAGAATCTGGACATGACCTTCACAACAAGCGCTGGGCTATTTGTTGAGAATGGCACTAAGGTCTTAACTGTGAAGACCAAAGCGGTGCAATATCCTGAAGGAATTTTGGTCTGCGCGAATGCGACTTTACGCAACTCCAACGCCACTGGCAGGATCACCTTGAACGCATCATTTGGTGGTTATGAAGTTAGTAAGACATTAACCTCGGTCGAGAATCCAGCTGCCGCAATAACAGTAGTAGTGCCTTCCTTGGTTTTGAGCAACAACCCGGCGAGCGAAATGGAGGTCATCACGCAACTATCCGCGGCCAGTGGAACAGTGAGCCAAGGCCAACTGGTCGGGATGCAGGTGCTCGATGAGTCCTTGGTACCTCGTGGTACATTCCGGTTGATACAGGATCGCAGCGACCAAGAAGGCAAGTGTAAATTCGTCTTCAGCATCGCACCGGACACTCTATTTACGGGCCCGCTCAGCTTCCGCGCCAATACCCAAATCTCCAGTGGGACCATAGAGGCCAATCGTACTATCTACATCACCAACTAGGTCGATAATGGCAAAGAAGAAGCAATTCACGATCACCAAGCCGACCGTTCTCAGAGCGGTTAATGACACTATGCAGTTGCTTGGCCTGCCCAAGGTGAAGAGTCTTACGGTCACCGCCACTTTCGTCTGCCCCCCGGGCTATGAGCCGGATGTGAAGGTCGGTGATAATGGATTGGAAGAGTATTGCAGAAAGATTGAGGACTGAGCGACCCGGAACTCTTGCGTTGTCATGGTCTGCATAGTGTGAAGCGCATGGTATGACTACGAAGAAAGTTCCGTACTTGGACTGTTCAGGCCCATGTCCAAATCCTCTTATACCTCACCTTCTCTTGGTTTCATCTGTGCCCGAATTACCTGAAACAGTTAACTGATTGCATACTGTTCGCTTTCACTCTACAAAGCACGACGATGCCACAAACGATAAGAACCCTCCAACATGGATCATGATAAAATAATCGAAAAGGCGATGCGTGATTCAGCCAAGGACGAGTATAACCCACCGCACGATTTCCCTGGTGGTGGCTGGTTGAACAACTACAGCGATGAGCAGATCGCCAATCAGAAATTATACAAAGAAGTGTGGAGGGCGAACAGGGACAACATCGCGAAGCAGCGTAAATGAATTCGTCCTGCCAGGGTTGCCCCCCAAAGTGGTGGGCGCAAACATGTTGGGTATTGAACTCATGCCTTTGTTATTGAGAACGCAGGAAGGCAACCCACTCGGCGACTCTTTTCCAACTCAACGAAGGCTATCCCCGCTGGATCACAATGGACTTGGCAACGTGGTCGAAAATGTCCTCGTATTCATGGGTCGATTCGTGCATTGAGTAGCATCCAAGGGTATACCGAAGGGCATGCTTATCCGATACGAACGAAAAGAATTTCACTGTTAGCGGGGTAACCCACTTGGGTGCCTGCCCACTGAAGACCTTCCACCGAGCATGTATCTCCTGTTGTGGGATATGGAACGCTCCATTTCGAAGCACCTGGAAATCCTTGCAGATATCTGTCCAATCGCCCACACCTTGATCGTACAAAGCATCTATGTCAAGGTCCTTGGCGGCCTCGTCGAATGCAAGTGATATAAACTCCGTGAACTGGTCCGTGGAGTTTGACCGTGGGCTTTTGATGGAAAGAACGTGCAGGCCATTGTACCCTTCCGTGAGAAGCCATCCCTTTGGTTGTTGCAACGTGATCCCGAGAAGTGCATTCTCGTAATTCTCATACTGCTGCACAGCGTTTCCTCTTTTCCACAAAGCATCGAGCGCATTTGCGGGCAAGCCGAATCTGGAGATCAGCATTTTCAAATAGAAGTGGTCCCCAACGTTCAACAAAGGATTTAACGCGATCAAGTCGAAACAAATCCTGACGATTTGGGCTTTCGCGGTGTGATTGGTCTGTGTTTGGACCGCAACGAGGAAATCTTCCAACCCTGCATCAAAGATCTCATCCTTCAGCCTCAACCACGTTTTCGAGATCTGGTCGCCGTTCCAATCAGCAAAGAGTTTTAAACCGTGGATCGCATTTACAGCTTCGTCGATCTTATCGCCCTCGACCCCTTCGCGGGCACAACTTTCTGCAACAAGAACACAACCGATCAGCGCTTCTTTCTCACTGAGTTGGAATGGCATCTTGGTGAAAACGGGTTAATGTGTGCTCAACGAATATTCCCTCTGGGGCCTATTGGTCGCTATGCCTTGACCTTACCATTCACGCATTTCGGGTTCGGGCATTTGCTGCCACCTTTCATTCCCGTGCCGCCACATTCAGGGCAATTGAGCGATCGAGGTTGTTCACGCTTTTCAAAAGGATTCATTGTTGTACGGGGATTTGGTTAGATGTGCTCCTACACGCTTTTCGTCAGAGCTTCAGGCCTTTTCTGGGGTCAGTATCTTCTTGGTGTTTGGTGAAGGCCAACCTCACAGCATCGCAAAGCTTGACCGCTTCTGCACTTGCCATGACCTTTGGGTACACATCTGGTGAATCACCCGAACGCAGGTCGATCAGTAGCTCCTTCTTTCCTGCCGCCTTGAATGTTGTGTACGGGTGCAATAGTAAAAGAAGGGCGATCAAGACGGTCCACCACGTCATGAAGAAGATCAACCATATTGCTACTAGAGCCAACACGACAGTTAGTAGGTAATTTCCAATACTATTCAGATCATTGTGAGTGAACACACGAATGTTCTCGAGCTGCAGGACGGTCCTCCCAAAGATCACCCGTTGGTCAGTAACCGTGATATTCGTGTCATCATTGTGGTAAAAGACAACCTCTTCGGTGGAAGTGCTCATGCTCTCTGTTGTTACTAATTCGAAAGTAGTGTGAACTGCTAATTACCGTGGTCGCCCCCATGCACGTGACATTTCCATCCAGAACCTTCACAATGGACGCACTTGCTACCGCTCGTATCGCGTTTTCCACTTCCGTGGCATTCGCTACACTTGATCAACGAAGTCTTACATCGCTTACAGTAAGGCATTAATTTGTGCTTTTGAGGTGACGAAATTGTACTTCGGAAGGCCACACATACATAGGAACGGTGCACAAGATGTAACTTTCTTCAGTATTATACAATTTTTGAGCATCTTTTTTGCGAGCGACCAACTCGATTTGTGTGCCTACTTTTCGGCACGTCCAAGTGCTTTCCGCCCCTCATGTCCCACACCCGCCTCCACCCCGCCTTCACCTTCACCGACGAAAAACTCGCCGAGCTCAAGCGCGTGGCACCCGAAGCCTTTGCCGATGGCAAAGTACACTGGGAGGTGCTCAAGGAAGCCTTGGGCGAACATGTGGACGATGAAGGCGCAGAGGCCGAGCACTTCGGCCTCAACTGGCCCGGCAAGCGCGATGCCCGCCGCATGGCCGGCCTGCCCAGCACCGGTGCGCTGGTGCCCAAGCCCGGTGATGGTATAAATGAGGACAGCACGCGCAACATCTTCATCGAAGGCGAGAACTTGGAGGTGCTGAAGCTGCTGCAGAAGAGCTACGCGGGCAAGGTGAAGATGATCTACATCGACCCGCCGTACAACACCGGCAACGACTTCGTGTACGAGGACGATTTCACCGAGCCGCTGGAGGAATACCTGCGCCGAACCGGGCAGGTGGATGAGGAAGGCAAGGCCCTCACCACCAACACCCGCGCCGATGGCCGCTTCCACAGCAAGTGGCTGAGCATGATGTACCCCCGCCTGCGACTGGCCCGCCAACTGCTGTGTGATGACGGTGCGGTGTTCGTGAGCATCGACGACAACGAGGTACACCACCTGCGTGCGCTGATGAACGAAGTCTTTGGTGAAGAGAATTTTGTGGGAGAGATCGTATGGCAGCGCTCGAAGAAGGGGGATGCGAAATTGCTGGCGCGTGTGCATGAGTATATCGTGTGTTTCACACGGAATACCGATGCCGTGCTGGCTGAAGGAGTCTGGCGAATGCCCAAAGAAGGTGCGGATGAAGTGCTGACTCAGTACGAATCCTTCAAGAAGGAGTTGAAGGGGAAGCACGAGAAGATCCGCGGTGCGATGATGGACTGGTACAGGGCATTGAAGGATGATGATCCCAGGAAAGCACACAAGCACTATAACTGGTCGGACAATCGAGGATTGTACTTCGCAGCGGACTTCGCTGGACCGGATGACGGGAGACTTAACCGGCCACGCCATGACATTCTCCATCCTGTAACGGGCAAGCCTTGCAAGAAGCCCTCGACTGGTTGGCGATGGGATCCGGAAAAGACGAACTGGGCGCTCGGTGAGAAGCCACCAAGGATCCACTTCGGTCCGGATGAGACTACGATTCCTTGTCGTAAAAGCTACTTGAATGACATCAGCTCAGAACCGTTTTCGACGGTGTTCTACCGGGATGGCCGCGCAGCGACTTTGGAAGTGGAGAGTTTGGTCGGCAAAGGCTTCTTCCCTTTCCCGAAGAGCAAAGAGGTCATTGGTAATCTGCTTCAACTTGCAACGAATGGAACGGACCTGGTCTTGGACTTCTTTGCTGGGTCCGGCACAACAGGTCAGGCGGTGCAAGAGTTGAACGCGGTGGACGGGGGTCAGCGCAAGTTCATTCTTGTTCAATTGCCAGAGGTATTGGAAGACAAGCATCCTGGCCGAAAGGAAGGATACAAGACGATCGGGGATATCAGCAAGGAGCGCCTTCGCCGCGCCTTCAAGAAGAACAAGAGCACTTGCGGCTTCAAGAGCCTGTCCTTGGCGCACAGCAACTACACCGCGTGGAAGGACTACCACGGCACGGATGCCAAGGCGCTGGAAGACCTCTTCGCCGCACAAGAGACCCCGCTGCGCGAAGGTTGGTCGGTGGAGGGCCTCACCACCGAAGTGATGCTGCTGGAAGGCTTCCCGCTCGATAGCCGCGTGGAGGTTCAGAAGGCTTTCAAGAAGAACACGGTGCAACGCATCCACCACGAGTGGCACCAGCACGCGCTCTTCGTCTGCCTGGACAAGAAGATCCACGCCGATACCATCGCCGCGCTTGTGCTGGGCGAGGGAGACACCTTCATCTGCCTGGACACGGCGATCGATGACCAGAGCAAGTTGCGGTTGAGCGATAAGGGGATGATCAAAACGATTTGAACGATGGAAGACTACAGCATTAGCGACCATTTCAATCCGTCCACGCATGAGGGCGTGCTTCCAGTTCGCGTGTTGCAGTTCAACATGCTCAAGTGGTTTGAGGAGGTTTCGCCAACGCTTCTGGAGGAAGTGCTGGGGGAGGTTAATTATCGCGGTCTTCAGCGAGGGATAGGTTATCACATAGCCATAGCACCCATCACAGACGCTGCCGAAATCGACGGCAAGAAGAAGATCCACTTGTATGAGAACTATTTGCAGTTCCTCTGGGGTGTTTCATACGCAATCACGACGCTCTTCCAAGAAGGCTTCGTGAAGCCAGTCAAGGCAGGCACGTACACCGGCGTAACCGACCTATCGGACCCTTTTGTACGTAAGGCCTACGCCGTTTTCGATGCAAGCATTGAACTCTTCACCAAGTGTGACCCGTCAAAGCATTACGCTCTTCCCAATCCGGAGAAGGAAACCCCATTGGATGTGAAACTTATTCGACAGGTCAATGGCGTGTTCTCCGCAGCTTCTGCATTTATCCTCATGCATGAGGTTGGTCATCAGTTCTTTGGGCACCTCGACGACTTACCGGTCACCGATGATTACTTGAAGGACAAGGGCCAATATGAAGATGAGTTTGCAGCGGACGACTATGCACTCGAATGGTTGCAGAAGGGTAAAGCACCGAGTGATGTCTTGGACGATACGAACGCAATGGGTGTCATCGCCGCGATGACGACCTTCTTATTGATGGATCCGCAGCTAACCGGAGATGATGAGCATCCGCCACCGCACATGCGAATGACCCATGCGCTAGAGGAGTTGGGAACTACCGACGAGAATCTCTGGGCCTGTGCGTGTATTGGGCTGCGCCTTTGGGCAGCGCACACGAAGTACTCTTTCACGGTTCCGTCTGGCGATGACCTGCATGGCTACAAGGACCTGTTCTATATCGTTGTCGACAAGATGACCGACGCAACAGGCAGTCCAGCGGCATGAGCAAACCCATCCGCTTCCAATTCGATGCCAGCCAGCCGCACCAGCTGCGCGCCATCGAGAGCACGTCGTCCATGTTAGCGGTCGGGGCTTACTTCGACTTGCTGAACACGACCAGAGGCGATCAGAGCAAGTTGCGGTTGAGCGATAAGGGGATGATCAAAACTATTTGAGGCGGGCATAGGATCACAGAAGCGACCTTTGGAGAATGAGCCGAACGGACGGAACACGATGAGCACAGCGATCACACCTACTCAATGGCCATTCCCTGGCGCCCGGTGGTGGAAGTGCGACATGCACAACCATACACCCGCATCGATGGATTATGGCTCCGGTCCGAACCAAGCCGCACTGAAAGCTCGCAGCCCGGAGGAGTGGTTGTTGGACTACATGCGGGCCGGTATTGACTGTGTGGCCATCACAGACCACAATTCTGGTGCGTGGGTGGATGGGTTGAAAGCGGCACTCTCCGCTCTGGATACCAACCAGCCATTAGGATATAGGCCATTGGTGCTGTTCCCCGGTGTAGAGCTTTCCATCGGGCGCATCCATGCGTTGGTTCTGCTGGACCCCTCGAAGAATTCCGCCGATGTTGAGGCCATCATCGGCTTTGCGCAGTATGGCGGAACACGCGGCGATTCCGATGGAGCTTGTTTGAACTCGCCTACGGCCATCGCACAGGAAGTGCAGCGCCGTGGTGGTCTCTTCATTCCAGCGCACGCGGACAATACCAAGGGCATCTTCCGTGAACTACAGGGCAACGATCTACGCCCATACCTGGGTATCGATAGCATAGTAGGCGTTGAAATGCTGGCCGAACCGATCGCTTGGCCTGCACTCTACGCGCAGGAGAAGTTGCACTGGACCGCTTTGGTGGGAAGCGACGCACACCACCCAGATGACCAAGGTGCCACGGTAGGGAACTATCCTGGCAGCCGCTGGACTTGGATCAAGATGGGTGAACCCACCATCGATGGGCTTCGGCTGGCCTTGCTTGATGGTGACCTGTCCGTGTTCCGAAGCGTTCGTCCACAACCGCATCCTGCTTTCAACACCACTCCCGAACGCTTGATCACAGCCGTGGAGGTTGGCGGAACCGCAGTGATGGGGAATGGCCATCCTGTTATCTTGAAACTGAGCCCGTGGTTGAACACCGTCATCGGTGATCGGGGCACGGGCAAGAGCAGCTACGTTCATTTCATTCGCCAAGCCTTGCGGCGAAACGCCCCGGAAGACTTCGGTGGTGAGGAAAGTCGGCCATGGGTCACGTTCAGGGACTTCATGCGCCCTGTGACCGCGAGGCGGGGCGGTGTGCTCAAGCCCAATAGCAGCATCAAACTGCACTACTTTTTGAACGGTACATCCTTTGTGATCACCACCACGGGAGGCAAGGACCATGTGGTAGAAGAGGTAATGGCGGATGGCAGCATGGTACCGGCGAACAGTCAGGAAGTGAGAGACCGGTTCAAGGCCACCTTGGTGAGCCAGGACCAACTGACGGATCTGATCGTGAATGGCCGCGAAGGTTTGTTGCGGCTGGTGGACGATGAGACCGAACGGGTCAAATGGCAAGCAGAATGGAATGAACGACAGGCTGGTTATCTGGCGACCAGTGCCAGACGCCGCGAGCTAGGGGCACAGTTCTCACAACAGGATAGACTGAAAGCACAACAAGAAGACATCGGAAGAAAGCTCGCTCAGTTCGAAGGTTCTGACCATGCCAGAGTACTTGGCGACTTCCAGCGCCAGAGCCAACAAGGTAGAGAAGTGAAAGCAGCACTTGACCAGTTAGCTGCGATCGACACAGAATTGCGTGCACTGGGCGATCGACTCTCATTGGGTGCCCTAGCAACAGGTGTCTTCGACCCTAGTGTTGCACCTGAAAAGAATGTGCTGGACACATTTACTCGCCTTGGCGAGGCTGTCGCGGTTACTAAAGCTTCGCTCGAGCAAGCTCGTGTGCAGCTCTTGGCGCAAGTGGATAGCGCAAAGCGAGAGTTGGGTAGTTCCCGGTGGGAAGAGGTCGGCAAGGAAGCTCGAAGAGTTCATCAAGAACTGATCGATCGCCTTAGAGCTGAAGGCGTTGAGGATCCGAACCAGTTCGCTCAACTTGTCGAGCAACGGGAGGCAGTCAACGCACAACTCAAGCGGTTGCAAGAACTTGCTGCTGAAATGGAGCCGCTTTCCAAAGCTCGCGAAGATGCTCTGATTGACTTGACCGCACGTCGTGAGGGGCTTTCGAACAACCGTCATTCATTCCTCGACACGGTACTCATGGATAACCGCTTTGTTCGGATGAAACTGATCCCCCTTGGTGATGACGAAGAACGACTCATCCTACAGATGAGGGAGTGGTTGGACCTCGATACGAATGGCTTCGATGAAGATCTCAAAACAATGGCTAAGGCCATCTATAAAGATTTGCCGCGCGACTTGGCCACCCGACTGAAGGAGGCCATCATGCGCGTCGATGCGCTTAAAGCAGAGCTTATCGCGCTTGCTCAGGGAAGTGCTGCTGGCAGCAAATGGTCGGGTTGGCTATACAACCGCTTGTTCAAGGCGGTCAATGAACGACCTGAGTTCATTGACCGAATACAAAGCTGGTACCCGGAGGACACGATTAATGTCGAGTACAATGCGGCTGCACGTGACAATACCGAGCAATGGAAGGATGTCGATACAGCATCTGCAGGGCAGCGCTCGGCAGCATTGCTCGCATTCCTACTGTCGTACGGCGATGAGCCAATAGTACTCGACCAACCAGAGGATGACCTAGACAATCAGGTTGTCTTCGACCTTGTGGTGCAAGGCATCCGGCAGAACAAGCGGCGAAGACAGATCATTGTGGTCACTCATGATGCCAACATTGTTGTCAATGGTGATGCGGAAGTTGTTCATGTCATGGAGTATCGGTCAGGACAGTGCTGGTTGAAGCACTCGGAGAGCCTTCAGAGCACACCATTGCGCGGCGAAGTATGTCGGATCATGGAAGGCGGTCGCACGGCATTCGAGAACCGCTATCAAAGGCTCATTGAGTCTGCCGCATGAGCAAACCCATCCGCTTCCAGTTCGACGCGAGCCAGCCGCACCAGTTGCGCGCCATCGAGAGCACGGTGCAGCTTTTTGAGGAGTTGCGCCCATACGATGCGGCGGCCTACCGCCAGAAGGTGAAGGACACGCGCCTCGGTTTCGACGACGTGGTGGCCAACTTCCCGATGCACGCTGAGCTGAGCGACGATTGGCTGCTGGCCAACCTGAACAGCGTGCGCGTGGCCAACGGCCTAGGCGAAGTGATGAGCGTTGACCTGGACGACGGCCCGATGCTGGAGGACGTGAAGATGGACGCGCACAGCTTCCCCTGCTTCACCGTGGAGATGGAGACGGGCACGGGCAAGACCTACGTGTACCTGCGCAGCATTCAGGAGCTGCGCGCGAAGTACCAGCTGCGCAAGTTCATCATCGTGGTGCCGAGCGTGGCCATCTACGAAGGGGTGAAGAGTAGTGTGAAGAATACCAAGGAGCACTTCAAAGGCTTGTACAGCAATGAGGTGCCGCGCGTGATCGAGTACGAGAGCGGGCAGATCAGCCAGTTGCGCGACTTTGCCACGAGCGACCAGACCGTGGTGCTGCTGATGACGGTGGACAGCTTCAACAAGGCGAGCAACAACGTGTACAAACCCACCGAGAAGCTGCCCGGCGAGTGGCTGCCCTACCAATACATCCAAGCCGTGCGCCCGGTGCTGATCCTGGACGAGAGCCAGAACTACCAGAGCAAGCGCGCTCGCGAAGCACTGCGCACCTTGAGGCCGCTCTTCGCGCTCAACTACAGCGCCACACCAGGCCGCAACGCGAGCAACTTGTTCTACCGCCTCGGCCCGTTGGAAGCCTTCCAGCAAGGGCTGGTGAAGAAGATCGAAGTGCTGGGTGTCACCGAGCAGGACAACTACAACGACGACCAGTTGCGGCTCTCCTTCGTGAGCAGTAGTCGCAAAGGCTACGGACTTGCGGTGGAAGGTGACTTCGTCACCTTCCTGCACGGCGAACCACGCAGCGAGCGCATCGCCTTGAAGAAAGGCGAAAGCCTCTTCGACAAGACGAGGAATCCGGCCTACCGCGACGTGGTGATCGACGTGGTGGACAAGACGAAGAACCTCGTGATCTTCAGCAACGGCACCGAGCTGCATGTTGGCGAAGGCATGGCGGCCACCAGCAAGCGCGACGTGTTCCGCACGCAGATCGAGGAAACGATCAAGCACCACTTCCAGAAACAACGCGAGCTGAACGAGCAGGGGATGAACGTGAAGGTGCTCTCGCTCTTCTTCATCGACCGCGTGGCCAATTACACCGCACCCGACGGCCTGATCCGCGAACTCTTCGATGCGGCCTTCGACAAGTTGAAGAAGGACAACAACTTCTTCAAAGGCTGGAAAGCGGAGGAAGTGCGTGCGGGCTACTTCGCCAAGAAGAAAGCGACGCGAACAACGCAAGAGGAATACGTGGACACCGCCGTGGAAGATGCGGAGAAGACCAAGGCGATGAAGGATCTGGAGAAGGAGGCCTACCACCTGATCATGCAAGCCAAGGAGAAGCTGCTGAGCTTCGATGAGAAGGTGAGTTTCATTTTCGCCCACAGCGCCTTGAAGGAAGGATGGGACAACCCCAACGTGTTCCAGATCTGCACGCTGAACCAGACCACGAGCGAGAACAAGAAGCGGCAGGAGATCGGCCGCGGCTTGCGCCTGTGCGTGGACCAAGGCGGCAACCGCGTACACACCGACCATGTGAACGTGCTGACCGTGGTGGCCAACGAGAGCTACGAAGCCTTCGCGAACAAGCTGCAAGCCGAGTACGACGAGGCTGGCCAGACGAAGCCGCCGATGCCGAGCAACGCGAACAAGAAGGCCGCCAAGCGCAACAACAAACTCTACACGAGCAAGGACTTCAAAGCCTTCTGGGAGAAGCTGGTGCGCAAAGCCGAGTACGAGATCCTCGTGGACCCGGCCGGGCTGGTCACGGCGTGTGTGAACAAGCTCAACTCTGTGCAGTTCCCGGAACCGCACTTGGTGGTCACCAGTGGCCGCATCGTCATCAGCACAGTGCGCATCACCTTGCTGGAAGTGCGCGTAGGCTTGGCGCGTCTCGACATCACCACCTCGAATACCGAAGGCGATGAAAGCAGCACCACGGCGTGGCACAAAGTCGGCGATGACCTTGCACGCAAGCTGAAGGATGAACGCCTGAAAGGATACAAGCTGGTGGAGGTGGTGGGCTCAGGCAAGGAAGGCCACGTGGTCTTCGGCGACAAGGGCACCATGCATGTTGGCCAAGAGCAATCGTTCAACGCGCAACCCCAAGTGCGCAGCGCACCGGCCCGGCGCATGGAGGCACAAGAGGACCATCCGGTCTTCAACCTCGTGGACCGCTGTGCCCACGAGACCAAGCTGACCCGCCGCACGGTGCTGAGCATCTTCCAGCAGCTGGATGCCGTGCAGAAGACCAAAGTGTTCCGCAACCCCGAAGGCTTCAGCGGCCTTTTCATCCGCACCATCCGTGAGCTGCTCGCCGACCACATCGCCGAGCGCTTGGAGTACCACATCACCCAAGGCAAGACCGAGATCGACCTCGAGAAGCTCTTTCCGGCCGAGAAGAAATACCCGCAGAAGGAACTGGTGGAAGGCTCCAAGGCATCGCTCTACGACCTGGTGCAAGTGGACAGCGACGTGGAAACGCGCTTCGTGAAGAACGGCCTGAACAACGACCCGGACGAGCGCATGAAGTGCTACCTGAAGTTCCCCTCAGGCTTCCAGATCGAGATGCCCAAGATCATCGGCAACTACAATCCCGATTGGGGCATCATCCGCAAGCAAGCGGATAGTGAGGTGACGATGGAATTGGTGCGGGAGACCAAAGGCAATGTAGATACGGATAAGCTCCAGTGGAGCCACGAGAAGCGCAAGATCAAATTGGCGAAGAAGTACTTCAAGGCGCTCGGCGTGGACTACAAGACGGTGGATGGGACGGAGTTGCGGTGGTGGGAGAAGGGGTGAGGTACTTTATCACCCGTCCAGCAGGCAACTTCTAATAGCACATAATATTCATCGTCAAGATCAAATTTTAGGCGGGGTTGCCTCGACGGCTTCACTGTAGGCGATGCTATGCTGTCGCATTACTTTCCTTCGTGCCTCGTCTCCTTACCATCAACATATGCGTACAGTACGTCTGGGTCATGTTCGGCTGCTATGGTCGGGATAGTGTCCTGCTTTTGGTCAAGTCCGTCGTCTTAAGCCACCGCTGGGTCATCCGCCTACGGTGTCCATGTGCCCCCCCTACCAGTGTCTCGTCCCGTTCGCAACATCTCCGTTGTAAACCATCAACACCCATTCGTCACCACCTTCCCCCATGCCTAACTTAGGGTCTACTGAAAAAGTCTTTTTCCCACTGATCACATGCAATTGGTGATAAGTTGATCTTGCATAAGTGCAGGAAAATCGATCCATTGCGGTCGATAACCGTG
>Ga0335394_10003073_pt1 | contig 18887 bp, 10 predicted proteins | sample MAT03_FD_205741 | JGI IMG/M metagenome (GOLD analysis project Ga0335394, IMG submission 205741) | Freshwater microbial communities from Lake Fryxell liftoff mats and glacier meltwater in Antarctica - MAT-03 (spades assembly) (version 2) ... | reverse complement strand
GGATGATGTTCGCCGCGAATACTTGGTCACTTTACGCCGGCTTCGCAGAAACCCAAGGCACGCTTCAGCCGTGTCTGTAAAGCAAATGAACGAATGGGTCAGCGAAAATCTCGGTGCCACTCTGACCTCCAGGCGAGCGACCGCCTACAAAGAAGCCAAACGAAAAAGCATCGTTTAGCACAAAAACACTGCCGAAACCATTTTCAACAGCCCAGGATGAGGGGGTATTCTATGTAGCCCGAGCTTGCCTCAGGTCGGGTTCCTGCACAGGGATTTATGTCACCCGCCTTCTCTGAACACAGAACACAGAACACAGAACACTGAACACTGGCAACTGAACACTGGCAACTGAACACTGGCAACTGAACACTTCGCCCGCAGGTCGCTCGCCAGCATTTCGATTCATCACGTGAACGATGGCGATTTCATCTACCGCAAAGATTTCAACACGAGCCAACCGAGCCATGATTTCATCCTTACTTCGTTCTGATGCTGTTTATGTGCGAGCAGGAAGTGGACAAAACAAACGTCGCAAGTCAATTAAGTGCTGTGGCCTCATGATCTCCAAAAAAAAAGACGCCTGACCCAATACTGTTCGTGACCCAATACTGTTCGCCACGAGTCCTGCGTGCATACGGCTTTTGAGCGGACTTCAGTTGATCGGTAAATCGCCGAGTGCAAGCCAATGGCTCCGGCGGAGGGTTGGTTTTCGGAGCGCGCGGCAGCGAACAATGTGAGCGTCATCGGACGATTCGTTCTTTCGGAGGTGGAATGATTACGAATGGGAAGTTTGCTTCCAGCCTTTGGTACTGCTCAACGCCCCGGATTTCCTGTCGAAATCGGCACCTCGCAGAATATCAGAGCGGCGAGGCCCTTTGGACTGTAGAGCAGGTTGTCCGGGCTCCATGACGCGCTATCGAGATACGTCACCCTGGTTGCCTTTGACGGCTGCTTCAGTTTCAGCGTGATGAGGTTGCTGTTGGCGGAACCGGACGCGATCTGTTTCGCTTCGCCATCCAGATAGAACTGGCTTGCCAGCGAGTCCTGCCAAACGACCTGGCTGTCGAAGTCCAGGACCAATTCATCGCGTTGGTCGTTGGTGAGGAACGCTCGTTTCAAGCTGGGCGGAGTGACCGGGCCGTCGGTGAAGCGGTGATAGATTTTGTACTTGATCGCCGGAGCAATCAGTCGCGCGAACTCGGCATAACCGGTAGCCGGGAAGTGGTAACCGCCGGGGGGCTTGATGCCCAGCGTGGACATCGCGATCAAGTTGGAGAAATCGTTCGGCAGCAAGCGCCGGACCTCGCGCGGCTTGTTGTCCGAGCCATTGATCCCCATCGAGCACGACTTCGGCCAAATCTGGAATGCGTAGTAGCGATCGATATTCGGGAAGTCCTCCTTCCACGCGGCGGCCAGGTCGATGAAGAATTCGCGGTAGGTCTCGTAGCCGTAACCACCGGTCGGGCCGTCGGCTCCCTGATCGTTCTCGCCCTGATGCCAGAGGATCGCGGGCACGCCTTGAGTCAGCCTGGCCTGTTGCACTCGCCACAGCAGGCGGCCGTAGATCGTGGCGGCATCCGTCGGATTGGACGAGTTCCGCTGATGCTGGTCGATGCGCGTTCCACCCACGGCACCATTGATGATGCAGATCGGCAGCTTCTGGCTCTCGACCAATCGTCGACCGAGCTCCATGCCCCAATAGCCGATCTCCGATTGTCCGTCAGGACTGCGAGCCTGCGCAGTGGCCCACAATTTCAGCCGCGAGCCATTGGGATCGCCGGCTGTCGCGCCGAACGTGCGGACCCATTCGTTGATCGGAGGTGCCTCGGTGTCGTTGCCAAAGTCGGTCGCGACGGCGTTCGACTGGCCGTTGATGAGGAATACGTCGCCGCAAACGATGTTCGCTGCTGTGTGCAGCACGGTCTCTTTGTCACCGGTCTTCGAGCCAAACTCCGTGCGATACTTCGCCAGCCCCGGCTTCAACTTTACCGACAGCGAATAGGTCTTGTCGGCACCAATCTGATTGTTGCGCCCTGTAAGGATCGCTCGATCAATAAGTGAGCGGCAAGGCGCTCACTTCATATCGGACAGATATTTATCGAGCGATCCTGAGTGGGATCGGGCTCCCTGTGTCGTACAGGACGTATTTCCGGCAGCTACATTCACACATCCAACCCCAGCATGCGCATCAGGGCAATGGCGTTGCTGCGTTCGACGACGCCGTCGCGGAGTGTGTAGTCGAATGTCATCTGACCGTCGGTGATCTTGTCTTCAAAATGTTTGTTGACGGCCTGATCTGACATCGAATCGGCGATCTGCGTCAGAGCCAGATCGTGTGTTGTCACAATGCCCAGTGCATGACGAGCGACAAGGGATCGGATGACGGCTTCTGCGCCGCGACGACGGTCATGCGAGTTTGTTCCGTTGAGGATTTCATCCAGCAGAAACAGCACGATCCGTGGCTGTTCGGTCAGATCGACCACCGTCTTCAGGCGACGTACGACGGTGAAGAACAGCGAACGCCCTTCCTGCAGCGAGTCACTGACGCGCATCGCGGTGGCAACCTGAAACGGATAGGTGTGAAAACTCTTCGCACGCACGACGGACCCGCATAATGTCAGGACAAGACTCGCCCCCAGGCTTCGCAGAAACGTGCTTTTGCCAGACATGTTGGAACCGCTGATCAGCAGCAACGGTTTCTCGGCAGTCAGTGACACGCTGTTACGCACGCAGGCGGATTCTTTCAGCAGTGGATGTCCCAGTTGTTCAGCAATCAGTTCCGGCTGTGTGTCCGAGATCACCGGAAGACAATCGTCCGGATGATCAAAGGAGTAGCCTGCCACGGAGAGCGATGCTTCGAGGCACGCGGTAGTCTCCAGCCAGTCGGCCACATCGCGTCCATGCTTCAGTCGCCAACGTTCCAGCAGAAACGTGAGCAACACAAACAGACCACAGGCCCATGCAATCGGCGCGAAGAACTGATTGCGAGTGGAGTTGTTGAGCCATTGCGTGAGCCGACCAAGTCGTCGTATCGCCTGCGACGCGGTCTCGGATTCCGAATGAAATCGATTCTGCAGATCCCGGATTGCCGGCTCTTCAACGGAATGGCGTTCAAACACGCCAATGACTGCGCCAAACTGTCGCAGGGCCGAATCCACATTGTCCATTCGGTGAGCGACCGAACGGATCTGCCGTCGCGTCAGAGCGATCGCCGGAGCCTGCAGGAGTATTACTGTCAGCAGCATCTTCAGCGGCAGCATGTCCGTCAGTACCAGCGCGATCACAGGAACCGCGATCAGGCCAATCAGCAGAGACCAGGCGACAATCCACCACGGCATCGGTTGATCCGTTTCATGGACCCATTCCATCAGCAATCGCTCGGCGTTGGCCCACTGGGGTGAGTCGGGAATGCAGGCGAGCGATTCCCGAAGTACCAGTTCGTTCTTCAATCCCTGGGCTCGAGCCTGCCGCAGTCGGATCGTGTCGCCATCGCAGACGTTCTGCAGCCATTCAGCCAGCTTTCGGCGACCGGGCTGCGTGCGGCATTCGTTGAGCAATTGAAACAGCGAACCGGGGCCGAAGACATCCAGATCCTGTGTCCATGGATGCAGATCATTGGAGAAGTCCGCCCCGTTGGAAACGTCCGCTCCAAATTCGCGATCCAGTCGTCGCAACCGGCTTGTATGAAATGCGCTCACCGCCCTGGCGTGCTTAAGCCGTTTGAGGCACACTTGATGAAAAGGCAGTAGCCCGCAGAACAGCACTGCCGGAATCAGGATCCACCACCATGAAACGAATTCCGGATCACCGAGACACAATATGGCCAGCCCGACAGCGAGAACAAAGATGGCGACGCGCAGGCGCACAAACCGCTGATCACGCCGTGTCAGTTTTTTCTCGCGCACAGCGATGTTGTCAAGTCGCGCCTGATAGGCCGCACGGGGATCCGAAACGGTACGGTCAGACGACAGAGGAGGCGAATAGTGATACGGTGCCGACATGTGGAATTCTGTTGCAAGTCGGCGCTACTGCCGTTCTGCAATTTTGAAAAGATGTTCATCACTGCGAACGTACAATGCCCCGTTGGCGGCTCCGGGACTGCACAGAATTTTCTCCGCCAGATCCAGTTCTGACACAATGATGCCTTTGTCTTTTTCTGGTTTCACGACAAACGCATTTCCGTCTTCGTTGAACAGATAGAGATACCCATTGGCAGTGATCGGCGTGCTGCTGAAAGAGCCGCGAAGTCGCAGTTGCCACAGACGTTCGCCCGTCTTTGTGTCGCCTGCCGAAAGAACTCCGGCGCTGTTCAGGGCGAATGCCCAGCCGTCCACAACAACGGGACTCGACGTTCCGGGACTGATGCTCGATGAATTCCAGAGCTGTTCAAAGGTATTGTCTTTGGCCGGACGAATTGCCGTCAGACCATTCGACGGAATCACGATGGAACCAGAATCGACAGTGGCCGACGGAATTGTGGAAGCTCCCTGATCGAAATCCCACACGATCGCGCCGGATATCGGATCAACCGCCGTCAGTCCTTTTGACGACTGCAGCAGCACCAATGCCGCCTGTTGATCAGTCGCAGGGAGAATCGAAGGCGACGTCCAGTTGGCTGCGCGAGGACGCGCGATGTGCCAGATTGTGGCGCCTGATTCAACGTCAACGCCGCAGGCAAACGATTCGGCATCACTTTCGACCTGAACGATGACAGTCCTGCCGATGACCACCGGAGATGACGACATCCCAAGACTGTTACTGGCATTCGGGAACTCACTGCCGAAGCCGCGAAACCACTGCAGATTTCCCGCAAGGTCCAGACAGATCAGATCGTTACTGGAAAAGAATGCAAACACCCGCTGACCATCGCTGGCCATGGTAGGCGTTGCATTGCACATTTTGTCGTGAGTCAACGTGCGGCCTGTGGCGATGAACTCCCGCTCCCACTGTTGATTGCCGGTCGCAGCGTCAATGCTGATCACATGCAGCCGATCCTGCGCATATCCGGAACTGGCTGAGACAAAGACCTGTCCACCCACAACGATCGGCCCTGACAGCCCTCGTCCGGGAAGTTTGGTCTTCCACGCGATTGTATCACCGCTCAACTCCGTCGGCAGAGTTTCCCCTGTCGCCACAGAATTTGCTGCGTTGCCACGAAACTGTCTCCAGTCCGCAGCCGTCAATGTCGGCAGTGTGGCCGCAGTCAGAATCAAAAAAGTGATGATCCACTTCATCGTTGAACTCCTGATCCGATTTCGCTACGCGCCGTGCTGGTCGATGGCAGCAGCGCCGAACCTGTACTGTTGCAGATGCGGACTTGATACTGATAACGCTGCGCCCAGTCCTGGGTCTGTTCATTCTGGCAGATCTTGAGCAGCAACGTGTTGCTTCCTGCTTTCAGAGTCACGGGGACTCGATACTGATCCAGTTGCGAACTGCGATGGTACTCTTCACGCTCAAAGACCAGCTTGCCATTGACCCACAGCTTCCATGAATTGGGCGTGCCCAGACGAATCTCAGCCTGCTGCTCCCTGTCGCTTGTCCATGTCGTGTTTGCGTACATCAGCGAGCCCTTGAAGTTTTCAATTTGTTTCGCGATATCCACGACACCGTAGTCGTCGGTTGTGGCAATGGGCTGCCAGCGAACTTTGTCCGTTTGTCCGTCATATTCCGCCTGCAGGTCCGGAGCCTCTGAAGCGTTGATGTCCAGCTCAGGTCCGTACGCCACCGCAAAGCCCTTTCCGTCTTTGTTATCGAACGGCCCGACGATCGACCATTGCGGAAGAAACCCAAAGTGCTTCTGAATATCAACCTCTTCGTTGTTCCTGCGAAGTGCCTCTGCAATTGTTTTCACCTGATCTTCATGGACAGCCCCGTTGAATGCTTCGCGATAAAGCGGTGTGGCTTGGGCAGCATCCGGGAGGGCGCTGGCTTCTTTGATCAGCATCGCCACCGCGTCTCTGCGAAATTCCGGACTGGCGTCAAGCAGCATGTCTGGAATCATCCGATCCTCAATTCCGGGATCTGAACGCTGCAGCGTTTCATAAACCAGGCGCCGCGCGAACGGCGACTGATTCTGATCCCGCACAAAAGCTTCCAGTTCCAGCTGCGGCAATTTGCGTCCTGCTTTGGTCTCCGCATCGGCGATCTGTTCAAAGGCATTTCTCATCCAGTTGACAGCCAGCGGACTGGCATCGCGAAAGCCCTGCAGCAATGGCAACAATGCCTGCGAACCTGCAGCCCTCAAGTGTTGAACGGCATCCCGCGCGGCTGCCGAATCCACCGCTCCCGGTTGCACTTCGCGGAGCACTTTGATCGCACCCGGTGTGTCATCAGCACGAACAACGGGCAGGACCAACGTGGTCAGCAGAATGCCCGCAATCAGTAGTCGCATATGAAAGCTCCCTTTGGATACTCCAGAATGGTCTAAAAAGGTGTCTGGAACTCTCCAGACACGTTTTTTAACGTGGAGGATACAACACACACGACAGGATTTGAATCCGCTCTGCCTTCGGCGACAAGAAAATGTCTCACTAGACCCGCGCGGCGTATACGAGGCGCTCTTTACAGTTTGTGTCTTTCTGTTCAGTCCTTGATTTTGGAGACAATCGTTAGTTTTTCGAAAAAATCGCGGTCCGTTTCCTCCGGGATGTCGTCTCTGGACACGATGAGACAGAAAATGGCGACGCCTCAATGACACGAGCCCACGACGACAATCCGCTGGAACCCTGTCGCGGCTACCTTTGGACACTCTCTCATGCGCGGTTGGATCGGCAAATGAAAGGGCTCCTGGAAAAGGGATAAGAAGCTGACCTGGGCCATGTCAGCCTGTAGAAGGTCGATCGGGCTCAGATCGACTGGAGCAGTCTGCTTTTGTTGTTTCAAAAACTTAACCACGAATGGACACGAATAGTTCTGGAGTAAAGAGAATGAGTTCAGCAACTCTATACCCGCACCTGACCCTTGCAGCCGATGGTTTCATCCACATTGGTACGACACGAGACAAGGCGATTCATCTTGCTGCGGAACATTACCAGTTCGGGTGGGGCGGAAGAACTGCTCCTGAGTGCTGCGACGAGCCTGAACTTTGGAATCAAGTGTTCCACTTGCTACTTCGATCGTTTTGAGAGCCCTGCGTCCATTCGTGTCGTGCGGCATGTAATTTTTCGACAGGCTTTCAATTCCTGACCTTGTTTCTCGCATGCACAGCGTCCGCAAATTTCTCGCCCAGATCGAGATATCCGGCTGAATCATAGTGCCATGGATCTGAATAGTTGTATTCATCGGTGCTGATTCCGATCGGGGCGTTTTCGTCGTGCTTCACGAAATCTGCCTGAGCCTGTCGACCGGAATGTCGTCTTCGCGCAATGCGGATCGTATCAGATCCATCAGCCGTTTCAGATTAGTTTCATAACGCCCGGCGATCGGTTCAATGCCGGCGTCGCTTTCTCCCTGCATCCAGATGATGCCTTCCGGATCGAGCGTGTCCGCTTCACCATCGCCATCGATATCATCCACTGCAGATGCGTGTCGCAGTGTCGCGCGAAAGTGATCGTACTGATTGATGTCGCCGAGGAGCTTTTGCTGATGGAAGTCGGGCTCCCGGCAACCGAAGACCGAAGACAAACGACGGCGAGGAAACCGAACACCAGTTCTTCGAGACGCTCTCTCATCGACATCATCCTGTATAACCGGAAGTTGATTCTGACAGGACAGAAGTGTCCTGATCAGATTCCATTCTGTCCAGTAGCGGGCACCCGGTCAACAAAACAGCCCACACGAAGTGGTCGAATACGGTGGCGAACAACGCAGCGAACATCGCCCGCTTTCTTCCCTTCACTTCGTTTCACACATCTGGAACACGCAGCAGAACCGGGACGGCACAGGCAAGTGCAGTCGGCAGTGTCAGACATATCATGTTCAGCCAATATTCAAAATTCAGCGCTATAACATGCGGTACAGTGAATGAAATCGGAATAAGATATCTGTCCCTCGCATTCCTGTAACCCCATAGCCAGCACGAAACGCATCGCCCTGAAACCACGATCCGGATCGCGTTCGATCCGATCGACGATCGCATACATCCTGACGTCAGCTCATTCCGGGAAATGTCAACGATGACAGAATTGAATGGCAAACCGGCGGAAGACAAAGCCGCATCGCAAACAGTGATTCTGGAGAATCGCGCCGCTGACCTGGCGGAGAACTTCCAGGCAGAGCAGCCTCCTCGGCGGATCGGGGAATTCACACTGATCCGGGAGGTCGGGCGTGGCGGAATGGGGGTCGTTTATGAAGCATTTCAGGAATCCCTGCACCGTACCGTCGCTCTGAAGATTCTTCCGCTGGCGGGGCGAATCAATCAAAGACAGATTCGAAGATTTCAAAATGAGTCAATGGCAGCCGCACAGCTGCAGCACCCAAATATCATCCCGGTCTATTCGGTTGGAAATGATGCGGGCGTCCATTACTACGCCATGCAGCTGATTGAAGGAAAGGATCTTGCGCAAATCATTCGCTTCGCTCGTAATGTTGTGGATTCAAAAGTGGCACGTCCTTCGGGTGACACGCCTCGATACATGGGAACTACCGCCCCGGTACCTGCAGGAATTCCGCACAAACGGGATGCCTCACCTTCGTCAGATACGGCGTCCAGAGTGGCGTCTGACGTTGATTCGATGCAGTTTTCCAGACTCATCGAATCGCTTGCCGTGCGAAAGTCATTCGCTGCGGCACCCAGTGCATTTGAACCACTCATCGAAATCGGCGTGCAGGCTGCCGACGCACTGCAGCATGCGCATGATCTGGGAATTGTCCATCGAGACATTAAGCCTTCAAATCTGCTGCTGGATGACCACGGAAAGCTGTGGGTGGCGGACTTCGGATTAGCACAGGTCCAGGGGGCCGCTGCGATGACAATGACCGGAGAGGTCGTCGGTACCCTGCGTTATATGAGCCCGGAACAACCGCTTGGGAATCATGTGCTCGTTGATCAGCGAACGGACATTTATTCGCTGGGAATTACACTTTATGAATTGCTCACCCTGAAGAAGGCGTTCACTGGTGCCACTCCAAAGGAAATCATCAAGCAGGTCTGTTTTGATGAACCGATTTCGGTACGCCGTCTCAATCCGATGGTCCCGCTGGATCTCGAGACAATTATTCTGAAGGCCATTTCAAAAAATCCGGCGGATCGTTATCAGTCAGCCGCAGAATTTGCAGACGACCTTCGCCGTTTCCGAGACGATCAACCGATTCTGGCACGCAGGCCTGCACTTGTGCAGCGTTGTCGCAGGTGGATTCGGCGGCACGTACTGTTTGCGACGTCTGTGGCAGTGGCGATTGTGGCGCTGTTGCTGACGTCGATCACCGCATCGGCAGTGATTTGGAACTCGTTGATTGCAGAGACTCAGCAACGGAAGCGAGCGGAGTCACTTCTCAATAAGTCAGAAGGTCTCCGACTGGCCGCGAACTCAGGCCAGCAGGTGGAGTCGAATCCGGGACTCGCCATGTTGCTGGCAATTCGAGGCCGTGAATTGACGTCGAGCGTCGATGCGGGATCAGCTTTGCTGCACGCACTGCGCAAGAATCACGAGTTGCGAACCTTCTCTCCGCACGAGCAGATCACGGATCGATTCGACATTAGTCCGGACGGCAGTCGCGTAGTTTCCACATCAACAGGTAAGTATTCGGAGACAGGATCTTCTCCGGCAATTGTGTCAGACCTGACTTCCGGAGAAACGCTGCTGACGCTCGAGAGCGATTCAGACATGACCTCTGCCGCCTACAGTCCTGACGGCAGATTCATCCTGACGACTTCGGTATCCCGGAAGCAGGCCGAGTCCGCCACGGAGTCAGCAATCCCGACATTCGTCGCTCCGGAACTTCGCGACGCATTGACCGGAACCAGAAGATTTGTCTTCAATGATGCACTGCTGGAAAACGCCTCGCGTCTGTGTTTTAGTCCTGCATCCGACCTCGTCGCCTTATTCGGACCGGATCATTCAGTTCGGCTCTGTTCAACTCTGGACGGACACGTCACTGCGGCATTCGATCGGCATTCGGCGCGAATTCTGAGCGCGGTCTTCAGCCCGGACGGAAAGCGAGTCGTTTCTGTCAGCGAAGATAAGACGGTACGGGTCTGGGATTCTGCGACCGCTGCTGAAATTCGAGTCTTCACGCGCGAAACCGAACAGCCGCAGAGACTGGTGGCGGACTTCGTCGGCGACTCTGAGACGGTGATGGTGTCCGACGACACAGGCACAAGTCTGATGTCTGTTGAATCGGGCGAGCGAATCAACGAGCAGCATTGGCAGGAATCGAAAGCGGTCGTCAGCCACACTGGAAGTCTGATTGCTTTGATGCATCCATTCGGCGAGAAAGTTACAATTCGTGGAAGGCATTCAGGGCAGGTCATTTCTGAGCTGATTTCAGAAAGCCCTGTCACATCCGCGACGTTTAGTCCGGATGGGAAAATGCTGCTCACAACGACGTTTACGAATGCGAGAATCTACCAAACCGATGACGGCACCCCGGTGGCTTCGCTGAACGGCCAAACGGAATTTGTCAGTCGAGGCGCATTTACACCGGATGGGACCAGGGTCGTGACAACCTCAGAGGACGGAACGGTCCGATTGTGGAGCGTCAAGTCTGGCGAAGATCGAATGACATTTGCAGTTCGACCGACGGAACAGGCTCCGTATCCATTCACTGTCAGCGATGATTCTGCACTGATTGCGGCAGCAACGGCGCCGACATATCGCGGAGAACTAAGAGAGATCGACGGCAATGTCGGTGCCAATCAATTCCTGGGCCGAATTGCAAGCCCGCAATGCGACACGGAGCGACTTGTGACAGTAACCACTCACAACGTTTACGTATGGCATTTTCCAACGTTCCGACAGATTGCGTCGATCTCTTTCGACGAAAAGACTGTCAGGTCTGCCGTTGCTGTACCAAATTCGTCATTGGTGGTAGTCCTGATTGAGGGTGGCCCGACATATCTCTGGAATACCGACAATAACGAAACACAACTGGTGGTAGATCCGTATGTGTCTGCCCTGGACTGCGAGGCGCACCCCTCAGATGGTCGGATCGCACTTTCGCTGAAAGACGGGCGATGCGTGCTGATTAATTCCGGATCCGGGCAGGTTGAACAGAATCTGCGGCATGAAGGACAAGTATTATCTGTGAAGTTCAGCAGCGATGGCGGACAGCTACTGACTGTTGATGATCGTAACACGGCTCATCTGTGGCGAGGCAGGGAATTTGCTGATGTGCTTTCGATTCAGAGTCCGGGACTGAGGTTCGATCGAGCCGTCTTCTCAAGTGATGACTCAGCCATTATCACGTGGTCCGCTCGTCAGAAGGAAGCAATCTGCGCATGGGATGCTCAAGGCGGGGTGAAACTTGGAGAAACGTCAGCTATTGGAAATGCGCGAGTTACCCTTCATGAAACACGTCCCGTCGCTGCCGTTTCATCGGAAGCAGGTGTCTTTCTGTGGGACTGGACCAACAGCAAACAGCAGCCACTTACAAACGCCGCCGGGAAGTGTGCGGTGTTCCTCGGTGATCGGCTGCTTTCCATTGAGCACGCTGAGAATGAGCCCGCGGAGAAGGTACCCGCAACAGACCCCAGGCAGCCGGAATTCGCTCCCTGGATGCTCAATGTGCGCGATATTACGACGGAACAATTGCTGTCCTCGTCGCTGTTGACGGCTGAACCGTGGAACCTGAGCGCTGACTCAAAGACTCAACAGGTAGTCCTGTCGTTCAGGACACATGATGTCACGGTGATGGATATGAAGACACACGAGACAGTCGCCTCCGTGGGCCGTCATGCGGCACCCGTGATCTTCCAGGCATTCGGTCCTGAAAATCGAACCGTTGTCTGTGTTTCCATCGATCGTACCGCAAGTATCTGGAATACCACAGGCCAGCGATTGCATGTTCTGGTGGGGCATCAATCTGAAATCCTCAGCGCGGCATTGAGTCCCGATCGGCGTCAATTGGTGACGTTTGATGCGACTGGCCACGGTATTCAGTGGAATGTCCAGGATGGGGCGCAGGTTCGGGAATTTGACGGCCACTCGGGTCCCGTTCTTACAGCGACGTTTGCAGCCTCCGGTCGTCAACTGATGACAGCGGGAACTGACAAGACCATACGACTATGGGATCTGGTCGGGAGAACCGTATCAGAGTTCCAGTTTGAGCAGAGTGTACTTTGCGCAGAATTATCTGCTGACGAACGACAGATTCTCGTAATTGAAGGTCAGGATGCAGCGTCATTGAAAACCGCCACCGTGCAGGGATTGCCTCCCCGGAATTCCCGAACAGTTTTGCTGCAGGCCGAATCGGGACTTCGAAGTTTTCCAGCGATGGAAGGTTGGCCTCAACTGGGAAGAATCCGACCGGACGGCAAACAGTTTGCGATTCTGATGCGGGACGACAATGTCCACGTTTACGACATCGCGACGGGAAAATTGAACACGAAATTCAATCCGAACCGCCGCCTCGTTCATGACCTGGCTTTCAGTCCGGATTCTCTGGAATTGCTCGTCATGCACTCCGATGAATTATCACTCTGGGAACTTGAATCCGGGACTGAGCGTTTGAGAATTCCGAATCAGGGTCAATTTCGAATCCCGGCTGCGTCAACATCCGCCTATCCCGAATGGACACCTTTTAGTCCCGACGGAAGGTGGATCATTACTTCGACCAACCGCATCAAAAAGTGGCCGCGGAATCCGTTGAAGGAAGCCCTCCAACAGACGCCGCGGGCCATCAGTAAAGATGAAATTCGTCAGTTTTCACTCAACCCGGTTTCCGAAGAATGAGGCATCGGTCAGCTATCGACCGCGACGAGTGTGCGGACGGCAACAGCAAGGTTTTTCAAGAATACAACAGGAGCAGGAACATGCTCCTCCAAGTTCGTTCGCCCACTGGCACGCACGACGGTGCGCCTGATCAACGGCGTCGCATTTGGTGCATCCACGGCCTTTCCCCTCGACAACATCGCCATTTTTCAGGATGCATTCGCACTTGGCAACCCAGGTACCCGGACTTGAGTGAATTGCCTTGGCGGTAACCCCCGGGATTTGAATCGGGAGCTCGCAGGAATAGCGTTTCTGTCCGGTGCAATGTTCGTTTGCCCATGTCGCAGCAGCCTTTCGCGCGTCGCTGCATGCTGTGGCTGCGTCGTCTCGCTGAACCGGAAACGACTCAGTATGAGGAACACCGTTGACTTTACACGTAACAGACGCCGTGCATTCCCATATCACTGACACGGTTGGCGAAACGTCCGCTGCGACATCGCCTCTTGACACCACGCTCGTCGTCAGCCCCACAATTGCTGCAAAACACATACGCACGAGTTCACTGTTCATTACTTGCTCCCTTGCCGTTGAAGTCGAAAATGCCTGATCTATGTGACGTCCACATTGTTCAGCAGGCTGGATTCTGGATATGCGATGAACGCAAAGCACGCTCAAAGCAACTTGATGACGCGGAAACCATAGGAAAGTAGGCAACTACGCTACTGTGTTTATGTACATATGCTCGACGATGGGATCTGATCGCAAGCCCTTGGAACAAGAGAAAGTGGTGGGCACCGTAAAGGTGCTGTGGCACTCAAAAAACAAGGTATTTTCAGTTTTCGCGGAGGGCACCAGAGACTGCGATTGCGATGTGTTGAGGGGTATGGACTCTACGCCGTCGTCGTTTCCGGTGGTCGGTGCAGAATTTTTGCCACGACCTCGCCAGGTTGTCCGTCCAGCAGACTGTTGATTCCGGTCGGGCGCACGATGGAAAGTTGGTCGCCGCTGATTCCGAACAGGTACATCAGCGTGGCGTGGTAGTCGAAGTGATTCACGATGTCCGTCACGGCTTTGTGGCCTAATTCGTCGGTTTCGCCATGAATACAGCCGCCTTTAGTGCCGCCGCCAGCCAGCCACATGCTGAAGCCGTAAGTGTTGTGATCACGTCCGATGTTCTTTTCATTCTGAATCACCGGCAGACGTCCCATCTCGCCACCCCAATGAACCAGCGTCGAATCGAGCAACCCGCGCTGCTTTAAGTCCTGCACGAGCGCCGCTGCTGGCTGATCCGTGCGACGACAGACATTGGGCAGCGCCGTCATGATGCCGCCGTGATGATCCCATGTCTGATTTCCGGTATGCAGCTGCACAAACCGCACGCCGCGTTCCACCAGGCGGCGGGCAATCAGACACCGCGTGCCGTATTCCCGAGTGACTTCCTTGTCGATTCCGTACAGCTTTTGCGTTGTCTCAGACTCCTTCGAGATATCCATTGCCTCGCTCGCCGCGACCTGCATCCCGGCCGCCAATTCGTAGCTTTGCATCCGCGCCGAAAGATCATGTTCTCCCGGATGCTCGAGGAGGTGAGCTTCATTGATGCGACGCAGGTAGTCGAGCATCCGCACCTGATTCGCGCCACGCAGTGACGGCGGTGGATCCAGATTCAGGATGCGAGGTTCCTGCGATCGTACGACAGTGCCCTGATACACCGACGGAAGCCAGCCGTTCTGCCAGTTCTCGACACCCAGCACCGGAAGGCCTGACGGATCTGTCAGGACCATAAACGAAGGCAGGCTTGCGCGGTCGCAGCCCAGTCCATACGACATCCACGCCCCAAGCGACGGTCTACCCGCCTGCTGCCGACCAGTATTCAAAGCGTTGATCGATTCACCGTGATTGTTGACGCCCGTGCGCATGGACCGAATCAGACAGATTTCGTCCGCGACCGTTCCGAGATGCGGCACCAATTCGCTGAGGTCCATGCCGCAGTCGCCGTATTTTCTGAATCGCCACGGACAACCGAAGAGCTTACTGCTGGCTTCCCCGGCGTTGTCGTACTTGATGTCGCCTGTAAAAGATTGCAGGTGCCGCTTGTTGAGTTCCGGTTTCGGGTCGAACAAATCGATATGACTTGGCCCGCCCTGCATGAACATCGATATCATAGCCGTGGCCTGTGGCCGGGCAGCGGGTGGTTTCGGTTTCAGATCAAACGTCAATGGTTCAAGCTGCGGCTTCGGCGGTGACGCATTCAATTCCTGCTGCCGCAGCCAGGCCCATGCAAGCCCGCTCAACCCTAAAGCCTGTTGAGCCATCCAGTGACGACGTGAGTTAGTCCACATACAAAAACCCATTCGAACTCAACAAGGCGTGACAAAAATGATCTAACGCGGCCGACTGTGCTTCGGGCGTTTCGCCGGGCATCGTCAGAAACGCCATCCCGGCCTGCACGTCGTTCTCTGCAGGCTTGCGACTGAAGACCAATCGCCATGCCAGCGTCACCTGGGCAGCCGGATCCGTGCTGGCTTTTTCGCGAACGCGATTGGCAAGCAGCTCTGACTGCTGAATCACGAACGGATTGTTCATCATCAGAAGCGACTGCGGCGCGGCGGTTGAGGCTGCTCGCTTTTCGCAGTTCGGGGTCATCGGTGGCAGGTCGAAGGGTTCCAGTACTCCCAGTGGCATCGATCTCCGTACCTGAACATAGATGCTGCGCCGAAACTCTTCGTTGCCTAACGGTTCGACTTTCCCCGAAGGCCGGCCTGCCGAATCCCGTGTATCGATCGCAAGGACGATCTGTCCCACGTCATCGGGACTCACTGGTACCGGAGGACCAAACGCTTTGTCCACCAGTCTGCCGCTGACCGCGAGCACAGCATCACGCATTGTTTCCGCTTCCAGCCGTTTCACATTCATGCGCCCGAGCAGCCGATTATCACCATCGACCGCGTCAAGTTCCGGACGACGCGCAGACGACTGTCGATACACCGTCGAGGTTACGATCATGCGGTGCAGCCGCTTCAGCGTCCAGCCTTCATCCATAAAGTCGCGGGCGAGCCAGTCGAGCAATTCCGGATGCGATGGCCGGTCGCCCTTGATTCCGAAATCTCCCGGCGTCAGGACCAGTCCCTGACCGAAGTGATGGAGCCAGAATCGATTCACCAGAACGCGCGCCACCAGTGGATGTTGTCCGTTTGTCAGATGTTGAGCGTACTTCAGGCGCCGGCCCGTTGTCGGAATTTCAGCAGCATCCACCGGAATCACCAGCCCCGTCGAATTCAGCACGGCCAGTTCCCCCGCTGCGATTTCCTCCTGAGGCTGTTGATAATCTCCCCGCGCGAACAGTTTTGTGACAGGAACCTGCCCGGCGACTTCCGTGAGACACATCACGTAGTCGTCTGCCGGTCGCTTCTTCGTCGTCTCCGCCGTCAAGTCATCCCATTTCTTATTAAAGCCGTTCAGACGGTCGGGCAGATACAGATAGACCGATCCGCGATCCACGTTGAGAAACGGATATTCTTTGATCAGCTGTTGCTGTTCCGGAGTGCGTTTGTCGGCAGCCGTCTCCCGCGCCGCGCGAGCCAGTGGCTGTTGTGCGGCAGGCAATTTCTGAAGTTCTCGTTCAAAGGTGTCATTGACGATGCCGTCCAGTTCTACTTCGCGTTTCTTTGCGGCGCCCGCCAGTTCCACATCGACTGCCGCCGCTGTTGTTTGCGTCTCCGATGACCACAGCGACACCAGACGCCCGGTTGGCACGCGCCAGTTCTGAACGTCGTATGCCGGCTCAAAGATCGCCCGCAGACGATAGTAATCGGCCTGACTGACGGGATCGTATCGATGGGCGTGGCACTGCGCGCAGCCGACTGTGAGTCCCAGCAGCGAAGTGGAAGCCACCTTGATCGCTTCCGCCATAACATCGTTGCGAGCCACATTCTGATCGACACTGCCGTCGGCAGTCCCATCCGGACACATCCGCAGGAAACCGGTGGCGATCAACTGATCAGCCTGCTCAGGCTTCAGATCCTGATACGGTGGCGTCAGAAGTTCATCGCCTGCGAGCTGCTCGACCAGAAACTGATTCCACGGCTTGTCGGCATTCAGAGATCGGATGACATAGTCGCGATACTTCCAGGCCCACTTCCGTTCCGTATCGTTGGCCGTATAGCCATCGCTGTCGGCATACCCCGCCACGTCCAGCCAGTGTCGAGCCCAGCGTTCACCGTACGCCGTTGAATTCAAAAGTTGATCAATCACTTTCGACCAGGCTTCAGGAGACTCGTCGGCAAGAAACGCATCGACGGTTTCAATCGAAGGCGGCAATCCGATCAGATCAAAGTAGATGCGACGCAGCAGTGTTTCACGACCCGCTTCCGAGCTGAAACTCAATCCCTGATTCTCAAGTCGGGCCAGCAGGAAGGCATCGATGGGAGTTCGTATGAGTTCCGAATGTGTGACGTCCGGAATGACGGGCTTCGTGATCGGCTGAAATGACCAGTGCCCTCGCTCTTCATCTGTGAACGTATCGCCGACGGCGAGTGCCTCGGGTTCAGTACGCACCGTCGTGGCACCAGCATCAATCCATCTGGCTATGCGCTCCAGTTCCTCGGAAGACACTTTCTTTTTGCCGGGCGGCATTTCGCCGGAGGCCAATCGCTGATAAAGCAGACTCGCCGCGTGGTCTCCCGGCACGACGGCTGCACCTGATTCGCCACCCTTCAGGAGAAACCGCACCAGCCTCGCGTCCATGCCGCCGTGCAGTTCCTTCTCTTCGCCATGACACTGCCAGCAATGAGCTTTCAGGATCGGCCGGACATCGGTTTCAAACCGAGGAGGATCAGCGAACGCACTCGCGGTGGCACTCAACGAAGCCAGCAGCGCGATCGAAAGAATTGTCCGGATTCGGCCCATGACACGGCACCGTTCAGCAGGTTGGAAGGCAGGAATGCGCAAGCAGAGTTCGCAGGAGGGAGTGCCAGTCTACTCGACAGAAGGGAAATTGCCTATCCTGGGAGGCACTTAACCATCCGGCAGAAATCGCAGCGCATACTCTCACGATTGTCTTTGACACCGCCCACTGCGAACGGTGTTCATCCATCCGCGTACGCTTCGTGGCCGTTCTTCTCAGCCGCCTGTGGGATCGGCGCGGTTGTGCTGACCATCATCTGGCTGTTTCCGACAAACGAATGGCGAGCGATCGTCGGCGGCTTGATCGGGCTGGGGGTGCTCGCGACGGTGTTCATGGTGTTAACACTACGATGTGTGCCCTGTGTGTGCGCCATATGTGTGCCACCCACCTACGTTACGCAACCCAAATCGATGCAACAACTTCTTACTCTGTTGAGGCGGACGCCTTTTCTACGACGCTCCGCTGGTTGACCGTGCCTGGCGGCGGTTGAGGCGGAAACGCTGGCGGTTCTCAGGCAGGCCGGCTTCGTTGCGGAAGCGTTTGCGGAAATTCTTTACGAAATCCAGCCAGGTTTCGGCATTGCATTTCAGACGCTCTGCGAGGGAGAATCGTCGGGTATTCGGCCTGCCTTGTCTATACGGATCTGGCGACCGGTCCAGTCCAATAGTTTCAGGTACTGATCCAGAGTTATCGCCAGGCAGCCTTTGTTGCTGGCTCGACGAGTCGTCGCCTTTTCGCGAACCTTCTTCCGAGGCGGCTCAAGGGAAATCGGAGCAAGCCAGCCTGCTTTTTCACCGTGCTCAATTTGAACGTCCAGTGCATCTTCGATTTGTCCCTTCTCCCCGGAAACGGGGGAGAAGGTGGCCGACAGGCCGGATGAGGGGGCTTTCACTGCAGCCTCGGAACACTGAACACTTGCCACTGAACACTCAGCTTCAGCAGCCGCTCGATCTTCGATCCGCCCTTTCAGGCTGGTGAAGTCACTGGTTTTCGGAGTCTCTGCAATTGCCGCACGAATCGGATTCAAATCCACATAAGCCACGCACGCGGCGATCCTTCCCACACAGAAATGTCCGACGCGCGCACCGATTGATGAGATGAAAAGCCTGAATCTCGTCCTCGGCACAAATCTCTTTCCGATTCACAAGGGGCATGTCTCAGCTCTACGGGCT
>Ga0335394_10003069_pt1 | contig 18891 bp, 19 predicted proteins | sample MAT03_FD_205741 | JGI IMG/M metagenome (GOLD analysis project Ga0335394, IMG submission 205741) | Freshwater microbial communities from Lake Fryxell liftoff mats and glacier meltwater in Antarctica - MAT-03 (spades assembly) (version 2) ... | reverse complement strand
CTCGGACGGCACCCGCGTCTTTCTGGACATGAAGCTGCTCGACATCGACAACACGGTGGCGAAGGGCGTCGAGAATATCGTCGGGATGGGCGTCTCGATGTTGACGTTGCACGCCTATCCCAAGGCGATGCGCGCGGCGGTCGAGGCAGCCATGGGGTCGGACCTGACGCTGCTTGCCGTCACGGTGCTGACGTCCATGGACAACGACGATCTCGTCGAGGCCGGCTACGGCATGGACACGCGCGGCCTTGTGCTGCGCCGGGCCGGGCAGGCCCTGGCGGCGGGCATGGGCGGCGTCGTCTGCGCCGCGGATGAGGCAGGTGCCGTTCGCAAGGCTATCGGACCGGATCTCGCCGTGGTCACGCCGGGCATCCGGCCGGCGGGCGCCCCACACGGCGACCAGAAGCGCGTCATGACGCCGGCCCAGGCGATCCGCGCCGGTGCCAGCCATCTTGTGGTCGCGCGGCCGATCGTTGCCGCCCCAGACCGGCGGGCGGCCACCGAAGCGATCCTCGCGGAGATGGCCGCGGCCTGAGTGTATTCTTCTTGAGTTCCGACGAATGTGCTCCCAAAGTCGAACTCGATTTCGGGCGGAGGAGGAGATTATGCCGAAGGGATACTGGATCGCGCATGTCGAAGTGCGGGACGCCGAGGCCTACAAGGATTACGTCGCGGCGGCCAAGATCGCCTTCGACAAGTATGGCGCGCGGGTACTTGCGCGCGCGGGAGCCTACGAGGCGACCGAGGGTCAGGCGTGGCCGCGCAACGTTGTCATCGAGTTTGCCTCGCTGAAAGCCGCGCAGGACTGCTATCATTCGCCGGAATACGCCGCCGCCCGGGCGATACGCCAGCGGGTAGCCGACGCGCAGATTGTCCTTGTCGAAGGCGTTCCGGACTGAACACACCGGGGTACACGGCATCGCCCGGCTCACGCTGCGTCAGCATTGCATCGCGACAAAACATTGCTAACTTCGTTTTGCAGTGCATGTCCGTTTCAATCTGAGTCGCGGAATGCGCTATCTGATTGATTTGATGCAAGTTCCGGCCGCAAAATCCTGTTCGCGGTGCCGGACCCGCCTCGGACATGAAGCAGCCGGCATCGACCCGGCAGATGGGGTTCGATGTTTTACCAGCTCTACGAGTTCAACCACGCCGCGGTGCAGCCCTTGCGGGCCTACGCCGACGTCATGAAGCTCCTCTATTCCAATCCGCTCAATCCGATCTCCCACACCCCGTTCGGGCGCTCCGTCGCCGCCGCCGCCGAACTGTTCGAGCGGACCACGCGTCGCTACGGCAAGCCGAGCTTCGGCCTGACGAAGACGACAGTCGACTGGAAGCAGGTGGCGGTCGAGGAACGGATCGTCTGGTCCCGCCCCTTCTGCAACCTGGTTCGCTTCGAACGTGATCTTCCCGCGGCTCGCAAGCCCAGCCCGAAATTGCTGATCGTCGCACCGATGTCGGGCCACTACGCCACCCTGCTGCGCGGCACGGTCGAGGCGATGCTGCCGCATGCCGACGTCCACATAACCGACTGGACAGATGCGCGCATGGTGCCGGTCGGCGCGGGACGCTTCGATCTCGACGACTACATCGACTATGTCATCGAGATGTTCCACGAACTGGGACCGGACACGCATGTGATGGCGGTGTGCCAGCCCTCGGTTCCGGTGCTAGCCGCCGTGGCGCTTATGGAGGCCCGGAAGGACCCCATGGCCCCTGCGACGATGACGCTGATGGGCGGTCCGGTCGATACCCGCCGCAACCCGACCGCCGTCAACATTCTGGCCGAGGAAAAGGGCATCGACTGGTTCCGCGACAACGTCATCATGCTCGTGCCATGGCCTGAGCCGGGTGTCGGTCGCGCCGTCTATCCGGGCTTCCTGCAACTGTCGGGCTTCATGAGCATGAACCTCGACCGCCACATCACGGCGCACAAGGAATTCTTCGGGCACCTTGTGAAGAACGACGGCGATGGGGCCGAGAAGCACCGCGACTTCTACGACGAATACCTCGCGGTGATGGATCTGACCGCCGAGTTCTATCTGCAGACCGTAGATACGGTCTTCGTCCGCCACGCCCTGCCCAAGGGCGAGATGAAGCATCGCGGGACTTCCGTCGATCCCAAGGCGATCAGAACCACCGCGTTGCTTACCATCGAAGGCGAGAATGACGATATTTCCGGCCTCGGCCAGACCGAGGCGGCGCATACGCTGTGCGTCAACATCCCGGCTGACCGGCGCGTCCACTACATGCAGCCGGCGGTGGGCCATTATGGCGTGTTCAACGGCTCGCGCTTCCGGTCCGACATCGTTCCGCGCATCGTCGATTTCATGTCGAGTTACGGTCGCAAGACGCCTGCGGCCAAACCGAAGTCGGCAAGAAACTAGTTCTGTGGAACTCGTTGTTGCAAATCCGCCGCAATGAATCGGCGCCGGTAACCATGACGGCAGTCTGGCGGCCAATCGAATTGACAGTTCAGCTTCGTCGCCCTTAACCTTTCATTAAGAAAAGAAAGTGGGCGGGGTCGAGTGCTGATGAGTGCCTTTGGGCAGCAGGGGAGTCGCGCGGGCGTGGTCTGTGCCGCCTTGATGGCCGTCTGCCTGTCCGCAGGCGATGCGATGGCCTCCCAGCCCATGTTGACCGGTGGCCTCACCTCCCAGCCGATCGGACATTACGAGTTCTGCAAGGCCAATCCCGAGGAATGCGGCAGCCGTCTCCGCGACGCCGGGCCGGAGCACATGAATGGCAGGCTCTGGAAACAGATTGCCGCCGTCAGCGCCGGGGTCAACGCGGCGATCAGGCCCGTCAACGACATCGATCTGTTCGGCAAGGACGAGGTCTGGGCCTATCCGGATGGCGCGGGCGACTGCGAGGACTATGTGCTGGAGAAGCGCCGCGACCTGGCGCGTCTGGGCCTTTCGCTGTCGAACCTGCTCATCACCGTCGTGCGCAAGCCCGATGGCGAAGGCCACGCCGTGCTGACGGTGCGTACCGACAAGGGCGACTACATTCTCGACAACCTGACGGATGCCGTCCGCCTGTGGGACCAGACAGGCTACCGCTTCCTGAAGCGTCAGGCGAGCAACCATACCGGCCGCTGGGTGACGATCCGCGAAGCCCAGCCGTCAGCCCCGCTCGTCGGCTCGGTGAAATAGAGCCAAAGAGTCTTACTGGCTCGGCCGCGCCAAGCAGTTAGCCAACAGCTTCTGAACATCGGTGTAGCTGTATGTCTGTGACAGATGATCTACAGCGTAGGTTGGAGTTTCGGTATTCTCTTTGTGGCTAAGGCCCCGAAACGCAACTTTCTCTCCATTCGATGCTCTACCTCATAGTTTGGCGCTATGCCTTCGCCCTCGGTCCCGAAGCGCACGACCGCGCCTCTCTTAGGACCGCCCAAATTTCCGAGAACCTCCCTGTAGTTAAGAGGAAGAACGAACCTTCTCCCAAAAGTTGTCCACGAGTTTCCCTCCTTACAATGCCATTGCTCAGGCAGCCTGCGCCATGCGTTCCGCACTCATCCGATAAGAGATCGCCTCGGCGAGGTGAATCCGGCCGACCGTCTCCGACTGGTCGAGATCGGCAAGCGTACGCGCCACGCGCAGAACCCGGTGATAGGCCCGCGCGGAAAAGCCGAGCTTCTCGCTGGCGTCCCTCAACAAAGCGAGCCCGGCAGCGTCGGGCGCGGCGATCTCCTCGATCATCGACGTCGGACAATGCGCGTTGGTCGGCGCCGCGGTTCCACGGCGCGAAAACCTGTCCTGCTGAATCTGGCGGGCGGCGAGCACGCGCGCCGCGACATCCGCGCTGGGCTCGGAACGGCCGGGCCTGATCAGGTCGCTGGCCGAAACCGCGGGAACTTCCACGCGCAGGTCGATCCGGTCGAGCAGCGGTCCGGAGATGCGCGCCTGGTAGTCGGCCTGGCAGCGCGGGCCGCGCGCGCAGCGATAGCCCGGTTCGCCGGCCATGCCGCATTTGCAGGGGTTCATCGCCGCGATGAGCTGGATTCGCGCGGGGTAGGCCACGCGGTGGTTGGCCCGCGCGATGACGCATTCGCCGCTCTCGAGCGGCTGGCGCAGCGCATCCAGCGCCTGCGGCGAGAATTCGGGGAACTCGTCGAGGAACAGCACGCCGTTGTGCGCCAGCGAAACCTCGCCCGGACGCACGCGAAGACCGCCGCCGACCAGCGCGGCCATCGATGCCGAATGGTGCGGCGCGCGGAACGGCCGTCGATCGGTCAGCTTGCCGCCGGCAAGTTCGCCCGCCATCGAGGCGATCATCGAGACCTCGAGCAATTCCTTCGGTTGCAGTCGCGGCAGGATGGAAGGCAGGCGCTGCGCCAGCATCGACTTGCCCGAGCCGGGCGGCCCGATCATCAGGAGATTGTGTCCACCGGCCGCTGAGACCTCCAGCGCGCGCCGCGCGCTCTCCTGCCCCTTGATGTCGGCGAGGTCAGGCAGGTTGCTGGCGGCGGGATGGACGCTCGCCTCGGGCCGCGACAGAACCTGCGTTCCCCTGAAATGATTGGCGATGGCGATCAGGCTGCGTGGTGCGAGGATGTCGATATCGGCGCCCGCCCATGCGGCTTCCGGCCCACAGGCGTGCGGACAGATCAGGCCCTTGCCTTCGGCATTCGCGCCGATCGCGGCCGGCAGCGCACCCGCGACGGCGGCGGTGGTGCCATCGAGGGACAGTTCTCCGAGCACGACATAGGCCTCGAGCGCATCGCCCGGCAGGGCGCCGAGCGCCGCCATCAGGCCGAGAGCGATCGGCAGGTCGTAATGGCTGCCTTCCTTGGGCAGGTCCGCAGGCGCCAGGTTGACGGTCACCTTCTTGGCCGGCATCGACAGGCCGGAGGCATGCAGCGCCGCCTGCACCCTTTCGCGGCTTTCGGCGACCGCCTTGTCCGGCAACCCGACTATGTGCATGCCGACCTTGCCCGGCGCGATCATGACCTGCACGTCGACCGGCACGGCCTCGATGCCCTGGAATGCAACCGTGCGCACGCGCGAAACCATGCTGCCCCTCCTGGCTCGCCCAGCGGCCCGCGCCGCTGCGGTCGGATCGGATGTCCCTTGCCGTCAGAAAATCACAGACGAACGGATAAAGCAAGAACAAGACAAGAACAAACATATAGCGGAGGGTGTAGTCGGATTGCATCGGGTTGTGCGAGGAGAACGAAACGTCGTCAGTCGACGGCGACTCCCGCGGCGCGATAATAGTTCTTCACCCATTCCACGGGCTGGGTGCCGAACTTCCGCTTGGTGCCCCAGCGCACGCCGGGCTTCAGGATGAGATCCCAGGGACGGGGATTGCCATGGAAGATGATGACCTTGGCGCCCTTCGGCTGGCGGACCTTCGTGAACAGCACGTTGAACGGATAATACCAGAGGCATGACCGCTTGAAACTGACGCACCAGCCGTTCGGCCAGTAGGTGCGGTTCGTCACCGTTTCGGTGAGATAGGCCTGGTCGTGATAGGCCATCGCATAGGCCTTCTCCTTGTCGGCCATGAACCGCTCGTAGATGTAGTTCCCGTCCTTCGGCTTGAACGCCAGGAACGCAGCCTGGACGCCGCGATCGGGGCGCAGGGCGACCGGCAGGAGGCTCCACAAGGCGGGGTTCCACTCGCGCAGGATATGCAGGCTGTCGCCGGCGCGAACCAGCCCGACAAACGGGTCGAGCGGCTTCTGAATGATGACGTCGAGGTCGAAATACATGACCACGTCCGCATCGGGGAACAGGCCCGGCTTGAACACCGCGAGCTTGGCCCACCAGCCGGTCTTCCAGCGCTTCGGTTCCAGCCCCATGTCCGGGATGGGCATGGCGTCGATGCCTTCGGCGAAGCCGTCCGCGTTGTCCGTCAGGCAGACGAAGCGGAACGGCATCGACAGGTTTCGTTTGACGGCTGCGTAAAGCACATTGACATGGACGGCGGGAAAGGCGGTTCCCCACTTCATGCAAACGACGGTCAGCATAGAACGGCCCCACCCATCCGCTGCCCGACGTGTCCCCGTCGCCAGCTCAGCGACCCTCTTAGAGCATCGGACCGAAAAGTGGAATCCGGTTTTCGGCTATTCCGATGCTCCATCAATAGCTAAGCCCTGCGGGCTTCCACCGCATCCCAGAACAGAGCGGCGATATCGGCGCCGCCGAACCGCTTCACCTCGCGCACGCCGGTCGGAGACGTCACGTTGATCTCGGTCATCCAGTCGCCGATCACATCGATCCCGACGAGGATGAAGCCGCGCTCGCGAAGCGACGGCCCGATGCGCTCGCAGATCTCGCGTTCGCGCTTCGTCAGGTCGGTCTTCTCGGCGCGTCCGCCGACATGCATGTTGGACCGCGACTCGGTTTCCGAGGGCACCCGGTTGATCGCGCCGACCGCCTCGCCCTCGATCAGGATGATGCGCTTGTCGCCCTTGCGCACGTCCTTGAGGTAGCGTTGCACGATGAACGGCTCGCGAAACATCTGCCCGAACATTTCGAGCAGCGAGGCCATGTTGCGGTCGGCGTCGTGCAGGTGGAAAACGCCGGCGCCGCCATTGCCGTAGAGCGGCTTGACGATGATGTCGCCATGCTCCTTGCGGAACGCCACGACCTCGGCCGGATCCTTGGTGATCAGGGTCTCGGGCATCAGGTCCGGAAACTCGGTGACGAAGATTTTCTCCGGGCTGTTGCGCACCCAGGCGGGATCGTTGACGACCAGCGTCTTCGGATGAATGCGCTCGAGAAGGTGGGTCGTGGTGATGTAGTTCATGTCGAAGGGCGGGTCCTGCCGGAGCAGGATCACGTCCATCTCCTGCAGGTCGGTGCGCACCGGCTCGCCGAGCGTGAAGTGGTTGCCCTTCTCGTCGCGCACGGTCATCTCCTCGATGCGTGCGAAGACCTTGCCGCCGACCATCGAGAGCCGATCGGGCGTATAGTGGAAGAGCCTGTGGCCGCGCCGCTGCGCTTCCAGCGAAAGCGCGAAGCTGGTGTCGCCGGCGATGGACACGGTGGACACATGGTCCATCTGGACGGCGACTTTGAGCGGCATGGCCTTCTCCCGAAGAGTCTGGTGCTGCCGATATAGGCGGGCGCGCAACGTCTGCCAATCGGGCCAGGCGCGGATTGCTTGGCGCAGGGGCCGTCAGCGGTCGAACACCAGCCGCGAATAGCCGAGATACGAGAACACCATGGCTGCAAGCGAGGCGACGACCAGCGCCGCCAGCGGCGGGGTCTGCGGAACCGCCAGCAGTATACCGCTGAAGACGAGATAATTGAGGATGCTGCTCGCAATTCCGACGCCGCCATAGCGCGCGCCCTCATGCACCGCGCTCCTGTTTGACGGGCCGAATGTCAATGTGCGGTTGCAGATCCACGTGACCGCCAGGCCGCAGGGGATCGATACCAGGCGTCCAAAAAACGGTCCGAGAGGGGTGGCCCAGAGCAGCAGGGCAAGCATGCCGGCATCGACGACGAAACCGACGCCGCCGACAATCGCGAAGCGCATAAAGCGGCTCATGCCGCCCGCGACGACCCGCGTTTTGCCGCCGTCTTGGGAAGTTCCTTGGGCAGCTCGCCGACCTCGCGCCTGGGACGCCTTGCCGGGATCGACAGGTAGAAGATGCGCTTCTGCTCGGCTCGGCCCCGCGACACCGAATCGAGGATCAGCCCGGTGACGACCATCATCGCCGAAAACATCAGCATGCCGAGCGAAAGCACCCATGTCGGCATGCGTGGCACCAGCCCGGTGGCGGCGTATTCGATCAGGATCGGCGTCATCAGGGCAATGCTGGCGAGCGCGAACAGCGCGGCGATCGCGCCGAAGAAGCGCATCGGCCGGGTCTCCTTGGCAAGCATGGCGAACATCCAGAGGATTTTCGCGCCGTCCTTGTAGGTCGACAATTTCGAGGCCGACCCTTCGGGCCGACGACCGTAGTCCAGCGCGATCTCGCTGACCGGCAGCTTGAGCTGGGAAGCATGCACGGACATTTCGGTCTCGATCTCGAAGCCGCCCGACACGGCCGGAAAGCTTTTCACGAAGCGGCGCGAAAACGCGCGGTAGCCGGAAAAGATGTCGCTGAAGTCGCGGCCGAACATGCGTTTGTAGAGACCGTTGAACAGCCGGTTGCCGAATGCATGGCCGGCGCGGCCGGCATCGTCCGTCACGCCGCGGCGCGTCCCGACCGCCATGTCGGAGTGGGCAGTCAGCAACACGTTGATGAGCTGCGGCGCGTCTTCCGGTGCGTAGGTGCCGTCGCCGTCGACCATCAGATACACGTCGGCCTCGACGTCGGCGAACATGCGCCTCACCACGTTGCCCTTGCCCTGTCGGGGTTCGCGGATGACGATGGCGCCGGCGGCGCGCGCCCTCAGCGCAGTGAGATCGCTCGAATTGTTGTCGTAGACGTAGATGGACGCGGAAGGCAGCGTCGCGCGAAAGCGCGAAACCACGTCGCCGATCGTCTGTTCCTCGTTGTAGCAGGGGATGAGGATCGCGACGGCGAGGTCGTCGAGAGGACCGTGGTTCATGGATATCTCCAACGCCTCCGCGAACGATGCGGCGGCAAGTTCAGGCGCCTTAATATTTCTTGAAGCCGTTAAGGCTAGGTTTAGCCGGGCGCATTCTTCCGGAATTTCCCATGGCGAACGAGATGACGATGGCCGAACCACGGTCTGGCTGGCGGGCTTTCCGGCAAGGCGACCTCGTCAAGGCCATAGCCGCGACGCTGGCCGTGCTGGCCATCGCGGCGGCAAGCGGCTTCAATCAGCTCGCCGGCAATGCCGACAACGACAGCACGCTGCGGCTGGTCGAAGTACGCGATCTGATCGCCGGCCAGGGCTGGTTCGACCTGCACCAGTACCGCATGGGTCTCGCCGACGGGCTGCTGATGCACTGGTCGCGGCTGGTCGATGCGCCCATCGCCGCGATCGTTCTGGCCGTCCGTGCGGTCACCGGATCGCAGGCGGCGGGCGAGACGGCCGCCCTGATAGTCTGGCCGCTTATCCTGTTCGCCATCGCGATCTACCTGCTGCTGCGCATCGCGAGGCAGGTCGGCGGCCAGGAAGCCGTTTTCCCCGCCCTCATCCTCGGAACGGCCACACTCTATTACGGCGGTGCTTTCGGCACCGGATCGCTGGACCACCACAACATCCAGCTCGTATTGATGCTGGCGACCGTCTTTTTCCTGCTTCGCGCCGGCGAAAGGCCGCGTTCGGCCGGGCTGGCAGGCCTCTGCTGCGTGCTGATGCTCGCCATTGGAATGGAGACCGTTCCCTATGTCGCGGCGGCCGGGCTGGCGGTTGCCGGCTGGCTCCTGTTCAAGGGTGAAGAGGCGGCATCAGCCGCCGCGTCCTTCGGCGTTGCCTTCGCGGCGACGTCGGCAGTCGTGTTCGTCGCGACGGTGCCGTCGTCGCAATGGTCGTCGGCCTACTGCGACGCCTATTCCGTGGTGCAGTTCGCGATCGGCATCGTCGCCGGGCTGGGGCTTTGGGCAGTCGCCACGATCCCGGTATTGCGCACGACCCTTGGCCGGCGCGCTGGCGCGCTCGTCCTGCTCGGCGCTTGCGCGGGCGCGGTTGCCGCGATCAATTTTCCGCAATGCCTCAGCGATCCCTATGCTGGCCTGCCGCTCATGCTGAAGAGCTATTGGCTGGACGCCGTGGATGAGGCACAGCCGCTGTGGCGCATGCTGGCGAGCGATCCCGAAGCTGTTGCCGGCCACTATGCTACCGTGCTGATCGGCCTCGCCGTTCTTGCCTTGCGTATCCGCAAGGTGGGCCTGCGCCGCCAGGAAGCCGTGCTCGCCGTCATGCTGGTCGCGGCCCTGCTCGTCAGCATCTGGCAGGTACGCGGCTCGCGGTTCTCCCTGCCGCTGGCATGCGTGCCCCTGGCGATCTGGGTGGCGGAATGGCGCCGCCGCGCCGTCACGGTGCCTGGAACGGCATCGTCGCTGAAAATGGCGGGCGCCTGGATCGTTTCCTTCAATGTCACATGGATCCTGGCCGCCGTCGGTGTCTGGCATCTGTTCGCTTCCGCCGAGGCCAAGGAAGAGCTGGTCGCCGAAAAATGCTACAAGCGCCAGGACTACGACCTGTTGGCCGCGATGCCGGCGGGCAAGGTGCTGGTTATCTCCAATCTGGGCGCCTCCGTCCTGAGCAACACCCCGCACCGCGTGCTTGCCGGACCCTATCATCGCAATGTCGCCGGCAATCTGGCTGCGCTAAACGCCTTCATGGGATCGCCCGGCCAGGCCGCCGCGATCATAAGCGACAACGACGTCGGAATGGTTGCCTTCTGTCCCGCCAACAATGAAACGAAGTTCCTCGTCAAGCGCGCGCCCGACGGTCTGCTTGCCGGAATGGTCGCGGGCAAGATACCCGGCTGGCTCGACATCGTGCCGGAAAGCAACGATAAGCCGCTTGAAATTTATCGCGTCGTCGTCGCGCCCTGAGCCTGCATCCTGACCCTGGGTAACCAGAACAAGCAGAATGCAGTATCCTTGAACACTGCAACGTCATCTTTCCTAAACGCTTTGCTGGCAGATTGGCGGAAACACAAAAACAAGCAGGGTTCCGATGCCTACCGTTTTTGCAAACGGCTATGTCGGTGGGGAGGGCCAGGAACTGGCTTATACCGATCCCCTCACCGGCCTGGGCAATCTTCGTCGCTTCCATGACAAGGTCGAGCGCCTGATCAGCGATCGAGCCGACGATCCCGCGCCGTTTACCGTAGGCATACTCGACCTCGATGGCTTCAAGCCCATCAACGATCTGTTCGGCAGCAAGGCGGGCGACGACATACTGGTCCAGGTCGCCATGCGGCTCAGGGCATCCATGGACGGGCCGTCGACCGTGACGCGCATCGGCGCCGACGAATTCGCCTTTCTCTACCCGCTCGTATTCAGCGAGGAGGCGGCGGCGGAGAAATCCCGCATGCTCATCGAGATATTGTCCGCTCCCTACGATGTCGGCGAGCGCACCGCGCGGCTGTCGGCTTCGGTCGGCTGTTCGCTGTTTCATCTCGGCGACGAGACGACCGACGTGCTGATCCGCAAGGCCGAGACGGCGCTTTATCAGGCCAAGCGTTCCGGGCGCGGCCGCGTCGTGGTCTATACGCGCGAGATGGAAGAAGCCGCCAAGCGGGTCACCCGCATCGAGCAGGCGCTGCGCCGCGCGGTGTCGGCCGGCGAGGTCGAGCCGCATTTCCAGCCGATCGTCGATCTCCGGACACGTCGCACGGTAGGCTTCGAGACGCTGGCGCGCTGGACAGACCGTGATCTCGGATCGATTTCCCCCGCGGTTTTCATTCCGATCGCCGAGGAACGCGGCATCATCGGCCCGATGTCGCAACTGGTGTTGCGCAAGGCGACCGAAGCGGCCCGCGACTGGCCCAAGGATATGTTCCTGTCCTTCAATCTGTCTCCTTCGCAGCTCGTCGACCAGAACACCGGTCTGCACATACTGGCGATCCTCGACCGTACGGGCATCGATCCGCGCCGGCTGGAGATCGAGATCACCGAGACCGGCCTGATGTCGGATCCGGCTTCCGCCAAGAAGATCGTCGACGACCTGCGCCGCTGCGGCATCCGCGTTTCACTCGACGATTTCGGCACCGGCCAGTCGTCGCTCGGCCGCCTGCGCGAGTTCCATTTCGACAAGCTCAAGATCGACCGCACCTTCGTCGCGTCCCTGCTCGACGACCGGCCCGCGCAGCACATCATCCGGGCCATTCTCGCGATGTGCGAGGGCCTCGGCATGGATGTGGTCGCCGAGGGCATCGAACAGGAGGCACAGGCCGAATGCCTCATCGAATTTGGCTGCCGCGGCGGACAGGGCTTTCTTTTCGGGCGCCCCGTCGACGCCGAGTCGACACTCGGCTATTTGCGCGACAGCTTCAGGGGCGCCCTGCGCGTCGGAGCGATCTGACCCCAGTTCGTGTTCGGCGACATGACGGTAAACAACATCGTCTATTCCGAACGACGCGACCCCAACGGCGAGTTCATCGCCGTCGATGGCTTCGGCGAGAAGTCGCCGCTTCCGATCCACCGCTGGAGCAGGTTGCTCAACGAGCGCAAGATCGATCGTGTGCGCGGCCGCATGCTTTCCGCGGTCCCGCATGACCTGAGGCCGGCGGGCAAGAAAGCCGGCGTGCAGCGGATTGCTTGACGAAAGGCCCGCTTCTCCCGACAAGGTGACCGAACCCGCGATTTTTGGGCCCGCGATTTTGGGAAAGCGCCGATGAACATCTGGGGCATGCTGTGGCTGGGCCTCGCCACCGTGATTTTCCTGCTGGCGGCGACGGTCGCCAAGTACTGGGCCATCGCGCCGCATGTCGGCAAGGTCGTGCTGGCTTTGGCGCTCTATTCCGCCGGCAATCTCATCATGCTCAAGCTGGTGCGCGATTTCGGCATGGCATCCGCCTTCAGCCTCTCGGCCGTGATCCATCTCGTCGCGGTCAACCTGATTGCGCTCGCCTATTTCGGGGAGCGGCTCGGCCCGGTTCAGGGCGCGGGCGTCCTTCTGGCGGTCGTCGCTGTCGGCATGATCACGCTTGGGCCGGCCGCCGGCGGCCGGTGAACCTCACAGGCTGGAGGACCCCGTGACGCTGCGGTTCTGGGAGAGAATGCAATTCTCGGTGCTGCTGGCCGGCATCGTGGTCGCGGGCGGCCTGTGGGGTTTCGTCGAACTGGCCGAAGTTGCGCGGGACACGACCGCGCACGCCTTCGACACCGACATCATGCTCGCCTTTCGGGAGGCCAGCAGGCCGGACGATCCCATCGGACCGCTTTGGCTGGAGGAGGCGGTGCGCGACATCACCGCCCTTGGCTCGGTCGTCGTGCTTGTGCTGGTAACCGCCGCTGCCATCTTCTACCTGCTGCTGATCGGCTGGTGGCGTCAGGCGCTTGTGGTGCTCGTCGCGGTCGGCGGCGGGCAGATCGTGTCCAGCCTGCTCAAGCTCGGCATCGACCGTCCACGCCCCGACCTCGTCTCGCATCTGGTCAACGTGCAGACGCTCTCTTTCCCCTCCGGTCACGCCATGATGGCGGCGGTCACCTATTTGACGCTCGGCTCCATGCTCGCAGGCATCGTGCCCGGCCGCTCCACCCGCATCTACGTGCTCGGCGTCGCCATCCTGATAACGCTGCTGGTCGGCGTCTCGCGTGTCTATCTCGGCGTGCATTGGCCGTCCGACGTTCTCGCCGGCTGGTGCGCCGGTTTCGCCTGGGCCACGCTTTGCTGGCTCGTCGAGCGCCGCGTCCTGACGGGCGCACGGCCAACGCCGCCTGCGAACTAGTTCATTAAATTACGTAAGAGTTCATGCTTGAACCATTATGATCAAACGATTATACATGCATACTGCAGACTCAGGCAGGAGCACGCTTCGTGATCACCGCCCAGCAGATGCGCGCCGCGCGAGCGCTCGCCGGCATCGACCAGCGGACGCTCGCCGAGCGGGCCGGTGTGTCGCTGCCGACCATCCAGCGGATGGAAGCGAGCGACGGTGTCGTCCGGGGCGTGGTCGATACGCTGGTCAAGGTGATCCGTGCGCTGGACGAATCGGGCGTCGAACTGATCGGCGTCAACCAGGCCAGCGCGGCCGGCGGCAGGGGCGTTCGCCTCAAGACCCCGCCGGGCGAGGGCCAATCCGGCTGAGGCTGCAAGCACGGAGCGCCGCATCCTGACAGGGACGCAAGTGCTCCCGAGTTGAAGCCAGTCGCGACGGCGACCGCCGACAGTTTGCCGACGATCCCGCCGCATTGTGATGCGAAGGTCGCCATGAGCGCAGTTATCGGGTCCGCCAGCAGCGAAGCCCCGCCCACATTTAGGCAGCTCTTCACGCCCAAGCTCGTCAGCGTGCTGCGCGAGGGCTACGGGCTGAAACAGCTCCGTGCCGACGCCATCGCCGGACTCACCGTGGCCATCGTCGCGCTGCCGCTCTCGATGGCCATCGCCATCGCCTCGGGCGTCTCGCCGGATCGCGGGCTCTACGCCGCGATCGTCGGTGGCTTTCTCGTCTCGCTGCTTGGAGGCAGCAGGTTCCAGGTCGGCGGCCCGGCCGGCGCATTCATAGTTCTGGTTGCCTCCACCGTGGCGCTGAACGGCATCGACGGCCTGATCCTCGCCACCCTGATGTCGGGCGTGTTTCTCGTCGGGATCGGCTATCTGAGGGTCGGCTCATACATAAAGTTCATCCCCTACCCCGTGACGGTCGGCTTCACCGCCGGCATCGCGGTCATCATCTTCGCCAGCCAGCTCAGCGAGCTGTTCGGGCTGTCGCTCGACGGCAAGGAACCGGGCGAACTGGTGCCCAAACTGAAGGCGCTCGGCGCCGCCTGGGGCACCTTCAACCCTTCCGCGATCCTCATCGCGCTGCTGACCGTCGTCATCATCGTCGGGCTGAAGCGCGCCCGCCCTTCATGGCCCGGCATGCTGGTCGCGGTGGCCGCCGCTTCGATCGCGGCGGTCGCCCTGGCGCTTCCGGTCGAGACGATCGGCACGCGCTTCGGCGGCATACCGCGCTCGCTACCCATGCCCGCGCTGCCGGTCTTCGACTTGGCGAAGATGCAGGCGGTATTGCCCGATGCGATCGCCTTCACCCTGCTCGGCGCGATCGAATCGCTGTTGTCGGCGGTCGTTGCCGACGGCATGACGGGCCGACGGCACCGTTCCAACTGCGAACTGGTGGCACAGGGTTTCGCCAACATCGGCTCGGCCCTTTTCGGCGGTCTCTGCGTCACCGGCACGATCGCACGCACCGCGACCAACGTCCGCGCGGGCGCCTACGGGCCGGTCTCCGGCATGCTGCATTCGGCGTTCCTGCTGCTCTTCATTCTCGTGGCTGCACCGTTAGCCAGCTATATACCCCTTCCCGCGCTTGCCGGCGTGCTTGCTGTGGTCGCATGGAACATGGTCGAAAAGACCGCGTTCGCCGCGCTGCTGCGCTCCTCATGGGGCGACGCGTTGGTGCTGCTGGTCACCTTCGCGCTGGTCGTTTTCCGCGACCTGACCGAAGGCATCGTCGTTGGCTTCTCGCTAGGCTCGCTGCTCTTCATCCATCGCATGTCGCAACAGATCGCCGTGGAAGTCGGAGGAGCCGATGCCGCCGATGCCACCGGCGACGAGCGGCAGGCCTATGATGCGTCAGACGCCACCGACCCGGACACCGTCATCTACCGCATCAGCGGCGCATTCTTCTTCGGTTCGGCATCGACGGTCGCCAGCGTTCTCGACCGCATCGCCGACCAGCGCAGGAACTTCGTGCTCGACTTTTCCGCGGTGCCTCTCCTGGATTCGACCGCCGCCAGCGTGATCGAAAGCGCTGCGCGCAAGGCCGAACGGGCCGGCGTCCGCCTGTTCGTCGTCGGCGCTTCCCCGCAAGTCCGCCGTATGCTGTTCACGCATGGCGTGCGACCGCCTCACGTCCGCTACAAGACATCGGTGGCGAGTGCGTTGAAGCAGGTGCGAGCCACGCAGACAGTAAGCTTAGGCGGCTAAGGTCTGAGCCAGGGTACGGTCAAGGTTCCGGCGGAAGCGTCGAGCAGCGCCTGTGCGCCGTGCGGCACCGGCCGCCAATCCTCGCCATGGCCGACCGGCAGGCCGCCCAGGATCGGCACCCCGAGCATCTCCAGGTGGTCGCGCAGCAGGTCTGTCACTGTCAGGCCGCCAGAACTTGGCTTGAAGCCCGTGAATTGGCCGACAGCCACGCCAGCCAGCCCGTCGAAATGTCCGGCCTTGCGCAACATCGTGAGTTGGCGGTCGACCTGCCCGATCTCCATCGCGACCGCCTCGATGAGGAGAATCGCTCCCTCCAGCCTCGGCAGCGCCCAGCCGGCGCAGGCGGCGATCGTATCGAGATTGCCGCCCACCAGTCGCCCGCGTGCCTGCCCGCCTGTTGTGAGCACGGCGGTGCTTTCGTCCGGACGCGAGACGAGCACCGAGCCGCTGTCTTCGAAGAGGAGCCGATGCAGCGCGGCGTTGGTGGCATGCGAAGCCGGCCAGTTCGCAGTTCCTGTCGAGGGCAAGCAGCAGCGCGGTAATGTCGCTGAAGCCGATCACGAATTTTGGATCGCGCCGGGCGGCCGCGAAATCGAGGCGGTCGGCGATACGATACGATCCCTTGCCGCCGCGCGTCGCAAAGATGGCGCGGATTTCTCGGTCGTTCAGCGCGGCGTTGAAGTCGGCTAACCGATCGTCGTCCTTGCCGGCGAGGAAGGAAAGCTTGTCGAAGGCGTGCTCGCCGAAATCGACGCACAGCCCCCAGTCCTCCAGTATGTTCGCCCTTCGCATCACTTGATCGCGATCTGGGGTACTGGCAGGCGACAGGAAGCGCACCCTGTCGCCGGCCCTTAGCTTCGGCGGGATCAGCACGGACGGCTCACTTTGCCGGCTGGCGTTCCTGCGACCAGTTCACGCTCCTGTAGTCGAAGCCGTATTCGAGCGTTGGCTTGACGACCCGGAAATAGGGCGAGAGATCGAAGTCGCGCGGCGTGTAGAGCGAGTGGTGGCGGATGTGCAGGATCTCGCTGCGCGAATAGGACGACTGCGCGGAGGCCCGCCCCGGCGCGCGCGTGATCTCGGGCAGGATCGGATAACGGATTTCCTCATAGGCCTTCGCGATCAGCGAAGAGCAGATGGCGCGGGTCGGGTCGCCGGATCCGAAGGCGATGGCGCGGCGGCGCCAGCGCACAGGCATCGGCACCGGGAAAAAGTAGCGCAGCATGTCGAAGATGTTCTTCAGGTCGTATTTCAGGCCGATCCGCTTCAGCATGAAATCGACGACGTGGTCGCGGTCTTCCGGCGACAGGCCGCTCGCCCGGCAGATGCGCGTGTTGTAGGTGCGGTATTTGGACAGCGGAACGGCCACGCAGCCGTCGCCGAGATTGACCTCGATGAGCCGCGGCCTTTCCGACCCGTCCGCCGGCTCAGGCAGCGCGTCGCCGACATAGAGCGCCGAATGCGACCAGGTCGACTGCGTCAGGTATTTGATCGTCGCCGATATGCGCTGGTTGCCTTCGATCAGCAGCACGTCGCCGGGCTCAAGAATGCGGCGCAGCGTTTCGGGATCGGACGGCGTGTAGGGTTCATAGCCCGAAGATTCCACCTGCAAGCGTCCGGCGAGGAAGCGGCCGAACCTGTCGAGGAAGGTTTCGCTCGTCTGGGTCATTTGGCTAGTGGTCCGATTCTGACATTTGCACCCCGCTGATACTGCCCCCAGGGCAAATGTCAGAATCAAGGGACCACTATCAAGTCATGATTCTAGTGAAACTTTGAATTTGAAATTCGCGTGGCCCCCCTGACGTCCGATGGGATGCGAATGTCAAATTCGTTCCACTAGGCGTAACATGCCCTCGCCGGAAATTGCCATAACCCCCGGCTTGGCGGCGTCACTGCGCGGCGGCGGCCTCGCCCATGCCCCTCCTCACCTTTCGTGCCACGCTTTTCGCGGATCGCTTTGGACTGTCGTGGAACAGATCCGCTGCATCGCGAAGGCATGTCTTGCGCAGCCTCCGTTCGGTGCGCTGCGCCAGCCTGTCCAGCAGCGGCTTAAGCGTCCGGCTTTCCGGCGCCCTTTCGTCGTCATGGAGCAGGGCGCGCAGGACGAAAATGTCTTGCAGGTCGCCGAGGCGTTCGCCCAGCGCATCGAGCGCCTTGATCCGTGGTTTGACACGCGACGGCCAGGCCTTCCTCAGCAAGGCGAGATGCCGCGTATGGGCTTTGGCCGCTTTGCGCAGATCGTGGAAATCGCCCGGATCGCCACGCTCCTTCGCGTGCCGGAGAGCTTTGCGCGCCCGCTGCATGGTCTTGCGGACGCCGGCTTCGAGAATATCCGCCGCGGCCTCGGGCTGGTCGGGCAGGTCCAGAGACTCGAACCGGCCAAGCACGGTCCGGCAGGCTGCCGCGGCCGTGTCGACGGATTTGCGCAGGTCCTGGTCCAGCACGGACGCGTGGCGGGCCAGAAGTTCGTCGCGAATCGGGTCGAGCGTTCCGCCGCCGGCTTGCCTGGGGTATTCCTCGGCCAGCCTGTCCAGTGTCTCCACCAGCGCGGCGGCCTCGCGCGGCGCCGCCAGCCGCGCCGCAGCCTCTTGGCATCGGGCGTTTTCGGCGCGTGCGAATTCCGGACTGCCAGACCGGATGAGGCGTATAAGCGCCCGCACGCCCTTCAGCCGCTTGCGGCAGTCATGCAGCGCCGTGTCGGGATCCGCGCTGGCGGTGGCAAGATGGCCAAGCGCGCTTTCGAGCTCCTCGGTCGCGATCCGCCTGATCTCCAGGGTCAGCGGCAAGCTAGGATCGATGCGGTAGCTCATGCGGCGGACCCTGGCTTCTCGCCCAGCGCAAGCGAAGCATTGTAGTAGGTGCCGTCCTGGGTCACCTCGCTGCCGAGCCACGGCGGAAGATGTTCGTCATGCACGATGTCGGGCGTCTCCAGCTCGGCGACAATCAGCCCGGCCAGCTCGCCCTCGAAGACATCGACTTCATAGCGGTAGCCCCGGTGGCGGACGTGGTGCCGCGTCTTCTCGATGATCCTGCCAAGCGCGAAGGCCTGCATTTCCCGGGCTTCGGCCAACGGCACCGGATATTCGAATTCGTCGCGCCCGCGCCCCTTGCCGGAAAACTTGAGTGTCAGTGTCGCCGAAGTCCCGTCGCTGATCCGTATTCGGACCGTGCGACCGTGCGAAGCCGCGAGGTAAAACTGCTGGATTCGGATTTGCGACTCGACGAGAGCCCGCCACACGGGGCTCGACACCAGGAATTTCCGTTCGATTTCCTTGGCCACCCGGCTACTTAAACGCGGGCGCCACGGGATGGCAAGACAGGTCATTGACTTTAATCATTCGTTTGATTCAACCATCTGTCATGATCAAGGCTCAGGACAGGCCGCCGCCCCGCGGCGCATCGCCGTCGCCAG
>Ga0335394_10003068_pt1 | contig 18893 bp, 14 predicted proteins | sample MAT03_FD_205741 | JGI IMG/M metagenome (GOLD analysis project Ga0335394, IMG submission 205741) | Freshwater microbial communities from Lake Fryxell liftoff mats and glacier meltwater in Antarctica - MAT-03 (spades assembly) (version 2) ... | reverse complement strand
TCGACTGAAAAATATCGGCTGGGTGTCCATGCGTCTTCACCAATGTGCTGAGCATGGGCACGGGTGTCCAAAATGTACAGTTTCTCAGAAAGTAAGTCTGCGAAATCAAATATCTGGCGTACTGGACCGGTGGACAAATGAGCGATTGCTGGTTCTACTACCGCATCGTCACTTTCTTCATGCGACCAATCCATCAAAGAAATGATATCCCAAAAGGTCTGTTCACTCATGGGCACCTGATTGCGATCTTGATGCAGTTCAATGCTGACCTCTGCTTCGGGGTATTTTTCTTTAAGGTCTCGGACAGCCTCTGCATGGAGTGTACGGATAGGGAGGCGGATAATGTTAGTCATCTACTCATTTATTTTTTGAAAAAATACGTGGAATCTATCAAATTTCGATACCAGACTGGGTGGATTGGTGATGCCGCACATGAGTAGGTGACAAAGATTGATACAATTCCAAATATTGTTGCGCCACAGCGTTCAATGTAAACCGCCGCACATTTTCCAAGCCATTTTGAATCAATGTGTTGCGATAAATTTCGTCCTGCTGCAAACGCAGGATGCCTGCCCGAATATCGGCCACGTCGAAAGGGTTGACCAAGCAGGCTCCATTCGGTCCGGCAACTGCGGTCATCGGTTCCAGGTTGCTGGTCACAACCGGGCGGCCCGTTGCCTGCGCTTCGATGATCGGCATGCCGAAACCCTCGTACGTGGATACAAAAACAACGAGGTCTGCGGCTTGGTACCGCTCTACCATTGTTTCTGCTGAAATGTTTTCATAGTTCTCAAATGAGATATGATGTTGATCCAGCATTTGCCGAAGCGAGTCATGGAGATTGCCGATGATTTCCAGTACGCAAGAGAGACCAGAAAGTGCTTCGATGAGCCGCTCCAGGTTCTTGTTGGGTGTAATCCCAATGTGCAGGATGCGGGGACGAGCGGTGTTGAAATTTTGGGGGACAGGTTGAAAAGCGGGGGATACGAAGTTGGGGATTACCCGGATTTTATCGGGAGCGCAACCTGTGTAGGCGATGATGTCGCGTTTGGATTTTTCGGAGATGGTAGTGACAATGTTTGATTTCCAAATCGGAAGTTTGTACCAAAGCCATAAAAAAACATGGTGTTTTAGGCTGCTTCTTGCGGTGTTGTTTAATATCACACAATCGTGGATTGTGAGCACGGTTTTCTTTTTGCCCAGTGCAAGTGCCACGTAGTGTACATCTCCGGTGATATGCTGGATACCAGGAGCAGGTCGAGAAATTACGAAAAAAAGGTTGCGCAGCATGTTATAGATGCTGCTGCTTGTAAATGGAAGGGTTTGGCGGATTACTTTATGATGGGGACTGATTCGAGTACTAATAGTTTCAAAAATCTGTTCGATGCTATAACCGCCTGGTAGTTGGTTTCGAAACCAGTAGGTAACGTTCATCAGATTTTTGTTTAGGAAAAATTTTAGAAATTTTATATGGACTGATTAAATATCTGCCTTGATCGGTGAACCAGATAAAGACCATAAATAAATATGAAAATAACGAGGACGCAGTAAATGAGATGTAATTCTCAAGAAGTAGATACTTGAGTTATTGACGAATCAGCTGAGTGGCGACCAAAAATCTTCAACATCATAGAAATGGGCCAAGAGATACAGAAAAGAATTAATAAGTCACGCACGAACCCCAATTCTTGCGTGAAAGGATATTCTAAATTTAAGTGGTTATATAATGCAAGCATCAATACTGAAAGCCCCAAAAATGGATGGATGCGTTGGAAACGATGGGCAAACCATTCAAATAAGATCAGAAAAAGTGCTTGCCCTATTCCAGCGAACAATACTCCCACAAACCCGAATTCCAGATAACCGTAGAGCGGAAAATTGTCAGATAAGTCAAAATCCTTCTTGCCGTAAAAGAACAAAATGATCCCTTCCGGGGCAAGCAATTTTCGCGTATCGAGTTTTGAAGGATTTAAGGCTCGAGGTACTACAGAGGTGATTTGAGTTGCCAGCAAAAGCCCGTTCATATAATTGCCCTCAGACCCAGGAAGTCGCATAAATTCTATGTTACGTGCTACTTGATTGGAACGATATGTTGTGTTTTGCCCCAAACCTTTGCTCAGCAGATGTCCTCTAGAACCTTGGGTTGCTTCAAAAGCCTCATTAAAATCAGTTTGACCTTTGTTGGAAGCTGCTACTTCATTTGTTAATGATCGAAAGACAAACAAAAAAGGGAAGAATACTAACCAGACGAACGCCAAAGCAGCTCCAGTTACTAATACTTGACGGGTAGACGTTCGAAAGCGGTCAAGAATCAATTTCAACAACACCAACACGATGAAAACAATCATGTAATTGCGCCGAGAGTACCAATCTAACAAGTTGTTGCTACACAATAACAGGAGGCCGAAGAGCAAATATTTTTTTCCCCGTAGCAGGTGCAAAGCTCCGTATCCTATAAGCCCATACACGAAAATCGTAAACAGGCTTTTTACCACTACTAAAGGATACGGTACAGAGAGGTTGCGTTCAAGAGAGCCTGAGCCGTAGTAGGTATAGCCAAAAAAAATATTGTAACCTATCATAAAGCCCATCACTACGACAAAAATCCAGATCGCCTGGCGCAAACCGATCTTGTTGTACTGCCACTCTATCATGTTCGGGAGCGACCAACCGCGTCGAAACCGTTTGGGCATCCGATCATAGAGAAATAGCATCAGGAGCACTGTAGCAAGAAACAAATACAGACTGCCATACACTGACCAAATTTCTTCCGAAGTATATCCCCATTGGCGATCCGCTGCCCAGTCGGCAACAAAGCCGTAGATCGGCATTAGGCCAAAATGCAGTACAAAGGCCACAACGTAAATCCTCAACAAGTTAACTTTGAATGGTTTGCGGAGCGACCAAAAAATTGCCGCTCCGATACACAGCATCGGCAGCGATAACAAAACGGGTAGTTCAATCCTATCAGTGTTCATGAAAGGCAATCTCCAGCAAGGCTTTCATCCTGCTGTGGTGGTCATATCCTGACGCGAGGCTGCGCTGTCGCCCGGCTGTTGCAATGCGTCGAGATTCACTAGGGTGTGCGAGGTAATAGCGCACCTTTTCGAGCAGTTCTTCTTGAGTATCGAAGAAAATGGCTTCTTCGTTCTCGCGGAAAAACGCTTCATGCTTGAAGCTGCGTTCGGCGATCATGCACACCCCGCAGGCAGGTATTTCAAACGTGCGACTGTCCTGTTCATCGCGGTTCTCACGACGTAGGAAATGTAGCGCAATATCCATGCCGTTGATTGCTTTCACATACTCATCAGCAAGAAGTCCTTTGCTCCGAAAATTCGGTCTTATAGTTTCCCATGCTTCACTGCCAATCCAACCGTTGCCATAAACTGCCACAGGTATGCCATTTCGGATTAAGTGCGCAATAGCATGGGCGCGATGAAGCGCATGTGAGCCAATGAAGCCTACGGGTGCTGCAAAGCGTTTACGATCATCATCTGATAAGATCATCGGTCGATGCAATGGCAAAGAGAAGGAACGGTCATAAACATGAATGTTTTTCCCTCCATGCTGGATGTACTCGTCCACATTAGGTACACGAGCTACAAAATGCACATCATATAGCGCAAGTCCGCGAAGAAAAAGTCCCCAACCATTCCGATATGACCCAAATGGATCATCAGGGTTCAGGTGTGTCAGCCGAGATAGAGGGTGGATTTTTTTAATCAAATTAAGTGTAGATGGCTTTATCGCGATGCCCTTTTCTACCCATATTAAGTCGAAAGACCGACTTCTTACAGTAGTTCTGATCTCGCGGTTCAATCCCATAAAATCTGGATAGATGCCGAACATTTGTAATAATTTGATTAATGCCCTTCCTACTATGTTTAATGGCCGTTCTACATTAATACCAACGGTTTGGTGTCCTAAAGATTGCAAGGCTTTTAGCCGTTCTAAGCTAGTTTGCCCGTTTTTCAAGCTACCGAGAAAAAGAATACGCATGGGTTTATGAAATAGATAGGAGATTCTGTACGACTCTTTTATATGAATAATCCTCAATAATCTCCAAAGACCGCTTGCTGGCAGTTGCACGCCAGGCTGGTTGTTCGATAATTTTTTTGAGATGTTGCGCAAGCGATGCTACGTCACCAAAAGGGTATACATAGCCATTAATATTTTCTTCCAGTAAATCGACAGTACAACCGACCTGATCAGAAAGCAGCAACGGTAAACCGAGATTCATCGCTTCATTAGTCGAAAGACCCCAGGTTTCACCCATGTCTGAACACATTACAAACAAATCGGCGGCGGCATAATATGCTGGAATCTGGACTTGGTTGACAAAGCCAGTAAGCAGTACATTATGAAGGTTATTCTGGGCGATGAACTGTTCCATTTCAGTCCTGAGTTCTCCTTCCCCCATCAACACTAACGTGGCATTGTTGGTATTCAGTGTTTGCCAAGCAAGTAACAAATCCATAGGTCTTTTTTTAGAAATATATTTGCCAGAATATAATATTACGACATCATTTTTGGGTAGTCCAAGTTGATGTCGTAGGGCAGATTTTTCCGTATCGTTTTTTGTTAAAAAAAAATTAAACCTTTTATTATCAACACAATAAGGCGAAAATATAAGCCGCTTATCTGGTACACCCATAAAGTGGTAGAACTCCCGATTCTGTTTTCCAATGTACAGAAAATAATGCACGAACTTAAAAAGTACATTTCCCAACAGCCACTTTCTCAACCGCTGACTTTGAGGTGATCGGGCTAGTTCTCTGCTCAATGGTGATTCGCCCCGAATGCAAACGGTGTGACCAGAGAAACGCCCTACCAAGATTGCTAAGAGGTAAATGAAAAACTGCCACCCATTAACAATTAAAATACTTTTGGGTGATTGGATAAGCTGCCGAAGAATTCCCCAGTTTTGAAGCCCCCAAAAACTATATAGTGAGGGCTTTCGGGCATAGTTGTGAAAGAACTTATATCGGTAACCTTCTAACATGGGAATATCCCACGCTAATATTTTACCGAACTCTCTGTCTTCTTGCAGTTTTACATTCTGTTTCGAACAATACCATACTTCTACGTCTACATCAGGCAAATCTGCCATCATCTCATAGAGTGGTGTAAAGTATTGGATCGGATGAGAGTTGAGAAAAATAAATCGCTTGCTCAATACCGAGTCGCTTTTGCGATAATATTTTGGGTATAGGTACCACCCCATGAACCAGTCTCTATCATCTTAAAAAATTTGGCTTTTAGCACGATGAGTTGCCATAGCCCCCATCTAATTAATGAAAAAATTCCATGGGGTACTGGCCCGGTAGCTTTGAACTGTAGGTGCTCAAATCCTGTATTACGACATAGTTGGCTCAATGAAGTCTCCGTGAATGCAATCTCGTGAGTATAATCGCCATAAAAGATAGATGCATAAAAAATACCCTCCCCATTTGGAGATTGTAGTATGAAACTACCCCCGGGTCGCAGTGCTGAATAGATTTTCTGCATCGCTTCAAACATCTCTTGCCGAGTCAAATGCTCCATTACGTCACGGGCTACAATGCAGTCGAATGAACTTTGCTTGTCGATTAAGAATTCATGTAGATCACTAACTTGTAGATTTTTTATGCCTAGATATCTACCTACTTCTATCTGTTGCTGTGAAATGTCAATACCCTCTGCATGTGTATAGCCCATGCTTTGGAGAAAGAATACAAAACCACCATCACCACAGCCGATGTCTAATACTACGGCTGCCTTGCTTTTTGGTAGCAAATTACCGAAATAGTATCGCCAGGCGGGAAACTTAGAGCGAAGACCTTGTAATGTTTCTCGGCCATAAAGTTGCTGTGTGTGGTGCTGTACATAGTTGCTGTAAATGGCTTTCTTGAAATCAGTCATATATGAATTAGTCAGTGGTTTTCCAGCCTTGAGGAAGAATATCTCTGTTGTCCCAGCGGTGCAGCGGAGGGGACATTACCATACTCTTATTTGCTTGGCCCATCCAAGCCGCCCACCATCCAAAAGTACTATTAGATAGTATAAAATGTCGGCATAGCGTCATCAGATAGAAGTCTTCGTATGCGTGTTCATCACTTTTATTGTGCTTAACAAACGTTAGGTTATATGGTGTTTGCAACAGGGAATTCGATATTTCGGGATTATCAGAGAAACAGAAAAATTGAGGGTTTTCTAAACGTTCCGCAATGTAATCCATGCTCCTCTGATAATACTTCATATTGGTTTCGCTTACCTTTAAAGCTTCCACCCCTTTGATCACGTTGCGAAGCATTCGAAGATGGATGCATATACTATTAGGCTTTTGCAGATGTTCTGCCAAGCGTAAAGTCTGTACTGAAAGTGGACTTTTAATTCGCAATTCTTTGTCTAGTATTGTACGCGCATCCTCAAAATAACGTGGCGATTGCCAATAACCCTCCAGCCAAACAACAGAAGATGGACAGTATGCTAACATCTCAGGCATAAAAAACCACTCATTGGCAAGTAAATCGGTTAGATAAAACCTGTTTTTAAAAGGCAAGATCTCATTCCCCCTGCGAAAAACATATCGCCAACCGCGTCCTGTAGGGAAGTCAAAGCGTTCTAGCGCAGTGGCTTCTCTGTAGTTGGCGTTGAAATGATGCAGTGCAAATTGCCGTTCGTAAGCATCCCCCTGAAAACCTGTTCGCGTGTCAAGCACCAATTCTGCTCCCGTTCGCTCCGCCATTGCCCGCGCGGTTGCATAGATAAAAAGTTGGTTGCCCAGGCCACCAAATACGCGAGCGATGATCTTAGCCATGAAAGAAAGCATTATACCACACGGCTATCGCTAAGGTGCGCCAGAAGTATTGGAAACGAGCATAATTGTTTTTTACAAGCACCTCCTCTGCTAACTCTGTTGCTATTTTTTGATTAAAAAACGGTACTTTGGATATGTTTTCTTGAAAAAAGCGCAATGTGGCACTTCGATCATAAGTTACAAACTGTTCCAGTGGAGCAGCGAAACCATACTTCTTTTTTTGATCCAGTACAGCATCGGGCACTATGTCACGCATAGAATCACGGAGAACCTGTTTAGACCGCCCTTTTAGTAAATCGGTTGGGTGATGTTTGGTTACATATTCGACAAAAACATGGTCAAGCATCGGTACCCGGATTTCAACTCCGAAGGCCATTGAATTGCGGTCTTCGTAATGTAAAAAGGGAGGCACCGTCCAACTGCACATATTATTAAATAAATTGGCCGTATAAGGGTCCGTATTTTTGAAAAAATAAAAGGTATAGTCCGATCTAGAATAGTTTCCATTAAGTAGTTGAGATGCAAATAGACTCTGTCGTCGTTTGTGCTGCTCACGCCAAGTGAAAGGAGCTGCTTCTTGAAGTGAACGAAGGATTAATTCCTGCAATCCCTCAGTTCGGTTTTGACGGAAGTCTTGTAAAAACCGCCTCCAATCTGACCAATAGCCGCGTTTTAACAGCCGCCCCAACAAGGCGTAAACATGACTAGCATAGCCGCCCAGCACCTCGTCACCGCCATTACCACTGAGCAGAACTTTAATATTGTTTTGTTGAGCGACCTTGCAGAGTTCCCAGTGTGCGTACATTGAAGCGTCAGCCAGTGGTTCGTCGTGGTGATAGGTGACACGAGGGAGTTCTTCCAAAAAATGACTGCCGTCCAACTGTATACCGTGGTGGATAGCCTTTTTCAGGTGTTGATGCATCACTTCTATCAATGCATTTTCCTCGTTTTTTTTTTCAAGAATTGAAGAAAACGTATGCAACCTACTACCAATTTCAAGTGAGTTGCCTGCTACGCATGTTATAGTAGAAGAATCTAATCCGCCAGATAGGAAACTGCCCACCGGAACATCAGAACGCAAGTGAAAATCTACGCTTTCCTCCAATTGAGCCCTGAAAATTGCTTGATCTCTCTTTTCGAATTTCTTCTCACCAGGCAGCGGCATGTCCCAATGCTTTTCACGATTTGACAGAGAACCCTGCGCATCAACCCACACAAATGTGGCAGGAGGAATTTGCTTGACTTCCTGAAAAAATGTGTCAGCATCAGTATCTAAATGGCGATGTGCCAGGAATCCAAATACTTTTTTTAAATGTACTGAATGAGCAGGCATATTTGGTAGCCCTAACAACGCTTTTATTTCAGATGCAAATAAAAAACTGCCTTCTATATTTCGATAATAGAGTGGTTTAATGCCGAATCGGTCGCGAGCAATGAGCGTCTGTTGACGGGCCAAGTCGTATAAAGCAAGGGCAAACATCCCACGTAGGTGGATCAATGCATCAGTACCCCAATGTTGGTAAGCGGCCAAGATTACTTCGGTGTCGCTGTCAGTTCGGAATCTGTAATGCCCTGCTAATTCAGTCCGGAGTTCACGGTAGTTGTAGATTTCACCATTGAAGGTTAATATATTGCCAGTAGCCTGGCATACCATCGGTTGTGTTGCGCTATCGCTCAGATCAATAATGCTCAATCGTAAATGGCCGAATGACACAGTGCTATTGCTCCATTGGCCTTCACCATCAGGCCCTCTATGGGCGATACACTTCATCATGGCCGGGAGCCAGCGGTGATGTTCTTCGTTCTTACTAATAATACCTGTGATGCCGCACATAATTACTATCCTTTAAAAAACCATTCTCCAAACACCTGCAATCCTCGTTTGATATCATACTTCGGTACATAACCCAGCAGATTATGCGCTTTTTCGATGTCTGCAAAGGTTTGCGGTACATCACCTTCTTGGGCGGGGAGGTATTCGAGTAGGGCTTTTTTTTCAAAAACTTGCTCCATAACTGTTACCAGATCGGTGAGGCTTACAGTATCGTGATTACCGAGGTTGATAATTTCATAAATGCTTTTATCATAGCGCAAAGCTGCGAGTATTCCATCAACGATGTCATGAACAAAAGTATAGTCACGGCGCGTTGAGCCATCACCATAGAAGGGAATAGGTTGATCTGCAAGCATTAGACGAGCGAATTTGGCAATGGCTAGGTCTGGGCGCTGACGGGGTCCATAGACTGTAAAAAGCCGCAGTGCGATAAAGCGCATTCCGTAAAGGTGACTATAGACATGCCCGAGCAGCTCGCCGGCGATTTTGGTAGCAGCATAGGGACTAATTGGAAGTAGGACATTGTCTTCTTCCGACCAAGGCACCTTAGGGTTTACACCATATGTACTACTGCTCGAGCAGAATATAAACTGTCGAATACTGCGCTTTTTAGCAAATTCCAGCAACGACTGGGTACCGGTCACGTTAACTCGCTGGTAGTCTGCTGGGGATTGGATGGAAGGGCGAACACCCGCTTTAGCTGCTAGGTGTACAATAGCATCATAGCGTTCTGTGAAGTTTTGTAGTAAAAAATCGAGATCACAGATGTCGCCTTCCAGGAAACGGTAGCGGGAGTTATTGCGATGGGCTGCGATGTGACTTTCTTTGACAGACCGATCGTAAAAGGGATCGAAATTGTCCAATGTAGTGACGCGATGGCCTTCGGATAATAATCTATCTATCAGGTGACTGGCGATGAACCCTGCTCCGCCAGTAATGAAAAAGTGTTGCTCGTTCAAGTGTCTATTCTTTGCCAATTTTCCCAGACAAAAGGGAAATCATATGTGAGGCGATGTGTCTTAGAGAGTTCTGCTCGAATAACATTTCTTCGGTTGTTTGCATCTTCTATCCAAGGATGAAATTGTACTTGTATGTTTCGGATATCATACTGCAACCCGTGTTGCAACATGGTTTCAAACAGAAAAAACTCTTCGCCTTCGATATTGATCTTCATCAAATCTACTTCTTTGAGACTTTTATCCTTGAAAAATTGATCAATTCCAATGATTTGAATCTTTTCTTCCCCTGTTCCGCTGCTTAGGTGCGTAGATGAGCCGTTGTCGTTCAAGAAAATGGTGTCAGTATGTGTAGCGCCACCTAATCCAAAAGGGAAAAGCGTCACACATAGGTTTGTTCCAAACTTATTCTTGAGGATATTTTGGAACAAAGCCACAGGTTCGAAGATAAAAATTTGCGACTGATAACGGGCGTATATTTTTTCTGCCCATTCGCCCTTGTAGCCACCAAGGTCAAGTACAAGGCTTTGTTTGTTAAGTGGATAGTCAAGGCGATACGTTTCATCTCCATTTTCCCAAAACCACTGATCGGCACCACTTGGCTTTTTAAATATAAAAATCCGAAAGTATAGTCGCAAGCGACGCCACTTTTTTAATATGAAAGAGAAAAAAGCGCTCATCTGGACAAAGGCTTGGGATAGTCTTTAAAGAGGAAGTGCCACGTTGAGATAAGCAAGAGCAAGTAAATCAATTGTCCCAAAACAGATGACCAGACCAACCCAAGTATTCCATAATGAGATACAGCATAATAATTTAGTACCACACCTATGACTGCTGCTCCGATTTTAGAGTATAGCAATTGCTTTGTTTGTAAACCGAACATAAAACGCATAGAATAAGTCTGGCCCAAATTGAACAACCCACCAGCCAGTGCCATAATAGGCAACAAGCCTGCTACAGATACATATTTTTCGGTGCTAAATAACCGTATAACCCCTTCTCCAAACAACCAAAACAATAGACACAAGCCTCCCGTTAACAATACATTGAACCATAAGTACCAATTGTTCAAACGGTTTGCGCCTTCAAATTGTCCGTCGCGGTTCAAACTTCCTGCACGATTGTATAGAATAGGTATCAAAAAATAAGAAATAGAGCCAACTAGTAAAGTAAGCGATTGAAATCCTATTTGGTTGAGCACAGCGTATTGGCCCACAGCCTCAATAGATTGAACCAAACCAAGCAACCACCTGTCGGAAGCAGTTTGTAACCAGGTAAAAATACCGAACAAACAGAATGGCCAAGCATAGTGCAGAATATTAAGGTTGTAATTGGACTGCAAATCTGCTTTGTGGTGCGGCACCTCTGAAAAAGTTCTTCGGTAGTAATATTGGTTTATAAAAAAGAAGAATACAGCGGATACGGTGTAGCCAACAAGTGCCATGAGTGGATCTCCTGTCACAAACCAGAGCAATGCGATGGCCAATGCTTGTTGCAATACACGGTCGCCTGTTTCGAGGCCCAGCGCGATAGTCCTTTGTCGAGCAGCGTTCTGGAGGCCATAGCGATATGTATTGACTGCGTTAAATATGCTCAGTGTGGCGATGAGCAAGCAGGCAATTGCCCAGTCGGGGTTTCCCTTAAATAAACAAATGATTGCCGTTAGGAGCCCGAGCAGGGCGGTGACTGCCGCTCCTGCTCGAAATAATCCATTGAATTGCTGGTTAAACACACGAAACTCGTTTCTTTCTTGTGCAATCGGATAATACCTGAAGATACCTTGTCCCAGGGGGGCGAAGAAAAAAGTAGATGGCAGAGTCGCTGTTACGTTGTACAAAGCCAGTTTGCCGTATTCGGCTTCGCTGAGGAAGGTGGTCAGGAATTTTGTGCTGGCGATCACTAAAAAAACGGATAGAAGTCGTCCGCCAATAGTGAAAAAAGCCTCTTTGAGGCTTTTTCTAGGTATACTTAATAAAAAATGAAATGACTTCATTCTTCAAAAATATCCCCCACCTGCATTTCAAACCCAGGCAAAAATGTAATGCCGACTACATCACCTTCCACATTGGGAAGTTGTGCTTGATAAATGCTTTGTTCGTTCAGGATATATCGTTGCAGTACTTGCTCCGAAGGGAAAACAACCCAGTATTCCGTAATGCCGCTCTCCTGATAGAACTCATATTTTTCGCGCATTTCCTTGCGCGCATTGCCGGGCGAAAGGATTTCCACGATCAGGTCGGGGGCGCCGACGCAACCCTGTTCGTCCAGTTTGGAGCGGTCACAGATAACACAGATGTTGGGTTGTACAACGGTGTCAATTTTTTCGCCCATTCTGCGGGGCAGCGGGAAGGGCAAGCGGACATCGAAGGGGGCGGAGAAAACCTGACAGAGAGATTTTTTTAAAAACCACTTGATTTCACTCAAAATAACTACAGAAATCCGTTGGTGCCGTACACTGGGCGCAGCCATCTGACGGATGCACCCTTTAATGAGTTCGACCCGTTCCTGAAACTGCCAGAGAATATAATCAGCGTAGGTGTACTGCGCATGGAGATCCAACTGATCAAGTTGTGTAATCATAGTTTATGCCCGTTTTATTGGTACAGCGATATTGTCTCAAAGATAAGGGTTTAGCCTTGTCACATCTGTTCCCGCACCACCTTCCTCCCCACCACAAACAATCCACCCACCAGCAATCCCAACCCCAACCCCAGCAACAGGGCTTTTTTCTTTCCATACGGCATCCCTGTCAGCGGCGGGATCGGCAGGTCAATGGGTTGGATGTAGGGAACCTTGTTGCGCAGCGCAAAGTCGGCCAGTTCCAGGTTTTTGAGCGCCTCGCCGTACATCAGGGCATAGATGCCTTTTTCACGGGTCATGCGTTCGGTGGGCAGTTGATCGGTCGGGCGCAGCAGCAGGTTGTTTTGCTCCCGGAATTGAGCGGCGCGATATTCCGTGCCCGTGAGCAGGCGGCGGATGGAGTCTGCTTTTGCCTGAATGATGTCAAAAGTTGCTTGTTGCTTTTCAGTAGAGGAAATGATGTAAAATGCGCTTAACTGGTCGAATATGGCCCGCAGCGTCGCGATGGTCAGTTCTTCCGAGCGGGTCGTCAACGCAAACGACATGATACCCGAATCCTGGTTGGTGCGGGTGCTGAACAACGGCGCATGTTTTTCGTCGCCGAGCAGGATGCCGTAAATAGATTTGAAGGCGGCATATTCCAACCGGCCAAACTGCTCAAAACTATCGCGGGTGAAGAGAAAACCATTCAGACTGGGCTGGTCGGGACTTTTGGGCTTTTTATACCACTCTTCTTCATGCAGGTGTTGGATGCGGATAAAATGGTTGGCCAGGAAATCGGTCTGCCCTTGGATATCTACCCGTTGAAACAGCGATTTGCGTATGATGCGCATGGATTTCGCCAGTTCGATGATCTTGTCGTTGTTGTTTTTTTCGGAGCCCAGACCGATGTCGCCCAGGATGCTGTTGAGCAGACCTGCACCGCCACCCGTGTCGTCGTCCACCATGAAGGTCAGTCCGGCCTGGAACTGTACGGGTGTCGTAAACGCCATGTATCCTTGCCAGATCAGGAAGGGCAGGCAAATCAACGCCATCGTCCCCCAGGAGCGGCGGATTTCGGCGGCGTATTCCCGCACCCGGACGAACAGATCGCGGAGCGTCAGTTCCTCGTCGGGTGGTTCGTGTATTTCCGGCAGGTTTTGGTTCATGTCATGTTATTTGCTCAAGGCCGCCGCTGCCAGGGCTACGGTGGCCAGTGTGCCGAGGGTTGCCAGGATTTGTGGCAGCGCTTTGTCCCAATCCACGCCTTTTTTCTCTGCGGTGGTCCGCTGTTTTTTCTCTTTGACGGGTTTGCTGCCTACTGAAATCACAGAGCCTTTGGTGACTTTCGGGTAGATTTTAAACAGCCCCCAGTTGACCGTCCGGCTGATTTTTCCATTGGGTTTTTCGACTGTGACGCGGCTGCGTTTGGCTTTTTTATCAAAACCTGCGGCGTATTCCCGCACATACCAGCCGGCTTTTTTGCCGGGTGTAAGCGCCACATTGATCAACCCGTTGCCGAGCAGAGCGCCTTTAATGACCTCCGCTGCGTGCGTATTGGAGGTGCGAATAGTGACCAGGTCTTCCCGTTTAGGCACGGTAATACGGTCGTTTTCTTTCAAAATATGGTTGTGTGGGGAGTTGTTGCTGCGCAGTGCTTCGCTCAAGTCTGTAACCACATACCCTTTTCCCCCTTCCGTACGATACAAGGAAGTGCCCTCTGTAAAGGCTTCCGGGCTGAGTCCACCCGCCCGTTTAAGAAGATCGGCCAGTGTTTCATTGTCGCTCACCAGGGCATAGCGGCCGGGATACCGCACTTCGCCGGCGACTTCCACATAACGTTGCAACTCGAATTCAGGCGCCGAGCGCACGACGATTTCATCAAAAGGCAAAATGACAAAGTTGCCAGGCGTCGTACCCGTTGAGGCAAAGGTGCTGTCCACGGTGAGTGTTGCGACAACCGTTCGCGTCGGTTCGTTGTCGCTGATCTGGACCCGAAAGATGTCTACCCGGTTGCGGGCCGCTTCAAGTCTAAGGCCACCAGCCAGCAGCAGGGCGTCGCGCAGGCTCATGTTGCGTCCGTAGGGAAATATGCCAGGTTTGCGCACAGCACCACCCACCTGGAATGTGGCTTCATCGGCAAAGGCAGGCAGGGACAGCACCTCCAGTTGGTCGAAGGGTTGCAGCACCACGTTCGCTGCCGAGGCGGGTCGGTCGAAGGCGGCTGCCAAATCAACCTCGACGTATGTTTTGTCTTTGGGATTGGCGGGGTTTTCTCTTAAAATCAACCCGCGTCCACCGGCATCCGGGCGCAATCCGCCGGCCAGCAGCAAGGCGCGTTGAAGCGTCAGGGTAGAGTCGAGCGGGAATGGATACGCCGCGATGGGGTTGCGCACCGCACCGCCGATACTGACCGTGCTGCGGTCGGTGTAACGAGCGGTGGCATATACCGTCAGGCGGTCTTTGGGCTGTAGGACGAGGTCAGCAGCGGAGCCGGGCGCCGCCAGTATGTCGTTGAGATTCAGTTGAATGAGCCGCGCGGTGCTGTCGGGATTGGTGCGCAGCAAGAACGCCAGGTCGGTGCGTGATTCACGGCGTAAAGTTCCTTTTTTCAGCAAATCACTCACCCGGCGGGTGTCGGTGAGTGAGTAGGCACCGGGCAATTCCACGGTCCCTTCTACACTGGCTGTATTTTCAATGGGCGACAGGATACTGCGCACGACCACTTCGTCGCCATTGATCAACACAAAGTCCTGCTTTTGTTGCAGCAGACTTTTTAAGTTCACGTCTATCAGGACTTGTCTGTCGTCCACATATCGCTGCACCTGTACAACTTCGCGGTAAGCGTTGGCGGTCAGGCCACCGGCAAAATCGAGCAGTTGGGTCAGGTTTTCATTGCCCATCAATTCGTACCGGAAAGGTCGCCGCACAGCGCCTTTTAAGCCCACCACACGTTCTGCTACTGGAACGTGTATGATGTCGTTGTCTTCTAAAAAGAAGTCGTACTGCACGGCCGGGTTATTCATAAACGCATAGACATCGAGTGGTTTCACGTCGCGACCGCGAATCACTTTGATGTTGCGCACCGAACCGATGTCGCTGGGACCGCCTGCTGCTGCCAGTGCGTTGAAGGCCGTGTTGATGGCTGACAAGGAAAAACTTCCGTACGTCTGGGTTTCTCCGAAAATATTGACCGTGATGCTGCGGGCCGTGGCTAAACTGACCGCAAACTGCTCCGGTGCGAACCGATAGAATTGGGCGAACCGGCTGCGCAAGAGTTCCCGCGCCTGTCCCAGTCGTACACCTCTCAGGAAAATTCTGGGCAAATTCGTGGGCTTGATATAGCCGTCTTTGCCTATTTCAAACTGGCTGTCGAATTGCGAGGCGCCGAACACGCTGATGGTCAGTACGTCGCCCGTACTCAGCACGTAGGTATCGGGTGGCTTCACTTCGTTGGTCGTGCGAAATACGGTCAGTGATTTGCCTCGAAACAGGTGTTGTCCCCAAATCTGCGCCGGCGGAAGTTGGCTGGTTGCCGTGTCAGCGACTTCGGAAATGGCTTCCTGTACACTGGCGCCCTGCTTGACCTTTTGCTGGATTTCTTCGGCCTGGGTGCGGGAGAGGCTGGTGGGTTGTTGGTCATCCTTTGTCCCCTGTCCATTGTCCTTTGTCCCTTGTCCATTGTCCATTGTCCCCTGTCCCTTGTCCCTCGTCCATTGTCCTTTGTCCCCTGTCCATTGTCCTTTGTCCCCTGTCCCCTGTCCCTTGTCCTTTGTCCCTTCCCCCTTGTCCCTTGCCTTTTCAGCCTCCAATTCACTGAGGACCTGTTCTATGACGGGCTGAAGGGCGGGCAATTGTTCGGGCTGGACGCGGTCAATGTCAATGCCGCGTTGTTGGAGGCGGGCGCGCACTTCATTTTCATCGAGGCCGCGCCGCTGGATTTCAGCACGGGCCTGTGTTTGTACCTGGGGCGATGTAGCGGGTGTTTGCGCTGAAAGTTGGAAAATGAAAAGCAGGCAAGCGGAGAGCGTAGCACCCCACCTTTGGAAGGTTCGAAATTTTCGGAGAACTACAGGAAAGTTGTCAGATTCAACAAGCGAGGCAGGTTTCCAGAACATCAGTTTTTTCATAGTCATATTTACAACTCCAGGGTCACGACGAACTCTTCTCCGATTTCTTCCAGGAGGAGTTGTTTATGGTTTTGAGTGGCGATTTGGTGTACCATCGGGATTCCGCGTTCCTATAGAGCTGTTTTCGTCTTGTGCGATCAATGATTTTACGTTTTTTTCTGTCATGCGATGATACTTTTCACCGGTACAATTATGGCAAAAAATCCCTCACTGAAAAGGGTGGGGGAGTGGCGTTAACCCTGCCAACGGGTGCGCCGTATCCTGATTCACCTTTGGAGCGATTTGACGGAGTTGATGGGTGAGTTCGATGCCGGGTGTCGCATCGGCAATGCTCCAACCTTGCCCGATCATGATGGTGCTATAACTTTCGGTGTGTAAGTCTGTGAAACCTTCAGAAAAATCCCAGGCCTGCCCATTGAGCAGAAGCGAACGATGGGCCTGGTTTTGAGGTAAATGAGGGGGCAAAGTTTCGGCTTCTATAGAGAGGAACCAACGCACCCGGGCGTGCTCCAGTTGAAGGAAACCAGTGGCGCGTCCATGCGTATGCAAATGAATTTCAGCGTGTTGAACTTTTCCGAATACCCACAACAGCATATCAAACAAGTGAATGCCGATGTTGGTGACGATGCCGCCCGACTTGGCCGGATCACCTTTCCAACTGGCGTGGTACCATTGGCCGCGTGGCGTGATGTAGGTCAGTTCCACATCAAAAACTTGCTCACCAGATTCTTTTTGTACCAAATTTTTTAATTCCACGATCTGCGGATGGTGGCGAAGTTGTAGTAAATTCCACACTTTTCGACCCGTCTCCAGTTCCAGTTCCAGCAAAGCATCGAGGTTCCACGGGTTGAGCACGAGCGGCTTTTCACAGATCACATCGGCGCCACTTCGAAGGCCATAACGGGCATGGGCGTCGTGGAGGTAGTTGGGTGAGCAAACCGATAGATACTCAATATGCTGACCGCTTCGCTTGAGTTTTTCCAGGTGCCGGTCGAACCGCTCAAATTCTGTAAAAAAAGCTGCTTGCGGAAAATACGCATCCAGTCCTCCTGCCGCATCGTGCGGGTCGAGCGCAGCCAGCAACTCGCCTCCTGTAGATTTGATGGCCTTCAAATGGCGGGGTGCCACATAGCCGGATGCTCCGATGAGTGCAAAGGTATGCGTGGAGGTTGACATTTATTTTAGAATCACGCGTTCCTAAGCAATCCATTGGCCTTTGAATTGACGTAGCAACTCCTTGTTGGAGTTGACCCAATTGTTCATGTAATGACTATTCGTTTGTTGCATGGATGCTAAATTTTTGCACAAAATAAACCTATTTTACCCAAAAAAACGGCACACTGCTCCAGTTATGCGCTCCAATACGTCCTCCGTCAATTCCGAATGCATCGGTAAGGAGAAAACAGAGGCGCACAACATCTCGGTCGCTGGAAATTGACTTTCATCCACCGAAACTTTGAAGGCATCCTGCTTGTACAGCGGCACTGGATAATAGATCATGGCTGGGACACCCTGTTCGCCGAGGTAGGTTTTCAAGGCATCGCGTACGGCACTTCCACCGGCCACGCGCGGGGTATATTGATGAAAAACGTGGGTAGAATTTTTCTCCCGTGCCGGAATGGTCAGTTGAGGGATTTCACTGAAAACACGGTCGTAATAAGCGGCAGCGCGTTGACGGGCGGCATTGTAGGCATCTAAATGCGGCAGTTTTACATTCAAAACGGCTGCCTGTACAGCATCCAGCCGGGAGTTCACGCCGATTTTATCATGGTAATACTGGCGGCTTTGGCCGTGGTTGGCGATCATACGAGCGGCTGCGGCCAAGTTATCGTCGTTGGTCATCAAGGCACCGCCGTCGCCGTAGCAACCGAGGTTTTTGGAAGGAAAAAACGAGGTGCAGCCGAAATGGCCGATAGTACCGGTTTTTCTAGGCCCAGGGCGGATCAAAGGTGTCCCAGTACTGGTATAGTCTGCTCCAATTGCTTGTGCATTGTCCTCGATCACAAACAGATTATGCTTCTCGGCCAGCGCCATGATCGGGTCCATGCCAGCGCTTTGGCCGAACAGGTGTACCGGCACGATCGCCCGCGTGCGGGGTGTAATGGCCGCTTCGATGTGTGCGGCCGTGATGTTCATCGTATCCGGGTCTACATCTGTCATTACAGGTGTAAGTCCTAGCAAACCAATGACTTCCGCAGTAGCGACATAGGTGAAAGCCGGTACAATCACCTCGTCGCCGGGCTGAAGTCCGAGTGCCATCATCGCGATTTGCAGCGCATCGGTCCCGTTGGCGCAGGGGATGACGTGCTTTACATCGAGGTAATTTTCGAGATTTTCCCGGAAGGCGGTGACCTTGGGGCCGCCGATGAATATACAGGACTCCAGCACCTCTCCGATCTCACGGTCTATGTCCGCTTTGATGTGGTGGTACTGGGTTTTGAGGTCAACCATTTGAAGTGTCATAGCACAGATTTTGTATACCGGAACGCTGTTCCGGCTAAAGTACACCGGAACTCTGTTCCGGCTAAAGTACACCGGAACTCTGTTCCGGCTAAAGTACACCGGAACTCTGTTCCGGCTAAAGTACACCGGAACTCTGTTCCGGCTAAAGTACA
>Ga0335394_10003065_pt1 | contig 18905 bp, 18 predicted proteins | sample MAT03_FD_205741 | JGI IMG/M metagenome (GOLD analysis project Ga0335394, IMG submission 205741) | Freshwater microbial communities from Lake Fryxell liftoff mats and glacier meltwater in Antarctica - MAT-03 (spades assembly) (version 2) ... | reverse complement strand
TGGATGCCACACATTCGTTCATAGGTCCCAACATCCGGAACAACAGACGTTTGAGTGAAGGCCCGGTTCATCCCGAAGCCAAGCTCTCGGACCCAGACTTCGTGCTCGTCAGCACGGATGTGTTCCAGAACCTGTTCGAACTCCGGAGTTGCATGCTCAGCATTCACGACTCTTCCGTTCGCGATGCTGAGCGTGATGGGGTTTGGGGGAAGGCTTACCTGGAACGTGAGATCCGCAAATGCGAACACCCGGACACGGCCATTCACCGCCTCTAGGTTCCTAGACTCGGTGAAGACCTCGCCGATCGGAAATTGGCCGCCGATATTCTGCATTCCTGCATAATCGCCGATGTTAAGCTTGGCCGGCTCCAAGCCCGCTGGAAAGATCAACCGTTCGCCACCGCTATCGATAGTTGCGGATTGAACGCTGTCGATTCGTGCCTTAAGCCTATGACCCACCCCACGATAATAAATCGGGTCATAGGCTAACGAATCAATGTAACAGAGCGCGTCCTTACCGACCATGCGGAACAAGTGAGGATGCTCAATGACCTTGATCTGACGCTTGAAGAGCTCCACGCGGACGCGGAAGGCGTCGAGACGAAAGCTCGTAGATTGGATCAGGACCACCAGATCAAAGGGCGCTAGCTTGTCAAATGCGGCTAGGATGAATTCGGGAGAGACGGCGTCAAAATCGATCACGTCGGCCTCGGGGAGGCAAATGCGATAGCTTTCTGCGAGCAAAATCGCGAGTTCTGAGCGAGCGTCCGACACAATCAGTGCCTTGTGGCTCGGGGTGTGTTCGAATGCGAGCCTTAGGATGTCGCTCACGTGCTGGGCTGCGATGGTTACTGCCGTCATCAGGACTGGAGGGTGGTTCGGCGGGGCCGCGGATGCAAGCCGACTTCGCCGACCAACGCCCCCGATCAAAGCCGTACGGATTGTGGGAGCCAGCCCCCCGTGTCAATGATGGTAGTTCTGCTGGCCTACCGCGCTAACTAGGCAACTAGATTAACCTTATTCCCAAGATGCGGCTCAAGTGGCCTAGGGGGCGCAGCAGCTTGGATCAATTCAAGCTGTTGTTGCCCTTCTTGACGAATCGCCTTCAATGTTCGCTCCGCCATGATGGCGCCGACTTCCATGCTCGAATTTCCGTTGTTATTGACGACCATAGTCTCTCGCTTCAATGCGTTTCGGCTTCTCGAGCTGCATCGCTGAATCGGAACGGCCCGGCGCCCGAGGTTCTTGAAAGGAATGGGTGGTAACCGCTGGCAAGGCGGCGAAGGAAGATTCGGCGGACGCACAATGAGTTAGTTTTATTGGGGTTTGCTTGGTTTTCGCGATCAAGCCTGATAGTTGTGGCAGCGCGCCGCGGTCAGAGTGCCCCCGGCGCCAATTTGGGACAGGTGCTCAGAATCGTGGAACCTATGCGACGACTGAACTCGACGACCACACCGCGCACGCTGGCTGCTGGCGTACTGCTTTTTGCGCTTCTCGGCTGCGAAGAGGACAAGCCAGCCCCCGCCGCAAGCGTGGCCGCAAGCGTGGCTCCGGCACCTACACCCACTCCAGCTCCAGCTCCCGAGCCGAAACCCGAAGCAGCGCGCCCCGAGAAAATCAACGTTGAGTTGACGGCGGAGCGCCGAAGCGCAGTCGAAGCGAAGCACCCCGAGGCGAAGAGCTTCCTGGTCGCCAGCGAAGTTGAGAAGAAGCTTCAGAGCAACAAAGCACTGAAGGACGAGAAGACTGCGCGAGCGGCGTTCGACAAAGTGGCCAAGGGCAAGTGGGTCCTGTTTTCCGGCAATGCAGTTAACTTGACGGCGGAAGGATTCGATATGGGGATCGTTTACACGCCGCTGATTCCTGGGGACACGATTGGCATCAGCAAGCAGTGGTTCCCGGTGACGGTGTCCGAAGTTGAGGGCTACAAGCAGGCTGCTTTCAAGAGCGGCGACGTCGTGGTGGTGCTCGTCAAGTACGTTGCCGCTGGGAAGGCAAGCCCCGGGCACGAGCTCGTGGCCACCGGAGTTTGGAAGGATTGAGCCGAGGAACCGCGATGGCTCTAGACGAAAAACGGCAATCTGATCTTCAACAGGCAGTCCTGCACGAACTCGAACGGGACTCGGTGGTATCGCCCACCTTGCCGGCGGTCGTGGTGAAGGCGTTGAAGACCCTCGAACGTGGGGGACCTGGCCCGAAGTCTCGAGGCCGATCCGATGGTCGCAGCGCGTATTTTACGCTTGGCTAATAGTGCGGCGTTTGGGGCGCCTCAGCAGGCCGTTTCAATTCCCCAAGCCGCGTCGCGCTTGGGGGCCTCGCGGTTGAAGTCCTTGCTGATAGAGATTGGTGCGCAGCGTGTGTTTTCCTCACAGGATCCCGCAATCAATCAAGCTTGCCAGCAGCTTTGGCAGCATTCGTTGGCAGTTGGGTTTTTGGCCCGGGAGTTCGGGACAGCGGTAACCGGCAGCGAACGAGTGGCAGAGTCAGGCTTTCTAGGCGGCTTGTTGCACGACATCGGTAAACCCGTGGTGGCCGGCCTGTTGCTCGACGCGGAACGGCGGTTGCGGGGCAAGGCCCAGCGTGACTGGATTGTGGTGAATGAATGGATTGAATGGATCGCCAGTGTTCATCGGCAGGTGGGCATAGCGCTGGCGATTCGATGGGGAATGCCGGAGTTGGTGGTGAATGCGATCCGCAATTCCAAAGAACTGGATACCTCCGCTCGGCATGCGGCGACCAACTTCATCGTGCTCGGCAATGCTCTGGCTAAGCGTGAAGGTCTTTACCTCGGGAGCTATGACCAAGCAGCGAATTCTGCGCTGATTCTTGAGGCTCAAGCCTTGGTTGAAGGCTCGGCGGCGTTGCTCGACGAAGCCAGCCAGAACCTCCGCGAGCGCGTCACCGAACGTCTGAGCTGAACTGAGCTGAACTGAGCTGAGGGCGTCTCGCTCGTACAGGCTGAATTTAGGGAGTGCTTGGAGGCACTGAAGGCTCAGCCTCGGCCTCGTCTAGCTTTTGCTCAATTTCCTTTACGTGGGCCTCGTCCAGGCTGGCGCGCATTTCACCCAGCGCACGCCGTGCTTCACGTGGCTTCAGAGCACCGCGATCAAAGTCGATACAAATCAGGCACATCCAAGCAGGCTAGCAGGTATTGTCGGCGCGTGGAGCCCCACCGCCCATCCTCGAAGCCCGAGCTGCGTCCCTACCAGAAGGAGGCGATTTCAGCGGTGCTAGCCGCACGCCGCGCCGGGGTGCGCCGAATGCTGGTGAGCTTGCCGACGGGCTCGGGGAAGACCGTTATCTTTTCGCATCTTGCTGGGCTGGCCCGGAAGCAGGTGCTTGTCTTGGCGCATCGAGAGGAGCTTTTGCAGCAAGCAGCCGACAAATTGGTGCGCGCTATGGCTGGGCAAGGCTCGGTTGGGATCGAACGCGGAGAAGTCAAAGCTGCTGAAGACGCAAAAGTCATCGTGTGCTCGATCCGGTCGCTGCACGAAGAGCGTTTGGCACGCGTGCTCCGTGGGCGGGATTTGGGTCTGGTGATTTACGATGAGTGCCACCATGCCGCCGCTGCCGACAATCTCCGTGTGTTGCGACAATTGGGTGCGTTTGATAGCGATTGGGAGGGCACACTTCTCGGTTTCACGGCCACCACGGAGCGGGGTGATGGGCAGGGTTTGAATGAGGTCTTTGAACGCATTGTCTATTCGCGTTCGCTGCCTGAGATGATCGAAGATGGCTACTTAGTCCCGCTTCGCGGTTACCGGGTTTCCACCAACGCGGATCTTCGGCGCCTCGGGGCTTCGGGGTTGGACTTCGTGGACGAAGAGCTGGCGGAGATCGTGGATATTGAGGAGCGGAATGCGTTGGTGGCACGCTCGATTCAAGAATTGGCTCGCGACCGCAGAACGATTGCTTTTTGTGTCACGGTGCAGCACGCCATGCATTTGGCGCAGGCACTGAATGCAGTGGGTGTGAGGTCGGGCATCGTGCACGGCGGGATGAGTCGTGAGCTCCGGGCGAGCACGCTCGGGGACTTCAGAAGTGGCAAAGTTCAGGCGATCACGAATGTCGGCGTGCTGACCGAAGGTTTTGATGATCCGGAAGTTTCCTGCATTGCGATGGCGCGCCCGACGCGCTCTTCTGGCCTGTATGCGCAGTGTGTGGGTCGCGGAACGCGCTTGCACGCGGGAAAGCAGAATTGTTTGATTTTGGATTTTGTGGATCTCTCCAATTTGGAGTTGTGCACGCTGCCGTCGCTCTTTGGTTCTCCGCGCGATCTCGATTTGCGCGGTGGGGATGCGGGCGAGGCTCGGCGCGCTTGGCTCAAGATCGAGATGGAAAGCCCAGGTTTTGAGCTGGAACCTGGGGCGCTCACGCTCGCGGAAATCCAGGAACGGGCTCAACGTTTTGATCCACTCACACTCACGCTCCACGATGAGGTGCGTGCGATATCCGGCAATGCTTGGTTCTCCCTTGGGCGCCATGGAGTTGGGCTCCATTTTGAGCGGCCCAAGGGGCGTTGGGCCGAAGCTTTAGTCTTGAAAAATGGGTCGCGCGGCAAGTTGTGGGAGGTCACATTGGGAGGTCGCTCCATGGCCCGCTATTCACGGTTGGAGGAGGCCGTTGAAGCCGTGGATTATGAGCTTCATCAAATGGGTCGTGAGGTAGCCAGCTCGGCGCTCCCGACGGCTGCCTGGCGTCAGGCGTCAGCACCTCTGTCACTTCTTTCAGGTTTGCGAACGGCAAGTAGAGCGCTGAAGCTCGACGACGCGCTTCAGCTGGCGGTGTTTGAAAGAGTCCACGGCAAGGGCTCGATCAGGGGGAAGGCCTAAGGGTTCGGCTATGAGTCTTGGGCGCCGCAAAGTTCAGCTGAGTGACGAAACCGCGTGGGTCTTCAACCGCATGGCGAAGGTCTATGCCGCACGGCCCGCCTATCCTGCTGCGCTACTCGACTGCCTCGTGAGCCTCGCGCGTCCGGGCGCTGGAACGGTGCTGGAGATCGGCGCTGGTACAGGGCACGTGTCAGTGCCGCTCGCGGCCCGGGGGCTTAACGTCAGTGCTGTGGAGCCCGCGTTGGCGATGCTGGAGCAACTGAAGCAACGAGCCGAGCGGGAAGGCGTTAGCCTGAATGCGCTGCACGCTGTTGCGGAGGCATTGCCGGTTTCGTCTGGCGCAGTTAGCTGGGTGATCGTCGCGGATGCGCTGCACTTTTTGGACGCCACGCTCGCCGCCGAGGAAATCGCACGAGTGCTCTCACCGGATGGAGGACTCGCAATTGTCACCGTGGAGTTTGCTGACACAGATTGGATGCGCGCGGTGCGAGCGTTGATGGATGAGTCAGCCCCGCGGCGGCCACGCGCGGTGGCGGCCGCCGTGACACAAGTATTCAACGTAGCAGGCATCCTCCGGGTGAATGAACACTGCTTCGAAGATGAAACCCCCGTTGATGAAGCCACGCTTGAAGGCATTCTTCGGAGTATTTCGTTCATTGGCCCAGCCATGAATGCCGAAAGGTTTCAGCGCTTCCGTGAGCGACTCCACGCACTTCCGGGGCCGCGGGTGTGGGCTCGGCGGTTCACGCTCTTTGCCGGACACCGCTGACGCATTCCCTAAGTTGGAGATGTGCAGGCAGCGAGCGCTCACCGAACGGGTGGGGGCCGGCGAGCAAACTGCAGCTCCTCGTCTGGGATGGCGTCGATCCAGCCTGCTTTGGAGTGCGGGAAGGCATCTGCGTACGGAATGTAGGGCTTGATGTCTAAGATGGGTGTGCCATCCAGCAGATCAATGCCGCGCACATGCAAATGGTTCCCGTTCACTCGTACCAGCGTAACAGCAGATAGTCCGATGGGATTGGGTCGATCAGGGGAACGCGTAGCGAACACGCCCCGACGCGTGCGCTCCCCGCGTGGCGGACGGACCTCGGGTGCCCAACCGTCGCCACGATCAAGCCAGCTCAAAATCCAGATCCGTTCGATTCCCGCTAGATCGGTGAGCGCAACCAACGGAATACGCGTTGGGTCGAGCTCGAGCACCGCTTCGAGATCCGAATCGATGGCAGAAGCCTGTTGTGGCGTACCGAAACGCCTCTGATAGGGTGAGCGAACCCAGCCAATGGGAGCCAGCGCGAAGGGGCCCGGCAGACGGGGATGAGCCTCGGAATCAGACATCAAGCGAAGTCTTCTAGCGGAGCTCGGTCCCGCGGCAAAGCCGGTATGTTCCGATATTGTGGGCGCTCGACCCTGTTCGGGAACACAGCTAGGCTCCGCACATGAAACCGTGGATTGAACTGGAGCGGGTAGCTGTGCCAGGCGGAGGCACGCTTTCCCTACATCAGCACGACGGCGAGTTCACGATTCGCATTGACGGTGCGGAGTTGATGGGAACCCGCCGCCACAATTCCGAGGAAAGGCTCGCTGAAGCAGCGCTTACCGAATCGACACCGCCCAATGCTCGGGTGCTCATCGGCGGTCTCGGAATCGGGTATACCATTCGCGCCACGCTCGATCGCACGGGGCCACGCGCACGCGTCGACGTCGCCGAGCTCGTGCCCGCCGTCGTGCGCTGGAATCGCGAAATCTTGGCACCGTTTGCGGGCAGGCCACTTGATGACCGGCGCGTGCGCGTGATTGAACGCGACGTGGCAGCAATTCTCGCTGAGTGCAAAGGAACGTACGACGCGATCCTACTCGATACCGACAACGGCCCTGCCGCTCTCACGGTGCCGTCGAATAGGAGCCTCTACGATTCGGGCGGTTTGGCTCGTGCAGCGCGTGCGCTTCGTCCCGGAGGCGTGCTCGCGGTATGGTCAGCTGCCGACGAACCCAGATTCACAACACGCCTTGAGCGGGCGGGTTTCAAAGTTCGAGTGGAGCGTCCTGCCGCCCACGGGAACCGGGGCTTTCGACACTTTCTGTGGCTGGCGAAACGAGCCGTTTAGCTAGTTCTGGACTTTCCCGCTAAGCCAGTAGCATAGATCTTGAGTGCTTTTCTGGGTGAGGCGTAGTGGAGATTCTGCGCCGCGCCCGGGCAGAGGTTGAGTGCCAAGCCGGCGCGTGCCGTAGTGCCCCTAAACTTGTCCGTAACCTCTATCTCAAAGTCGAACACAAGATAGTAAGCATGCTTACTATCTTCCAGGGAACGAAAAGGGCAGCTCACCTGGCCCGCCTGCGGCGCGGCCCTGCAACCACATCCCGGGGTGGGCATCAACACCAACTTGGTGTCCTCCACACCTCCTCAACATTGAACAATTTCGATCACTACCGATCAAACCGAAGGCTTACCGCTTGATCACGGTTGTCCGCTGTCGTGCATACACCAGCCGAAATTTTGGCCAAGGTGAATGTCATGGTCAAAGGGAATGAACCGGGTCTGATGGCGACAAACCTGCGTCGGTTGTGTCCGACGCCCCAGCCCCATTTAACTGCGCGCTCTAAGCCCGCCGAGTCGTCTACCTTCACCGGACAGAATTACCTGGTGTTGCTCTTCGTGCACCCGTGGTTCTCGGATGTGCCACCCTTTTCACGCCGAATACTTTTCAGCTGCAGCTCCATTTTTCCAGTGATTGCCAATGGAGAAAGCCACGGACATGGAGATTGTCGATATGCGATGCTCCAAAAGGTAGATTTCACATTGACGCATTAGTGTTGGCGCGAATAGCATTCTAACGTCACTCGTGAGCGCGCCGCATGGCTCGCCCCGACTTTGGAGACTACCCAAATGCGCATCTTTTTATTCACATGCTGCATCGCGCTTACAGCCGGGGCCTGCACGTCGACCGTCAGTTCCGACCGGAAGCCAAACGGAACCGGCTCTATGGCCGCAAATCCCAACGGGATGGGCAGCGGCGCGACGGGCGCAAGTCTCGGGGGTTCCGGGTCTGTAAACACGGGTGCCGGTGGAGCGGGCCAGGGCGTCACGGGGGCAGGGGGTAGCGGCAGCGGCGTCGCAGGGAATCCTGATACGCCCGCTGTCTTCACCTGCCCGGCAACCGTCGCAGATAAACCACCCGTACGCCGTTTGTGGAGGCTAACGCCCGCCCAATTCATGAACACCCAAGCGGCAGTCCTGAGTTCCACTCGGCGGGCCGGCACTTCACCGCTACCCGCAGTGCCAGCCGGTGAGTCACCTCTGTTGCCCGTCGATTCCAACGCACGATACACAACGTTATCCGACAATGTCACCGTCGCTGCACCCGAGTTCAGCAAGCTCTTGATCTTTGCGCAGACGCACGCTGACCAATTGGTACTGGGTGCGAAGGCCGGCTGCTGGGCAAACAGCAGCTCGGGCCCAGGCCTGGATGCCTGCTTAACGACCTTGATTCAAGACAAGGGGACGATCCTTTTCCGTCGTCCTTTGGCGGCTGACGAGATCGCTTACTACGCCGATATCGTCAAAAACGACCAAACTGCCAATGGTGCGATGGTCGGCCCGGATGGAGCGCTTTCGCTGGCATTCCAAGCCATGATTCTGGCTCCGCACTCACTTTTTCAACCTGAAATTGGTGCAGACGTCACGCCTGGAGTCAGCCGTCTCACACCCTACGAGGTGGCAAGCTCGTTATCCTACGCGTTGACCGCGAGCCCCCCTGATGCAGAGCTCTGGGACGCCGCAGCGAATGGCCAGCTCACCATGCGTGACCAGATCAAAGCCCAAGTCACGCGTTTGACGGCGGGTCCAGTGGCCTCGGGAACACGTGGCTTTGTAACGGAGTACTTTGAACTCCGTCGCCTTCTGGGTGTGCCGAAGACGGCGGACATCGGCTCAACCGGCTGCCAGTATCAGCGGAGTCAGGTTGTTCGGCAAGCTGAGGCGTTAGTTAACGACGTCGTGACGAACAACAGCGCCACAGGGTTCTTTGCAACGTTGTTCACCACGCCGACCCAGTTCTATAGTTGTTCGACTGAGGGCGTCCTGGGCTTAACCGGCGGTCCTATGGCGGATCAGGCTCCGGCCAAAGGCATGGCCCCCGCCGGGCAAAGAGCAGGATTCTTAACGAGCCCAGCGCTGATGGGTGCGCTCGCATCGCGGGATGCCACGATGGCAATTCGGCGCGGCAAGTTCATCAATACAGAGGTGTTGTGCCGTGGGGTGCCGGACGTGGATTTGGCTGCCATTCCGATGCTGGATTCCACCGGGCTCACCCAGCGTGAAAGGTTTGCCGCCCACATCGGTGCGGGTGCCGATTCGTGTGCAGGCTGCCACTCAATCCTGGATGATGCAGGCCTGGCATTCGAGAACTACGACACGCTCGGCGCGTACCGGACGATGGATCAGGTCACGCCAGAAATGGCCAAGCCCATTGATGCCCACGGCACGCTTTCAGGTGTTGGTGACGCAGATGGTCCCTTCCAGAATGCCATCGAGCTCACCACGCGGTTTTCAACCTCCGCGACCGTGGAGCAATGCGTGATGCGGAATGGTTTTCGCTACTTCATGGGCCGCCAGGAATTCGGCTACGACAGTTGTGCGCTGACTAACGCTCAAAAGGCCTACAAAGAGAGCGGTGGCAGTTATGTGGAGTTCATTGCAACTCTCTTAACATCAGAGTCTTTCATGAACCGGAGCTATTGAGGAGAAACCATGAGCACCACTATCCGTCGGTCAGTCATGTTCAGCCGCAGGTCATTCGTCGAAAAGCTCGGTCTCGGAATGGGCGCTGCCTTACTGGCTCCGCTCGCTAAGAATTTCATCAGTGAGGCTCAGGGCCAAGCCACTGATCGAAAGATCGCGGTGTTCACTACAGTTGCGAACGGCATGAATCCCTATTGGACGGTGACTCCTCCAGAATTCATGGAGAGTAATGCCGATAAGGGGAATGTGGAGCCAGGCGGGCCCTCGCAGCCTGTGAGCATGGGGCGCAACTTCACCGTTCCCGATTCCTTTCTGCCTTTCAAGCCGTATCAAGATCGCATGTTGATCATGGACGGGCTCGTCAGTCACCCGCAGAAGGGTGAGGACGGAGGCCACGGCCTAGGCTTCTTGATGTACACGCAGGTGCCGGGAACAGACGTCAACCATTTCATTCCTGGCGGGATTTCCCTAGACCAGGCGCTTGGGAAGACACTCAGCGCCGGGGCGCCGCGCACAGCTCTCTTGATCGGCCGAGGAGCAAAAGCTGGCGACTTCAAGAACAAGATGTTCGCGTCATCGAGAGGCACTTCGATTCCGGCGTTTCAGAATCCGAGCGCCTTCTTCACGGATCTTTTCGGTACAGGCATGGCGCAGGCAAGCGGGATGATGCCGAGCAGTAATCCCGCCAAAGGCCGCGTGCTGTTTGATGCGTTGAAGCACGATATCACCCGTCTACAGACGTCCTTTGCGGGGTCGGAAAAAGCGAAGCTCGATAATTATCTCAAGGTGATTGAAGATCACGAGAAGTCGATTCAGGCCACCGCGAACCTCAATTGTTCCGGAGGAACGGCTCCCGGTGCTACCACCGACGATGCGCAAGCACTCGTTTCCTTGCACGCCATTGCTTCTGTCGCGCTGGTGTGCGGGATGTCCAACGTGATGTTCATGGACGTTGGCTGCGGCGATGCCCACGAAGACATGCCGGCGCTCGATTCCATCTTCGCCGACGGGACGTACTTCGGCGCAGACGCACCGAGGCTCAAAGGGCTTCTGGCGCAGGGTGAATCCGGGTTCAGCGGTATTGGCCACGACCCTTACGCGGTAGGTGGCGAAGTGCTCAAGGCCACCCACCAGTTCATCGGCAAGCTGATGGCTTCGACGATTGAAAGCCTGAAAGGCGCTACCCTGTATGACAACAGCCTGTCGCTGTTCACGAGTGATAACGGTGGTACCCACCACTCCGTACACAGCCGTTTTCCAATGGTGATCGTTGGCAATGCGGGTGGGAAGTTCAAGGCGGCGGACAATCGTTTCATGCGCCACCCGGACAAATCGCGTTCGCTTCTGGATTTGTGGACCACGATCGGAACGGCGTTTGGTGCTTCAATGGACGGCTTTGGGCTCGAGCCGCTTGAGCGGGAGTTCACCAAGGGCGTGATTGCAGATCTGCTCGCGTAGTGATCGCTCCTGAGGTGCCCTGGCGGCACCTCGTCGGAGAATCCGTCTAGCGGCGGCGTCGTGCCGCCGCGCAGATTGCACCCAGTGCTACCCAAGCAAGCAGGGGCAAGCGTGGGTTCCCCGGACGGGCGCTACACGCTGCCTGCTCCCTGTTTTCCCTGCCAATCCGCAACCGAACCCTTCGTCGCGATCACCGTTGCAGTTGTCGTCGAGGACGTTGCAGATCTCCTCCGCCGCCGGGCGGCGCGTTTGAGCACCTGCAGCGAAGCGGCTCAAGGAGTGAGCTAAGAGCGGAGCTCGGCACCTGGAACTGAAGCGTTCCAGGCGCGCTCAGTGGATAGTCTCGTTAGCTGATTACGCGGGAAGGCCTTGGCGCGGAGCTCCCGTCACCGGGGTACCGCTGACCCATTCTGAAGCCTTGCCCTTCAGCTCCTTAAATTTGTCGCTGACGTTGTCCAAGCGTTGGTCCCACTCAGGGTTGATCGGCTGATTTTGAACCACGGCGTGATACTTGAGCATGACCATCGTTAGAAAGAGCGGACGTAGCACGGCCTGCTGAACGTCGTAGGTGAACATCAGTGCCGCAATGACGGCCGTGATTTGTACAAGCACGCCCCAACCGCTGAACGGGAGCAGCGATACGAGCACCAGTGCTGGCACGAAAATAACCAAGAAGGTGATAAATGACAGCACCTTCTCGAGGATCACCACCCAGACGCCTATCTTTAGGATCTCCTTGGCATTCTGAGCATAATAGATGAGTCCATCTTTGGAGCTCCGGTATACGTTCTCGTCGCCGCGCGCCAAGTTGTATGAAAAGATGGTTTCATCGATATAGGTAGTGCTCGCGCGCATCACAGCTTTGACGAAACCCACTACCGAGTCGAGCCCCGGCACGGGGATCAAGCTGCCTACCCAATCGAGCGTGCGGTTGAAAGCATTCACCACGCCATCCACGACCATATCCACCGCAAAAAGTACGGAGATTTCGCCAAAGCGAGCCTTCACGATGCGCTTGCCGTAGGAGAACATCCCTTCGGAGCCGTTGCCGATTTGGCCCTTCGTAATCAGCTCGGTGAGCACCGCGATGTGGCCAGCCTTCAGCAGATACAAGAAATAGCGCACGACGGTGCGCCAAAACCAACCAGCGATACCAACGGTCATCAACATCCATATCCAGCCGACCAACGGCGAACGGTTGCCAAGAAACATAGCTATCGCGATATTGACGATCCAAAAAATGAGGCCCGTCATGCTCACTCCAAACAGGATCGCGAGCCGGGCACCGAGATACGGGGCAGTCTTGATGAGCAGCGCGATCGCTTCGCTGATCCCAAACCCACTGGCCTGCAGCGGATAGCTGTGGCGAATCGGTTGCTCAGGGTGGCTGAAAGCAGAAGCGGCGCCGCTTGAACTCTGAAAGACTTGATGGGAAAGCTGCGGCTGTGGAGCGTGACCCAGAGCGCTCGCGGCGACAGCATATCCAGGCGGAGCTGCGGCAGGCTGCTGGTGAGGCGGGGGAGCGACATAAGGCTGTTGGTACGCGGGAGCGGCGGGCGGGGCGTAGGGCTGCTGTTGGTATGCGGGAGCGGCGGGCGGGGCATAGGGCTGCTGTTGGTATGCGGGAGCGGCGGGCGGGGCATAGGGCGGGGCGTAGGGCGGGGCGTAGGGCGCTGCTCCCTGGGCCGGCACCTGCGCCATGATCTGCGTTCCTGCCGGGGCGCTGGCATTTTCGAGGATCACTAGGCTGGAAGCACCAAGCTTCACCCATTGACCCACCCCGAGTGTGAGCGGGGCGGTGAGCCGCGCCCCATTCGCATCGAAGGTTCCGTTGGTGGAACCGATATCTGTGATGACCACCGAACCCGGATCAATGGTTAGGATGGCATGGTTCGTTGAAACATTTGGATCCCGAAGCACCAATTCGCCCGCTTCCCGCCCGATCCTATATTGGCCTGGTGGGAACGAGCGCTCCTCGGTGGCTCCGTTGGCGTAGTGGATGCGGACTTTGGCTGGATTCATTGGATATCTCCCGGCTTCGAAGGTGGCGGCGAGCATACGTTCGCCTAACAAGTATGTCCCCCCCTAGATCTGGATTCTGCGTCTGAGCCCGCTCGGCTGCGTTAGAGCTGAGTTGCGGGATTTGTTCGTCTCCAGGCACTTCTCGGCCGATGAGGCGGTTCGTAGCGCGGCCTAGGTTATTCCTTTAGGGCGTTGACGGTCGAATCCCACGAGCTAGGTCAGTGGCGACGGGCAAAGATGCAACCTACAGTGGTGGCTTGAGCTCAATCGCCTCTTCATCGAACAGGTGATCCCGACGATGCTTCAGGTGGGGGTGCTGAGCGAATCGATCCTGTCGCACAGTGATGGGGGGATTTAGCCTAAAACGGCTGGAATTGGTCGTCCCAGCGCACTGAATCCGCGCACGCGAATTCGTAGCTGCCATTTGTTTCCGTGTAGCAAACGGTTCGAATCCCACGCTCGCGCAGCTTCTCCGTTTGCCGATCCGGCTGAAACGCAACGGCTGGCCACACAATCCACTTCTCGGCTGGAGCATCGAAGGCGATATCCTCTTCTAGCACCGCTCCGAAGAGTTCAGCGAAGAGCTCAGCGTGCTGATCGATGAGAGGCGCAAAGTTCTCAACCTGTGGGAGCAAACGGTTGAGATGCCGATTGTCCTTCAATTGCAGGAGCACGGGCGTGCAGCGCCCAGCATCGCGCCGCAGTGCCAAAAGGTCGCCTTCCGTCTTCCCCCCCGAGAAAGGCAGGGAAAGCCCATCCGTGATGAACGTGAGCTCGGCTGGAGCGTTGGTGAGCTGCGTTGCTGCGTTGAGTGGCGCTAGGCACTGCTCGTGTTGATGGGCCGTTCGAATCAAGTAGCTTCTGAGCGCATTCTCTCCCGTGATGCGCCCTCCCGCGATATCCCGACAATGCTGCCCGAACTCGGCTTCAAACCGCTCTGCCAATTCTGCAGCGTTCGAAATGCGTACTCCGCGTTGTGGCCGTTCTGGCAGAAGCCCCACCATCGTGATTCCGCCTGCCGACGCGCGAAAATGGACCCGTTCGCCGTGCGCTTCCATCAGCTGGCCCAGCGTTGTTCGGATCTCCCGGGCCCACGCGATCGTTGAGCGAAGGCGCTTGCGCTGAAGCTCAGCAAGGTCTTGCTTGGCTTGGCCGCCGGTTCCAGATATTCCGCCAGTGGAAGCGCCGCGCATTCTCACCAGCGTATCGTGGCCAGCCCCACGCGGCTACTCCCTGGCTTGAGTCTGCTCGGTATGCAGCTTGATGGTCCGATGTTTCGCTTGAGGAAGCGACATTGAAGGTGAAATTTGCTCAAGCTCCGCGAAACAGCGGCAGGGGTCTGAGCCGCGATTCGGCGCTGCAAGATAGTAAGCATGCTTGCTTTCTTGTTCTCGACAAAACCCGCCTCCGGGTCGTGAGAACCCGAAGTCAGTCGACTTTGGTACTTTCACTGAGGCGCGGTGTCAGGTTGAATGAAGCATCCCTATGCGTCATTTTGCCCCCGTCACGATTCTCTCGCTCGCTTTGGTTGCCTGTGGAGGTGCGCCACCGGTTAAATCTCCCGAGGCCGGCACGGCAGCTGAAGAGGCCCCCGCGCTGCCGACAGCTGAGCCAGAAAGCCAGCCTATAGATGCGAGCCCACCCGCCGAAGCGAGTGCCGACGCGAACACGGGCAAAGAGTTCAAGCTCAATGCTTCGGACACCGCGAAAGGCGCACACGGCGCCAAAGCATCCAAGATCGCGCCCACGAAAACCGAAGCCGCGATGAAGTTCACCGTTGTGGACAAGGAAAAAGGTCCCATTACTGGCATCGTCATTTCACTCACCGCCCCCGATGGCACCAAATATTACACCGAGGAGACAGACTCCGAGGGCTACGCCGAGGTGCTCGTTCGAGCAGGCCAAAAATACGAAGTGGTCTACTTAAGCCTGGGCCGCAAAGAAATCAACGCGACGGTCCCGGTGAGCGATGAACCCAATCAGAACATCAGGCTAACGCTGCGTTACAAGCGTTTCACGCCGGCACCGGCGCTTTTGGCCAAACGCGGAGCAGCTTCAGCCACAGAGCCACGCTTTGTGCTGCAGGGTGTGAGCTTCGATACGGCTAAGGCCACGATCCGAGCTGAGTCATTCTCGCGGCTCGACAGCGTGGTCGAATACATGACGCACAGGAAGAGCGCTCGCATCGAGATCTCGGGCCACACGGACAATGTTGGCGACGCGAAGGCCAACAAGGCTCTCTCGGTGCGGCGGGCTCAGGCTTGCCGTGATTACCTGATTTCCAAAGGTATCGAAGGCAGCCGCATCGAGTTCGTTGGCTATGGCGATGAGCGCCCGATAGCGCCCAACGACACGGATGCTGGGCGCCAAGAGAACCGAAGGATTGAGGCTAAGGAGCTTTAAGAAGCTCCCGTCCTGCCCCCCCGGCTGGGCAAAATACGTGCGTTAGCCGCTCACGCCGATCGACTTCATGGCGGTCATGTAACCGCGCAACGTGCGCCCAATCGTTTCAACTGGGTGCGACTGGATCGCGGCATTGACCTGGATGAGCTTGAGATTGTCCACGCCGTTGCTGTCGGGGCCGAACTTCTTACCAATCACGTTCGAATCTTGTTTGCTCATGAAGCTTCGCAGCAGCGGCACACAAGCGTGGCTGAACAGGTAGCAGCCGTATTCCGCAGTGTCCGAGATCACTTTGTTCATCTCGTACAGCTTCTTCCGGCTGATCAAGTTGGCGATCAAGGGCACCTCGTGAAGCGACTCGTAGTACGCGCTCTCGGCCTTCATCCCAACCGCTATCATGGACTCAAATGCCAATTCCACGCCCGCCTTGACCATGGCGATCATGAGCACGCCGTGGTCGAAAAACTCTTGCTCGGGGATGGGAGCCGCCTGGATCTCGGTGCGTTCAAAAGCGGTGTCCGCGGTCGCTGCGCGCCAGCTGAGAAGATTCTTGTCGCCAGCGTCCCAGTCTTCCATCATCGAGCGCGAGAATTCGCCAGTGATGATGTCATCCTGGTGCTTGTTGTAGAGCGGGCGCATGAGATCCTTCAGCTCTGCGGCAAGCTCGAAGGCTTTCAATTTCGAGGGATTATCAAGGCGATCCAGCATGGTGGTGATGCCGCCGTGTTTCAGGGCTTCGGTGACTGTTTCCCAACCAAACTGGACCAGCCGAGCTGCATATTCCGGATTAACGCCCTTTTCGACCATCTTGTCGAAGCAAAGCAGAGAACCCGTTTGCAGCATGCCGCACAGGATTGTCTGCTCGCCCATCAGATCGCTCTTCACTTCGGCAACAAATGAGCTTTCCAGAACGCCCGCACGATCACCACCCGTGGCAGCGGCGTAGGCCTTGGCAATCTCAAGACCCTCGCCTTGAGGATCGTTCTCTGGGTGCACGGCGATCAGGGTAGGGACGCCGAATCCGCGTTTGTACTCCTCGCGCACTTCGGTCCCCGGGCATTTGGGGGCGACCATGATCACAGTCAAATCTTCCCGGATCCGCATGCCTTCTTCGACGATGTTGAAGCCGTGGCTGTAGGCCAGCGTAGCGCCTTTCTTCATCAGCGGCATCACCTGTGCAACGACGGGGCTGTGTTGTTTGTCGGGCGTGAGGTTCAGCACCAGATCAGCCGTCGGGATCAATTCTTGGTAGCTGCCCACACGGAAGCCATTGTCGGTAGCGCCTTTCCAGCTGGCACGCTTTTCGGTGATCGCGCTGTCGCGGAGCGCGTAGCTGATGTCCAAACCAGAATCACGCATGTTGAGGCCTTGGTTCAAGCCCTGTGCGCCACAGCCAATGATGACAATTTTCTTGCCACGCAGCTTCTCGACGCCCTTTGAAAACTCGGAACGTGCCATGAAGCGGCAGCGACCGATCTGGTCGAGCTTGTGGGCCATGGTGAGGGTATTGAAATAGTTGTTGCGGGCCATCGGGTAACTCCTGGGAGAAGGGCGCTGGGCTTAAGCCAGTACCGCGAATGGCATGAGCTTACGGCCTGTCCCACGTTGCTGCAATTGCTATATTCTGACTGGAGTGTTGCGTATATTGCAACGAATGCAGAATTTCGTATGCTGCGGAGAGCCCATGGAACAACTTGATTTCTCAGCCTTTCAGCAGATTTGCCAGAGTCTGCATTTCGGGCGGGCTGCCCGAGCCCTCGGGATGAGTCCGTCCGCGCTCACGCGCCGGGTTCAAGCAATGGAGGCGGAGTTGGGGGTGGAGTTGCTCAATCGGGACCAGCGTCAAGTGGGCCTCACGCGAGCGGGCGAACGCTTTGGTCGCTATGCGCGCCAAGAGCTTGAGCAGTGGGAGCAGCTGAAGAACGAATTGCTGCAAGAGGTGGATTCTCCTTCGGGAGAGCTGCGCATTGCTTGCACTGTCACCGCGTGCCACTCGCTCTTGCCAAGACTTTTAGCACGCTGTCGGGAGCGCTATCCGCGCATCACGTTGCGCCTCGTGACTCAAGATGCATCGCGTTCGTTGCTCCAGCTTGAAGCCGGGGAAGTGGACTTAGCCGTGATCCCCACCGATCCCAAGCGTCGCACCGAACTGGCGCGCTGTGTGCTTGGCAGCACGGAGCTTGCGTTCATTGGTCCCGCTGACCGCCAACTCCTGGCGGGATTGATTGCAGAAGGCGGCTGGACGAACGCTCCCTGGATTGCGCCGCCCGCGGGGCTGGAGCGAGAACGGCTGGACGCGTGGTTTCGCTCCAAGAAAGCCCAGGCACGCATTGTTGCTGAGGTCCGCGGCAATGAAGGTATCATCGCGATGGTTAGCTTGGGAGGAGGTCTGGCGTTGGTGCCACGGCTGGTGCTCGACAGCAGCCCACTGCCCGTGACAGTGCTCTCGGAGCTTAAGCCCCCTTTAGGCTACGATGTCTCGCTGTGTGCGCGCAGCCGTAGCCTGCAACGAGAAGTGGTGAAGGTATTTTGGGAGCTGGCGCAGGCGGGCCGTTAGGCCAACGCGGCCCGAACAACCTTGCCAGCGGTGATTTGATCCCCAACTTGAAGCTTCAGATGAGGGCTGCAGAACGCTCGGACGCCAACGGTGTCGTTAGTCGGCGAGCTCTATCAGGAGCGAGTCGCGACTGGCGGAGGGAGCACGGGATGCAGGCGTTATTTCGGTTGTTCGGTTCGGAGCGGTCGGATATACATTGTATAGTTTGCGGGATTTTAGGCCCCCGCAGACGCGAAGAAAGGATTCATCCCATGAAGTCTGTGCTTGCGAAATGGGGCAATAGTTTGGCTGTGCGAATTCCAGCGGGGATCGCGCGCGAACTCGGGTTTGAAGCAGGGGCCATGATTGACGTCAAGAATGACAATGGGCGGTTCGTCGTGGAAAGCAGGGCCAGCTACGATCTGAAGGCTCTGCTTAACTCTATTACTCCCACGAACCAGCACGGTGAAGTCGACTTTGGCGAAGCGAAGGGACGCGAGAGCTACGGGGCCTAGTGTTGTGCTCGCTGATCAGGTCAAGAGCCTGGACTGGCGAGCACGGAGCGCGCGGAAGTTTGGGAGAGTGTCCGAACAAACGATGTCAGAGGTGGTGGCTAAATTCCGGGTGCTAATCGAGCCTGTCCGATAGATCGATCACTACCAAGTCCGATTGTAGACGCATGTGCTCATGAAAGACGCAGCAGGTTCCCGCCAAGTTCGACTTGCGGAATTGGGGGCAGCTTCTCATTCGCCATAGGGAACGCCTTAGCATTTCTGATTGACACCGGCTCCACCTAAGCTCCCGCTAGCGCCGCCGCTTTTTGCCGCTGAACCGCCACTACCGCCCGCGGGCGCTCCGCCGGATCCGGGCGTGATCCCGCTTGAATTGCCGCCCGAGGCTCGCTCACCGTCGCCGTG
>Ga0335394_10003064_pt1 | contig 18910 bp, 19 predicted proteins | sample MAT03_FD_205741 | JGI IMG/M metagenome (GOLD analysis project Ga0335394, IMG submission 205741) | Freshwater microbial communities from Lake Fryxell liftoff mats and glacier meltwater in Antarctica - MAT-03 (spades assembly) (version 2) ... | reverse complement strand
ACTATGATATCTCTCTTCATGGCGTTGCTCTCCTCAGTGGAATCGGCACCCCGAGCCTAACGGCTCGAGGCGGGCAACGCCGCCCACTTCAGAATTTCAACAGAGACCGGGACATTCCCGATTGCGCGCCCCGGCCTGAACCGGAGGGGAACCGATCGTTCATTCTCGGTTCATGTCGCAAAGCTCTGTTTTTAAAGCGTTATTTCTGGAAAAACTTACGGTTCGCCGTCCAGCATGTGGTCGAGATAGTCTTCCGGTTCGTTCATCTCGGCCTCCGACGCCGTCACGCGGCCGCGCACCGAAGCGCCTGCCCTGTGCACGCTTTTGCGGTCGCCCGAGATCAGCGGATGCCACGCGTACAGATCGTGCCCTTCGGCGACCAGGCGGTAGGCGCAACTGCTTGGCAGCCAGGCGATAGTGCGCACATTCTCAGGCGTCAGCCGCACGCAGTCCGAAACCTGCGCCTGCCTGTTCTCGTAGTCCCGGCAGCGGCAGGTCTTGTCGTTGAAGAGCCGGCAGCCGACGCTGGTGAAATAGATCTCGCCGGTGTCCTCGTCCTCGAGCTTCGACAGGCAGCACTTGCCGCATCCGTCGCAGAGCGATTCCCACTCGGCGGCGTTCATCTCCTCGAGCGATTTGGTCTTCCAGAACGGCTCGGTCATCGCGGGCATGTGATGCGTTCCGGGCCGTACGTCAAGCGACCAGCCATCGTTCCACCACGATGCGGCCACAGAGCGGGCGGGGTTGTCGTGGACAAGGCCATGCAAGCGTCCTGCCCCCGGCAAAATCGGAACCAAAACCGCCATGGGATGTTTCGGCGTTCATAGGGACCCAAGCTGTTATTAGGAGAATCATCATCATGAAACGCCAACCACGGATTCTGGCGGGCACCGCGATCGGCCTGCTCATGGCATCCGCGCCGTTGGGCGCGTTCCCGCTGTCGTCCCCCTTCTCGGGATCGACGCCCTATCCGGGAAGAGCTGAAATCGTCCTTGCGCAGGCCGAATGCGCCGAGGGCGAAAGCGCCGAGGATTGCGCCGCTCGCCAGCCGCAGGAACAGCCTGCCCCGCCTGCCGAGCAGCCGCCGCCGGCTCCCGCCGAGCAACCTGCTCCACCGCCCGAGGTGCAACCCGAGCCCGAGCCCGAGCCTCAGCCCCAGCCGGAACCCGCTCCGCAGCCCGAGGCCGCACCCGCGCAGGAAGCTCCGGCCGAGCAGCCTGCCCCGCAACCGGAGCCGGAAGCGGCGCCGCAGGCCGAGCCCGCTCCCGAACAGCCCGCTCCCGAGCGCAAGAAGCGGCCCGAGAAGCCGCAGGCTCCCGACGCGTCGCAGACCGCGCCCGAAGCTCAACCCTAAGCTCAACCCGAAGCCGAACCCGAGGCTCCCGCGGCTCAGCCCGAAGCTCCGGCCGAGGTTCAGCCGCCAGCAGCCGAGCAGCCCGCGCAGTCAGGCGAAGCCGCGCCTGAACCCCAGGTCGAACCCCAGGCCGACCCGAATGACGCGCCACTCCTCGACAGTCAGAAGGAAGAGCCCGCAAGCGAGCAGGGCAAAAAGCCGCGCCGCGAGGGCGGCAAGCAGCAGGGCCAGCAGGGTGAACAGGCCGCTCAGCCTGTCGCGCCCGTCGATCAGGGTCCGCCGCCGGCCACCGACGCCGCCGCCACCGAAGCCGCCCAGCCGGCCCGGATCGAGGCCGTTACCGAGGAAAAGGGCAAGCGCCGCGATCGAGCGCCCGACGACCAGGACCGTCTGCGCCGCGAGCGTCCGGAGGGCGTCGACGTGCTGCGTGAAATCGGCGACCGCATCATCCTCCAGCTCGGCGCCCAGACGATCGTCGAGAGCAACGACCGGCCGCGCCTGACGCGCGGTGCGCGCGATGTCTACTACGAGGATATGCCGCGCGGCCGCGTCCGCGAGACCATCCTGCGCGACAATGGCGTGCAGATCGTCACCATCCGCAACCGGTATGGCGACGTGATACGCCGCTCGCGCATCACGCCAGACGGCCGCGAATATGTGCTGGTCTATGTCGATGACGACAATTTCGACCGCGTGCGCGAATGGCGCGATCCCGGCCTCGACCTGCCGCCGATGCGCCTCAACATCCCGCGCAACCGCTACATCCTCGAATCCGAGAATGTTCGGGGGCCGGATGACTACTACGACTTCCTCGAACAGCCGCCTGTCGAACGCGTCCAGCGCCTCTATTCGGTCGACGAGGTGAAGCGTTCGGCCCGCGTGCGCGATATCGCCCGCCGGGTCGATCTCGACACGCTGACCTTCGAGTTCGGCTCAGCCTCGATCCCCGAGAGCGAGATTGCCAAGCTGGAAGGCGTCGCCACGGCGATGGAAAGGCTGCTCGAGAAGAACCCCGCCGAAACCTTCCTCATCGAGGGCCACACCGACGCCGTCGGGTCCGATGTCGCCAATCTGGCGCTGTCTGACCGCCGCGCCGAATCCGTGGCGGATGCGCTCACCAACGTCTTCGGCATCCCGCCCGAGAACCTTGCCACGCAGGGATATGGCGAGCGCTACCTGAAGGTGAAGGTCGAGGGGCCGGAGCGCGAGAACCGGCGCGTCGCCATGCGCCGTATCACGCCGCTAGTGGCGCCGGTCGCCAGCGCCAACTGAGGCGAACCTTCACAGCTATCCTCTCCCCCGGACTGGGGGAGAGGCGGCGCCCACCCTTGAATTCCTGGCGGTCGACCCCAGATTCCTTGCCAAGGCGTCCCTGCCCTATCCCGTCACGGCTTTGCCGGAATCGGGATCGAAACCCGGCCGGCTCCCCCCCTCCCCGGCCGGGTTTCACTTGCGCAAACGCCCGCCTGAACCCCACGAACATCTCTTGCAACGAACGTCTCTTGCAATGCGCGCTGGCGTGCCCAAAATAGCGGCCGATCCCACCGGACCCGTCACATGAAACGCATCGAACTCGCCGTCGAATCGATCATTCTCGCCTCGCGCTGGTTGTTGGTCGTGTTCTACCTCGGCCTCGCCGCCGCGCTTGCCATCTACGCGCTGTCCTTCGCCAAGAAGCTCTATGAGTACGTCGGGACGGTCCTGGAACTGAATGACACCGAGACGATCTTGAAGATGCTCGGCCTGATCGACGCGGCGCTGGTCGCCAGCCTCGTCGTCATGGTCATCATCTCGGGCTACGAGAATTTCGTCAGCCGCTTCGACGATCAAGATGGCGAGGTGCATTGGCTGAGGACCATCGACGTCGGTTCGCTCAAGGTAAAGGTCGCGTCCACGATCGTCGCATCTCTTCCATCCATCTGCTGCAGGTCTTCCTGAACAGCGCCACCTACACAGGTACGCAGTTGATGTGGCTGACCATCATGCACATGGCCTTTGTCGCATCGGCGCTGTTGCTCGCCTATATCGACCGTCTCACGGGCCTCAAGGCCGGTAAGAAGTCCGGCAACGAACCGGATGTCTGACGGTGCCGCGTGCCTCCGGGAACCGCGGCCGGCTTAGACTTTCTGCTCGGTGACGAAACGCTGCGGCGGTGCCACAATGGGTCATGCAGGAGGGGACATCCGTAAAGCCAATCAGCGGCGCCACGCCGCTCGCCGCGCTCGAAGCGGTGGCCATCGACACCGAGACGACCGGCCTCGATGCCGCGCGCGCCCGCATTGTCCAGTTTGGCGGCGTGGCGATCGCCCTCGGCAAGCCGGATCCCGCGCACCTCTATGAAGCCCTGGTCGATCCCGGCGAGCCGATCCCGCCGGTCTCCACCGCCATCCACGGCATCTCCGACCATGCGGTGCAGGGCGCGCCGTCCTTCGCCGCGGCGCTCGCCGACTTCCAGAAATTTCGCGCCGGACGCCTGCTCGTCGGCCACTCGATCGGCTTTGACCTCGCCATCATCGAGCACGAGGCCCGGCGCGCCGGCGTCGCCTGGCAAAAGCCTCGCTCGCTGTGCGTGCGGCTGCTCGGCGCGATCGCCAATCCGGGGCTGCCGGACCAGTCGCTCGAAACGCTTGCCGCCTGGCTCGGGGTTACGAGCGGCGGGCGTCACACGGCGCTTGGCGACGCGCTGGCCGCCGCCGCGATCTTCGCGGGCCTGACGCCGCACCTCGCCGCCCGCGGCATCAATACGCTCGCCGAAGCGGAGCGCGCCTGCCTGCAACTTACCAACCAGCTTGAAGCCGCTCACCGTGCCGGCTGGACGGAGCCGGTCACCCGACCCGGCATCTCCGGGACCGCCGCTCTCGATCCCTACGCCTACAGCCATCGGGTCCACGATCTGATGAGCCATCCGGTCGCGACCCTCGCCGGCAGCGCTCCCGCCAGCCAGGCCATCGCCCTGATGGTCGAGCGGCGCATCTCCTCCATCTTCGTGTCGGCCGACGGCGCGCCTGGGGGACCGGTCGCCGACTACGGCATCGTCACCGAACGCGACATCCTCAGGCTCGTCGCCGCCCATGGAACCGGTGCGCTCGACAAGCCGCTCGACAGCTTTGCCTCGCGCCCGCTGGCCAGCGTCGCCGGCGGCGCATTCGTCTACCGCGCCATCGGCCGCATGGACCGGCTGAAGCTGCGCCACCTTGCCGTGCGCGACGAGCGCGAGTGCCTGGCCGGCGTCATCTCGGCGCGCGATCTGCTGCGGCTGCGCGCAGGCGCGGCGCTCAGGCTGGATGACGCCATCGGCGCCGCCTCCAGCGCCGAAGCGATGGCGCAGGCGTGGTCCACCCTGCCGGCGGTCGCCCGCTCGCTCGTCGCCGAAAACCTCGACCCGCGTCTCGTCGCCGGCGTGGTCAGCGAAGAACTCCGCATCATGACCCGCCGCGCCGCCGAACTGGCGCAGGCCGCCATGTCAAACGCCGGCCTCGGCCCCGCGCCGTGCCCCTTCGCGCTGATGGTGCTCGGATCGGGCGGGCGCGGCGAAAGCCTGCTGGCGCCCGACCAGGACAACGCCATCGTCTACTCCGAGGGGGAGCCCGACAGCGCGCAGGACCGCTGGTTCGCGCAACTGGGCTCGCATGTCGCGGACACGCTGAACGCAGCCGGCATCCCCTATTGCACCGGCGGCGTCATGGCCAGGAATTCGGCCTGGCGCGGCTCGCTGGCGGCATGGAACGAGCGCATAGACGGATGGGTCGGCAGCGCCAGGGGCGATGACCTGCTCAACGTCGATATCTTTTTCGACCAGCGGCCGGTCTACGGCGAGCTGCGGCTCGGCGCCGAACTGTTCGACCACGCCTACGCCGCGGCGGGGCGCAACCCGGCTTTCGCGAAGCTGATGGGCGAAAAACTGTTCTCCGGGCAAAGCCCGTTCACCCTGCTTGGCGGCGTCCGCACGACCAAGGGACGCATCGACCTCAAACTTCACGGCCTGTTCCCGATCGTCACGGCTGCGCGCTCGCTTGCCATCCGCCACGGCATCCGCCGCCGCTCGACCGGCGACAGGCTCGAAGGTCTGATCGAGCGCGGCCTCGGCAACGCCGAGGAAATAGCCGGCCTCATCGCTGCCCATCGCGTGTTCGTCGCGCTGCTGCTCGATCAGCAGAGCGTCGACCTGGAAATCGGCATCGCCGTCTCCAACCAGGTCGCGACCGGCTCGCTTTCCCAGGCCAGCCTCGCGGCGCTCAAATCTGCCCTGAAGGCGGTCCAGACCGTGCCCGACATGGTGCGCGCGCTGACCTTTGGGTAGCCGTCACCCAAACGTCCGCGCCACCTGGGTAGGGCTTCGTTCGAACACCTCGTCCGGCACGAAGAAGTCGCCGGCCAGCAGCCCCTTTGCCCGCGGCGCGTAGATCGCGAAATCGCTGACGCCCTCCTCGCGCAGCACCTCCTCGTCGATGAAGAAATTGCCTGATGTCTCGCGAGACGGTCGGCTGAAGATCGCATAGGCCGCGTCGGCAAGGATTTCGGGCGAACGGCTCATCGCCGCCACGCTGTCGCCGCCGAGCAGGTTGCGGACCGCGGCCGTGTCGATTGCCGTCAGCGGCCAGAGCGAGTTGACGGCGATGCCGTCCCGCGCGAACTCGGCGCTCATGCCGAGCGTGCACATCGACATGCCGAACTTCGCCATCGTGTAGGCGACGTGCCCCTTGAACCACTTCGCCTTCATGTCGAGCGGCGGCGCGAGGTTCAGGATATGCGGATTGGTCGCATTCTTCAGATGCGGGATGCAGGTCTTCGACACCAGGAACGTGCCGCGCGTGTTGATCTGGTGCATCAGGTCGTAGCGCTTCATGTCGGTTTGAAGCGTGCCGGTCAGGTTGATGGCGCTCGCATTGTTGACGCAGATGTCGATGCCGCCGAATTTTTCGACCGTCTTCGCCACCGCCTCTGTCACCTGCGCCTCGTCGCGAATGTCGCAAAGCACAGGCAGCGCCTTGCCGCCCGCCTTCTCGATCTCCTCGGCGGCGGAGTAGATGGTGCCCGGAAGCTTCGGATGCGGCTCGGCGGTCTTGGCGGCGATGGTCACATTGGCGCCGTCGCGTGCGGCGCGCAGCGCGATCGCCAGCCCGATCCCGCGCGATCCGCCGGAAATGAAAAGCGTCTTGCCCTTGAGCGACATGCCGGTTCCTCCTCGGTCGCGCGATCCTTGCCGCTTGGCAGGCGCGCTGGCAAGGTCACGCAGCGACAGGTATGCCCATGCAACTCGCTTGCCGCGCAATTCGGCTGGAACATCAGGTCGAGACCGTTCATTCATCCACCCCACAATCCGCCAGAGGCTCGCATGACAGATAGATTGAATGCCAAGGTCGCGCTGATCGTCGGCGCCTCGCGCGGGATCGGCAAGGCAACTGCCCTGCGCTTCAAGGAGGAGGGTGCAAAGCTTGTCCTTGCCGACTCCAGTGCCGAAGAGGGAAAGGCGGCTGCCAGGGAACTTGGCGTGGATTTCGTTTGCACGGACATCTCGAGCATGGACGACGCCATCGCCGCAGTCGCGTTCACGCTGGAGCGCTACGGGCGGCTCGACATCATCGTCCAGAATGCCGGGATCTACCCTTGGCAACTGATAGAGAATATCTCTCCGGAAGATTGGGACCGCGTGCTGGGTGTCAATCTGCGCGGCTGCTTCAATGCCGCTCGCGCGGCGCTGCCCCCGATGAAGCAGCAGCGTTCCGGACGCATCCTCTTCACCTCGTCCATCACCGGGCCTTATGTCACCAGTCCCGGTCACGGCCACTACGCCGCCAGCAAGGCGGGTATCAACGGCTTTATCCGATCGGCGGCGCTCGAGTTTTCCTCCTATGGCATCACGGTCAACGGTGTCGAGCCCGGCAACATACTGACGGAGTCTATGGCGTCGCAGCACAGTCCCGCGTTCATCAAGGACATGGAAGCCGCGATTCCGCTCGGCCGCCTCGGTTCACCCAGGGACGTCGCCAACGCTTTCCTTTTCCTGGCCTCCGACGAGGCCAGTTATGTGACCGGCACGACCATCGTCGTCGATGGTGGGCAATTGCTGCCCGAGGGAGCGGACTTCAGGCTCTCGCCACCGTAGAGTATCGGTGTTGGTCAATGCATTTTTCATTGCGCCCCGCGCACAATCCATCCGACCGCGCTATTTCATAGCCGGCTACCGCAGCGCGCCGTAAGGATTTCGGCTCGATCAGGACACTTGCATCCGCATGACAACGCTCTCCGTCGCCGTCTTCGTGCTGGTCTATCTGGGCATGGCGCTCGGCCGCATACCCGGCCTCGCCGTGGACCGGACCGGCGTGGCGCTGCTTGGGCTGATCGCCCTTCTCGCCTCCGAGGATCTTTCGCTGGCAGAGGCTGGCGCCGCTATCGACGTCCCCACCATCGCGCTGCTTTTCGCGTTGATGATCCTCTCGGCGCAGTTCGAGCATTCGGGCTTCTACGGCTGGATCGCCCACAAGGTCGTGCATGCGGCGCGCAACCCCAGGCGTCTGCTCGCGGTCCTGATCGCCGTCACCGGCGTGCTTGCGGCGATCTTCACCAACGACGTCGTCGTCTTCGCGCTGACGCCGCTCGTCGCCACCGGGCTGATGTCGGAGAAGCTTGACCCGCGTCCCTATCTCATCGGGCTCGCGGGAGCCGCCAATGCCGGGTCCGCCGCCACCCTGATCGGCAATCCGCAGAACATCCTGATCGGCCAGGCGGGCGGGCTCGACTTCTGGAAATATCTCGCCTTCGCCATCCCGCCGACTGTCGTATGCCTGGCGATCACGTTCGTCGCGGTCGTCGCCACATGGCGGCTGACAGCAGGCAGCGGCAAGGCGCCGGACGGAACGCCGCCGCCGCAAGTCGACCGCTTCCAGCTTGCGAAGGGCCTGGCCGCCATCGCCGTGCTGATCGGGCTGTTCCTGACGCCGCTGCCGCGCGAGCTTTCCGCGCTCGCCGTCGCCGGCCTGCTGCTGCTGTCGCGCCGGCTATCCTCGCGCAACATGATCGGCGCGGTCGACTGGCAGTTGCTGCTGCTGTTCGTCTGCCTGTTCGGCATCACCGCGTCCTTCGCCAAGACAGGACTGTCGCAGGACGGCCTCGCCTGGCTTGCGGATCGCGGTCTGCTTCCCGATCGTCTCTCGGTGCTGACGCCGCTGACGCTTGCCGCATCCAACACCATCGGCAACGTCCCGTCGGTCATCCTCATGATCAAGCTCGTCCCCGACCTGTCCGACGGCGTGCTGACGGCGCTTGCGCTGCTATCGACATTCGCGGGAAACCTGCTGCTCACCGGCTCGCTCTGCAACATCATCGTCGCCGAGCGCGCATCGGCCTGCGGCGTCAAGCTGGGTTTCGTCGATTTCGCCCGCTCGGGCATTCCGATGACCCTCTTCAGCCTCCTGGCGACCGTCGCCTGGCTCTGGGCCACCGGCCTGGTGCCGATGTAGTCGGCGCGCCGTCCCAGCCGCGTGTTTGCAGGCGGGCGTCTACATCACGCGCTTCTGCTTTTTTACTGGCGCAAACTAGGGTCAGGAGCTGCGATGGCTGAGTTTCGCTGGTTGTCTGATGCGCGGATGCGTCGGATTTCGCCCTATTTTCCGCTGTCGCATGGCATTCCTCGCGTGGACGACCGGCGGGTGATTTCGGAATTGTTTCCTGATCCGCAATGGGCTTCAGTCCGCTACGCAACAAGAATTTCGCGCACAACCTGATCCCTCGTTGCGCCGTCCTCAATGATGCGTTGGCCGGGCCGCGAGAAATCGATCTTCTTGAGGTCGATCATCCGGACCTCGCGATTGAATACGGTGTGAAAATATAAGACACGATTGGTCAGGTCGGAAACTGCCGTGATCTGGGTCGCGCCGGGCAGGTCTGACGGCTGGTTTTCAGCAGACGCTGTCGCTCCAATTGGAATATTGAAATTGTCCAATATCCTGAACGCTTCGAAGATGGCGTCCTTTGCCGTCGCCAGATGCCGTGCGACTGCTGTCAACACGGCTGCACGCACGAACCGCGACGGCGGCGAGTAGTCGCCCGGAAGACCAACGAGGCCCGAGCCGCCCCCGAAGGGCGCAAAAGTGCGTCCATCAATGGTCATTGGCGCACGCGACGTTTGCGAGACCCCGATGAAGTTGCGCAGATTGGTTAGATGCCAGTCATAGCTCGGGGCATTGGTAATGACGCCCAGAAAGGTATCATAGATCTTGATCTGGCCGCCATCGACGATCTCCACGACGATCGAGGCACCGGTCTGATCGGCGATCTTCCAATGGAAAGCCAGTGGAACCGCACCAAATACTGGATCCTGCACGTCAACGACGCAAACATCCGCGAACCGCTCACGCACTTCTGCAACGGTGCTGAACGACGACAGCATCCACTGCATTGAATCGCCAAAGCTCATTGAATGGTCGGCACGCGCGGGGTCAAACGGTGCAAGGCTGGCAGACCCGGGGAAAAAGAACATTCCCACATAAAGCCCTGCTTCGTTCATTCCATCAGGACCAAAGGGCTGCCCATATGCCATCAAGGAAACGAAACCGAAACGGGCCGTCCAGCGCATGCCATTCATGCCATCAGGAGTGCGCGCGACAAATTCGTGCCCTCGCGGTGAAACGACAAGCTTGTCATGGCTGGCATCGCCGAGCGCCCATTCGTCGGTGCGTGCGGTTATCACCGCACCGTCTGCGGATCGCAGAGAAATACCAGTGCACATGTTCCGACTCCTGTGTAACCGACATTCCCCAAGTGGCCTGCCTTTTTGATTCACCGTGGTCTGACCAGGGTCGATGGTCAAGGATCCTCTGCTGGGGAGGGTCTTCGATGAGCGACTACAAGGGCGCGGTGCTGATGTTCGATGCGCTGCCCGCGGCCAAGACCATGATCGCCGACAAGAGCTATGACGGCGACTGGTTTCGTCAGGCTCTGACAGCGCGAAAAACCGTCGCCTGTATCCCCTCAAGATCCAATCGAAAGGTCCACATTCCTCAGGACCCGATTGAGTCGTGAACCTGGGGTCAGGACCTGCTAATGTGATCGAAATGGCGCCTGAAACGGCAAGCAGATGCAAGGAGAAGCGCGCAGGTCGGTGTGGTGTTCCCGGCCAAGCGCTTCGACGTGGCAGCTTGCCGCCGTTTCGGCGTCCGGAGGATGTGGTCCATCTATCCGGATACTTTGTCGCGAAGGGCTTGAAAATGGTCAACATTTCCTGTGCCTTCGCTCCGCGTGTCCGAGCAGATGGCCTCACACCATTTCGACCGGATTGACATGTCATGACCCTAGGGAGCGCCGCTTGCACAAACCTGTCGAGAAGGTGTGGGACCTCACCATCGCGCCCGACACCGTTCGCCTGATCGTCGAGAAGGCACGCACCATCAGCGCCGCCGTCAACGAGGACTACGACGACGGCGCCGAGCACGAGGTCGAGATCGACGGCGAGGCCCACGACAGCCATCACCATGACGGCCTCGCCGAGGAGGAGACCGAGGACCAGACCGCGCGCGAGTTGCGCCAGATCGTGCGCGAGTTGAACGTTGACGAAGCCGCCGAGCTTATCGCGCTCACCTGGATCGGCCGCGGCGACTACGAGGCGACCGAATTCGCCGACGCCGTCGCCGAGGCGCGCCAGCGCAACTACCGCCCGTCCCGCTATCTGCTCGGCATGCCGATGCTTGGCGACTGGCTCGAAGAGGGACTGGAGGCAATCGGCGTTTCAGCCGCGCAATGAATCGTGAGCAGGCGGCCCCCGGCAGGCATGCAACCTGTTGCCATCGAGATCGTTGAGCGACATGGCAAAGCTATCGACCTCACGATTGGCTTTGGCCATTGCGATCTCAGGCCTGTTGCTTGTCGCTCCCACGCATTCGTACGCGGCGCCGGGCTGGTTGGAGAAGATATTTGCTCCGGACCAACCCAGACCCGCCAAAAAGCGCAAGGCCCGCGCCGCGGCCAAGCCATCAAGCAACGCCATCCGTCTGCCCGACGCCGCTCCCGTGCCGCAGGCTGCCGCGCCGCGTGTGCCCCAAACCGCCGCACCCCTGCCTGAAGAGAAGCCGCAAGACATGCCGGTTCAGGACGTCCAGCCGCCGGACGTCGAGCCATCGCCCGACACGGTGCTCGAGGCTGCCCCGGCCGAGCCGTCCACACCGCAACCCCGCCCCGACAAGCCCCAGCCTCAGGCTGCGGAGCCCATCCAGCCGCCCACACCGCAACCCCGCCCCGACATGCCGGCCCCGGATGCAGGCGCGCCTGAGCTGGCGAAACCGGCTGAGCCGCCGCTTCCCGCCGACCCGCGCTCGGCCGAAATCCCCGATCCGTCGGGCGTGTTGCCGACCGAGGAGGCCGCGTGCCGTCGTCGCCTGACCGAACTCGGCGTCGATTTCACCGAACACAAGGCTGAGTCCGACCCCGAAGGCTGCGCGATGCCCTATCCGCTGACCGTCAGATCGCTTGGCCCCGACATCGGCCTGCAGCCCCAGGCGGAAATGAACTGCGCCATGGCCGAGGCCACCGCGCGTTTCGCCAGGGACGTGGTCTCGCCCCACGCGCAGAAGCTTTTCCGCAGCAAGCTCAAGTCGATCACGCACGCTTCGGCCTATGTCTGCCGGCCGCGCGCCGGCACGCGCACACTTTCCGAACATGCGTTCGGCAATGCGCTGGACATCGCCGCCTTCACGCTTGCCGACGGCACGGCTGTCGCGGTCGAGCTTGAGCCTACGGAAAAGAACGGGCAGTTCGTCGATACCGTGCGGCGGTCGGCATGCGGCCCGTTCAAGACGGTTCTTGGGCCAGGCGACCCCGACCATTCCGGGCATCTCCATTTCGACCTTGCCCCGCGCAGGAACGGCGGCATCGTCTGCGAGTGATGGCGCCGCAATTTGGCCGCAGGCGTGAATCGCCGCGCTGAGCTTTCCTTTACAATTCGGCACTAGACTTGTGGTTCTCCAGAGCATGGCCCCGGCTGTCGCGGCGCTCTTTGTACCTGAGTTTCGGAGCCCCAGATGGCGCCCCAGATGGCGAACGATCGCCGCCCGCCGGCCCTTCCGGGTGCGCCGCGCAAGCTGACCGGCCTCGCCGGCGCCGCGGGGCTGCTGCTGCTTGCGGCTAGCGTCGCCGCCTGCACCACCGGCAGCGTGCTGTCGCTTGAGCCGGCCGTCGATGTCGGCTCCTCCACCGCCTCCGTGGTGCGTTTCGAACAGCCTATCCCGCGTGTCGGGGAGCAGCCTGCGCCGCGCTACGAGCCCGCCCTCCAGACAGCTCCCCAAACCATGGCGGTCGTGCCGCGCGGCGGCGGGCTCCAGACGCTCGTTCCCTCCGATCCCTATCTCGTCGGCTATCCGCGCATGGACCAGCCGGTCGCGCCGCAAGCCAATTACCTGCCCCCCGACGAAGTCGACTGCCGGCGCGAACTGAAACGGCTCAAGGTGACGTATGTTGACTTGCAGCCGATCCGCGAGGGCCAGTGCGGCATCGACCACCCCGTCAAGGTATCGGCCATCGGCAGCGTCCAGATGAAGCCTGCGGCCACTCTCACCTGCGCCATGGCGCTCACCTTCGCGCAGTGGACGAAGAACGAACTGGTTCCGTCAGCCCGGCGGCGCTATTTTTCAGGCGTCAAGACGATCAACCAGGGGTCCAGCTATTCCTGCCGCAAGATCGCCGACGGCCGGGGTGTCCTCTCCGAGCACGGCAAGGGCAACGCTCTCGACATCATGAGCATCGACCTCAACAACGGCAAGGACATCGACGTCAGGAAGCCCGGCCTGTTTTCCTTCCGCCAGCGCGGCTTCCTCAACAATGTCCGCGCCGACGGCTGCCAGTATTTCAACACGGTGCTCGGCCCCGGCTACAACTACGACCACCGCAACCATTTCCATTTCGACATCAAGCCGCGCCGCAACAACTACGTCGCGTGCCGCTGACCGGCACGGCGGCAACCTCTTCCAGCCAGCGCTGAACCGTCCTAGACTTGGGCATGACCAAGACACCGGCGGACGGCTACAAACATCACACGACGCGAACCCGCCGTGCTGCGACCATCAGCCTTGTCGCGTTGCTTGGCTACCTCGCAGTCGCCTACCTCGCCGCGCCCGAATTCTGGTGGGTCCACGACGGCGGCGTCGAACACCTCACCATGCGCACCACCACGACCGACGGCATTCCCGGAGACCCGCTAAATGTCGGGCTTGTCGGCGCGCGCGACGACGTGCTGCAGGCTTTCGCGGCTGCGGAATGGCGGCCCGCCGATGCGATCACGCTCAAGACCAGCATCGAGATCGGCATCAGCGTCGCGCTGCATGTGACCGACCCGGATGCTCCGGTCAGCACGCTCATCTATGACGGCAGGCGGCAGGATCTCGCCTTCGAGAAGCTCGTCGGCGGAAGTGCGGACCAGCGCAACCACGTCCGGCTATGGCGGACCGACCCCGTCCAGGACCGGACTGCGGACGGACGACCGCTGTGGCTCGCCTCGGCGAGTTTCGATCGCGGCGTCGGCTTCAGCCACGATACCGGTCAGATCACGCACCACATCGGACCCGACCTCGACGCCGAGCGCGATCTGGTGATCCGCGATCTCGAGCAGGCCGGCTGGGTAAGCTCAACCTATGAAATCGCGGGCTCGGGAGCCACCAAGGACGGCCGCAACGGCGGCGGCGACCCCTATTTCACGGACGGGAAAATCATGGTCGGGGTGCTCCGACAACCTGACTAAGCGCTTCGAACGCGAAGATTCGCCCATTTCGTGTTTGTGCAGTGCGGTCGGGGTGCTATTAGGCATCGATGCTGCTTGAAATCGCGATTGTCGTCGTTCTGATCTGCGTGAACGGCCTCCTGGCCATGTCGGAACTGGCCATTGTATCCGCCCGCCCCGCTCGCCTGAAGGCGATGATCGACCGTAACGTCAGCGGCGCCGGTCGTGCGCTCGCGCTTGGCGCCAACCCCGGACGCTTCCTGTCCACCGTCCAGATCGGCATCACGCTGGTCGGTGTGCTGTCGGGTGCCTTTTCCGGCGCCACGTTGGGCGAGCGCCTCGCCACCTCGCTGGTCGAGGCGGGCCTCTCGACAACGCTCGCCAACACGCTTGGCGTGGGCATTGTCGTAGCCGTTATCACTTATGGTTCGCTCATCATCGGCGAGCTTGTGCCCAAGCAGATTGCGCTGAAGGATCCCGAGGGAATCGCGGTCATGGTCGCGCCGGCCATGACCATCCTCTCAAAAGTCGCGCTGCCGCTGGTCTTCCTGCTCGATTTTTCAGGCCGCGCCGTCCTCTGGCTGCTCGGCCAGTCCGGCGGGAGCGAGGAGAAGGTCACCGACGAGGAGATCAGGATGCTGGTCGCCGAGGCCGAGCATCACGGCACCATCGAATCCGATGAACGGCGCATGATCGCAGGCGTCATGCGCCTGGGCGACCGCGCTGTCCGCGGAGTGATGACACCGCGCACGGAAGTCGACTGGCTGAACCTCGAATGGGACGAGACGGCGGCGCGAAAGATGCTGATGGAAACGCAGCACTCCCGTCTTCCGGCCGGCGAAGGCGGGGTCGACAGCATGGTCGGCGTCGTCAAGACTCGCGACCTGCTTGCAGCACTGCTCGCCGGCCAGGGCTACGAACCACGCAAGCACCTGCGCACGGCTCCGATCGTCCATGACCAGGCCGACGCGCTCGACGTCTTGACGATGCTCAGGGAATCCGAAGTGCCGGTAGCGCTCGTGCACGACGAATACGGCCATTTCGAAGGCATCGTCACGCCGGCGGACATTCTCGAGGCCATCACGGGCGTCTTCCGCTCCGATCTCGACGAGTCGGACGAACCCCCATCGGTCCGCCGCGAAGACGGGTCGTGGCTGCTCGCCGGCTATATGCCGGCCGACGAGATGGCCGAGCAGCTCGGCATCGAGTTGCCCGAGAACCCCGACTACGAAACGGTCGCCGGCTACATCCTGTCGCTTCTGCACCGGCTGCCCGCGACCGGCGAATGCGTCGACGCGCAGGGCTACCGCTTCGAAGTGGTCGACCTCGACGGCCGCCGCATCGACAAGATCATCGCCTCGCGCCTGCCGGGCGTCCACCGCAGGGCGAAGACCTGATTACCTGCCCGGCCAAATGAAAAGGGGCGGCGCGAGCCACCCCTTTAGGCAATCCCCAAAAGTTCGATGCAAGCCTATTCCGCCGCTTGTCTTGCCTGAACGTCAGACGTAAGCGCGCTCTTCAAGACGTTCGCCCACTAGGCGAGTTCGTCGAGTGCTGTCGCCGCAGCAAGAACAACCAAGAGGTCAAGGCTGCCCGGATGAGGTTTGATGGGAACCAGTGACAGGGGGACTGGCTGGGCGCCTCGCCACCGACTGTCCCCCGCCACGATCACCGGTTGCTTCGCGGCTTCTCCACCGGCTGGTACAGTGACAGCACGTGTCCGTCCGGGTCGGCGTAGTCGCCCGACCAGCCGCCAGGGGCGTGGCTTACGGGAGTAACGATCGTAGCGCCCTGCTCCACAAGCGCTGCGGCAAGGTCGTCGATGCCGCCCTCCTCCAGGGTGAAGACTATGATGGGCGAATCGCCCGGCCTGCGGTCGCGGACAAAAAAGATCAGATCGATGCCTCCGGCGGTGGGCGCGACAAGGAACTCCTCGCCGCCATCCTCGATGCGCTGTAGGTCGAGGCCGACGACATCGCGCCAGAAGCGCTCCGTGCGGTCGAGATTGGAGACGTAGTAGCAGATGTTGCCGATGCGGGCCTGTCCAAGCATTGATACCTCCGTGTGTGCTGACGTCCCCTAATTGCCGCCGATCGGCCTTTTGTGAGAAGGCGCAGACAAAAATCCAAAGGCGAGGAGATGGCCGTCTGGGTCGTGGCTGGCGAGCACCGTCCCCGACCGCCGCGCAATAGGCAGGAGCGCCCGGCGGATCGAACCGAAAGGCAATGGCAGATGGCATCCAACAGCATCCTCGCAGCCGCTCCCTAGGCGGTTGAGTCGCCAGCGGGTTTTAAGCGCGGCGATGCGCTGGCGGAGCGCCATATCACTGGCGCCGATGATGTAGCGGACCTCAGCCCGCGTCGCACCGGCTCCTGCCAGCATCGCAATGAGCCGAAGCGATGGCGGCAGAGACGCAACGAAATCGGCTGGCAGCCCGTCCGGAAGGCCTGCGGAGTCAATGTGTTCGGCCGTCGAGGCGAAGGCCGCCTCCCGGCTCGCCCGTCGAACCACGCCTCGATGCGCGGTAGACGCGATGTTGCGCATCACGCCGACCAGCCATGCGTCGAGGTTGCGATCTCGCAGCCGGCCCGCGCCGACGGCAACGATCAGCGCATCCTGCAACAGGTCGTCAGCCTCTTGCGCGCCGCGACAATGGCGTCGCGCAAGTCTCTTCAGTCGATGGAGACGCGCCGCATCAAGCATGAAATCCTGCCTGCCCGAAATCCGGCACCGGCGTCGGCTTGCCGTCGGCGTCGAGCGCCACCATCACGAATTCCGCGTGCGTCACCCTGTCCATCACATGCGACAGGTAGCGCTGCGCCCAGGCCTCGACCTTCAGCGTCATCGACGTGCGCCCGACCCGCTCGATATGCGTGTAGACGCTGAGCGTATCGCCGATCTTCATCGGCGCGGCGAAGGACATTTCCTTCACCGCCGCCGTCACCACCCGGCCGTGCGCGCGCTCGGCGGCGCGTATGCCGCAGGCAAGGTCCATCTGCGCCATCACCCAGCCGCCGAATATGTCCCCGGCGGCATTGGTGTCGGCCGGCATCGCCAGCGTCCGCAGCGTCAGTTCTCCCAGGGGGCGATTGATATGCCCGACCACGTTCGCAATCCTTTCGATCAAATGGGCTGCCCTCTCATGCCGCAGACCGGCCCGCATGCCAAGCCTGCCTGGCCAACCTATCGGCGCAGCGATCCTTCACAATCGCTTGGTGAAGAGCTTGCGTCATCGTGGCAACTGCGGCAGCGAATGTGCCCCACGGCTGGCCCATGATGAGGGCAGCGCAATTGAAACCCCCAGGTTTCCACACCAGACATCGGAAGCCTCGCAACAAGGCGCGTCATTGACAGTTCGCGGCGTTTCATTAGTATCCTCTTAACCATTGGAAATGCGCCGTTGTATTTGGTGGGCAAGACAATGCGTGCGTGGCTATGCCGGATGCTTGTCGTCCATGTTCTGCTGCTCAGTGCTGTTCCACTTGAGGCCGCAGAGGAGCAGGTAGGCGAAGCTATCCTCATCAAGACCTCTGTAACGGGCAACGGTCGTTCACTTGCTACCAAGTCTCCGGTGCATCGCGACGAGCGGATTCGCACCTCGAGCACCGGGCTGGGCGAGTTTGTTTTCCGTGATGGGACGAAGTTTGCTGTCGGCTGGAACTCCTCGGTCGTCATCGACAAGTTCGTCTTCAGCGGCAACACGTCCGTGAAGGATTTGACCATCAAGGCGGCGGCAGGGAGCTTCCGCTGGATAAGCGGTGGCTCACGATCGTCCGCATACAAGATACAGACGCCTTCAGGCACGATCGGCATCAGAGGAACCGCATTCGACGTATATGTCGGTTCTGGCGGGACGACGGCCGTCGTCTTGCTTTCTGGAACAGTGCGCTTCTGTGGCGCAAACGGCTGTCGCGAGTTGCGCCGGCGGTGCGACTATATAGTTGCCACGCCAGGCGGCGGCGTGAGCCTGCCCGCCCGCGTCAGTTCCGCTGCCATAAAGCAGCTCAGGAACGGTCGCGCGATGCCATTCGTGACAGGACAGCAGCGGCTATCTGGCAGGTTTCAGGTCGGTAACGACTGCCTTACGACCGGATCGCTCGATACGAATAAGGCGACCAAAACGCGGGCGACAAACGCACCTGAAACGTCACCCGGGCCGAATCCGTCACCCGACCCCGATCCTTCGCCAGACCCGGATAATCCACCCGACCCGAGCCCTTCCACAGGCAAGGGCAACAACGGAAAAGGCAATGGCGGTGGCGACGGTTCGCCGAACGGGCGTGGCGATACAGGGAGATAGTGCGAAGCCAATTCGGCGCAGTCGCATTTTCCACAGGCCGCGCCGCAAGCCTGCATGACGCCTGATGGCCGGCGGACTAGGTTTGCCGGTATCTCGTTGGGACGAACGACAATCCGCATGCAGACCTATGATTTCCCAAACCTTTGATTTCATCGTCGTCGGTTCCGGCTCCGCCGGATCGGTTCTGGCCGAGCGCCTGTCGGCGAGCGGTCGCTATTCCGTTCTTGTGCTGGAAGCCGGCGGCACCGACCGGCGCTTTTACGTCCAGATGCCGCTCGGCTACGGAAAAACCTTCTTCGACCCCGCCGTCAACTGGAACTACCGCACCGAGCCCGACCCCGGTCTTGCCGGGAATACCGACCACTGGCCGCGCGGCAAAATCCTCGGCGGTTCGAGCTCCATCAACGCCATGGTCTGGATCAGGGGCCAGCGCGAGGATTTCGATGCCTGGGCCAAAGCCGGCAATCCTGGCTGGTCCTATGACGACCTTCTGCCGGCCTTCAAGGCGATCGAGGACAATGAAGCCGGCGCCGATGCGTGGCGCGGCGCGGGC
>Ga0335394_10003063_pt1 | contig 18915 bp, 19 predicted proteins | sample MAT03_FD_205741 | JGI IMG/M metagenome (GOLD analysis project Ga0335394, IMG submission 205741) | Freshwater microbial communities from Lake Fryxell liftoff mats and glacier meltwater in Antarctica - MAT-03 (spades assembly) (version 2) ... | reverse complement strand
TTATTCTACTGTACCGCTTTCTCAACCAGGGATTCCCTATCGATATTTTGCTGGTACTTCTATGGGAGTGCCGCACGTAGCTGGGACGATCGCTTTGATGTTACAGGCTAATCCGAATCTAACTGCTACTCAAATTAAGCAGATTTTGGCGGAAACTGCCAATCGATCGGTTTAAATTCGATTTTGTCCTAGCCGCGACGTACAAAATAACGACAAGGTGCGTCTAGCGCACCTTGAGTCCGCGGAGGCGGACTTCGTTTGTATAGACGCGGTTTCAACCGCCGACTCCGTTTGTGTAGCCTAGTCTTATCTTAAAAATTGGCCGCGTAAGTTACATCAAATTGGCGGCACAGAGTAATACAGCAGTAGTTTGGTCGATCGAATACTAAGTTGTAATTCATCTCGCCGTCTATTTTGGTAATTGGCTGTTTTAAAGGGATGCCGTGAATGTCGTATTGGCGGCGTTCTAACGCACTCCAGTCAATAATTTTGAAGTCGATTTGGTTCTGCAACTCAGTTGCGATCAGATAGAGTTCCATCTTGTCTTGAACTTTCCCAGTCAGGGGAATTCTGATTAATACTGACTGGGTGACGAGGGGTTTTTGGTCGTTGGGATGCTTCTGGGTGTGGCAGTTGTTGAGTTCTATATCATAAGGTTCTACCTTGAATTTCTCTCCAGCGGCGATCGCAGACGAGTGCAAGTCTTTCAGGCACTTTTCTAGATGAGGGATCAGCCCTAAGTCTGGATCGCACAGCAGTTTGCGAATGTTGGAGGTTTCAGTGACTGTCATTTGAGATTTTTGATGTTATTTTTTGATGCTTAATTTCTAGCTTACCGCGAAAAGCAGCCCTATTGAACTATACTTGCGACATACTACCAAAAATTCAGATATTTTTTGCCTTAATCTTTGAGATTATTTCTTGGTAATTTTCCAGAGATTGAGATCGACATTACTAACCGCCGGATCTATTTGATAGTTTTGTTGCCCAATTGCCGATCGCAAAGCTGAGGACGGTCTGTACAAAAACAAGTCGCTGAAACCGCCGGGAATTTTCGGGAGTTGTGGTTTTTTCCGTAACAATTCTCGATTTTGGTAGCAAGAAGTATAACAGCGGGGTTCTATTAGCAGTTTGACTTTTGGTTGTAGCCGATAACTTAAAGGCATGATGTATGCAATATTCGTATCACTAACGATCAGGGGATTGCTGGCTGCATTAACTATTCTTGCTACTTCCAAGTCGGCGCGCAACCAACCGCTGCCTTTATTCCACCAACTATCGGCCCCAGAACTAACTCCAGCGGATATAATGCCAGCCGAAAACAGTGCTATTATAGCTATCTTCCACCATCTTTGTTCCTTAAAATTATCGAGATTCAGGCTAATTTTGGTAGACAACAAGTAAGCAACTGCTAGTTGGATTCCCACATAACAAGGCACTAAATATCGCGGATTTGTCGATCGCCTGCCACCTTGAAATATATCAGGTACTGCTAAAAACAAAGCAGTTGTGGCAATCAGTAACAATATCAACAACCACGCTCCTATTGGTGTTTGCTTGCACAGAAAATAAATTGCGTATCCAACTAAAGCTAGGATAATTAGACTCACGGGAATTAGAAACGCTAATTGTGCGCTATTAGCACTGCCATCAATGCCGATATCAAAAAATGCGATGGTGACGGAACCAACCCACCTGGTAACTAATCTTAAGAGATTTGTCTGTTGTGCCCATACTGTTGTACTTCTAATTTGATCGAATTTTTCAACAGCATTTACTAGAGAAGGGATGAAGATGATAAATGCTACTAAAGCTGCCACGTAATACGGAATAAATGTTTTAACATCGCGCCATTTCGCCATGATGGTGATGTATATTGTATGAGCCGCAGCGACGCAGACAAATAACAAATGGGTGGAAAGTCCCATTGCTGTCATAAGTACGTAAATTGTCCAGTGATAAACCAGCCTAATTGGGCTTTGATTTTCGTCGGTAGCGCGCGTTGCTCGCAACAGGGCGGCAGTTGATAAAATAGTAGTGAGAGTCCACAAACTGTACTGTCTTGCTTCTTGGGCGAACAGGATTTGGTAGGGAGAAATGGCGAAAATTGCGATCGCCATCCAACCCACAGCAGAGGATTGAAATAATTCCCAAGCTAGCCAATAAACAGCGGGGAATGCTAGCAAGCTAATCGCAGCAGCCAAACTTCTCATTGCTGTGACAGAAGTGCCAAAATATTGAGCCCACCATCGGGCTAGTATGTAATAAATTGGCGGGTGTTGGGGATCTTCTGTTGCTAAAGAATTTAGCGTATTAGTTAAAGTTTTTTCGGGATTTATCTGCTGATATTTTTGTAAATCCGAGAGCGAGGTTATTTTCTGGTACGAAGTGTTTTTGAGCATTTCGGCTTCGGTGTAGCCAGAAATTCTCAGCGAAGTATAGGTTTCGTCGATCCAGTAGAATTTGCGATCGAGATTTGCGAACCGGAAAAATATACCGACGACTAATACGGCGATTATCAGAAAACTCAACCAATTTCGGGGAAAATTAATACGCATTTTTTCAACCAGAATTTACTTTTTAACCAATTTACCGAAAATCATTGATTGATTTGTTTGAGGGTAAATATTTTGAATTATATAACGATTATTTTTTTCTATTTCAGATTTGATTGTTGGCGAAATATCGTACAAAAATATCTCGTTAAAATTATCTGGTATATCAATGATTTTCGGCGGCAATACTAAAAATTTAGCTGGGGAATTGATTAGGGAACTCATACCGAGTAAATTGCCGATCTTATCTACACTATACACCCACATATCTGTGATGACTAATGGTCTAGAAGCTGAGTTGATTGTACGGGCGATCGGGATGTTAATATAAGAACGGTCTTTATTCCACCAAGTGTCTGCCGGCAAATAGATGCAGCAAGAGATAATCCCAACAGATAGCACAGCAGCAAAACCCAGCCTCCACAGCTTTTGCAACTGCACTGTAACTTGAGGAGATGTGATTTTGGAAGCAAAAAGATAGGCAACAGCTATTTGAATTCCTAGATAACAGGGAATCATGTAGCGCGTGTTGAGCGATCGAATTCCTCCAAAAATTATATCTGCGGGTAAAAAAATGACGACTATTACGCAGGTTAATGTCATAACAAACAACCAAACACGCTGTTCTGTATACTTCAGTAGCAAATAAAAAGAATATGCAACAATTATTAAAATCAAAAGTAGGATCAATCTCGAATACAATCGTGGTACATTGGAGTCTATTCCTAGATCAAAAAATTGCTTAGCAATGTTATACACCCAATTGACAGCTAAGTCTGGAAGGGGAATCTTTAAAGACTGCCATGCTATTTTTTGATTTACATTTTGGTAATTGATTATAAAAACTAAAATCCAAGGAAAAAAGGCAATAATTCCTGTTATTGATGCTAGTAAATATCCAATTATAGTATTTTTAAATCGCAGTTTTTCAGAGATAGCTACATATATTCCATGTCCTAGCGCCACCAGTGCAAATAATAGGTGAGAATAAAATCCCAGCGCTACTGTTGCCGCATAAATTGCCCAACTGCTGTTAGTTTTTAGACGCATTGCTTGCAGCAAAGCAGCGCCCGACAGCAAAATTACTAATACAAACAAACTGTAAGGTCGAGCTTCCTGAGCGTAAACTATTTGAAAAGGGGATACAGCTAGTAATGAAACTCCCAACCAAGCTGCCAGGGAGGAATCAAATAATTCTAAGCACAGCCAATACATACAAGGCAAGGCCAGCAGGCTAAAAACTGCCGATATACTTCTAGTTACAGCTATTGAATCGCCGAACAGTTGCACCCAAAATCTGGTTGCTATAAAATACAGGGGAGCGAGTTGAGGTTCTTCTAATGCTAGACCTTTGACCGTATCGTAAACTGTTTTTTCTGAATTAATCCGCTGGTATTTTTGCAAGTATTGAATCTCTCGAATTTGCCCGTCAGCTACTTGCTCAATAAACTCGGATTCTGTATAACCGGAAATCCGCAAGGAGGTATAAGCTTCATCTATCCAGTAAACTTTCTTTTCGAGATTGGCGAAACGAAAAAATATACCCATGACTAATATCACTATGATTAAAAATCTCAGCCACTTGTTAAGTGCTGTATTCTGAGAATTTAGTCGATCGCGATTTTCAGTAGATTCCATTTTATAACTAGCTAATCTGACAGAAGTTTTTTCTGTTACTCCACCCGTAAGGTGCGCCGAAGAGCACCCTACAAAAACTGAAACCATTGAAAAATCTCGCTTTTATCCTCTTGCGAGATCCCCCTAAATCCCCCTTAAGAAGGGGGACTTTGAGAAGAATCTTGTCCCCCCCTTCTTAAGGGGGGTTAGGGGGGATCTTGCCTCGGCGGTAAACAGCAGTCTATGAGTACGTTTGACGTTAAGTTAACACCAATGATTAATCGTCTACTCCTTCAATCGGCGCAAAACCCTGCCGCTGAATATTTTCAGTAATTGTGCGAGGTTCCAGGAATTGTAGCAAATAATCGGGGCCGCCGGCTTTGGAACCAACACCCGAAAGCTTGAATCCTCCGAAAGGTTGGCGGGATACCACTGCGCCAGTAATTCCGCGATTGATGTACAGGTTTCCGACTTCAAAATCGGCTTTTGCCCGATCGATATGCGAAGGCGTGCGAGAATACAATCCGCCGGTTAAGGCAAAATTTGTACCGTTAGCAATCGCAATCGCTTCATTGAAATTTTTTGCCCGAATCACTGACAAAACCGGGCCAAAAATTTCTTCTTGGGCGAGAGTTGCTGTCGGCGATACTTCCGTGACAATCACTGGGCCGACAAAATAACCGGTTTCTGGTGCCGGCATTTCCAAAGCGATTTTAGCTTCGGCGCGACCTTTTTCGATGTATTCACGGATGCGCGATTGGGCGCTGGCATCGATTACAGGGCCGACTTGAGTGCCGGGATTTTCGGCAATGCCGACGTTGAGCGATCGCGTAGCCTCTACTAATCTTTCCACAAAAACATCATATACCGATTCGACCACAATGACTCGCGAACAAGCAGAACATTTTTGACCACTATATCCAAACGCCGAATAAACAACGCCCGCCACAGCTTGGTCTAAATCCGCACTTTCATCGACAATAATGCCATTCTTACCGCCCATTTCGGCAATGACTCGTTTCAGGTGTTTTTGTCCTGGTTGCAAAATCGCAGCATCGGCATAAATACGGCAACCAACTTCTTGAGAACCGGTGAAAGTAATCATGTGAACATCGGGATGTTTCACCATGTAAGCGCCGACGGTGGAACCTTTGCAAGGCACGTATTGAAATACGCCTTTGGGGATGCCTGCATCAACCAAGATTTCAGTAATCTTGGCAGCAATTACTGATGAAAATTCCGCTGGCTTGAGCAAGGTACAATTCCCAGCTACTAGGGATGCAACGGTCATGCCCACGGGAATTGCCAGGGGAAAATTCCAAGGTGAAATAATCAAAGAAATCCCGCGTGGTTGATAGCTGTAGCGGTTATTTTCACCTGCTATATCGTAATTTTGCCCTTGTTCCAACCGTTCCATTTCGTCGGCATAGTAGCGACAGAAATCAATGGCTTCGGAGACTTCGGCATCGCATTCTCTGACTGGTTTGCCGACTTCAAAAACCATCCAAGCTGATAGTTCGTGCCGCCGTTGTTCCATCAATTCTGCGGCTTTGCGGAGGACTCCGGCGCGCTGGCGAACGGGGGTTTTCCGCCAACTTGTGGAGGCGTCTTTTGCTGCTTGAAGGGCTTGTTTGGCTTGTTCTTCCGAAAGCAATCCGATTTTGCCGACTACTTCTGTGGGGTTGGAAGGGTTGAGGGAATTAACTGTTGCTTCGGTGTTTTGGTATTCGCCGTTAATTAGGGGTAAATAGGTTTGTCCGAGGATTCCCCGCACTGATTTGATGGCGGTTTCTGCTTGTTTGCGGAGTTCGGTATTGGCGTAGTCGGTATCGGCGACGTTGGGGAATACTTTGCTGTAAGCTATCTGGTCATTGCCATTGGCGACTGGTGCGGCTAACAATTGTTCGATCGGCATTTCTTCGGAACTTTGCCGAATGAAGGAGCTGTTGGCGGTATTTTCCAGCAATCGGCGGATCAAATAGGCCATGCCTGGGAGCAAATCGCCGTAGGGACAGTATACTCGGACGCGATAACCGCGATCGACCAAAAGCTTAGCCAATTTGTCGCCCATGCCGTACAATACTTGCATTTCAAAGCGGCGACGTGGTATATTGAGAGTCTCGGCAATTGCGATCGCCCTGGCTTGCGATCGGACATTATGACTAGCAATTGCAGCATACAAATATTCGTGATTTTCCAGCAACAACTGAGTCATTGCTTCAAAATTTGCATCCGTAGCAACTTTATCATTGTAGACTGGCTGCGGCCAATCTTTCTGCATCGCTTTGATAGTTTCCTGATCCCAGTAAGCGCCTTTCACCAGACGCACAGTTAGGGGAGTCCCGCGCAATTTTGCCCAAGCAATAATGCCTTGCAAATCTTGTTTGCTGTCGCGCAAATATGCCTGCATTGTAATACCAACATCTGTGCGAGTCCGAAACTCTTCCTCCAACAATAACTCTTTGAGAATGCTAAGAGTTAGAGTCTTGTAGGCATACTGTTCCATGTCGAAATGAACTGCTGCACCCAACTCCTTCGCGCGGCGCAACAATAGGCGAATTCTCTCGCTGACTTTCTCCTCGCTACCCTTAGCATCCAAAGGGTCAAACTGAGAATAAAAAGCGGTTAATTTGACAGATACTTGCACTCGCGGCAGAGTTTCACCGTCAGCTTTATCAATTGCATCTACCTGAGACCAATTATTCGCTGCCTTGCTCAATTCCGTCATCAATTCCAAATAGCGGTTAAGATAAACTTGCGCCTCAGTTTCAGTTATGACAGCTTCCCCCAAAAGGTCAACTGTAAAACCCATTTTATCCTTGCGAAGTCGTTCTAAAGTTTTAACTACTTGCTTGATATTTTCCCCAGAAATATACTTGTGCGCCAAAGTTTCCACCGCCGGCGCAACCGTTGTCGCCGCCAATTGTCCAGGAATCGAATCAGCGTTAGTAAAACTGAGCAATTTTTTCAAAGCTTCCGGCAATTCTACCTCTTCCGCAGTCAGGTATTCTTGCAGGTGACGGGCAATTTCCGGCTTGCTGCGAAGGGCCGGCAAACAGTCAATAAATCGAAACAATTGCACCCGGAGCCCTGGGCTAGCCATTGCCCAATCCATCAGTTTGTCGTCCCAGCGCATTTGGTCTTGCAGTTGACCGAGAAAGGAGCGTTTTTTGTCTTGAGTTGCCTTAAGGATTTCTTTAGCAATTTCCTGAGTCTTTGCTTCGTAGATGCTTGGAGATACTTGTGCGATCATTGGTGATTGATAATTGATTAGAACGAGGGACTGAGTTACTATTTTACTTCAATTTTAACTCCATAGTTGGCTTTATTGTCACCAGAAATTTCAATAGTATAGTCGCCGCTACTGGGTAGTTGACCTTGCCACGGAGTTGTGCTATTTACAGTAGCAACTTTTTCGCCGTTAGGAGCAATAATTGCTGCACTAACCGTGCCTTCTTGAACGTTTACTGTCATGCTTTGGCCGCTATTGCACTCAAGTAAGTAGCGCTTGGATTTGTTGTCTGGCAAAGTATTGCTGAGAGTAGTTCCCGTAGCGCCGGCTTCAAAGCTAACTCGCTCAGTAACAGCAGTTTCAGCAGCAGGAGAGGCTGAAGGAGAAGGAGATGCCAGTTGCGGAACTCCCGACAGGGACGGAATTTGCGTGGGCTTGGGCGACGGTAGGCTTGTCGGTGACTGGGCGATTCCTGGTGCGGGGGGAATCGTGGGAAGTCGATTAGCTGGCGCTGTTGGGACTGGGGAAGGACTTTCAGGAAGTGGTACGTCAGAGGGCAATTTGATTTGAATATTGACTCTTTCCTGATACATTCTCCACGCTATTAAACTGCCGAGACTGAGTACAGAACCGACCAACATTCCGCTAAAAAAAACAGCTAAAACTCGCCAAACCCCAGTTTTTTGGGGCTCTGGAATTGTTGTCTGATTTAATTGAGTTGGGTGATTTTCATAATCAATAGTTGCTGGTGGGATTTCGGCGGCTATTGGAAAAGTTTCTGGTTTGTTTGTTGTGGCTATAATATCTTCTCTGACGGCAATTTCAGTCGGAGTTTCTGCTGGTTCGGGATTAGCAGTTAAAGTATCTTCGGCTGGGGCAATTTCCATCGGAGTTTCTGCTGGTTCGGAATCTGCATCGAAACTGGCAATCGTTTCCGGTTGCTGAGTCAGAATTTGATTGTTTTCCGGTTGGTCACTCATGGGGATAAAATTCTAGTATAAAGATGGCTTTTGAGCATTTTACGTTATTTGTGCGATCGGCACTGAAATAATATTAGTCTATATCATTCAACTTAATTGCTGCTTCAATCTCGTCAGGAAATGCTTCAGCATAAGCCCAGGCATTTTTCAAATCGCTAGCACTAAGGTGTGGATAATCTGCTAAAAGTTGAGCGTCAGTCGCGCCTAATCGACGAGACTCTACCAATCCCCAAACAGAAATTCTAGTCCCTGCAATCCTGGCATTACCGCCAACAGTACCGGGAGTTTTGTCAATTCCCTGCCAGGTGTTGGCTAAACTTTGAGCTAATATCTGTATTGCTTGAGCTTTCTCAGGCGGAGTCAGGGAAAGCAGTTGTGGTTCTAATTCTTTTAGTGTCATAGTAGATCGGGTTTTGCTGCCGGGAATTTCATATCTATATTATAGCGATCGGGCTTTTTACTGGTAAGAATAAACCACCCCACAAGAAAATTTAACTCTTGTGGAACAGGCATCTTGCCTATTCATAAAAATGGTACTGTCGTGGAACAGGCATCTTGCCTGTTCATAAAAATGGTGCAAGATATTCGTCGCGATCCTCTCTAATTAAAGCGGTACTATCTAATATCATTCCCATATTCGCTGGACGAGACTCGCGACGACGGCTGATTTCTGCCAATAGTTCTCTTACAGACTTTTTACGTTGTCCTGAGAGGGGTTTTGTCTTTGTTGACAACTCAGCTTCTAAAATGCCGATCGCAAATGCACTAATCGAGCGGTTTTGAGCATCGGCTAACTCTTGCAGCCTCGTATACAATTCCTCTGGTATATTTTCTATTTGCAGGGTAGCCATCTCTGATATTCCTAGCATAGTTTTCCTAAATATTAGCATAGGGACGCGAGATTTACGGTTGGGTGGGGGCGGGTTTATGAGATTGTTCGTTACAGGCGAGTATGGTTGGTGAGGGGAGCCCCTACAAAATCCCAATACCCAATGCTCGATGCCCAATCATTAATTATTAGGCAAAGATTGCCAAAAAGGTCGTTCTTCTCCCTTTCTCACAGTATTTGTCGCCGACTGCACATTCCCCCTAAGTTCTTGATAATACCTATCGTCAAGGAAACTAATATTCACACCAAAAGGCAGCAGCAATTGGCGCAATCTTTCCTGAGTGTAATCCTTACCATCAATCAGCGCCCCACGCGGATTAGAAACTAACAACTTGCCATTTACCGGCACTGAATTCACCATATTCGGCCACCAAGCATAACCGCTATAACCAAACATCGCTGGAACTTGAATAATTTGGTCATCTGTCAGTGCAAACTCTCTTTTTAACTTCTCTATAACCGGATTAAGTCTTTGCTTTTGCAAATTGAGATTATGTTGAATTAAAGCTTGATTTTTCAAAGCAACGCTGACTGTAATTTCATTGCTCAAGCCACGATTGATAATCACATCCCCGTAACCTTTTTCTGCTAATTCTTCCAATAGCTTAATTCCTGCTTCTGGACTGGCGATCGCCATTATATACTTTCCGGGAGTTGTACTGGGAATAAAATTGATAATTTCATCGACTTGGCGAGTCAACAGCCAAGAAGTATCAATATCCACTGGTTGGCCTTGAATTCTCTGGGCTTGAATAAAATCCAGTACCTCTGGATTGAAACTAGCATTCCCCGGATTGCCGTAATAAACTCGACCCATTGGATAGGCGGGAAGCGGCGGCGTTACTTGCAAATTTCCGTAGCCATCAGCCCACTGATTTACGGATTCTTCATTGCGAGGTTTGCCGATTTTAAACACGCTTAAATTCCGCTCTGAATTGGATTTTCGAGAGTTGTTTTCTGCGGGATTGCTATTGCTTTTTACTACTACATTAAAATTGCGTAGTTTTAATTTTTCGGGAAATTGAACGTAGCCGTTTTTCTGGGTGTCTTGCATCCAAGCCCGATCGCCCTGAATGACTTTCACTTGAGCACCAGTGGGTTCTACTGCTTGTTTGAGTTGGGAGATGAATTGGCTGTTTGCCGAGCCTCTGTCGCTGACCTGAACCTCTGTAACTGGTGCGCTATTGGACGGCATGATCCAAGGAGTAACGCCCATTTGAATGGTACTTGAGGCGATTTCTGCACCATTATTTATGGCAGTTGCCTTGAGATTAAACGTGCCGTTCCAATTGCGATCGGCAAATTGTTTTGCTTCTATGCCTAAAACAATATCGGTGCTAAAAACTAGCTGTTTAGTACCGGATATATCTACAGCTTGCCAGCCGTCGCTGGTCTTCTGAAAAACGCTGATGTGAGGGCTGGCAATGCTGTCAGCAGCGATCGATATTTGAGAGCTTTTGAAGTTGTCAGACAGTTTTAAATGAACTTGAGAGAGCATTGCTGGGCGGCGGGGAGCGCTCACTTTGGTTTGCTGCCAAACTGGTATTTTGGGGCTGCTCGATTTGTCGTTAAATAGAACTAGCGCGCCGTTAGACAATGACCATTGTTCTTTTCCGGCTTCGTCTTGCTGATTAATTTCGCCATCTCTGTTAGTATCTCCCGCAAAGAAAAAGTTCGACGGCGACGCGGCGGGCGTAACTGCCGCGGGAGTTGTTGTTGCGGTTGATTCGGGAGTTGGTTGAGGAGTTGCTGGTTGATTGAGTTCTAATTGTTGTCTTTGTTGTTCTTTTAGGGCGAGTTCTTGCTTTTCTAATTCTTGTCTGGTGAATTCTTTTAGTGCTAATTCTTGCCTTTCTTTTTCTTGGCGGGCTTGTTCTTGTTTTTCTTGTTCTTTGCGGACTAATTCTTGCTTGGCAAATTCTTGTCTTTCTAGTTCTCGGCGGGCGAGTTCTTTTTTCTCTTGTTCTTGTCTCTCTATTTCGCGGCGAGCAAATTCTATTTTCTCTTGCTCTTTGCGGGCGATTTCTCTTACCCGTTCTTCCTCGGCTCTAATTTTCTGTGTAGACCGTGCTACTTGCCATTCGTAGGTGGCGACAGTGAGGTTTCCTTGGTATTCGATGGTTTTGTCGATCGCCCGCTCAGTCAAAAAAGAACCGTGAGGAATGAGTCGCAGGTGGTTGAGTGCCATTTGCCACAGGCGTTGTGACTCTTCCCAAGTAGCAGGATCTGCTTTAGAAGTGCGTCCAATTACAACAGCTCTGGCGGCTATTTTAGCAGCATCGTCCCAATTATTTTTGGCGGTTTCTTCTATTTGAATCTGACTTTGAACGTTTTGGAGTTTCTGCGCGAGATTTTCTGATTTCTGGCGCTCGATTGGCGGTTTCCAAGATTCTGGGGAAAACGGAGTGCGATCGGGAGTTTTGGCGATGTTATCTAATTGTACTTTGAGGCGATCGCGCAATTTGTAGAGTTCCGGCAGCGATTGCGGAGTGTCGCCGTCAGGCTGTCGCGCGGAGAGTGCGAGTTGGTAGTTTAGGGAAGGTTGAGCGAGTGTTGCGGGGATTGCAACCCAAATTATACCGATGACGACACCGAAAGCATTGACGATCGCGATCGCCACATATCGAACCCAGCGCATATAGTTAATCCTCAGACACCCAGATGATTCTACCTAATCTTGGTGCATTTAGTAAGATTTTAGGATGGGTTTGGGCGATTCCCTACGGGATAGCTACGCTTCACGGCTTTTTTTCATCTCGAAGGACGAATTACTCGAATCAATTTACCTGTGAGATTTTCTGCCGTAGAAATAGCATCATTAATGCGTATGGCTTGTCTCTCTGTATTCAAATCTTCTTTGCAGATAATGATACCGTTATGGTCAGGTTGCAAACGGTGCAGGTGTCTAAAATCATCCCAATTGCGAGTCAAAACAGCTCGATTGTCGCTAATAGCAAAAGCTAACACATCTTCATCAGGAATCCCCAGTCCACCATTTCCAGCTTCCTGCACTGTCAAAACATCGTGACCAAAAGTTCGCAGTAATTCCACGATTACCAGTGGAAAATTTTCATCTGCATAAAGACGCACCATTTGTCAATCTTCCTCATTTCTAGCTATGGCTGCTTCAATTTCTTCAGGATGCGCGTCAGTATAAGCCCAAGCATTCGCCAAATCAGCCGCAGTCAAATGAGGAAAGTCTTGCAAAATTCGTCCATCATTTGCACCCAGATGGCGATAATTTACCAACGACCAAATAGGTATGCGAGTCTTGGCAATTCTAGCATCGCCACCGCACACGCCCGGAGTTTTTTCAATCCCTTGCCAAGTATTGCTTAAACTTTGGACTAATAGCTGTATTGCCTGAGTTTTTTCACCTGTACTTAAGGCAAGTAGTTGTTTTTCTAATTCTTTCAGTGTCATTGTTTACTATTCCATTTTTATCGAAGTAATATTTGTTCGCTCTATTATAGCAAACTCACCCCGGTGTAAAAACGTGCCAACTTTTAATAAACCTCGCTTTCTTCCATAACTTCATCATTTTCTTTGATTGCTTGTTCAATTTCTTCTGGGTAAGCATCAGCATAAGCCCACGCATTTACCAAGTCAGCGGCGGTTAAATCGGGAAATGATTCTAAGATGATACCATCGGAAGCACCTAAACGGCGATCGCACACCAGCGACCAAACTTGTATCCGAGTATTGCCAACACAAGCATCACCGCCACACACGCCGGGAGTTTTTTTGATACCTAGCGAACTATTGCTTACTGTTTGAAGTAAAATTTCTATAACCGCTGCTTTATCGACGGCTGTTAAAGATGCCCAATCGATTTTTGATTCGGTGAGAGTCATAATTCATTCCTATTTTTTTGGGAATATATGTTTAATATTTTAGCTTAAATCTGGATTTGGCGATTCCCTACGGGATAGCTGGGCTTCACGGCTTTTTTTCACTGCGGCAGACGAATTACCCGAATCAATTTACCAGTCAATGTTTCTTCAGCAGAAATAGCATTATCGATACGTGATGCCAACCTTTCCCAATTGCGATCGTTAGTACAAGTAATAATACCAGAATGATTGGGTTGCAGCCGATGCAGTCGGATGAAATCTTGCCGATTCAATGTTAACACCGATCGAGCATCACTCGTTGCAAATGCTAACACTACATCGTCAGGAATTTTCAGTCCAGCATTTCCTGCTTCTTGAACAGTTAAAACATCGTGACCGAGAGTTCGGAGAATTTTTACAACAGCTATTGGGTATTGCTCATCTGAATATAAACGCGCCATATTTTAGGCTTCCTCATTTTCTCGGATTGCCAGTTCAATTTCATCAGAATACGCCTCAGCATAAGCCCAGGTATTTGCCAGATCTGCGGCACCAATAGTGGGATAATTTTCTAACAAATCGGCTTCACTGTATCCGAGACTGCGAGCTTCAATCATTACCCAAACAGGGATGCGAGTCCCAGCGATACAAGCCCTACCGCCACACACGCCCGGAGTTTTTTCTATTCCTTGCCAAGTATTGCTTAAACTTTGAACTAATAGCTGTATTGCCTGAGTTTTTTCAGTGGGAGTTAACGCGAGGAGTTGTTTTTCTAATTCTTTCAGTGTCATTGTTTAGTATTCCATTTTTATCAAATGACATCAAATCCGGTCAAATCAACGCGCTACGGAAAGCGCCGTACCGAGATGTCTCAACTTAACCCGAAAGGCCGCCAGGGGTTTAAACCCCTGGCTAATAGCGAAAGTCCTCTGAAGAGGACTGATGAGTTCTTCAGTCCTCTTCAGAGGACTTTCGCTTTGAGGCAGGGAATTCATTCCCTGCCGGACTGTGGGAAAGCGCGTTAAGTTGACACCAATGGGTACTGCCGTGTTCTTATAAATCTGTGCAATCAACCATATTTAGTGTGATATCTTAGCTAAATTATAGCGCTTGACTAGCTGCATCGCGTCCTTGAAATCAGGAATTTTCGACAGACTTTCATCTGGGGTAGCAGTAGGGCCGCACCAAATCAAAAACCATTGCTTTTTCGCCTGCGGTATGGAAGTGGGATGCTTGCGGCTAGCGCGATCGTGTTTCTCGATGCCAATACAGCACTACAGTTTCAAATTAAAGTACAATTATTTCAAGGAATGTCGTGCTAATCTCCTACCTGGAAAGCAACACATCACTGTTGTATAAAAACGTGTCCTTGATTCTATTTCTCCCTAAAACTACCAGTAAAAGCAATGAAATCTCGGTCTTGCTTGCTAATTTTTATCTTTGTCGCACTCTCCTTAACAAGCTGCGGACAGCAGAAGTCATCTCAAGAAATTGCCGAAACAGTTAAAAAAAGTATCGTGCTGATTTCCTACCAAAATGAACGCGGAAGCGGTACGGGCTTTATTGTGGAGGGTCAAACAGGAGTTTGCACGGTACTCACAGCACGTCATGTGGTTGAAGGGCATAGTTTAAATTTGCAAACTAACGACGAAAGACTTTGGAAAAGTAACAGTATTCAAACAAATCCCTATTTTGATTTAGCCGTGGTGACGTTTAAGTCTGTCGGAGAAAAATGTTCTTATCCCAGTCTCAATTTAGGCGATTCTGAGAGCGTGAAAGTTTATGATACAATCTACATTTCTGGGTTTCCACAGGATGATGGTGGTCAATTAGATCCACAATCTGTGATAGGTTCTGTATCCAGTTTGAATGTAAAGAAGTTAAAGGGTTATCAGATTTCCTATAATGCTAAAGTTGAAAATGGTATGAGTGGCGCGCCTGTTTTAGATGCTAGCGGTAAGGTGATTGCAGTTCACGGGTTATTAGATAAGGGTTTTCCCAGAGGAATTCCCATTAACATTTATAAGCAAAGTCAGTCTAATTTGGTAAATCAGCCCACTCCTACAGCAGATTCTACAAAACAGGAAAATAAGTCGGATTTTGTCAATCAACCTATTGCTAATAACGACTCTACAAAACAGGAAAATAAGTCGGATTTTGTCAATCAACTGATTGCGAATAAAGACTTATTCCATGATTGGATAAAAAATTTTATAAACGTTGTAATCGTTGGATTTTTGAATCTTATCCCTGATGTCGTTTATTGGTTAAATGCTATCTTTGGTTTAGTTCTGATTGGGATGTTTTGGTGGGGAATTTTAAATATACCGTATAGATAAATAAATAGTTTTAATCACCCAAGCGTCATAAATATTAACCTATAAAGGTGTCAAATTTTTATCAAGAATTGTGAGAGAGTCGAAATCTAATAATTCATACTGTGTATGGGTTTCATGCAACTGGCACTGCGACTTACTAGCAAGGATACTGCCCGCGAATTGATGGTTATAACAGTTAGCCCAAATAAACTTTTCAGTGAATCAGGACTTATGCACTCTGACCAAAGAAACCGGGTTTTTTTCCAAATCTGCGGGATGTAACGAAGTATTTTTGCAAAAAACCCGGTTTCTGAACCCCATGCGTAATTCCTATAAGTTTAAGATCACTTAGCAGAATTGGAACCAGCAAGCCGATCCGCCTCTGTCAAAAAAGGAGTTAAATCAATCACTGGCGACTTATCAGAAAAATTAGACTTTGCCAACTTACCCTCGCTATTTTGATAAACGCCAGTACCTTTCCACAAATTTTCAGTCATATCTTGCACTGCTTTATAAGCCTCCGTTTCGCTACCGGGCTTCAACGTCACCACCAGCGGACAATTATCGCCACTCAACTTAGTTTTAGCGCAGATAACATATTGATTCGGCGTATTAGGATCGTCTCGATAAGCTAAGTTACTCAAACCATCTTTGCGATAAGTTTCCAAGCGTTCAGCAATTTTGTCGCAGCGTTTTGCCGGTGTATAACCACCGCCTAAAGTTGTCACCATTTTTAGCCAAGGTTGCGATCCTTTCTCGTGACGGTACATGACAGTCCAAACATCACCTCCCCGCTGAGTATCTGGGCGAAGTTCGCAGAAAAAATTGGCGTTTTTTTCAAACAGCAAGGGTTGCCAACCTTGAGCATAAGCAATTGCTGCACCGGCAATACCCGCAAACAAAGATAGTAGACCCACAGTCAGGTTTGTGACGTTCCAAAACTTTCCCCCATTAGTCACGGTACAGAATCCTCCAAAAAGTTAGGATAGACTAAAAAAACAAGCGATAAGAGCTTCAGAAATTCTACATCAGCACAGTAACACATTCCCGAAAAACTTGCGTGTTTTTGAATGGTACTCATACCAATTCCGAAAATCAATGCTAGATATAGATTGTACGCGATATTCGTAGGGAAACGGCACTGCCGTGTCCTTACCCGGATCTACGGGTTTTAAGAAATGGGATAACAGCCGATCGCCCTTTCATCATTCATCTACAAAATATTCTCATAATAACGTTGAATCCTATCAGCAAAAACCGGAACTTCCTCCCTCAACCTGACAAGTAATTCATCAACAGTCAGCGGTGGATTTTTCAAATCCTCAGCTTGCTGCAAGACCAAATTAGCCATCAAATCCGGCGCAACCTCATAAAGTCGATTCAGAAAAACATCAGGGTGCAGCGCCACAATACCCCAAGAATTGAGAGAATCTGGGGGAAAATCTCGGAGGTTAGACGTAACAATAACTTGAGCTTTCGCAATTACCGCAGCCGCCGCCACATGGCGATCGCCCGGATCGTTAGTCATCTGCTGAATCAAATCCTCCGGGACTTCAACCATTGCATTTGGAAAAGCTTCCTTAAGTGCAGCCTCAAAACGCGCCGCCTTCTGACTCGTCATCCTTCCAGTATTAACAAGATTGCGAGTTGCACCAGCTAAAATTTCTTGTGACCAATATAGATCGTACAGGCCATCTTCGGCAGCACGAAATAGCGTGTCGCGCAAGTACATAGGAAAAATCACACAGGAATCCAAGACAACAGGATAGGGAGTCAGCCTGCTAGCTGTATACTCTACTCTCATTGAGTTCCTCTTCTTGGCTAAACTCAGCTAATTCTCTCAAAATCTCGCGACGTTTAGCTGTGCGCTGCTTTTTATATGCCATTAAATCTGCTAAAAAAATCCGCCGCTCAGACCCTACAGTCACATACTTAATTGCCCCTTCTGTCAACATTTTTATCAGAAATGGTTGCGATACATTCAGCAAAATAGCAGCTTCTTCAACGGTCATATCTTGCTCGATAGGCACTAAAGACACGGCTTGACCAGCAGCCATTAAATGTGCAGCTTGACGCAGCAATTGATAGAGGGATTCAGGAAGTGCGATCTGCTCGCCGCCAACTTGCACAAATTTTACTTTTAATCTCTCAGAATCACCATTGTCTATCTCGTTATCTAGCACTTTATCCAACAATTTAATAACTTCTGTTTCTTCCTCTGTCGGAAAAACCGGATCTAGGAGGATTTTGTGTCTGTTCATGGGTATGCTTCATGAATTGGTTTAATGCTACTATGATAGCAAGTCAAGCTTGTAAGCGATCGCCATTTATGACAATGCAACCCAAAAAATGATAAAAAATCATGCAATTAGAAGATTACTTTGACTTTTTAACCCCCGAAGATATCCGCATCAAAGGAACCCGCGTAGGTATCGAACACGTTCTCTACGAATACATCCACTGCGGCCAAACTCCCGAAGCCATAGCTCAAAAATTTCGGACAGTGACTATGGCTCAAGTTTATGCCACAATTTTGTACTATCTGGAAAATCAAGAAACAGTAGGTAAATATGTAGGAGATTGGTTAGAATACTGCCTCAAAGCTGAAGCTGAATACGATCGCAATCCATCACCTTTTGTCTTAAAAATGCGTCAAATCAGGGAGTCAGCTTGCTAGCTGTTTGAACTGCTTTAATGATACTATAATATAAATTAAATCTTGTAAGATATAGCCATTTGTGACAATGCAACCCAATAACAGCGATAGCAGTGAATCTACCCCCGAACCGCCGCGCAAAAGATGCGAGTATTGTGGAGAATTTTTGTCTTAAGAAAATGTCAGATTTAGAAAAAGGCCTAGCTGCTTTTAATACTCAAGATTACACCCAAGCATTTAGCTTATTAAAACCGCTAGCAGAACAGGGAAACTCTGAAGCCCAGTGCATCATTGCCAGTATGTACCATTTAGGATTAGGTGTAGAAACAAGTACCATTAAAGCGATTCAATGGTACATCAAATCCGCTGAACAAGGCTATGGTGTTGCTTCAAACAACTTAGCAGGAATTTATCTTTCCGGTGCAGACGGTGTAGCAGCCGATCGCACTCAAGCAGAGCACTGGTTTCAAAAAGCCAGAGAACAAGGCTTTTCACACACACCAATCTCCAGCGACTACTTGAACCAAGCTATCATCGCATAAAGAAGACTCGGCGATTGAAATCGCGACTACACAAACGAAGTCGGCCTCCGCCGACTGAAGAATATTGATATCAAAACTAAATCAAAACAAAAACCCGGTTTATTAGATAAACCGGGTTTTATCATCTGCGTTAATCCGCGTTAATCAGCGGTTAAAAATCCTACAATTGCTTCACCTCAGCAACCAACTTCGCAACCACATCCTTAGCGCTACCAAACAACATCATCGTCTTATCCTTGTAAAACAACTCATTGTCAACACCAGAAAAACCAGCACTCATCCCGCGCTTAATC
>Ga0335394_10003062_pt1 | contig 18926 bp, 18 predicted proteins | sample MAT03_FD_205741 | JGI IMG/M metagenome (GOLD analysis project Ga0335394, IMG submission 205741) | Freshwater microbial communities from Lake Fryxell liftoff mats and glacier meltwater in Antarctica - MAT-03 (spades assembly) (version 2) ... | reverse complement strand
AAACCCTTGCGGCGAAAGGCCAAGAACGCCAAACGCCCGTTGGCCGAAATCTCGACCACGGGCGTTAACTGGTGTGCCAACTTCGTTCGTAGAGAATCAAAAAGCTCCCTGTGCCCAACCCTCTTCGAAACGACTCTCCTTTTGGCGAACGCCGCAAACGATTGATTTAGTGGGAGTTGTGAAGTTCGAGTCCGATTCGGTTGCCGAAAACCGGAACCAACCGGCTACGAAACTGGCGAGCCGGAGTTAACAGAAAAGTCGCGCCGACTGTTAACTGGCGGCCACTTGGGACGCCCGCCAAAAACCGCCCGTCGCAGGTTAACGATAAAGCGGTTAACGATAAAGCGGTTTACGGGTATCGAGCGCAGTGAGCATGCCCGTAACTGCGTGTTGACGAAGCCCGGAGTGGCGCAGCCCGGCTATGGGGCTTTCACGTTTCGCAAGATGCCGCGCGTCGCTCGGGTTTGCGATCAAATGGCGGTCTGGAATTGACGCCGAGGCCAGCGATGCTCTGCGCGGGCCCGCGTAGTTGCCCACCGCTGCCGGTTGCGCGGTGACATGGCCGCGTTTGCCTCGCTGGGCGCGGGGCATCTCCGTTGCCGCGCGGAAAAACCGAGCGTGGAACGTGCGAAACGGGTGTGGCCGGCAGGTGTCGTGTCACGAGGAATCCAAGCTGGCAACGAGCGGCGCGGGCTCGAGGGAACGTCGCGTGTATCCCGGCGGCAAGTCATGCCGACGCAGGGGCGCGCAGCACTTTGGACAGCGGAGCCACGCCGGTTCGGCAGCGTCGTCCTTGGCGGCTGCTTCGGCGTTGGCTTCCGCGACGACATCGTTGGGTTCTGTGACGCCGCCCAGCAGTCGCTGGCAGTCGGCCAGTTTCGTGTCCACGTTGCGCCCGGCCAGTAGACCGTAGTGCCGGATGCGGACGAAGCCCTTGGGCAAGACGTGCAGCAAGAACCGCCGAATAAACTCGTCGGCGTTCAGCGTCATGACTTTCTGACGCGCACCATCGGCATAGTCCTTGTAGCGGAAGGCTACGCGGTCCTGTTCCATGGAAACCAACCGCCGATTCGAGATCGCCACTCGGTGCGTGTATCGCCCGAGGTATTGATAGACCTGCGCAGCGCCGCCAAAGGGCGGTTTGGCGTAGACCACCCAGCTTTGACGATAGAGCGTGTCCAGCAGTCGCCGGAACTCCCGCGGCTCTTGGAGATGTTCGACGCTGCCGGTGAGTGTGAGCTGACCTGCTTGATAAGCAGCCTTCAGCCCCGCCAAGAACTTGCCGCGGAACAACTGCCCCAGCACTCGCACGGGCAGGAAGTAGTCTTCCTGACCTGCTACCCAGCGTCCGTCGGGTGATAGCCCGCCGCCAGTCACGACGCAGTGCAGATGTGGATGAAACAGCAGATTTTGCCCCCAGGTGTGGAGTACGGCGGTAAAACCAATTTGGGCTCCGAGGCGGCGCGGATCGGCGGCAAGCTTCAGCAGCGTTTGGCTGGCGGCTCGGAAGAGCAAAGCGTACAGTACGCGGCGATTCTTCAGCCCCAACGGTTGGAGCTGCTCGGGCAACGTGAAGACGACGTGGAAATAGGGCACCGGTAACAACCGCGACAGGCGCGACTCGACCCACTCCTTCTGTTGCCTCGCCTGGCATTTGGGGCAATGACGATCGCGGCAGGAGTTGTACGAAATCCGCACCGTTCCGCAGGCGTCGCAGGAATCGACATGGCCGCCCAATGCTGCCGTTCGGCAGGCAATTAACCGTCGCAAGACGGTCCGCTGCTCCGAAGAGACCGGATGACGCGCGCGATAGCCGGCGGCGTGCGCGCGAAAGACGTCGGCCACCTCCAGCGGGCTGCTGGCAGTTGTCACTGGTGCGAGCCCCGCTTCTCGGTCAGCGGCAGGGAGTCCAGGGGGCTCTTGATGGTCGCAATGTGGTCGGTCCGCACATGCATGTAGGTCGTCGTCGTGCGGATGCTGCTGTGCCCCAACACCGCCTGGATGACGTTCAGCTGAGTTCCACTCTCCAGCAGGTGCGTGGCAAAGCTATGTCGAAGCGTGTGTGGTGTGCACCAGGTTCCCAGCCCTACCTCGTCCCGCGCCGCGCGGAAAACTTGCCGGGCCGAATCGGCGCAGATAAAAGGGGACTTGCCCTGGCCAGGAAACAACCATTCAGGCGGTCGCGCCACCTTCCAATACCCCCGCAGCGCGATCAGCAGTTGTGATGAGAGCACGGTGTAGCGTTGCTTACTGCCCTTGGCATAACGCACCCGAATCACCATCCGTCGCGAGTCGATGTCTTCAACGCGCAGCGCGCACGCCTCGCTGATCCGCAACCCGGCGGCATAGCAGGTCAGAAACAGAGTCCGGTACTTGGGGTTCCGCAAAGCGGCAAAGAGTTGCACCAACTGCTCGCGCCCCACGACCCGAGGAAACTCGTCTCGCGGACGCCGCGGAAACGGAATCCGGTCGATAGTCCAGGGCCGCTGCAACGTGACGCAATACAGAAACTTCAGGGCAGCCAGAATCTGGCGATAGGTGGCGTAGGAGACCTGCTCGACCTGAATCAGGTGCAACAAGTACTCCCGAACCTCGACCTCGCCCAAGTCCTCAGGGGGCCTCCGGTAGTGGCCCACAAACTTCCGGCAGTAGAGCAAATAGTTACGCCGGGTCGCTGGGCTCAGTCCCCTCAGAATCAGGTCCTGTTCCATGCGGTCGCGCAGCTGCCCCATGTCGGCTCCTTGGAAAGAGAGAATCAAGTCCAAAGAACCGACAATGGTCAGAGGTCAGGGAACTTGCCACACCCGGGGGCGAGATTCGCTCGGCCTCCGAGACGCGAACTCAGTTCGAGATCGCCTCAGCCCCCCTGCGACTGGCGCTGCGATGCATCCTGGGGTTTGGGGCGCAGCCCCAACTGCCGCGAAGCGGCTTCGTTCAACAGCCGCGCGACTTTTTCGGGCAGTCCGCCGCCCCCGAGTTTGCAGGCCAGAGGAGATGAGGAGTATCGCCAGACCCCCCTCCTTTGTCAGTCGACAGACGATTTTCTGCGGCTATCCTGGCACCCTCAGGCGGTGTTCGGAAATCCTGTCTTTGCCGCAGAATAACGACTTAGGACGATAGCAAAATGCCCAGCGTCTTGCACCCGCTGCTGCTGATTTTCGCGCGGGTCACCCACCACGAGCTGGCCAGGATGGTCCAGTACCTGAAGGTCGAGAACGCCATCCTCCGGTCCAAGTTGCCGAAGGTGGTCCAGGTCACGCCGCGGGAGCGGACGCGGCTGGTGAAGTACGGCAAGGCAGTGGGCGACAAGATCAAGGAGCTGATCCAGATCGTCACGCCCCGGACGTTTGCCCGCTGGGTCAACGGCGAGACCGGACGGAAGGAGCCCGCCAAGAAAGGGCGCCCGCGGACGGCGGAGTACATCCGCGAGCTGATTTTGAAGATCGCCCGCGAAACGGGGTACGGCTACACAAGCGCTCATCCATAAAACGCTCCTTGGCAAATTGCTTCACAACTCGACGGGACTCTTTGGCGTGGTCAGTTCCTCCGGATAGGGCGCGTCGGACCAGCCGCGAGGGGTCTGACGGAGTCGCTGGAGGCGATCGACTTCGGTTGCGTCAGCCCAGATGATCAATCGGCCACGGAGGCCTGGTAACTTTCGTCCGCGAATCCATCCCCGGTCGTGCCAGCACATCAGGCTACTGCGGGGCATCCCGAGCTTCTCGGCTAAAGCTGGAAGCCACCATTCGTGCTTTTCAAGTTCGCAGGGAGCCAGCGTGCGCGAGGGAGATAGAGCCCGCGTGCGACCAACAGCCTACTGATCGTGTGCATCGTGAAGGCGCGCCCGCGCAACGAGGCGAGTCCAGATTGATTCAGCTCCGCGGCGACTTCTTTGAGCGAACGACCAGCGTTTCGCAGCGCGACAATCCGCGCGACGAGCGGATCGATGTCAGAGCTCTGCGTGTAGCTTTGGACACTCCGCCTGAATCGATGGCGGCTAGTGCAGCCGCCGACCCAGGTGATCGTGACCTCGGCCTGCTCGGAGTTTCCAACGACGTTCAGTTCCAGCCGTTCGATGAGCATTCGCACGATCTCTTGACGATCTTGCGGCGTGGTGGTGGGCGACGCCCAAAGCGTGGGGATGTCTTCCGCGAGATGTCGGATTCGCTCGCCTTCAGCAGCATCAAGAGCGAACGCTTGGCTCCGCTGGAATTCCGCATGCTTGTGCCGCAATTGTTCGAGTTCGTGGAGCGCGGCTTCCCAGTTCTTTTCCAGAGTGCGCGCCACGAGCCGATTCTCCGGTTCGACGGCCTGGAACTGCCGCGCCGCACGGTCCGCCTGTTGCGTGGCGCGTTCCAGTCGCTGACGCCATTGTTGATCGAGACGGGCTCGCGCTTGCTCGGCCTCTTCGCTGGCGGCGAGCGACAGCTCTAAGCTGGCGGGCTGCAGAATCTCCAAGATCCGTTCCGCGACGAACTGGTCGAGATTGCGTCCGGCGATGCCTTGGCAGAGCGGCTGGCCATGATTCTGAGACGCCCGCGCGCACTGATAGCGGAGACGATTGGCTCGCCCCGAATACGTGACCATGAGCCGCAAACCGCAGCGGCCGCAATAGACAAGCCCTCCGAGCAGCGATGGACCCGACCGCGGGGCGCCTTGTCGCTCGGCGCGGCTCTGATTCTGCTCAAGTCGCTGTTGAATCTCCTCGTATTCCTCCCACGAGATATAAGCCGGCAAGCGATCGCGCAGCAGCACCTCGCACGCTTCGGCCCGATGAATCATCCGCCCTGTGCTGGGACGGCCAGCGATTCGTTTACGTGGATCGGTAGGCCGATGGCCATAACGATACGCGCCCGCATAGACGGGATGATGAAGCATGTTCAGAAGCGTCGCGCGATTCGGGCGATGCCATGCGAGCTGGCCCTTGTTCGGCCCCGATAACGGTCGAATGGGAAGGCGGATGTCGTGCTGTGCAAGGTGGTGTAGCAGGCGGTACATCGTCCCCAGCCGCAAGAACTCTGCGAAGACGAGCCGCACCACCGACTGTGCTTGTTCGTCCGGATCGAACACGAAGCTGCCATCGGGAGACTTGACGTATCCGATCGGCGCATGGACCCACAGCTCGCCGCGACGGGCCTTGTTCATTCGCCCCTGATACATCCGCCCTTTGAGAATATGCAGTTCCGCTTCGCTCATGGTCCCTTTGAGCCCGAGCAGTAGTCGGTCGTTGAAGTCCGTCGGATCGTACAAACCATCTTGGTCGCCGAGGAGCGTTTGAAACACCGCACACAGTTCCAAGAGTTGATGCCAATCCTTGCACGACCTGGCGAGGCGGCTCATCTCCAACCCTAAAATCAGCCCCACGTGATCGAGCCCGACTTCCGCCAGCAGCCGCTGGAAGCCAAGTCGCCCTGCCACACTACGGCCGCTCACGCCTTGATCTTCGTCGATGACTTCGATCTGCTCGCGCCGCCAGCCAAGTGCCAGCGCACGATCGACCAACGCATACTGCCGTGCCGTCGATTCGCGATTTTCCTGGACCTGCTGTGGGCTCGACTGTCGCACGTAGACGATCGCTTGCCGCTCCAGATGCTGCCGCTCGAGCTTCGTCGAAACCAGCGCGGCGAGATTGCGATCGACAACAATGGCGGCGTCTGCGGACGCATTCCGTTCACCCGTCGCATCACTCATGACATCCCCCCGTCTCGCTCGGAGACGCGGGTGTCGGCGCCATCGCCGCCAGTTGCCGGACGATCATCTGGGCCAGTCGAGCGGCGATCGCCTCGCGGCGGCGAGCCGGTACCTGTCGCCAGATCTGGTCCGGATTCAGCCTCGGTTCGGCTGGGCTTGCCCGCAGAACTCGGGACGGGGGGGTGCTCCATCGCGGTCGGACATGACGAACCTCCGTGTGCTTCCTGCTGTCGTTGCTGGCGCCGCTGGAACCAGGCATCCAACCTGAGCAGCGCCGCGACGCTCACTCTACCCGCCGCCACACCTTCCTCACATGGCGATTGGTTATCGACTTCGCAAAGAGGTGCAGACTGGCTGGGGTTTGACCCGTATCTTGGGCGAGCTCAAAAAACTGGGCATCCGTAGCGTCGGCCGAACAACCGTGGTGGCGATTCTGCGAGAGGCTGGGATCGACCCAGGCCCGACGCGCGGCGACGGCAGTTGGGACGAGTTTCTGAAGATCCATGCCGACTCGCTCTGGGCGTGCGATTTTCTGACGAAGAAGGTTTGGACGACGGCGGGGCTCAAGGACTATTTCATCCTCTTCTTCATCAACGTGGCCACCCGGCGCGTGTTCGTGAGCGGGATGACGCCGACCCCGGACAGCATCTGGATGGCGCACCAGGCTCGCGGCATCGCGATGCACTTCCAGGACCAGCCGATCAAGCCGACTTACGTGCTGCGAGACGGCGACAAGAAGTTCACCGCGGAGTTCTGCTCGGTACTCGAGTCCGAGGGCCTTGAGGTGAAGCGAGTTGGCCCGATGGCACCGAACATGAACGCCTACGCAGAACGCTGGGTGCAGACGCTGAAGAGCGAGTGCCTGGACCATTTCGTGGTGCTGGGCGAAGCGCACCTGCGGTATATCGTGTCCGAATTCGTGACCCATTATCTTGAGGAACGGCCGCATCAGGCTAAGGACAACCTACCGCTGGTGGGCGAGTCTCCGCCCGAGACGGTGGACGTGATTCGGTGTGAGGAGCTCGTGTGCCGCAAACGACTGGGCGGTCTCTTGAAGAGTTACTCGCGAAAAGCCGGTTGAAACAGGCTTTCTCTGTTCGGACATGTTTCCAAACAGGTAGGGTCGCGCACTTCGAAGAGCATGTCCCACGACACTCACTCTCGCCGATTTGATTCCGCCATTCCACTCGTCAGCATGCTGTTGCCATTGCCGCACACGTCAGGACACGTCGCGACCATGTCGTGTGAAAACGCAAGTTTCACAACCTGCGACAAGAATTGTCCTGGGATGTCTCTAAGATCTCTTCTGTCGTGAATCCCATCCATCTTGGGCGTCATAAAGTCGTGCCAATGCGAACTCTGGGACGCCAGCAAAGTAGCCTGCCAAACATAGCTGATTCGCCATGGTGGTGCGGAGCACGCCCAAGCGCCGCCAGCGTCGGGCGGAAGTCGTGATGGCTCCGGGCGCCAAGGCAATTCGGCCGCGTCGGCGAAGCCGCTGGCACATTTCGACGTCTTCCATAAAGCGATTCGTGAACCCGTCGAGCTGGAAGAACGTTTCGGCCCTCAGGAATAAGCCCTGATCGCCATACGGCAGTTTGAGCAGACGGGATCTCAGATTGACGCCCCACTCGAACAGTCGATACACGAGTCGCGGGTCGTCAATCCGAAGTCGAAAGGCGCCGGCAATGACGTTTGGCTGCCGGAGCAGACTGCGCAATTGCGAGAAGAGTTCCGCCTCGATGGTGGAGTCAGCGTGCAGGAACAACAGCATGCGGCCGCGAGCTACCGCAGCGCCAGCATTCATCTGGCGAGCCCGGCCAGATCGGGTCCGAATCACCTGGGCATCATGCGCTCGGGCGATGTCTGCCGTGTCGTCCTTGCTCCCCCCATCGACCACAATCACTTCGATATCCGGAATCCTTTGAAGCTGCTGTAGGAGCCCCGCGATGTGCGATGCCTCGTTCATCGCCGGAATGATCACCGAGACGAGATGCTCAGACCGGGGCGGCTCGACTTGGAATACTCCAAGACGTCGGCACACCACAAGATCCTCGGGCTCGTCGACATCGGACAGGCTCGGCAGCCGGTGGACTTTCCAGCCGGCACGCCTCGCCACGGCGAGCGTCCTCTCGAAGACCTCGGGCCCGCCCCAGGGCATGTCGCGAAAAAGCTCGGGCAGGTGCTGGCGCACCCCTAACAGATAGTAACCCCCGTCCAGGGCGGGCCCTAGGACCAGGTCGTGGGAGTCCAGGGCTGCGTACGCCTCGTCGAGGATCTCTGGAGTCAAGTCAGGGCAGTCCGAACCAATCACACTGACGCGCTGCGCACCGCTCTCGAATGCCGCCCGGAGGGCATGGCTGAGCCGCTCCCCCAGATCGCCGGCAGACTGGGGGCGAACCAGCATGCCGGCGCCAGACCAAGCGTGAGCCGCATCCCTTGGAGCGCCTGCCAGATGCACCTCGACGAGCGTCCCGCGTTGACTGCCGAATCGTCGCGCCGTGTCCAACGTGTGGTCTGTCAGCGCTGACTGCAGCCTGGCAGCTCCCTCGGCACCAAGGGCTGGAATCAGTCGGGTCTTCACCCCCCCGGGGGTCGCCTCCTTCGTGAAGACGATCAATCGTTCCCATGGTCCGGCGGTCTGCATGTCGGGGAGTGTACCAGGATTCCTCGGCGCCATGCGATGGCCCTGACTTAAATAAACATGCCAAAACTCGAGCAACGCGGGCGAGTCCGTGCGGTCAGACAGACAGGCTTCCCTGGCAGCTCGACCCGCTTCCCGCCGTACATCCAAAACAGTGTCGCCCCGTAACGATGCGACGCCGCGCGAGCTGCTTCAGCGACTCCTCGTCGATCTCGGCCACGCTCTTGGGGAACTCCGGGGCAAGACCAAGGGCCAGCATCTGATTAAAGTCGCAGTCGTACAGCCTGCCCTGCCAGTCGATGGAGAGCGTGTGGCGACACATCAGTCCCGACGTGACATCTGGGTTGAAGGCTGCGACAAGCCGCTGCATGTACTCCGCAAACTGCTGCTTCTGCAGGAGGTCGTCCAGAAAGCGGCTGATGGGCAGGTTGGTGATCGTGAAGAGACGCGTGAACTCCACGCCATACCGAGCGTGCAGTTCACGACGATAGGCTTCCTCGAGCTGGAGCTGTGGCGGCGGAAGACTCGGACCGCCAGGGTTGAAGACCAACGTCAGCGTCCGGTTCGAGTCCGGGAGTCCGTACCCGAGCGCATTGAGTTTCCTGAGCCCCTGGATCGATCGCCGAAAGACCCCGTCCCCGCGCTGAAGATCGCAGTTCTCTTCAAGATAGCAGGGCAACGAAGCCACGATCTCGACTTCATGCTCCGCCAGGAACTCAGGCAGATCCTCGAATTGAGCTGCCGTGAGAATCGTCAGGTTGCAGCGGTCAATTACCCGCCGGCCCAGGCGTCGCGCCTCAACCACGAGACGCCGGAACTGCTCGTTCATCTCCGGCGCTCCTCCGGTGATATCCAGCGTCGGAATATCGCTCCGCTCCAACACGCGCAGGCAAGCGCTGGCCACGTCCTCGGACATGCTCTCGCGGCGAAGGGGGCCGGCGTCGACATGGCAATGGCGGCATGTCTGATTGCATACCTTGCCGACATTGACTTGGAGCACTTCGATCCCGGTCGCCCGCAGCGGCACGAGCCCCTGTTGCGCAAGCATTGCGTCGAAGGAAGGCAGGTCCAGCACTCCGGACTCCAGAGTCTCCACCTGGAGTTTTGGATCGGCGAGCGGATTTCCGGAGCGTTGCAGCGTGGGCAGAAGCATGGCAGGCCTGGAGGCAAAAGGAGGTTTCAGAGACGCGTGGGCGTCGTTAACGACATGGCCCGTCGGGGCCGCAACAACTGCCCAGGGACTCCGTCGTCGCTGCATAGCCGGGGCCCTTGGTTTCGGCTGGCTCGCGTCGCGTGGCTCGCCCGCAGTCGAACGGACGAGCCTGGTCGAGCGCTATCGGCTCGCGGGGTTCGATCGAGTCGAACAGACCGGCATACGGGGGCTGTCGCAGCAGCTGAAAGGTTTTGTCGCAGACCGCCACCCGCTCGCCCCGTCGATAGCGATGGCCATCGTCGTCTTCCACCTTGCGGAAGGGGCCGCGATAGACGACGGCTTGGTTCCGGTCCAGGCACGGCCCCTGCTTTCCCTTCCAGGCCAGTACGGTCATCGCGCGGAACTCAATTCCCTGCACTGTGCGCCAGGGTTCTCGCTGCCGTTGGACGACCTCGATCCCGTGAAAACCGGCTGCCTCGAACGCCGCCAGGAACCGGTCTTCACGGAACGCGCCCGAGATACAGCCTGACCAAAGGGTAGGATCCTGCTGCAGGTCCTCGGGCACATCCTCGTCCGAGACGATATCGCTGATGGCTGTTTTGCCCCCCGCTTTGAGGACGCGGAAGATCTCGGCGAACAATTGCCTTCGATCCTGCTGGCGTACCAGATTCAGCACGCAGTTCGAGACGACGCAGTCGACAGACTCGTCCGCGGCCAATGGCTGCTCGCGCCGCAATCGCTCTTCGAGGTTCCGCAGAGAGAGCCAATCTGACGGATCACTAACAGGGCGTTTGGCAAGGTATTGCCCCAACAGGTCGAGGTCGAGCTGCAGGTCTTGTATGAGTCCGTAGCGAAAATCGACGTTGCTGAAGCCGAGCCGTTCGGCCACCTGCAGCTGATACTTGCGAGCCAGCCCCAGCATCTCGCGGTTGCAGTCGACGCCGATCACCCGGCCCCGCTCACCCACCACTTGAGACAGGATATAGCAGAGTTTCCCGCCACCAGAACCCAGGTCGAGGACCGTATCCCCTTCGCGGGCGTAAGGCGTCGGATCGCCGCAGCCATAGTCGCGCTCCATGATTTCGTCGGGGATAGCAGCCAGGAAATCGGACGCGTACTCGACCGGACAGCACAACGCCTGTTCGCGGGCTTGCGCTGCCGCCGCGTAGCGGTTGTAGACCGATTGCTCCGAGGATCCGGCGGTGTTGGCTTCTGGCTGGGGCACGCGGAACTCCTTCGTTAAGGATCAATCTTTACACACGCAGCGATGCTGCTCACGTCTCTGTCTGGAAGGGCGCCTGGCAATCGCCAGACTACCGTTCCGCGTCATCCTGCGTTGGATGGTCACTGGGCCTCCGTGCGATCTGAGGAAGGCTTCAGTTGAACCAGGGTCTTGGGGTTCACAACGCCCCAGCGCCCGCTTCCCAACGGTGCAAACGAGAGGGCGTCGACGGGACATACGTCGATGCATCCGCCGCATCCCACGCATGCGGTCTCCAGTCCAAAGGCGACCTCGATCGGCTTCTTGTCCTTGTGTGCGAAGCTCGCCACGTCGATTCCCATGGGACAGGCCTGCGTGCACAGGCCAAGCCCACGGCACTTGTCGTTGGGAACCACCGCAAAGCGACTGCGCGTGAGCCAGCCGAATAGCTGCATCCCTTTCGCCATGGGACACCCGTACCGACACCAGACACGCGTTCCCAGAATCGGATAGGCCCCGACTCCCACCACGGAGCCAAAGAGGAAGTCGATCAGAAAGTCCTGGCCAGCCTGCATGGCAGCCAAGGCAGAAGGGGCTGAAAAGACTCGCAGGCCATCCAGGAAGAGCATCGCCCCAAACAGGACCGCGAACCCCAGCACATACACCTGGATGACTTCGAGTCGACGAGGCGTATCACCCCGGGGAGTGTGAAGTCGCACCCACTTCGCCCCCCAGGGCAGGACGCCCACGGCCTCCGCAAGGTTGCCGCAGGAGCAAAACCAACTGCAGTAGCGTTTGCCAAAGAACCACACGGCGACTGGCACAATCAGAAACAGGTAGACGGCCAGCCCCGCGCTTTGAAAGGCCGGGTAGACGTAGACGTGGGCCGCTTTCGACGTCAGCTTGGGCGGGTCGTTGAAGAATCCGCCCTGTTGCGCGAACGCGGGAACCAGGAAGGGCAGGGCGTAAAAGACCACGACCTGCGACGCAAGGATCGACAGGAACTTGGCCCGTTGGTAGGCCGAGAGCGGTTCCTTCTTCTTACTTCGCTGGTACCGGTTCTGATTGGCCACCAGCACCCACGCGCAAGTGCCGGCGACAATTCCCGTATAAACGCTGGCGTACCAGAAGCCAGGACTTTTGCCAAACAAATGAAACTCACGCAGATCGGCGTCCGCGGCGAGGAACCAGTGGGGATACTTGTAGAGAGCGTAGAAGGCGACCAGCGCCGGGTAGAAGCAAACGAGAAAGGCCCACTCGCCTGCTGATCGCTCTGCCGAGGTTTTCGTAGTTGCCATGGCTGCACTCTTTACGCGACGTACTGGTTGCCGTTTGCTCGGACAGCGGTCTCGTGATGTCTATGGCCCCGGCTCGCGCGGCAAGTCATCGCTTCCCGTCTTATTCTGAAACGGAAGGGCCAGCATCCACAGCAGGCGGTCGACTTGGCGCTCGTCGCGCAGATGAGAAACGCCGATCGTCATCCTCTCGTGACCCGCGGCCGGTTGTTTACAGTAGGTTCCCAGCAGGAAGTCCCACCACGGGAAGTTGAATCCGAAGTTGCTGTCCGTCTCGCGACGGATCACGGAGTGGTGCACGCGGTGCATGTCGGGTGTGACCACCATCCAACGCAGCAGCCCATCGAGCCATTCCGGCATGCGGACGTTGCTGTGATTGAACATGGACGTGGCGTTGAGCAGCACCTCGAAGATCACGACCGCCACGGCAGGGGGGCCGATCACCACGACCGCGGCCAGCTTGATCAGGGCCGACAGCAGGATCTCGAGCGTGTGGAACCGCAGTCCCGTGGTCACGTCGAAATCGAGGTCGGCATGGTGTACCCTATGAAGCCGCCAGAACGCGGGGATGGCGTGGAACATTACGTGCTGCAAGTAGATCGCCAGGTCCAACGCCAGTGCGGCAAGGACCACTTCCAGCCAGGTCGGCCAGTGGACTTGATGCAGCAATCCCCAACCTCGCGACTCGGCCAGCATCGCCGTGCCGACAGCCGTGATGGGCATCAACAGTCGGCCCGCGACCGTGTTGAGCGCCACCAAGCCCAGGTTGCTGGTCCAGCGAGGGGCTTTGCGGACCGTCAACCGGCGGCGAGGTGCCAGCAGCTCCCAAAGCGTCATGACGAGCAGGACGCTCCCGAAGAAACCAAGCCGCACGGCGATTTCCAGTTGCGGTGCCATGCGTCGCTCTAGGTTTCAGGGAATGGAGGATGGCACAGGATGTGAACGGCTGCTTAGCCGCATCATGCGGTGGTCATTGGACGCATGCCTACTTCTCCGCCTTCTCGAACCCGGCAGCGACCAGATCCTTGTAGCCTGGCTTCAGCGGCCGTACGTCGTAGCCGTGTTTTACGAGGATATCCGCGGCCGTGCAGGAGCGGACGCCCGCCGCGCAGTGGGTGTAAATGATTCGGTCCTTGGAAATCCGCTTAGCAAGCGCCTCGGCGGAGATGTCGTTGCGGATTTCACTGAGCGGCAGCAAGATCGCACGGGAAAGGTGGCCAGCGTTCCATTCGGCCTGCTCGCGAACGTCCACCAGCAGCGCCTTCTCGTCAGCCAAGTTCTTCTTGACGGTCGCGAGCGTGTCCTTGGTGGGCTCGGCCGCGAACAGGAAGCCGGTCACCATGGCGGCCATGGCAGGTACGAGAACGATGGCTGTCCAATACTTCTTCATAGCAATCACTCCGATAGGTGTTCGTTCCGGAATAGCGACTTCGTTTGCTGTTGGGTGACTACGCCCCGCAGGGACTCGACGACGTTTTCGAGTTCTGCGGGGGTTGTGCTTCGCCCGAGACTGAAGCGGATGGCTCCCATGGCAACGGCGTGCGGCGCGCCCATCGCCGCCAGGACGGGGCTGATCTGCAGGCTCCCGGCATGGCACGCTGAACCCGTCGATGCAGCCAGGTGCGGCAGGCGAGCGAGGATTTCGTGCCCGCGGAGTCCCCCAAAGGTGACGTGGAGCGTGTTGGGAAGACAATGCTCGGGATGGCCGTTCAGGCTCACGCCCTCGCCGAAAAGCTCCTTCAGCCGCTGCCACAATTCGTCGCGCAAAGAGCGCACTTGATCGTCATCGATCCACTTTTGCGCGAGCTTGCAGGCCGCCCCCAGTCCGACGATTTCGAGGACATTCTCGGTTCCTGCACGCCGTCCGGCTTCGTGGCCGGCTCCGTGCAACAGCGGCTCCAGTTCTACCCCTTCTCGCATGTATAGGGCGCCAATCCCTTTGGGACCGTACAACTTGTGGCCGGCAATCGAAAGGAGATCGACTCCCAGCACCTCCACATCAACAGGGATCTTGCCCACCGTCTGCGCCGCGTCGGTGTGACACAAGGCGCCATGTTCGTGTGCAATCGCCGCGATCTCCCTGACCGGCTGGAGAGTCCCCACTTCGTTGTTGGCATGCATGACGGACACCAGCGCCGTGTGTGGCAGCATCGCCCGACGAACATCCTCCGGGTCGATCCGTCCGAAGCGGTCCACCTTCACTCGAGTGACCTCTGCGCCGAGCGATTCCAAGAAACGGCAGGGTTCGACGACGGCCGGATGCTCAATCTGGCTGGTGACCACATGAAAGGGTGTTGAGCGTTCACATCGCGCAAAGAAGCTTCCTTTGATGGCCAGGTTGTTGGCCTCGGTTCCTCCCGACGTGAACACGATCTCTGTCGCGTCGCAGCACAAAAGTGCCGCCACACTGGAGCGAGCTTTCTCGACAGCGTCGTGGGCAGGGACGCCTGCCCAATGCATGCTGGAGGGGTTCCCGTGAGTCGATCGCAGGAACGGCTCCATTGCCTCGGCGACTTCTGCCGCCAATGGGGTCGTTGCGTTGTAGTCCAGGTAAATGCGCTTCATCGGACTTTGGTTTTCCCCCGGCGCGGTTTGGCCGTCCTTGCGGTGTCGGCTGAGGGAGTTCGTGCAATCGCGGCGGCCAGCCGCTTCTTGTCGGCTTGAATCTCGGCCGGCGTTCGCCTTACGACCGGGTCGTTTCGCGCGACGAGCGATAGCATGTCCACAACCAGATCGGGGCGACAGAGGTAATAGCACCGCAGCGCACCCTCCTGGGCGTAGTCGACAAGTTGGGCGTGGCGCAGCACGGCCAGATGCTGTGAGATGTTGGCTTGCCGCGCGGGGAGAATTTCCTCCATGTCCATGACGCACTTCGGACCTGCCGCCAGTTCCTGCAAAATGGCAAGCCGCGTCGGATGCGAAAAAGCTCTGAGCAGTTCGGCGGCGACGGACCTGTCGGTGGATGGATCGCGCATGGGGCCTCCGAATTCGGACATTCGATTGTTCGAATGCTATCGCCCCCCGAGGGGCAACGCAACCCTCCCTGTTCGCGGAGATGGCGATGATGAACCCAACGCTGACGGGCTCATCAAGCCGCGTTCCCGCGAGGGCGGGCGCCTGGCGTCTAGTTCTCGATGACCGCGAGTAATCTCTTCTGGATTTCCCGCCAGCGCTAGGTCGACCGTCATGACCCGGACCGGAAAGCCGTCGACTCGATATCGGAGGCAGAAGGCCTCATTCACGGCGGGTAGAGCAAAACACCCTCGATCCTCAGCGAGGCTCGTTCCCGCAGGCGAAGGTTCCGAAGGTAGGAATGGGGAACGCCCCCACCAAGCGAAGGACAATCTGCCGCCGGCGACGGCGGACGTGATCCGGTGCGAGGACATCATCTGTCGCAAAAGACTGGGCGGTCTCTTGAAGAGTTACTCGAGAAAAGCCGCGTGAAACAGGCTCTTATTGTTTGGACATCATTTCCGAACAGGGAGCCTCGCGACGGGTGTTCGTGAGCGGGATGACGCCGACGCCGGACAGCATCTGTCGCCGTCTCGCAACACGTAAGTCGGCTTGATCGGCTGGTCCTGAAAGTGCATCGCGATGCGCCCGCGAAGAAGGGACGCCGACGCCGGACAGCATCTGGATGGCCAACCAGGCCCGCGGCATCGCCCAGCTTCTTGAGCTTCAACACCAGCTCGCGGATGTACTCGGCCGTCCGTCATCCCGCTCACGAGAACGCGCCGAGTGGCCACGTTGATGAAGAACATGAAGTAGTCCTTGAGCCCGACGCGGTCCAGACCTTCTTCGTTAGGAAATCGCACGCCCACAACGAGTCAGCATGCGACTTCAGGAACTCCGAGGGCCTTGAGGTCCAGCGAGTTAGGCCGCTGTGCGGGAGCCGAAAAGCTTGTCATTTCAGATTCTGAGCACGAAGCGCAATAGTCCTCATGTCCTACGGCCGCGCACGCCGCGTGAACCAAGGCTCAGTTTCTGAGGAGGAGATAGAGTGCCATTCCGAGGCCGATGACGCCGAGGATGATCGCAACGGCAATTCCGAGGGACCAGCGTGGTGGTTGGTAGGTCAACGCCTGATCGAATCGCTTGAGAAACCGATAGTGCTGCCACGAGGCGACAAAGCACACCGCCACGCCAAGCATGACCAACGCTGTCCCGATCCAGAGAGAGAACGCGAATTGCTGAGCAGGTCCAACATTCTTAGCCTCAATTTCCCGCAAGAAGATCCCAAATCTTGCGACTACGAAGCCGAAGCCCATCATCGCCAACCCTGTCCTTATCCAGGCCAGCTGGGTTCGTTCACCCGCAAGACGGATGCGCGGATCCAGAGAGTCTTGATCGGCGGACATAGCTTCCTTCACGAGGCAGGCGGATCTTGTATCTTGCTTTAGCGGTCTTGCATCTCAAGTGCCACGATAGTGCATGATTCTGCCGAACCGCAAGCGTCCGATGGGGCGCAAGATTTTCGCCCGTAGCGACTAGGTGGGAGCCCGCTTCGTGGTGCTGGGCGAGGCGCACCTGCGGCACATTTTGACCAAATTCGTCGTCTACTACCACGCGGAGCGGCCGCACCAAGCCCAGGGACAACCTGCGGCTAAGGACTTTTGGGACATAGCCTAGGCTGTTCTGCCGTTGAGACTTGGTTTCCCAACAGGAAGATGGTTTCTGGACAGAACGACTACTTGACAGTTCGGAACTTTCCGATATATTTGAGTGTAGGCATGAGCAAGCAGCGACAAACTTGGACCGATCTGGAGGCCCTCAGGGAGGCCGCGGAATGCCTGCGCGTGCTGGCCCACCCGCATCGCTTGCGAATGATTCAGATGCTATTGGCGGGCGACTATACCGTCAGTGAACTTGCCGAGTGCTGTGAGTTGTCGACGGCAATGGCATCGGAACATCTGCGCCTGATGCAACGTTGCGGATTCCTCACCAGCGAGAAAAAGGGGCGGAAAGTCTTTTATCGGGCAGCGGAACCGTTCTTGAAAACCATCATGCAATGCATCGAGGCGCGTTTTGATCCTTCCGTCCGCCGCTGAGGCACTGAGCCACGGCAGGCTTGGAACGGTCGACGTCGTCAATCTGACGCCGTAGTTTTCCAAGAACCGATGTTCGGCCTCAGGAATGTGCCCCTCCTGGTATTCGGTCGCTGCACGCACGTCGACCAGTTTTCACGTCACCGCTCTCGATGCGACTGCTTAGCTCGTACCAACATTTCGGAGGCTATCTCGCCTGGGTTGCGGCGGGGCTGCCGGTCACCAGCAACCATACTCTCATTCGTGAACCAAGGCTCCTGAACAACCTCGGTGTCGGAGCCGCACCTGGAGCACAAAACCATGAAGACAACCAACGCCATGAAGACAACAACCATACCGCAATCCGCCGCAGGCGACGAGTTTGCCCGGAAGGCGAACCAACCAACAAGCAAGCCGGAGTCGACGAGCTGCCAAGCCGGTTCCTGCTCTTCGGGCGTTTGTTCACCGTGCCTGATCATCTGGGGTCTAGCCGCGCTTTACTTCATTGTTACCGGCCTACTGGGAGTATTCCAATGAACACGACATCAACGTCCCACGTGGATGAGCAAGTGTATGAGGCGAATTCGTGTCTTGCTCTCGGGGCCGGCCTCGGAGCCATGGGAGCGGGCACGGCCCTCCTCGCCGGCGCAACATGCCCCCTTTGCGTTGTGTTCGCACCGGCATTGATTGGAGTCGGAATATGGAAGCGATTCTCGGCCTGGCGGACTGAAGCTAGTTCAGGAACGCCTTCAAAAGACATTTCAGGATCGCCCTGAACAGCCTTGTTATCCAACGGGCGTGACTCTCAATGAGACGCTATTGCTCTCGGAATGGCCTGATCTTCGTAGCATTGGTGGGCTCTCATTGGGACCTGGCGACTGCTGTACGTCGAGCGGCTCCAGGAGCACCACGCACTTGCCATGGTGCAGTTCACGCTCGGCGATGGCACACGGTGGTGTTCGTCGGCGGCATGAAGCCGACGCCCGACAGCATCTAGGTCACAACCGCTGCGAGCCCTCCCTGTTCAAAGGCCTGTTTCACGCGGCTTTTTTCGAGTAGCTCTTCAAAAGACCGCCGACCCGTTTGCGGCAATGTCGATCACCTGCCGCACAACTCTTTTTGTTCGGACGTAGTTTCAGAACAGGGAGGGTGAAGGCGAGGTTGCTGACAGTGGACTCGCACCCAATTGGGTGAATTCCGCAAGGCACATAGCGCACCACGATCCGAGTGCGACTGCCTGTTGTGCAACTTGCCCTCTAGAAAGCAAGCCGCTCTTCGTTGGTGATCGTCGCAGTCGCGATCATGCGCGAGGCCGGGCTCGATCCTGGCCCGACGCGCGGCGACGGCAGTTGGAACGAGTTTCTGACGTCCCACGCCGATTCCCTCTGGGCCTGCGACTTCCTGACGAAGAAGGTCTGGACCACCGCCGGGCTCAAGGACTATTTCATCCTGTTCTTCATCAATGTGGCGACCCGGCGCGTGTTCGTGAGCGGCATGACGCCGACGCCGGACAGCCTATGGATGGCGCATCAGGCCCGCGGCGTCGCGATGCACTTCCAGGATCAGCCGGTAAATCCGACCTATTTGATCCGGGACGGCGACACGAAGTTCACCGCTGAGTCCTGCGCGGTACTGGAGTCCGAAGGCCTGGAGGTGAAGCGAGTTGGCCCCATGGCTCCGAACATGAACGCCTACGCCGAACACTGGGTGCAGACGATCAAAACCGAGTGCCTGGACCATTTCGTGATATTGGGCGAGGCACATTTGCGGCACATCGTGTCCCAGTTCGTTGGGGTGCATTCCCGTTTTTCCGACGAATGCCAGCATCACTCTGCTAGCGTGGCTTGGGTTTTGATTTCTGGTTGAAGCCAATGAGCGAGGTTGCCGCTATCGTGTTCCCATCGGGTTTCGTTCCTTC
>Ga0335394_10003061_pt1 | contig 18927 bp, 20 predicted proteins | sample MAT03_FD_205741 | JGI IMG/M metagenome (GOLD analysis project Ga0335394, IMG submission 205741) | Freshwater microbial communities from Lake Fryxell liftoff mats and glacier meltwater in Antarctica - MAT-03 (spades assembly) (version 2) ... | reverse complement strand
CAGCAAGGACCTCCTGCAGAAGATCGTCGAGGTCATGTCGGTGGCTACGACATCGACCATCGACCATGGCAGGCAGGTCGCCAGCGCGCTCAGCGAAAAGTCGACCGAACTCGAAAGCGTCAAGTCCAAGCTCGAGGAATACAAGCGCCTCGCCAATACCGATCCGCTCACCCAGATGTGGAACCGGCGCGCCTTCGACCGCGAACTCGCCGACATCTACAACAGCAACCGCGGCATCCTGTTCAAGGCTCTGATCCTGGCTGACATCGACCGCTTCAAGGACATCAACGACCGTTTCGGCCATCCGGTCGGAGACCGCATCCTGCAGAGCGTGTCCGACATCTTCCGCTCCTCGATCCGGGCAGACATGTTCGCCGCGCGTACCGGCGGCGAGGAATTTGCGCTCGTCGTCGAGGGCGCAAGCGAAGACGCCACGTTCGGGATCGCCGACCGCATCCGCGTGCTGATCGAGCAGACGCCTTTCGTGAACCCGCAGACCAAGGCGCATTATGGCTCGGTCACCATTTCCATGGGCATCTGCATGGCCTCGGAAGCGGAGGGGCCAGAGGACCTCTATTCCAAATGCGACCAGGCGCTTTACCGCTCCAAGATGGCAGGCCGCAACCGCGTCACGCGCTTCTCGTCTCTCACGGAACGTACCGGCAAGGGCTGGATGCTCTACCAGAAGGACTAGTTCTGCCTTTTCCGGCCACCCCTTCCCATATGAATATTTCTGCTCTATATTTTCTCCAGAAATGGAGATCCTCATGCTTCGCTCCAGAATCGAAGCGCGCCCGGCACAGGAAGCGGCCGTCCTCACCAAGGCGGTGATCGGCGCCGCCGACCAGCTTGGCGTCAGCGCCCGCTCGCTGTCGGCCATTCTCGGCGTATCCGAGGCAACCGTGTCCAGGATGCGCCGCAGCGACTTTCTGCTCGAACGCGGCTCGAAGCCTTTCGAACTCGGCGTCCTGTTCGTGCGTCTGTTCCGCTCGCTCGACGCTATTGTCGGCGGCGACCAATCCGTCGCCAAGGCATGGATCAGGAACGCCAATGTCGCGCTCGATGGCCGCCCTCTCGAAAAGATCGCAACCATCACCGGACTGATCGATGTCATCGCATATCTGGACAGCCGCCGCGCTCTCGTCTGACGCCGTCCGGCTCGAACGCAAGGTATGGCGTCTGGTCGAGGCCCAGCACCGCGTCTCGACGCTCAAGCTCGTCGATACGCTGGACGAGCAGGCGGTGCTCGAAGACCTGATCGAGGAGACCAAGCCCGCGATCCCCGCGGAATGCCGCCACCTCGACTACCTGTTGGCGACGCCTTTCCGCTACGGCGCCGTCTATCCGCACGGCTCCCGCTTCCGCCGCGCCGGCCGCACGTCAGGGGTCTTCTACGCATCGGAAGGCGTCGCCACGGCCGTCGCCGAAATGGCTTTCTGGCGGCTGCTCTTCTTCGCCGACTCGCCCGACACGCCATGGCCCAGCGACGCCGCCGAATACACGGCGTTCTCGGCTGCCCTGCGCACCGACCGGACCATCGATCTTACCCGTCCGCCGCTGTCGAAGGAGGCCGCGCAGTGGACCGCGTGGTCCGACTACGAGGCCTGCCAGGCGCTGGCCGAAACGGCGCGGAAAGCCGAATTCCATGCCATTCGCTACCAGTCGGTGCGTGACCCCGCGAAACGCGCGAACGTCGCCGTTCTTTCCTGCCTTGCCTTCGCCAGCCCGAAGCCGGCGGACCGCCAGACATGGCGCATCCGGCTGTCGTCTTCAGGCATACAGGCGCTCTGCGAATTTCCCGAACAACGCGTCGGCTTTGGCCGCTCGGAACTGTTGGGCGATCCGAGGCTTGCAAACCTGGCTTGGGACAGAAAGGCCTGACGCGTAGCCAGAGGGATGCCCCAAAGAAAAAGGCGCCGTTCCCGGCGCCTTCCTCAAAGCCTGTGAGCGAAAACTACTCCGCCGCGACGGTCTGCGCCGGACGCGCCGACTTCTTCAGCAACTCCGACACCAGGAAAGCCAGCTCGATCGCCTGGTCTGCGTTGAGGCGCGGATCGCAATGCGTGTGGTAGCGGTCCTGCAGCTCGTCGTCGCGGATGGCACGCGCGCCGCCCGTGCATTCGGTGACGTTCTTGCCGGTCATCTCGATGTGGATGCCGCCCGGATGCGTGCCCTCGGCGTGATGCACCTCGAAGAAGGTCTGCACCTCCTTCAGGATGCGGTCGAAGGGCCGCGTCTTGTAGCCCGCCGCCGTGATCGTGTTGCCGTGCATCGGGTCGGACGACCAGACGACCTGGCGACCTTCCTTCTTCACTGCACGGATCAGCTTGGGCAGGTGCTCGGCGACCTTGTCGGAGCCGAAGCGCGCGATCAGCGTCAGCCGGCCGGGCTCGTTTTCAGGGTTCAGCATGTCGATGAGTTGCAGCAGGCCGTCGGGCGTCAGCGACGGACCGCATTTCAGCCCAAGGGGGTTCTTTATGCCGCGGCAGTATTCGAGATGCGCATGGTCAGGCTGGCGCGTACGGTCGCCTATCCAGATCATGTGGCCGGAGGTGGCGTACCAGTCGCCGCTCGTGGAATCGACGCGCGTCAGCGCCTCCTCGTAGCCGAGCAGCAGCGCCTCGTGACTGGTGTAGAAATCCGTCTCGCGCAGCGCATGGTTGCTCTCCGAGGTGATGCCGACGGCCTTCATGAAGTCCATCGTCTCGGTGATGCGGTTGGCCAGCGCCTCATAACGCTCGCCCTGCGGGCTGTCGGACACGAAGCCCAGCATCCAGCGGTGAACGTTCTCCAGGCTCGCATAGCCGCCCTGCGCGAAGGCGCGCAGCAGGTTCAGCGTCGCCGCCGACTGGCGATAGGCCATTTCCAGACGCGCCGGATCGGGAATGCGGGACTTCGCGTCGAACTCGATGCCGTTGATGATGTCGCCGCGATAGGACGGCAGCGTCACGCCATCCTTGGTCTCGTTGTCGGACGAGCGCGGCTTGGCGAACTGGCCGGCCACGCGGCCGACCTTCACCACCGGCTGCGCGCCGGCATAGGTCAGCACCACCGCCATCTGCAGGAACACGCGGAAGAAGTCGCGGATGTTGTCCGCGCCATGCTCGGCGAAGCTTTCCGCGCAATCGCCGCCCTGCAGCAGGAAGGCGTTTCCGGCCGCGACCTGCGCGAGTTGCTTCTTCAGCTTGCGGGCTTCACCTGCAAAAACCAGCGGCGGAAAAGTAGCGAGGCGAGCCTCGACATCCTTCAGCGCGGCGGCGTCCGGATAGGACGGAACCTGCTGGATGGGTTTTGCTCTCCACGAATTCGGCGACCATTTCGTCATTGTCTTGATCCAGAACTTGGCCGGCTTCTTGGCGTGCCGGCTGCTTTTTCGCCCCCGACATGGGGATCGCGGCTCCTAACATGAAGCCCGGTTGCTATTCTAGCCCGGAATCCCCGCGAAATCGAATGGGTGCCGCTTGAGCGACGGGCGGTCGAGATTTGGGTCAGGTCGAGTCGAAAATGGCGGATTTCGATAACCGGAGCGGAGCGTACTTTTGGGTATGTGAGCACCGGAAGCGCGGAAAACCGCTGTTTGCAGACCGACCTCACCCGAATATCGGTCGCCCGTCAGTGCTTCTTGGCCTGCACCAGATAGGCATTGATCTCGGCCTCGCCGAGCCATTTCACGGCTTCGAGCCGGTGCAGCCCCTCGACGAGGATGTACCGCTTGCCGTCATTCCGCACCTGGATCGGCGTTTTCATGCCGTTTTCGACGATGTCCTCGGCCAGCGCCCTGACCGTCTCGGGATGCAGCGTCTTGCGGCGCGCCGTCGGCACATAGATGCCTTCGACCGGGACTTTTATCACCCTCAGCATGCCGTCTCCTGCTTCCGTCCCGCAAAGCCATAGGGCTTTCGCTTGCGAAGGCCAAGCGGCGCCTCGCTCAGGGGCAGGGATTGCCAGTGCGCTGGTGAACGGCGTCGACCGCCTTCTGCATCTCGTCTGTCCACTTCACGTCAGCGGCGGCGAGCGCCATGTCGAGCTGCCACATCTTCGTCGCGCCTATGATGTTCGACGCGACGAAATTCTGGTTGAGCACGAAGGCGTTGGCGAAAAGCGCCGGCTCCATGTCGAAACTCCGCGCAAGCGCGCCGTATTCCGCAATCGCCTCGGCGGCGTTCGGCGTCTCCATGCGCTGGCCCCGGTTGATCAGGGTCGTGCGTGCCCGTTCCGGCCGCGCGCCATGGTCGTATTTGCCGCTGAGGTAGCCCTGCCCGAGCGGCGAATAGGCGAGCAGACTGACATCCTCGCGCTCGCTGACTTCCGCTAGATTCACCTCGAAGGTGCGGTTGACGAGGTTGTAACCATTCTGGATCGACACGACGCGCGGACCGACGCCCTTGTCGGCCTCGGCGATGAAGCGCATGACGCCCCACGAACTCTCGTTCGACACGCCGAAATGGCGGACCTTGCCGGCTTTTACCAGTTCGTCCAGCACCGCCAGCGTCTCGGCGATCGGCGTCTCGTCCTCATAACGATCCGCCGGCCACTTGCCATACCGTGTTGGGTTCGAGCCCCACTGGATCTTCCGTTCCGGAAAATGCAGCTGGTAGAGATCGACATAGTCGGTCCGCAGCCGCTTCAGCGATTTGTCGATGGCGTCGAAAATGTCCGCCCGCACCAGCTTCGAGGGCCGCCCGCCCCGGAACCAGTCCATCTGCGTGCGGCCGATCACCTTGGTCGCCAGGATCACGCGATCGCGGTTGCCGCGCGCCTTCATCCAGCTTCCGACGATCCGCTCGGTGCTGCCCTGCGTGTCCGGCTTGGGCGGGATCGAATAGAGCTCGGCGGTGTCGAGAAAGTTCACGCCACGCTCGAAGGCGCGGTCCATCTGCTCGTGACCTTCGGCCTCGCTGTTCTGCTGCCCCCAGGTCATCGTTCCCAGGCAGATTCGCGATACCAGAAGGTCGGTGCGGCCAAGGCGGCGCATTTCCATGACTGGTCTCCGGGCATATTCGCTGAAGGAGTTGGCGGGACGGTACCGCTACCTAGTCCGGTCGCACCCAAAAGGGAAGGCTGCGGGCTATCGCCTTGCCTTGTCCAGCGCGCGGCGCTTGGCCTCGTCGATCAGCACGTTCGCAATCTGCATGCGCTTCAGCGCGTTCTGCCGGAGGTGCGCAGGCACACGGTCAGGGTGGTTCTTCAGCGCAAAGACGCGGCGCAGCCGCCCTAGATCGGCCGGCTTGGCCTCGTTGAGCCCAAGCTCGACGGCGATTGTCGCGGGCTCCACGGGCAGTTCCACCACGATCTCCGCTGGCGGTTCCGCGGCATTCTCTTCAACGCCGACTTCGCCAAGCAGCGCTTCGAGTTCTGCCTCGACCCCCTCGGCGGCCTCGCGATATTCAGCCGCCGCCTCGCCGCTTGAGACCTTGATGCGGCCCGAATGGAGTTCCTCGGCGACCGCAAGGTAGTCGAACGGTATCGTCGCGCGCGGGGCCGGTTCCGCCGGCTCCTCGGCCGCCACGAACAGGTCGTCGAGCAACGATGCGAAATCGCGGTTCGTGCCCGTGACAGCCTCCCTTTACGCAAAACGCGGTCTTCGTCCGTCCGGCGACCCTATCCGTCCGCGGTTAAAAATCACTGCGCGGGATACAAGGCAATTTAGCTTTGGCGCGGTCAGCCCGAAACGACCCCGGCTAAGCGAGCCTGACCGACCGCGCATGGCTGCCATGCCTTTGCTGCACTGCACAATAACCTGCGAATCGATTAGATAAACGTCGGGAGGATCAACTGGAGTTGGCAAGATGGCTTTCAGAACCGAAATGTTCTCCCGCCCGCGCCCCAACGAGCAGGCGCACTACAATGCGCATCTCGCGTTGATCCATGTCATGTGCAAGGCCGACCGCAGCGATCCCGCGATGCGCTCCGCCGACTTCCCCCGGCTTGCGCGCGAGCTTGCCAGATAAACGCCGTCCCGAAGCCGCAAGCGGCCTCGGGATTGACGGACGAAAGCCTCAGCCGCGACCGAGAAAGACAGCCTTGCCGAGCGGCACGCCATAGTGGCGCGGGATCGCGTAGGCGGTCGTCACGTGGAAGTAGAAGTTCGGCATCGCCACGTCGAGTAGGTACTTTTGCCCCTTGAATTCCATGTCGGTGCCGCCAAGCTTCAGCGTCACCGTCCGGGCTTCCGAGCCTTCCAACTCTTCCGGCTTGAATGTCGCCAGATAGTCACGGGTCTTTGCGACGCGCGCCTGCAGGTCGGCGAAGCTCGCCTCATCATCCTCGTAGCGGGGCACCTCGCGCCCGGCGAGACGCGACGGCGCGCCCTTGGCGTGGTCGGTCGCGATCTGCACCTGCTTGGTCAACGGCAGCATGTCGGGCGACAGCCGCCCATTGAGGAACACCTGCGGATCGATCTTTCGCTCGGTCGCGTTCGCTTCAGCCTTGGTCAGCACGAGCGCCAGCGCCCTCAGCCGCTCCGAAAAAACCGGAACGGAAACGTCATACATCGAAATCACGGGGAACCCTCCAGGATGCGGAAATCGCACGGCACACATAGGGACGTTGCCCACCCGCTTTCAAGCCGTCATCGGCCTGCCGCATTCGATGCTATGCTGCGCAAAAGCAGTGGAGATTCTCGTCATGCGCCTTATGCATCTGGCGATTCCTGCGGCGGCGGTCCTCGCCGGTTCTGTCGCGGTCCAATCTTTCGCGCAGGAAACGCGCTACATCGACGACCGTTCCAGTCCCGCGACCCTCATCCAGTCCTTCTACAACGCGGTCACCCGCAAGGAATACGCCCGCGCCTGGGATTACTTCGGCGACGAAAAACCCGCGTATGACCTGGCAACCTTCGCCAAGGGTTTTGAGACCACCGCGCAGGTCAACGCCATCACAGGCGCCGTCGCCATGGAGGGCGCGGCCGGCAGCACCTTCTACTACCTGCCTGTTTCCATCATTTCCTTCGCATCCGACGGCAACGATCAAGTCTATTCCGGCTGCTACACGTTCCGGCTCGCCGATCCGTCGATCCAGGAGCCGCCCTTCCGCCCGCTGCATATCGAAAAGGGCAGCCTCAAGCCCTCGAATGTCAGCTACGAGGAGGCGCTTCCGGCCAGCTGCCCCGACGCGCCGCCGCCGGAAGCCACCGACGCCGTTCTCGATCAGGCGAAAGCATTGTTCGCCGCCGCCCAGGGCGACTGCGACCGCCAACTGCCCGGCGCTGACCCCGCGCGGACCGACGTCGAGGACTACAGGTTGCCGTTCCGCTACTCGTCTGATGGCGATGAACAGCCTGAACGGCAGGCTCGGCTGTTCCGCTTCTACTGCGGCACCGGCGCCTACAACGAGACCCATGTGTACTATCTGTATGATGACGACGGGGGCCTGAGCGAAGTGCAGTTCGCCACGCCCGAACTCGACATCCGCTACGAGAACGACGACACCGACGGCAGGGTCGAGAGCGTGGCGATCATCGGCTACACCGCCGACGGCAAGCTGGTGAATTCCGCCTATGACGAGGCCAGCCAGACCATCACCTCCGCCCCCAAATGGCGCGGCGTCGGCGACGCCTCTTCAAACGGCACATGGATTTTCCGCAACGGCCGTTTCACGCTGGTCCGGTACGACGTCGATGCGTCCTATGACGGCCAGATCAACCCCGAGAGCGTGCTCGACTTCCACACCGCGCCTTAACGCCTGATGAAGGCAGGGCCGGCTGAGTCACAGGCTACACGGGAGCACCAGCGAGTTCAAATCCGCTTCGCGATGACGGCGAGGGCGGCGCGCGGCCTGAAACGCCGTCGGGTCTGTTTCGGCGGCGCCAGCGCGAACACCGCGTCCTTCAGTCTGTCGAGCAGCGCCTTGCGGTCGCGCAGCGGCTCAAGTTCGTTCCACGCAAGCGTCCGCCCGATACGCACGTCCATCGTCTTGCCCGACAGCCTTGCGAATTCGCGCACCAGCAGCGAAAGCCTGAGGGTCAGCGAAACCCTGCCGACCATTTTCGCCAGCCGCCCTTCCCGCTCCATCATGTTCATCGGCCCGCTGACGATGTGGAATAGCCGCCCGTTCTGGCCGGAGAAATGCATCGGCACGACCGATGCCTTCGCCTCCTGGATCAGCTTTGCGGGGAACATCTTCCACGGCAGGTCCTCGGCCGCCCCGAACCCTTTCGGCGCCGTCGCCACGCCGCCCGCCGGGAAGATCACGATCGTCGTGCCAGACTTCAGCAGCCGCACTGCCTCATGTCGGATCTCGAGATTGTTTTTCAGCGCCGCCTTGGTGCCTGAAAAATCGACCGGCAGCGAATAGGGCTCCATTTCCTTGATCTTCAGCAATTCCGCCGCGATCATGACGCGGAACGGCCTGCCGAGTTGCTCGGCCAGCGAAAGGATGGCGATCCCGTCACCGATGCCGAACGGATGGTTGGCAACGATCACCAACGGCGTATCGGGCAACATTGTGGGTGGCCAGTGGCCGCTCGTGCGCACGCCGATACCAGTCAGCGCCAGCATCTGACCGAAGATCCGGTCGCCGGTCGGCGCAATGTTGCTGCGCCAAAGCTCATAGATTGCGGCGTAGCGGTCCCTGCCGGAAAGGCCCTCCACCGAGCGGATGAACCAGCGCTTGAGGCGCGGATCGGACGGACGCGCGTAAGACAGCTCGGTGAAAGAAGAATCGCTCTTGCGAAGTGCCAGCATTCAAGCTGCATAGCTGCGCCGCGTGACATCCGGATGAAGCATCCCGTGCGACCGTCCAGCCAAGCAGAACAAGATGTCGGCTATGCTCCCTACCGATTTGAACTCCGCATGCGGACGTCGCACGCGAACCGGTGCTCACCGAACAAGACGTTTTGCAGACGGCTGCCGCCGAAGAGCAGCGCTCATCGGCGGCGGGAAAGCAACGAATGCTACCCGCACCCGGACTAAGATGTATCGCCCGATCCAGCTTGTTCCAGATCAAAGTGGGAATCGCTGCGGCCTGCTACCTGTCGGTATGCTGGCGTTCGTGCCGATTTCGTGCCGATTTGGTCTCTAAAGACATCGGGCATGACAACCCGGAGGATTTCGCATGAATGCCACTCGTCTCGGTCTCGCTCTGCTTGCCTCCATTCCCGCATTTGACGCCGCGCTGGCGCTGTCACCATCCGAGCAGCGCGGCCTCGTATTTGCCAGGACCAACTGCTCGCAGTGCCACTCCATAGACCCGGTCGGCCCCAGTCCGCTGGCGCTGGCGCCGCCTTTTCGCGAATTGCACAAGCGCTACCCGGTCGAGGATCTGGAAGAGTCGCTTGCCGAAGGCATTCGCACCGGCCATCCTGGCATGCCGGAATTCCACCTCGAGCCCGACCAGATCACGGATTTCATAGCCTTCCTGAAATCGCTCGAATGAGCCGACTCTGAAATCGCTTGCCCTGCCCGGCTGCATGGCCGATTTTCCCGTGAGCCGACCAGCGACGGTCGCTCGCTCACAGGACAAAACTGATGAAAGCCGTTGTATTTGAAGCGTTTGGCGAGGCACCGAGCATTCGCGCCGTGCCCGATCCTGTCCCCTCGCCCGATGGTGTCGTCGTGAAGGTCTTGGCGACCGGCCTCTGCCGCAGCGACTGGCACGGCTGGATGGGCCACGACCCCGACATCCGCCTGCCCCACGTTCCCGGTCACGAACTCGCCGGAACCGTCGCCGCCATCGGCGATCGCGCCACCAGATGGAAGGAAGGCGACCGCGTAACCGTGCCTTTCGTCGCCGGCTGCGGGCGCTGCTTCGAATGCCATTCCGGAAACCATCAGGTCTGCGAAAACCAATACCAGCCCGGCTTCTCAGCCTGGGGCTCCTATGCCGAATACGTCGCGCTCGACTTCGCCGACACCAACCTCGTCGCCCTGCCCGAAAGCATGGACTTCGCCACGGCGGCGAGCCTCGGCTGCCGCTTCGTCACCGCCTTCCGCGCGGTGGTGGATCAGGGCCGCGTGACTCCGGGAGAATGGGTTGCCGTGCATGGCTGCGGCGGCGTCGGCCTGTCGGCCATCATGATCGCAAGCGCCATGGGTGCCAATGTCGTGGCGGTCGACCTCACCGACGAAAAGCTGGATTTCGCGCGAAAAATCGGTGCGGTCGCGACAGTGAACGCGACGCTAGATCCGAAGGTCGCGGCAGCCGTCAGGGAGATCACCAACGGCGGAGCGCACATGTCCATCGACGCGCTCGGCCATCCGACCACTTGCTACAATTCGATTTCGAACCTTCGGCGGCGCGGTCGCCATGTGCAGGTCGGCCTGATGCTCGGCGACCACGCGAAACCGCAGGTCCCGATGGCCAGGGTCATTGCCCACGAACTGGAAATCCTGGGCACCCACGGCATGCAGGCGTTCCGCTATCAGGCGATGATGGAGATGATCCGAACCGGAAAACTCAGGCCGGACCTGCTGTTGGGAAAACACATATCGCTCGAGGAAGCGCCCGCCGCCCTCATGGCAATGGACAATTTCGAGGCGATCGGCATAGGCGTCATCGATCGCTTCTGAGAGCCTCAGACGTTGCGCTTCCTGCGCCTTTCGTAAAGCATCACCAGCACCTCGGCGGTCAGCGCCGGACGCACGTCGCCCTCCACCTCGACCGTATTGGCGGTCCGTATCAGATATTGGCCGGGCCCGACATCTTCCATCGTCAGCAGCGTGGAGCGCATCCGCACCCGCCCGCCCGATATGACCGGGGCGATGAACCGCACCGCCTCGAGACCGTGGATAAATGCGGCCTGGGTGTTTTCCGGCACCGCATCGATATCGATCGCCATTGCGGTCACTAGCGAAAGCGTCAGGTAGCCATGCGCGATCGGCTTGCGGAAAGGGCTCTCCTTCCGCGTTCGCTCGACGTCGACGTGGATCCATTGCCGGTCGCCGGTGCATTCGGCGAACTGGTCGATCTTCTCCTGGTCGACCGTGATCCAGCCGGACACGCCAAGCTCTTGACCGGCCGCCGCTTTCAGACCTTCGAAAGTCAGTCCTTGTCTCGACATTCCGCCTGCCTATCCCTGCGAACCCGGCGTCGAGACCACGAACGCCACCGCCTGTCAACCGAACGCCGCCCGGTCAGGACCCCAGGAAAGTCCGCTCGAACACGTGCAGCGCCAGCCCGGCCAGTCCACCGATTAGCATGCCGTTGAAGCGTATGTATTGCAGGTCGCGACCGATGTTTATCTCGATCAGCCGGGTCAGGTCGCCAAGGTTCCAACGCTTCACCTGATCGGCGATGAAGGTTGAAACGCCGCTCTTCTGGCTTTCCACGAAAGACGCCAGCGCCACCACGAAACCCTCGTTCATGTCAGCGCGAATGCGGGGATCGGTCGCCAGATGCCGGCCCACATCCACGAACATCGACGTGAGATGCCGCCGCACCAGCGAATCCTCCGCGTCGACATCCTGCTCGATGAAAGCGCGCATGCTCCGCCACAGGCCATCGGCAAACTTGGCGACCTCGGGGCGTGCAAGCAACCGGTGCTTCAACTCTTCCGCACGCCGGTCATAAGCCTTGGAATCGCGCAGCCGTTCGATGAACTGCTTCACGAAACGATCGAACTCCTGGCGCATCGGGTGGTCGGGGTCGGCCCTCACCTCCGCAAGCAGCGAGCCCGCCGACGCGACGATCTTCTTCAGGAGATAGGCGTCGGCGCGGAACAGGTTGAAGACCGACGGCAGCTCCTCGCGGATTCGCTCGCGCATCGTCGCGAGAGCCTGCTCGTCGCTGAGGAACCTATCGACCACCTTCGTAATTGCGTCGAACAGGCGCTGGTGCTGCCGATCGTCAGTGAAGGCCGACAGCAGATCGGCAGCCAGCGGCGCGACCTTCACCTTCTCGACTTCGCCCAGCATGCGCTGCTTTACGAAGTCGCTCAGCCCCGACTCGCCGATCGCCGAAAGCGTCTGCGGTGCCAGCCGCGCGACAAACCGCGAGAGCCCCGCAGCCCGCTCAGGTCCGGACAGCCAGTCGGCCACCAATGCCGCGAAATCGACCTCCTTGAGTTTTTCGCGCACTGGCCCCGGCGCCAGGAAATTGACCTCGATGAAGCGGCCGAGATTGTCGGCGATGCGGTCCTGGTTCGCCGGAATGATCGCGGTATGCGGGATGGGCAGGCCGAGCGGGCGGCGAAACAGCGCGACCACCGCATACCAGTCGGCGATGCCGCCGATGACCGCCGCTTCGGCAAAGGCCGCGACATAGGACAGCCACGGCCAATGCGCTTCCTGCAGCTTCGCTGTCGCGAACACCGCGACACAAAGACAGAGCGCCAGCGCAGCTACCGCCTTGGTTCGCCTGAGCGCGGCCAGTTTCTCGCTGTCCATGCCTGTTGGTGAAGGGTATCCCGTCGCTGAAGCCATGAACGGCGCACTCCCAAGGCGATGATTTCGATCGGAAGATAAGGTCTAAACGCGGCGTACCCAGATTTTCCCTGTTTTGCATCAGCCCGGCCCGGTTTCGGCCATCTAGCTTCAATAAGATGAGCCTCAACGTCAGGTTTATTGGCTTCTTGTCTGGAATTGTTCTAACGAGTAGGCCATATTCCGGCCTGACCCACCCAAGGACTTTGCCCGATGCGGCTGACGCGACAGACCAACTATGCGATGCGGATACTGATGTATTGCGCCGCCAATGACGGACGGCTGAGCCGGATTCCGGAAATCGCCAGCGCCTATTCGGTTTCCGAGCTCTTCCTGTTCAAGATCCTGCAGCCTCTGGTCGAGGCGAAGCTGGTCGAAACCGTGCGCGGCCGCAACGGTGGCGTCCGGCTGGGTCGGCCCGCGGAAGCGATATCGCTGTTTGACGTGGTGCGCGTGACCGAAGAGAGTTTTGCAATGGCGGAGTGTTTCGAGAACGACGCCAGCGAATGCCCGCTGGTCGATTCCTGTTCGCTGAACGCAGCCCTGCGCGAGGCGCTCAACGCATTTTTCGAGGTGCTTGGGCGTCATTCCATCGCCGACCTCGTGGCCGCGAAATCGGACATGCGCGGGCTGCTGGGGATAGAGGCGAAATTCGAACCCCGCGCCCTGGTCGGCTAGCTAGATTCCAGCCGACTGCGGCAGCACGAAAGGTATGCCGGGCTGCGGCAGCACGCCGACCTTCAGGTCGCATTCGAACACGGTCGAGATCAGTTCGTCGTTCAGCACATCCGCTGGCGCGCCGGCAGCAGCCGGCCGGCCGCGATGCATCACGTGGATGCGGTCGGCGAACATGGCGGTGAGGTTGAGGTCGTGCAGGATGGCGACGACCCCTCCCCCTCGGCGCGCGAAATCGCGCGCGATGTTCATGATAATGAGCTGGTGCTTGATGTCGAGGCTCGACACCGGCTCGTCGAGGAACAGATAGCGCGGCTGACCGTCCAGCACGGGTTTCCAGACCTGGCAGAGCACGCGGGCGAGCTGCACGCGCTGCTGCTCGCCGCCCGACAGTTCCTGGTAGAAGCGTCCGGCGAAGCCCTGGAGGTCGACCTTAACGAGCGCTTGTTCCGGCAGGCTGTCCTGTTCGCCTGCGGGAGCGCCCGAGCGGCCTCCGGTGAGGCCCAGCCCGATGATCTCGCGTACCGTGAATGGAAAGGAAAGCGCCGTCGCCTGCGGCAGTACGGCCCGCCGCGCGGCCGCTTCCCATGGCTTCATCGACACGAGATCGCGGCCGTTCATGGTTACACGCCCGGCATAGGCGAGTTCGCCCGACAACGCCTTGAGGAAGGTCGTCTTGCCCGAACCGTTCGGCCCGACGATCGCCGCGAGCTCGCCCGGCCGGACGCTGAAATTCACGCCTGAGAGGATCTGGCGGCGGCCGATCGAGACGGAAATGTCATGCGCTTCGATCATGACCATTAAAGATCCAGGATACCGCGCTTGCGCAACAGCACCCACAGGAAGAACGGCGCGCCGACCGCGGCGGTCACGATGCCGATCGGAAGCTCGGCGGGAGCGACGATGGTCCGGCTGACCGCATCGGCCAGCAGCAGCATGCTGGCGCCGAGCAGCGCCGAGGCCGGCAGCAGGTAGCGATTGTCCGGCCCGATCGCCAGGCGCAGGGAATGCGGCACGACGATGCCGACGAAACCGATGCCGCCGCTGACCGCGACCGACGCGCCGACGGCAGCGGCGACAGCGACGATGGCCACATACTTCAGCCGCTGGATCGGCACGCCGAGGTGGCTGGCCGTTGCTTCTCCCAAGGCCAGCGCGTTCAGTCCGCGCGCCAGGAACGGCGTGGCCGAAAGGGCGAGTACGATAATGGGGGCAACCGCGCCGATCTTCTGCCAGGTCGCGCCGGCGAGCGAACCGAGCGACCAGAAGGTCAGATCGCGCAATTGCTGGTCGTCAGCAATGAAGATCAGCATGCCGGTGAAGGCGAGCGCCATGGCGCCAAGCGCGATGCCGGCCAAAAGCATCGTCGCGACCGACGTCCGGCCTTGCCGCGTCGAGATGCGATAGAGCACGAGCGTCGTGGCAAGCCCGCCGGCAAACGCCGCCAGCGGCAGGGCGAAACTTCCGAACAGCGCGGTCACCGGCGCCAGCACCGTCGCGCCAAGAACGATGACAGCGACCGCGCCGAGGCTGGAACCGGCGGATACGCCAACAAGCCCCGGATCGGCCAGCGGATTGCGGAACAGCCCCTGCAGGACGGTCCCCGAGACGGCGAGCGCGGCGCCGATCAGCACGCCCATGATGACGCGCGGCAGGCGTATGTCGTAGATGATGACGGCATCTCGGGCCGAAATTGCATCGTTCGCCGCGAAAGACGGGAAAAGCCAGTCGCGAACCAACTGGAAAGCCGACGCATCCGATGCACCTGACGAGAGGCTGAACAGAACCGTCGCGGCGAGGCCGACCGCCAGCAGGACAACCGCAAGCCTTGCGCGCGTCGAGCGGTCGCCGTCGCGTACCACTTTTCGTCTCGTGCCCGACGCGCCGGCGATCAATGCGACCGACATGTCAGCCCTTGATCTGGTCGCCGTAGAGCGCCGTGGCGAGGTCGCGGATCGCGCTCGCCGTCCGGGGCCCGAAGCCCAGCAGGTAGTTTCCTTCCATGCGCACGACGCGCCTGGCCTGGCCGGCCGGCGTGGGAGCAATCGCGGGGTGCGCGAACAACTCGGCATCGGGCAGCTCGTTTCCGCCGAAGCGATTCATCATCAGGATGATATCGGGCTTCGCCATGATCGCCGCTTCGTCGGAAAGCTGCTTGTAGCCGGAGAAGCCCTCGACGGCGTTGACCGCTCCGGCAAGCTGGATGATCCCGTCGGCGGCGGTGTGCGACCCTGCCGCGAGGATTTTCCCGCCCTGCATGGACAGGATGAAGAGCACGCGCTTCTTCTCCGGCATGCCCGCCGTCAATCGCTCGGCGGCGGCAAGTTCGGCATCGACTTGCGTGGCAAGCTCCGACGCCTTGGCGTCTGCGCCGAACGCACGTCCGACGACGCGGATTTTCTCGATAATGCCAGCATGGTCGAAGGTTTCGGGGACGAAGATGAGCGGCACGCCTGCCTTCTTGAGAACGTCGATCGTTTCCCTGGGGCCACTGCCCTCGAGCACGATCAGGCCGCTCGGATTGACCGACAGCACGCCCTCCGGCGAAAGCTGACGCATGTAGCCGACGTCGGGAAGCTTCATCGCAGCCTCCGGATAGAGGCTGGTAGAATCGCGCGCGACGAGCTTGCCCTCCTCGCCGAGCGCATAGACGATCTCGGTTACCGAACCGCCGACCGCCGCGATGCGCGACGTATCCTTGAAGGCGGCATGGCCGTCTTCGGCCGCGCCTGGGCCGGCCATCAGGACAATGAGCAAAGAACCGGCGCCAAACGCGCGCCGAAAAGCGTTGACGGAGATCATGCCGCTGTTCCTATGCTGCCGTCGGCACAGGAATGCGCGGCAGGTTTTCCGCCAGGAAGCGCCATTCCTCAAGCTCGACCTCGCCCTCGTGGCGCTTGCCGAAAAACTGGATGATCAGTTCGTTGTTGGCGTCGTACGCTTCGATCGAGGTCACGTGGCCGTCCTTGGTCGGCTTGCGCACCGCCCACAATTCGGTGACGTGGTCCGTCCTCAAATGAAGATGGAACGTCTCGTCCATCACGTTGAGCCACGGCCCCATCATCTTGATGTTGGATACCGGACCCGAGTGGATCTGGATGCAGCCGCGATTGCCGACGAAACACATGATCGGCGTCCCGCCCGTCGCTGCGAGTTGGAACATCGCGGCCAGGCTTTCCCCCGAAAGCCGCCATGCGTAGTCGTCGCCAACCATGCGAACCGCCTGGATGCGCGACAGCCTCAGCTTCTTCAGTATGCCGAAGAACTGGTGCACGTCGGTCATCCTGCTCCAGCGGTCGCGCAGGTCCTCGACGCTGCCGCCCGGCTCTTCGACGGCAGCGACTGCCTTCGTCACGCCCTTGAGCGACACCGACGGAGACTGGTCGGCGGAAACGAGGCCACCCACGAGGCGCTGATAGGCGTAGAGGTTGGAGGACGGCCGCAGGTGAACCTTGTGGACCGCATCGCCAGCGTCGTCGAAGAACTGCAGCGAGCGCTTGAGGTCGTCGCCGTCGCGTTTCTCGACCGCGAAACCGTGCGCCCAGATTTTTGGGAACACACGCAGGTCGATATGTTCGCCAAGCGCGATCGTCGCGTGTTCGCCGGGCTCGATCTTTTCGTAGATGCCGATCTTCTCATGCACGGCGCTTTCGTTGCGCGTCAGCGCCATCACCTGGCCGACGGCCTCAAGACCGACCAGCATGTCGTTGACGCGCGGCTCGATGCGCTGGACGCCCTCTCCGATATGGGCGGCGACCAGTTCGGCTTCGGATACCCCGAGTTGGGCAGCGAGGTCGCGCTCTCGCATCTTTGGATTTTCGGCGCGCGCGATTCTGATTTCGTGCGGTGCCGGTTTCACGCGCTGGTCCATGTGGTGACTGCCTACTTGTTGAGGACGAGCTTGCCCTGTCGGGTGATCTTGAGGCGGTAGAGCGAGCCGCCGTGGTTGATGCCGATCTCATAAAGACCGTTGAACAGCGCCTCGCTGGAGACGGTGCGCGGCGGCGTCCTGAACTGGTCGTACTGCACCTGTTCGTCGCTGGCGGGCCGCCTGGGTCGGAACCTGAATTCATGCGGGTTGTGAGTGTTCATCGTCCGCTCCTTTCGCCGATCGGCCGGGCCGGATTTTCCGTCCGGATTGAATGCAATTGTTTCTTGACTCGATTTATCATGTTTAATAGTCAGTGCAATACCGGACTAAATGAGTCAACATTTAAAGCACTCCGGGGGATATGAAAATGCGAGCGAGCGCCATGCCAGCCAGCATCGAAATTTTGGCATTGGAGTTGGGACATGGGGCTGGTTGGTCGCAATATGGCTGTTCTGCTTGGCGGAGCTGCCGCTACGATCTGTATGGGCGCGCAGATGGGCTTGGCGCAGGAAACTGAACAGGCGACCGACCAGCCGATCTTGGTCCAACCCGGGACGGTCGCGGCCGCAGAACAACAGAAGAAGGCAAAGCCTGGCGGAACGACGCAGCTCGATCAGATAACCGTGGTAAGCCGCACCGAAGAATCGGCGATCGAGACGATGGCGTCGGTCAGCCATGTCGGCGAGGAACAGCTTGAGCGGCGCATGGCCGCAACCCCGCAGGACATTCTCTTCGGCGTGCCCGGCGTGACGCTGCAGTCGGACGCGAACCGCACCGCTTCGAGCGTCAACATCCGTGGCCTCCAGGACTTCGGTCGCGTCGCTGTCATCATCGACGGCGCAAGACAGAATTTCCAGCGCACCGGCCACGGCACGCAGTCGATGTTCTGGCTTGACCCAGAACTGGTCGATCAGGTCGACGTCATAAGAGGCCCGGTCGCCAACACCTATGGATCGGGCGCTATCGGCGGCGTGGTCAGCTTCGAGACCAAGGACGCAGGCAGCTTCCTGCGTGAAGGCGAGACGTGGGCGGGGTCCGTGAGCGGCCGCTACGACACCAATGGACACGGCTGGACCACCAGCGGCACAGGCGCCTATCGCTTCAGCGATTCATTCGACGTGCTCGGCAACATCGTCTGGCGCAATTTCGACGACTACACCGACGGCGATGGCGAAGATGTAGCCGGAAGCAGCTTCGAGGTGCTGAGCGGCCTGTTGAAGTCGACAATTCGGCCGAGCGACAACAGCGAACTGAAACTCGGGTGGATCGGCGCGCAGGACACCTGGACGGAAGGCGGCGACACCTCCGATATCGAGAGCCGACAGAATACGTTCACCGGCCGTTACAACATCAGGGACGACAACGAGAGCTGGCTCGATCTTCACATCAACGCCGCCTACAACAAGACCAATCTCGACCAGACCTATCTGACGGATTTCCCTCGCTACGATTCCGTGACCGGCGCTCCGATCATCGTGCCGGCGGGATCGCAGACGACCTACGACGTCCAAACGCCCAGCATCGACCTCTGGAACACGTCGCGCTTCGACACCGGCGCGGTCGCACATGAGCTGACTTACGGCGGCGACTGGGTTCGGGACGATGTCGTTACCAAGAGCCCTGACGGCAACAGCGACATCTACACACCCTCAGGCACCCGGCGCGTCTCGGGCGCTTACATCCAGGAAAAGCTGGTCTGGGAATGGCTCGAAGTGGTCGGCGCGCTTCGCTATGACAGCTACGAACTGGAGAGCGATGTCGGTAACGCCGAGGGCGACCGGATTTCGCCGCGCATCACGGTCGGCGTTTCGCCATTCGAGAGCATCGGTCTCGCCGGGCTGCAGGTCTACGGAACCTACGCGGAGGGCTATCGCTCGCCGTCGCTGTCGGAGACGTTGATCAGCGGCCTGCATCCAAACGGGGGGATGTCCCGAAGGTTGTTGAACTTCGTTGAGCGGCGATGCCGGGTTGAACGTTACGCGGCCCTCGATGCGGGGGCAACGAACTTTTCGGCATTGCGGC
>Ga0335394_10003058_pt1 | contig 18939 bp, 16 predicted proteins | sample MAT03_FD_205741 | JGI IMG/M metagenome (GOLD analysis project Ga0335394, IMG submission 205741) | Freshwater microbial communities from Lake Fryxell liftoff mats and glacier meltwater in Antarctica - MAT-03 (spades assembly) (version 2) ... | reverse complement strand
TTCCAGGCTAATAGCTAAAGTCCGTTAAAACGGACTATAACCTTTTTTCAGTCGTCTTTAGACGACTTTCGCTATTAGACTCAGAATTCATTCTGAGGCGGGCTAGATGAGAATGAAATAGCCCTGGCTAGAGAAGAGAGTTAAATAATTGACTTATTACATAAAATATGATACTTTACTATCAATAAAAATTAAATATAAACGTGAATATCTCTTCATCTCTCAAAAAACCGCGTGTCTCATGGCAAGCGGTTTTCTCACTGCTGATATTTGTATTCATGTACCTGCCCATAGTGGTACTTGCCTTTTATAGCTTCAATCAGTCCCCCTACAGTGCAACTTGGCAAGGATTCACTCTCGATTGGTATAGCAAGCTGTTCAATGACGATCGCATCTTATCAGCTTTGCAAAACAGTATAATTGTTGCTGGTTGTGCAGTGGCAATTTCAGCAGTGCTAGGAACCTTGATGGCCGTTGGGTTGGCGCGTTACGAATTTCCTGGTAAGAAATTGTATCGGGGTGTTGCTTACCTACCATTAATTATTCCCGATATTGCGATCGCAGTGGCTACCCTGGTGTGTCTAGCAGCCTTTGCAATACCTTTGAGTTTATGGACAATAGTTGCAGCCCATGTGGTGTTTTGTCTTGCCTACGTTGGACTTGTGGTTGCTTCACGACTGACTAATTTAGATCCTCACTTAGAAGAAGCAGCACTAGATTTAGGCGCTACACCAATGCAAGCATTCATCAAAGTATTACTACCTCAATTAATGCCTGGGATTGTCGCTGGTTGTCTTTTGGCTTTTGTCCTCAGCTTAGATGACTTTCTCATTGCCAGTTTTACAGCTGGTAGCGGTTCTAACACCTTGCCAATGGAAATTTTTAGCCGGATTAGAACAGGAGTCAAGCCTGATATTAATGCTCTGAGTGTGATGCTGATTTCAGTATCTGCGATCGTTGCACTTATAGCCGAATTAATTCGCGCTGCTGGAGAGAATAAAAGCTTAAAATAAGATTTGCGATCGGCAATAACAATTATAGGTGATTTAGTTATCTGCGAACTTTTTTGGATAGTGAACAACAGCTATATTAAAATGTAGTGTGCATTAAGCTCGCCATAACTTACCAATATCATAGCAATGTTGCCATCAGGGCTATTTCATTCTAGGCGTAAACCGCCCAAAACTAAATAGCTAAAGTCCGTTGAAAAGGACTATAACCTTTTCTCAGTCGTCTTTAGACGACTTTCGCTATTAGACTCAGAATTCATTCTGAGGCGGGCTAGATGAGAATGAAATAGCCCTGTGTTGCCATACCTTTTGCTAACATAACCTCTTAGTATAAATAAGTAAATAAATAGAATTTAACTATGCTTTTCTCCTAGTGTAAAACAGAGTTTTAAGCACATAAAAAAACTTCCGTGTTCGCTTCTCTACATCACTCTTTTCAATTAGATAATATTGGGGCTAACTTTGGAGAAGATGCTATTTCCCGCTCGTTATGCAAATCTGCCAAAATCCCAATTGCTCAAATCCATTCAACTCTGATGGCAATAGATTTTGCGTGAGTTGCGGACAAAGCAACTTTGGCAAACTTCTCAGAAACCGTTATCGCGTATTAAGACTCTTAGGTGAAGGTGGGTTTAGCAGAACATATTCTACAGAAGATGTAGACAGACTAAATGCCCCTTGCGTCATTAAGCAATTTTTCCCACAATTTCAGGGAACAGGACAACGCACCAAAGCAGCGGAATTTTTTAAAGAAGAAGCTTTTAGGTTGTATGAACTGGGAGAAAATCATACCCAAATTCCCAGATTACTAGCTTATTTTGAACAAGGTACAAGCTTGTATCTCGTACAAGAATTTATTCAGGGAAAAACTCTCTTACAAGAAGTTCAGCAACAAACCTATGGTGAAAAACAAATTTGGAAACTATTAGCTGATTTATTGCCAGTTATTGAATTTATTCATACCCATAACGTCATTCATCGTGATATCAAACCAGAAAATATTATCCGCCGTGCAAGTGATGGAAAACCTGTATTAATTGACTTTGGCGGTGCTAAACAGGTAACAAAAACCAGTTTAGGAAGACAAGCTACAGTAATTTACACCCTTGGTTATGCCCCAACTGAACAAATGGCTGGATTTGCTTGTCATGCTAGTGATTTGTATGCTTTGGGTGTAACTTGCGTGCGTCTTTTAACTCAATGTTTGCCTTCACAGGATACTTCTGGACAAATTAATGACCCTATTTATGATGCCATGAATGCTAAATGGTTGTGGCGCGAACGGTTACAGGAAAAAGGTATTGCTATCAGCGACGACTTAGGTAAAATTTTAGATAAATTACTAAAACATCTACCGAGTGAAAGGTATCAAACAGCAATAGAAGTTATCAACGATTTGAAGTTTATAACATCGAATATTGAACCTGTTGCTCTAAAAATTGTTTCGATGTCTCAACCCAGATTACCGCCGCTACCACAAAAAGTAATAATATCATTACTCTCCTTAGAAACCTTTGAATTTGACGTAGTGACAGTAGACACAGGTGGTAGAGAAATCAACCGCATAACCTGTAATGCAAACTTCTTTGCCGAAGAATTGGGTAAGTCTGTCACATTAGAAATGGTATCGATTCCTGGTAGTACATATATGATGGGTTCACAAGAGTTTGAAGGAGATGATGATGAACGTCCTCGACATCAAGTTACCGTTGAACCATTTTTTATGGGAAAATTTCCTGTAACTCAAGCACAGTGGAGAGTAGTAGCAGCTTTACCCAAAGTCAAACAAATCTTAAATCCCAATCCATCAAAATTTAAAGGTCTAGATAGACCAGTGGAAAATGTATCTTGGTATGAGGCTGTAGAATTCTGTCTCAGGCTATCAGAAAAAACTGGACGCGACTATCGTTTACCGAGTGAAGCTGAATGGGAATATGCTTGTCGTGCAGAAACTACAACATCCTTCCACTTTGGCGAAACAATTACCTCTGAGTTAGTCAGTTGCGATGTTGAACCAAAGAGCAAATTCCGTAAAGAAACAACAAACGTCGGCAGTTTTGAAGTCGCTAACGCCTTTGGATTGTACGATATGCACGGGTTAGTTTGGGAATGGTGTGCTGATTCGTGGCACAACAATTATAACGACGCGCCTTTAGATGGAACAGTTTGGGAAGTTGGCGGTGATATTCATCGCCGGGTTCTACGCGGTGGTTCTTGGAGTTTCGGTGCAGAACTTTGTCGCAGCGCTAGTCGTAACTGGAATGAGTCAGACGGTGGACTGAGAATTTGTGGTTTTAGAGTAGTATTTTCCGTAGAAGATATGATTTAGCAATTTTATATTGAGGTTGTATAAATTATGAACGATAAAATTGAGAAAGGTGACATAGTATTTATAAATAAAAGTGGAAAATATCACAAGGAAGTGGGTGAAGTAAGTGAAGTAGATTACAATATTTTCTTGGTTAAAATAGTGATAGTAAAGTTAGGTAATCAAGAAGAAAGATTTGAAGAAAAAGATTTACAATTACAAGCTAAAAAGCCAAGTTTGGAAGAAGTAATTACATCAATAGACAAAATTTTAGAACAAGTTTATAAGATTACCAACTTGCCGACAAAGGATAAAGTAGAGTTACCTAACCGTCTAAAATATCTTAAATTAGATATTCCTAAACTAGATAAACAGTTGATTCAAGAAAACTTCGAGTGCATATATAAAACGTTAGAAACAACAAAAGAAGCAGAAGAATCAGCAAGTTTTTGGTATGAAATAAGTACTAATTTGGAGAAAATAAGCTGGTGGGTTAGAACAAGTCTCTGAATTAAAAGCAATAGCAAAATCTTGATAAGGAAAATGACAAATAGCGCTTCAAAGCTTTTGGTAAATTCTCATCCAGAATGATTTTCATATTGAACTTGTTCACAAGCAAGTTTCAGAAAATTCACCGCATCTACACGAGTGACAGATGGAAAATTGTCCAAAAACTCTTCTAGAGAAAATCCGTCATCTAAATATTCAAGAAGTGATTGGGCTGGGACTCTTGTATGTCGGAATACTAAAGTCCCGCCCATGACTTCTGCATCAGAATTTACTGGACTTTGGAATAAGGTAATCATAATCTTTTTTTGCTATTTATTCGTCTACTATATCGCCTCTGAACTCTCTCATATTGGAGTTACTAGGACTTACGCACTGTACAAATTCATCGTGATGTGGGTTAACGAAAATAGGTTCTTTCAGGCTTTTTTTAATTATCTTTTGATCGTATAGCAGTTCTCGTTTACGTGAGGTACACCCGTAGGGGCACGGCATGCCGTGCCCCTACACCTTGGGATATAACGTTGTACCGCATCTGAATGGGAACCGCTATAAATAGGCCATGCTGTAGGGGTTTAGCATGCTAAACCCCTACGAAAGATGTGGTTTTTAACCTTGCTCATATTTGGTATTTCCTGTCAATGCGTAAGTCCTAGTTACATAAAAAAAGCAAAATAAAAAGCGTTGTGCTATAAACACAACGCTTTATCAGACTTGTTGTTTGGTTTAACCTGCATCAAATGTCAACCGATTAAACCAATCTCAAATCAGGATAATTTGCTAATACATCATCAGATGTGAGGGTATCGCCTTCAGCTTGCGGAGTCCAAAGGACTTCAATTGCCAGAAGTTTTTCACTGGGGAGGCTACCAATTTGCCGCAAAGCTTGACGCAATTCATCAACACTGTTAATAGCTGTTGGGATTTGAAACTTACCTAATGTCGCCGCCAACAAGGTGACGATAATGTATTCACCAGCACCTTCGGTAATTAGACGGGTGGGGTTGTCGAGTTCACCAGCCGGGGATAAAGCATCTTTGGCAAGGGCTGCTTTTAACTGATTATTGACATTAGAAAGAGTTTCTTCGCTAAATTTGCTGCGTTCTGCTAATGACAGCCGATTAAACTGACTTTCAGCTGAATTTAAACTAGCTTGTTGAGTGCCACCACCTGCATATACAAAGTATTCGGGATGGCGCAGTAAAGCTAGGCTGGCTTCTTGCAGAATTTCTGCTCTCCCCTCTGGGGTGTTAGTATCAGCAGTTTCAGCAATGTGGTTGAGTTCATTTTGCAATTCACGGGCTTGAGCTAACAAACCTACTTGCAAACGAGTTACAGAAACAGGAGAGTTACTGCTGTAATCTGCTTCTCCAGTTTCACCGCTAGAGACGCGGCGGAAAGTTTGTAATAGGAAGTTAGCGATCGCTAAGAAGATTAAGATGGTAAATATACCACCAAATCCTCCCCCAATTCCCCAGAAAGGAATTAGGAAGGGAAAGCCAAAACCGCCACCACCAAAGCCACCACCAGGATAGTATCCGCCCCCGCCAGGAGCTGCATAGGTGCGTGGCGTATAGCTACGGCTGCTGGAAGGCGCTCTAAAGGAACCACCACCGATTCTACCTCCACTACGGGCAGCTAATGCTCCGTCGGCGTGACCAAAAGCCAAAGCTAACACTAGGCTTAGAGCTAAGAAGGTTTTTAACAGAGGTTTGATGCTTTGTTGTAGTTTTTTACGCATAATACAATTGCTTGACAAACAGGATTATTTATGATTTTTTCTTGATGCTTGTAGGAGTGTTGCGGTATGTCCCTAACGTCAGACCGTAACAAACAAGCAAGTTTGTAGCATTCAGTTTTAGGGGCTACATATTTAATTTACCGCTTCTTATCTTGGGTAGGTAGCGATCGCAGGAGGGATTTCTCCACTGGGGAACCGTACCTTAAGATATGTTTATCATCACATGAATTTGCGATCCGGTAATTGTTGCTATGTTTTGGACTAGCACTTTCAGGCTAGAGTTCTGAATTATACAGAAGATTCAGGATATTCTATTAAAAGTAGCTAGATTTAGTAATTTTTGCAACAGTTCACTGAGCAATTTAAGTACAAGTGCTAGCTTTTATTTATTGTTCATCATGCACAGAAATTCTTAAGTAGTGAGAAATTTGCAGCAAAAATAAAATCAACACAATAAAAAAACAATCTTCATGGCTAATCTTCTAAAATCGCTTTTAAATTTGTTTACCACATTCCTTTTAAAAGAAATAAAATAGTAATTAGGACTTTGAAAGTAACCTTAATTGTAAATAAATTAAAAATTATTTGAAATATAGTCGTCAACTTTATTATGGAACATATTTCTCAACTAACAGCCGAAATCAGAGACGAAACTGCATACCCAGATATCCTAGTCATATCCCGGATCTTCCTGCCGAAAGAAACTGTAATTGGGGAATATATTTACGATCGCTGTCTCCAAGATCCAGAACGAGTTATTGTACTAACAGCTAGTTGCTCAGGAGATAAAGTATTTGATCAAGATCAACAGTTTCCCATATATCGCTGGTCTTATCCTAAATACTGGCGTAGTGGCTTTCTAGGAAGTATCTTAAAGCCTTTGGTCAATATTGTCTGCTCATTTGTCCTAGCAATCAAACTTTATTTTCGCTATCACTACCGTTATATAGAGTGGGGTCACGGCTATGACTTTCCTTCGCTGTTATTATTGAGCTATTTATTACCTATTCGCTTTTTTATCTATCTGCACGGCAACGATCTTCTTTGTACTTTACACAATCCCGTGCTGCGATCGCTCTTTAAATTAACACTCAAACGAGCTGAAGGTATTGTTTGTAACAGTTCTTATACACAAGACTATCTCAGAACTGCTTTGCGATTAGATACTCCTACCCACGTCATCAACCCAGTAATCAGACCAGAAAAATTTGGTAATGTAGCAAGTCCCAGTAACCTTGATGATTTGCGTGTCCGCGTGCGTCAAACATACAACATTCCCGAAACAGCAATAGTTATTCTCTCCATAGGAAGGCTAGTAAAACATCAAGGTTTCGACCTAGTTATTGATAATATCCCACTATTGATGACTTTTGGGGTCGATGTCCACTATATACTTTGCGGTCAAGGATCTTGTGAGTCGGAACTGAAATCTCTGGCGCATCGTTTGCGGGTAGATAAGCGCGTCCACTTTGCCGGATATGTTCCAGAGCGGGAATTAGCCGGTTATTATGCAGCTTGCGACATATTTGCCATGCTGACTTTATCGGATACTAAAGCTAATATTATGGAAGGTTTTGGTATGGTTTACTTAGAAGCAAGTTACTTCGGTAAACCTGTAATTGCCTCCCGTTTAGGTGGTGTTTTAGACACAGTTCAGCACGAGGAAAATGGCATATTAGTTAATCCCAATTCTGGTTATGAAGTTTTCCAAGCTTTCAATCGATTGTGTAAAGACCAACAATTACGTGAACAACTCGGTTGCAAAGGTAAAGAATTAGCCAAGCGTAGAACCCTTCACCGATCGCTGTACAAATCAGAGGCAAGAAACGCGACTTTCTGAGATGAATGCACATCAAGCGATCGCTAAAATCAACTAACCACCACCGACAATAGTTACCACTTCTAAGCGATCGCTTGATTGCACTTTTGTTTGCGTCCAAAACTGGCGATGTAAAATTTCGCCGTTATACTCTACAGCCACTAATCGGGGGTTGAAACCCAATTGTTGGAGTAAGTCGGGTAAAAGAGTTTGAGACAAACAACTATGGGTTTCCCCATTTACCTGAACCGTAATTTCATTAGACATAAGTTATGTTGGGCATGGGGCATTGGGCATTGGGCATTGGTTATTTACTTTGGACAAATGACTAATGACTAATGACTCTTTTAAAGCTCTGGTTTAATGCGATTAAGCTGGGAAAGTAAATACTGTGTGACGAGAGTCGGCTGTTCGGCTTGGATGAGCGATCGCACCACCGCTACACGTTCGGCTCCGGCATCGATCACATCATTGATATTATTGGCATCTATTCCCCCAATCGCAAACCAGGGAATTGAGCAATTTTTGGCAGCATAGCTGACATATTCTAAACCTGTTGCTGCCTTACCTACTTTCGTGGGAGTTTCATAAACTGGCCCTACGCCAATGTAATCTACACCTTCAGCAATTGCTCCTTGCATTTCTTCTTTATTTGTGGTAGAAAGACCTATCAAACGCTGAGAACCGAGTAATTGCCGAGCAACAGCAATGGGCATATCTTGTTGTCCCAGATGCACTCCATCTGCATCGACTGCCAAAGCCAAATCCACGCGATCGTTAACAATGAACAAAGCACCGTAGATGTGGCATAACTGCCGAAGTTTTCTAGCCTGTTCCAGACGCAAAGAATCATTGGCGGTTTTGTCGCGGTATTGTAAGAGCGTTAGTCCACCTTTGAGTGCAGCTTCCACAGTGTTTAACAAAGTTTCACTAGGGGAAGTAACAAGATACAAATGCGATCGCCATAACAATTGATGGCGCTGATAACCCATTAAACTAGTTTCTAGGGTATAAACCTGATAGCGCATCTGCTTACAAGCTTTAGCCATATTAGGCTGGTAAAGCTTGCTGTATTCTTCCAGCACCCGCAATGCTTCTTCTACGCGGCAAAAGTTAGCTTGTAGCACCGATTTGATACTAGCTCGTTGTTCTTCCTGAGGATGGGTTAACTCAGTCCCAGGATCGCCTGGTGTATCTCGCGCCGATCGCAATTCCGAGGTATGCCACTTAGCTACTTCTTGTCGTAGGCGCTTGCATTCAAGAGTTAACTGGGCATTATTCAATCCAAAGCGACACCATTCCTCGATGATTCGCAAGCCCTCACGAGCGCGGTCTAAATTGGCATCTAAAATACGGTAAACAACTTGCTGTATTTGCTCTTTTTGGCTGTATGGCTCGACCATTACAACAACCCCGTTAGTGCTTTCATCGAAATGCGACTTATCATATATCCTAGTAACCATAAGTTAATTAATTTGCTTTTTTTTTACTAGATTTTTACTGGTATCTACGCGATACAACGTAGTAGCAAGAGTTACGGTAAATTATCCCATGTTTCTATAGGCAGTGATCAGGGTAGTTTGAGGCTACAGTTTAGCACTAAGGTTAGTCTATTATTTTACAGTAAAGGACAAACTTACAAAGAACTGGGAAGAGCGGACACAATAAAAATTCGACAGTAGACAGAAGGAATAGCACGGCAAATACAAGCTAATCTTGATTACTTAAATGGAGGATTGTTTGCTCCTCGCCTAGTTAAGCATTTTGATATCAAGCAATTAGCTACAATCATTCCAATGCCTACAGCTAAACTACTGCTTAAGTTAGGGAAATTATAGGAATAGTTTGTAGACTAGAAAATGCAAACAAAGCAAATCAAAAAAATTTATAAGAAAATTTTTGTCTAATATAAAAGATTGATTACAGAGTTTTTATAAAAAAACTAACAGATATTTTAGCTAATATAATAACTGCATAAACCTGAGAAAAATTAAAGAATAAATATCAAAATAAAAAGTTTTTTTAATGATTAAATAGAGGGCGTAAAAGAGCAATAATTAAAAACCAATTAACAGAAGATTATTTTCAATTTATTGTAAAAACTTATAGCAGTTCTCGTTTACGTGAGGTACACCCGTAGGGGCACGGCATGCCCATAGGTGTCAACTTAAGCCTAGAAATGGCTTAACTGTGGTCTCCCTCACCCGCCTGGAACTAAAGTTCAAGGCTAATAGCTAAAGTCTACTCAAGTAGACTAAAGATTTTTGACTATATTTAGTCATCTTTCAGATGACTTTAGCTATTAGCAAGGAACTTCAGTTCCTTGCGGGACATGACTTTTACGTTAAGTTGACACCAATGGGCATACCGTGCCCCTACACCTTGGGATATAACTACGTATTAAAAATCGTCAATCGGTCAATATGTGGGTAATATTATCATCATAATACTCTCGAAGAGTATAAGAATTTATTGTAACTTCTAAGGAGTTGTGTTAAAGATGATTCTCCCTATTGTATTTACTAAGTACCGTAGAGTAGATATTACGCTTGCAAAGCCTAAGTTTCTGGAATCAGCAAGGCTTTTATTTTTTCGTTTATCAGTATTATCTTTTACCGTAAGTATGGGAGCGGCAAGTATGGCGTTCCTGGGTACTAGTTTTGGCAGTGCGATCGCTCAGATTCCATCAACACCATATTTGATACCTGTGGGTGAGAAAACAATTTCTCAGGTTAACGTGTTGTTTGTCAACCCAAGTACTGGAGATGACAGTGCAGGTAATGGCGGCGAATCCGCTCCTGTGAAAACCATTACCCAAGCGTTGCGATTAGCGATCGCCAATACTGTAATTATCCTCTCCACTGGCACTTACAATGCCGACACAGGAGAGATTTTCCCTTTAATGCTGAAACCGGGTGTTTCAATTCAAGGCAACCCTAGCAATCAAGGCAAGGACATTATCATTCAGGGAGGTGGTGATTACCTGAGTCGGAGCTTTGCCGGTCAAAATGTCACAATTGTTGGGGCAAACCAAGCCTTGCTAACTGGTGTGACAGTGACAAACCGGAACCCCCGTGGTTACGGTTTATGGATTGAATCTAGCAATCCGGTAGTTGCAGAAAATACTTTTACAGGCAATACTCAGGATGGGATTTCTGTAAGTGGTAACGCTGCACCCACCATTAGCAAGAATTACTTCGATCGCAATGGAGCCAATGGCATCACAATTGCCGGTAACTCCCGTCCTCAAGTGAAAGGAAATGTCTTTCAGCAAACGGGTTTTGGGATCAATATTGCCCAAAATGCCGCTCCTGTAATCATCGGCAATCAAATTCAGAACAATAGATCGGGGATTGTGGTGCAAGCAAATGGCCGCCCGATTTTGCGAAATAATTCTATTCAAGATAATAAAGAAGATGGTTTAGTAGCGATCGCTCAAGCAATGCCAGATTTAGGTAGTGTATCCGAACCTGGCGGTAATGAATTTCAAAATAATGCTCGCTACGACATTAACGCCAGCGCTGCTAAACAGATGATTTCTGCTGCTGGTAATAACCTTGTGAGCGATCGCATCACTGGCAAAGTAGATATCAACGGGACAACAGCATTAGCAACCCAAACTTCTCAACCTGTCCCCAACAATGTGTTACGAGAAATACCAGCAAATGGTGAAATCACCTTCTCGGCTCCTGAAATCTCTGAATCGACCAACGGGCAAACAGCGCCATTACCCAGCAAAAATAATCCTGTTTCTGAACAATTAAACAGTCAACTGCTGCCATTGTTGCCAGCCAATATACCACTTTCCGTACCCATATTCAATGATCGGCAAGCCACCTCTAAAGTTGCTAGTTTTCCTACTCCTAGCAGCTTGTTAGATAGACAAATATCAACTTCCAATCCACCAGAGTCACCCGATCCGCCACAGTTAAATTATGTGCGGATTGATCCCAATACAATTGAGTTTACTGCTCCTCAGTACCCATCTAATCCAGTAGCACAAGCATCAGTCCCAAGCATGAGGGAGCAAATACAGCAGCCATTACGCCCAGGTAGTGAAGCACTTTTGCCAGTTGATGATCGCAATATCCCCATTGGCGATATGCAAAAAGTACCAGTTACAAATTCTGCAACTATGTCCTATGGCGCGAACTCTGCGACACAGTTTGGTATGCGTTATCGCGTAATAGTTCCACTCTTCACTGATCAAGATCAAGATTTAGTGCGATCGCTTGCTCCTGGTGCGTTTCCCACTGTTTGGCAAGGTCAAAGAGTTATGCAAGCAGGAGTATTTAGCAGTGAGTATAACGCTAAAGAAATGCTCAAAAAACTCTATACCAACGGTTTAAGAGCCATTATGGAACCGTTGAATTGAGTAGGGCATGGGGCAAAAGAGGCGGCGGATACTTTCAGTTTGTAATGGTCTACCCACGATTTAAATTTTTAGGCGACAATTATTGAGAAAGAAGACAGAGAAAGTCGCCATGTTAGCTGTAGAAGGAACATTTCAAGAGGGTGTAGTTTGCCCTGATAAGCCAATTGCTGGACGCAATGGACAAAAAGTGATGATTGTGTTCCTGCAAGAAGGAAATGAACCACCGATTGAAGATTCAGCCTGGGGTGATTTTGCTCAACTTTTAAATGACTGTCAGGTTCATACTGGCATTGGTGATTTAGCCCACCAACATGACCATTATTTGTACGGCACATCCAAACATAAAGATTCAGATCCTTTTCATTCCCTTTTCTTAATTGTAATAGCGATCGCGGGTCAAAATAAAATCAATTGCCTTAAGAGAGCGATCGCTTTCCTACTGTGGGGAGGCATCGCTCTTTTAGTCAAGGGGGTGATCGTATTTTGGGAAGTCGGTCAAAAGGCGATTGCGGTTAGGCATAAGTTGAATTAGCGATCGCGTTCTTGTTTTAGGGAGCGATCAGGGAAAGCATCCTTTATCCATCACCTTCATCTAGATATTTTAGGAAAGAATGAACACCCAGTAACTGAATGCCATAGCTTGCCATTACCTCTCTCAAGTCATCATCAGCCCGCAAGTCATCATCCCCAGATACGATAATCCCCGCTTTGCCATCAATCGCTGTAGCCAACACAGGTAAATCTTTGGGATCTCGACAATTAGGCGGAACAGTTTTTAACTCAACCCATAAGGCGCGGTACTGCAATTGTTGTTCTAAGCGAATCGCCTGACTAGAGTCAATCCGCTTTCTTAAACGGGGGCGATTCCAAACAAGATGGAGTTCTTCCATGAGAGGTTGACTCATTACCAACTGGAATTTATCCTCATTAAATGCTGCCAAAATCGGCAATGTAATTAGCCCTTTCAGCAAAATGCGAATCTAAATGTTGGTGTCGATGACCACTCGCAACATCATACCTGCTGGGATTGCTGACGCACAGCTTTAATTTCAGCCCTGATTTCATCGTCTGTAATCTCATTTACGGGGGGTTCGGCATAAAGTTCTTGAATTAAAGCCGTCAAATCTGAACGTAAATCTATTTGAATCAAGGCTCTAGCGACTTTTGCTCGTTCGTCTGGCTGCAACTGTTGTACCGCCGTAATGAGTTGTTCCAAAGTAATTGGGATCGATACCATATCAGTATCCATCATGATGGTTTCTTAAATTTTAGTGCGTTTGTGCGATCGCTATCAGTCTCAAGGAAAATTGACGACTTGTATTTATTCGTTTGTTGTCTTTTCTTGATTGTAATAGCGATCGCGGGTCAAAATGAAATCAATCGACTTGAGAGAGCGATGCACCTCAAAATGAAACCAATCGACTTGAGAGAGCGATCGCTTTTCTAATGTGGAAGTGTTACATAGCCTAACTTATCCTTGTTTTGACTGCTACGATCTAAGCAGTAGATTTAAAAGTTAGAAAGATAACCATGAGTTTGGTAATTTCAGACGATCTCGTAAGAGCGAGCGGCTTATCAGAACACGAATTATTTCTGGAAATTGTGCTTATGCTATTTCGCCAAGACAAAATTAGTTTGGGGAAAGCTAGTGAATTGATGGGGATGCATCGGATGCAGTTTCAAAAACTGTTGGCCAATCGAGGCATCTGCGTCCACTATGATGTCACTGAGTTTCAAGAAGATCTCAAGACTTTACAGGAAACAGACTAGCAGTGGTCATCGTCAGTAACACCTCACCAATTTCAAATTTGGCGAAGGTTGATCACTGGAGTACTAGGAATTCTTTTATTATAGCAGTTCTTGTTTACGTGATGTACACCTGTAGGGGCACGGCACGCCGTGCCCCTACACCTTGGGATATAACGTTGTACCGCATCTGAATGGGAACCGCTATAGCAAAACGTCAAAAACTAATTACGGCAGTTTAACCTGTAATGAATAGTTTAGTAATCCAAGCAAATTTCCGAATCAGTAACCAACTATACGCAGATGTCTTAAATGCATTGGGTGAATAATTTATGATACTTTTGTGCGCGATCGCCTTCGCCGTAAGTTGGGTTAAGCTGAAGAAAACCATCCTCTAATACTCCGACACGATTTCAAAGTACCTCAACATAACTTTGAAGTACTCCAACACAAGTTTCAAGTACTCCAATACGACTTTTAAGTACCTCAACATGACTTTGAAGTACTCCAACACGACTTTTAAGTACCTCGACATGACTTTGAAGTACTCCAACACGACTTTCAAGTACCTCAACATGACTTTGAAGTACTCCAACACAACTTTTAAGTACCTCGACATGACTTTGAAGTACTCCAACACGACTTCGAGGTATTTATTGCTAATATTAAGTAGCTTTTTTGACAAATAAAATAAAAACTTCAGTATAATTGACTAAAAATAATCAAGTCGATGTCAATTTGCTTTAATTTTTCCGAATAATTTCTCAGAGAAGTTTATGGTTGCATTGGCTAGAGTATATGCAGTAACCCTATAACTTCCTTCAGGAGCGCATTTCATGGCACGACTAAAACGCAGTTCACCCTCTCTCGAAAAAGCTCTCCGTCGAATTGCAGGAATGCGATCAATTAGCCCTACGCTAGAATTTGGCAACGGATTAAATTTGACAGACTACGACAGCCGCATCCAAACCTTGCAAACCGAGCTATCTACCTACAACACTTCACTTTCTACCCTGGATGAAATGACAGGTCGCCTTTCTCTCATTGAAGAAGAATTGCGCGGCTACTCTGAAAAGATGTTAATGAGTGTGGCAACTCGTTATGGCAAAGACAGTTTGCAATATGTCCAGGCGGGAGGCAAGCAACGCAAAAATTTATCCCGCCGTTTGAGCAACACCCAATCCCCATCTGAGAGTACAGCTACATTCTTGAATGGTGCAAACAACAATGATAGAGAAGCGCCTGTTGTTTTACCTTAATCGTTTAATTTGAATTTTGAATTGTTAACTCCTCTATCCCGGCTTCTGATCTAAACGGGTGGCTTGCTCTAGGGCGGCTTTTTCTTTGGCTCGGCGGACATAAGGTTGTAATTGGGTGCAATCGCAACTTGTTAAAATACTCAAGTTTTCTAAGTTGATCCCCCGCATTAACATTTCTACGCGCCAGGTTTGTTGTGCCTGTCCTATTACTGGCGTTTTTCCTTGGGGAGTTAACAAACCCTCACTCCATATTTGCCAACGTGTCTGAAGCTCTGATTCTGAGAGCGGTTTGCCTGTTTCATTCAAAAACATGGCTGTTTGAGTATCTTTACGGCTTTTGTGCCATTTAATTAAAGGATTATTAGTAAAAGAGCCGTAGCGTTTGCCCAGAATCCACTGATTCACAGGTACTTGACGGACAAATCCGGGGATTGTGATTTGCAGGAAGTGCCCTTGAGTATCACAGATTTGGTGCGATCGCTCCAAGCTAATTATTTCTATGACGGATAATCCAGCCCCAAATAACACATAAGCCAAGGCATAATCTCGTATTCCCAAAATCCTTGCTTGTTGTAGAATTTCGTGAACTAAACTAGCTGGTAAATCAGCTACTTCTGTAGTGATCAACCCTCCTTGTAAGGAATTTATTGCTGATTCCGTTGAAGCTGACATGGCTCCATGTAAAAATAACTCCACCAAATTTTCCAAAAAATCATCCCGATCCTCCCAAAGTTCGTGAAATTCGCTGGTGAACTCAATTACGGCATATCCCAAGATCATTCCATTCAGCAAACTGGCTAATTTTTCTGCCGTTAAGTAGGTGTTTAAGTGTCCCTGCTGGATTACAGTAGCTAAATACTGAGCTACATAACGGTTTGCCTCTGTTACTCCTCTGCCTAGTGCGCGGCGATTTTCTGCCGGGAATTGGTCGGCTTCACCTACCACAGACCGGACGAACTCTGGCACCCGTTCTAATGCGTGTAAGCTATCACTTGCATAATCTTTCAGAGCTTGGTAGACATTGCCGGGAGGCGTTGCCCGCCGCACCAGCGACTCACCTAAATTCTTAAAGGCTGCGGACTCTTCCAGCACAGCTAAAAGCAGGCCATGCTTATTGCCAAAATTCCGAAATAATGTCACTTCGTTGACTTCGGCTTTTTCAGCAATTTGGCGGGTTGTGGTAGCGCTGACTCCCTGAGCAGAAAACAACTCAAGTGCAGCTTGAATCAGGCGTTGACGAGTGGAAAAGAGTTGAGACGACATAGAAAAGTGCAAGTGGCACTTGCACGGAGATCCGAATCCTGCTAGGATAACAAATGTAAGTGACACTTGCTTTACTCTACTGTAACGAATTGGTGTACAGGTGGCATCCGAGAAAAAGCAAATTGCTTCATCATCCATCAACAGGAATTTTTATGACCGCAAATTTTGGGGCGATCGCCCCTGAGAGAGGCAACTCACCTCAACTCAGTTGGACAAATGTAGTATTTTTTGCTGCATTTCATGCCTTAGCACTTCTGGCTCCTTGGTTTTTTTCCTGGTCAGCATTGGGTTTACTAGTGTTTCTCCACTGGTTATTTGGGAGCATTGGTATTTGCCTGGGATATCACCGACTACTAAGCCATCGCAGTTTCCAAGTTCCTAAGTGGTTAGAGTATGCGATCGCCCTGATTGGAGCGTTGGCTTTGCAAGGGGGGCCAATTTTTTGGGTAGGTGGACACCGCCAGCATCACGCCCACACGGAAGATATTGACCTAGATCCTTACTCTGCCCAAAGAGGATTTTGGTGGAGCCATATACTGTGGATTTTCTACCCGCGTCCAGAATTTTTTGACTATGAAACCTATAAAAAATATGCCCCTGACCTAGCAAGACAGCCCTTTTATTGCTGGCTGGATCGGTACTTCTTGGTGTTGCAAATACCCCTCTCACTGCTGCTTTATGCCTTAGGAGGATGGTCTTTTGTGGTTTACGGAGTCTTTGTCAGATGTGTCTTGCTTTGGCACTCAACCTGGTTTGTGAACTCAGCATCACATCTATGGGGTTATCGCACATTTGATGCTAATGATGGTGCCCGTAATCTTTGGTGGGTATCCCTCGTCACATACGGTGAAGGATGGCACAACAACCATCATACTTATCCCCACATGGCGAAATCCGGGTTATCTTGGTGGGAAATTGATATTACTTGGTGGAGCATCTTAGTTTTGCAGACTTTGGGTTTAGCAAAAAAGGTTGTCTCGCGTCCACCTCAAGGTGCACCTCACGGCTAAATTGCAACTAAATTATCATGAACTTGTTACGCCGATTGCTTCCCGCAGTCGGCTTAATAAACTGTTACGTATTCTAATTGCATTGACAATATAATGTTGTACCGCATCTGCATGGGAACCGCTATATCATCAAATATGCTAAAATTCAGCACTGCTACCAACATCAAGATTTTTGATGTTGGTAGCAGTGCTGACCCTATGTTTTTACAACTAAGCAATGTAACTAAAATAACCTGCCGTCAAATTCAGTCCTGTGAATCCCTCGACAATAGCAATGAGTTCATCAGTGGAATTCAAGACACCATTTGCATTAGTATCTAGGTAAATTGATGTCCCAAATATGCCAATAATCGGTGAAGTTCCCAGGAAGTAGGAGCTAGCTACACCTTTGAGTTGTATTGTGTCTTGGCTGATGTTAAAGTCTGTAAGCCGAGCGTAGTCATTTAAACCAGCATTGGTGTTATTGTCATCGTTGTAGAAAACAGCACTGCTGTTGCCAAGGATATACAAATCATTATTATTGCCACCAGTGAGCGTGTCTTGGAACCCTGTGCCGTTCTCACTTCCAACCCCATTGATAGTGTCATTACCATCTCCGCCTAATAAAGCGTCGTTACCAGTGCCACCGATTAAAATATCATTACCGGCTGCTCCATTGAGGGTATTGTTGCCACTATTTCCAGTGATGGCGTTGTTCAAAATGTTCCCTATACCGTTGATGGCTCCTGTACCAGTTAGGGTGAGATTTTCTAGATTAGCGCCCAGAACATAGCTGATTGAAGTTTGAACAGTGTCAATCTCCGTCGCTAAGGTAGAGGTTTCACTGATTACATCTGAGACAGTATCGATAACATAAGTGTCATTACCACTGCCACCAATGAGTGAGTCATTGCCTGTACCACCATTGATGGTATCGTTACCTGCACCGCCATTGATGGTATCGTTACCTGTACCACCATTGATGCTGTTGTTTGCTGGAGTCAGGGAAGTAAAGCTGAAATTGTCATTGCCGCTACCACCAGTAATGTTGAGAAAAAACTCAAATCCCTGATAGGAGTTGCCACCAGAAGTGATGGCAGCAATGGCGCTACCGTTGATGTTCAGAACTCTACCAGTGGTGTCTGCTGAGAAGTCAGCATCTACGAGAGTATCTACACCTGTACCGCCATCAACAGTGTCGCCTCCAGCCCCTTGAGTGATAATGTCATCCCCCGCGCCGCCAAGCAGACTATCATTACCCGCACCGCCGTTGAGGGTGTCGTTGAGTGTGCCACCCAGCAAGGTATCGTTACCACTGCCACCTCTGAGGTTAAACCGCTCGATGTTGCTGTAGAAGGTGCGGTTGCTGTTGTCGCTGGTTCGGTAGGAGTTATTGGAGTTGACGATATTCACTGTCACAGAGGAGTAATCTACAATCAAGATGTCTGTGCCTGTGCCGCCATCAACACTGTCTGTAACTCCCAAACCAGCGTTCAGGGTATCGTCCCCAGCACCGCCATTGAGTTGATTGTCATTGTTGTCATTAGGAATATTTACCGCATAGCTGATATTGTCGTTGCCATTACCAGCAGTGATATTGCGGAAAAACTCAAATCCCTGATAGGAGTTGCCGCCAGAAGTGATGGCAGCAATGGTGCTACCGTTGAGACTCAACACTCGGCCAGTGGTATCTGCTGAGAAGTCAGCATTGATCAGGGTATCTATACCTACACCGCCATCCACAGTATCATTGCCTGTGCCTTTGCTAATGATGTCGTTGCCGCTTCCACCTTGAATAATGTCATCCCCCGCGCCGCCAAGCAGACTATCATTACCCGCACCGCCGTTGAGGGTGTCGTTGAGTGTGCCACCCAGCAAGGTATCGTTACCACTGCCACCTCTGAGGTTAAACCGCTCGATGT
>Ga0335394_10003057_pt1 | contig 18942 bp, 17 predicted proteins | sample MAT03_FD_205741 | JGI IMG/M metagenome (GOLD analysis project Ga0335394, IMG submission 205741) | Freshwater microbial communities from Lake Fryxell liftoff mats and glacier meltwater in Antarctica - MAT-03 (spades assembly) (version 2) ... | reverse complement strand
CTAGCCCTTCGGCGTTATGCTGCGCCCCGATGAGAGCGCTCTTCGTCGTGGTGGTGTGGTTGCTGGCGGCGTGCTCCCGGTCGGTGCCCGAGCCCGCGGCGGCGCCGGCCAACCGGGTCGCCGCACCCGCCGAGGCGACGGCCCGCGCCCCCGACGGCCCCGCCGTGGACGCGTCGCCCGCGCCCGCCGGCCTGTCACCTCAGGCCGAGGTGGACGAAGCCCTGCGCGAGCTGCAGGAGCTCGAGGTCCGCATGTGTGCCTGCTCGAACAAGGCGTGTGCCGACCGGGCCATCGCGGACATGATAGCAATGGGTAAGCGGTACGAGAATACCAATGCCAGCGACGACGACATGCGACGCGCCGCCGCCATCGTGGAGCGACTCGAGCCCTGCATGGCGACGGCGCTCGCCACGCCGTGATCGGGCCCGCGCCCAACGCCCGACCTCACCTCACGACCCGAGCGCGCGGCGGACCAGCGCGCGGTCGACCTGAGGGGCCGGCACCCGGCGCTTGCCAGAACCCTGCTTGCGATCGGCGAACCACGACCGCACGTCGGCCTCGAGCCCGACGCCGTGCATGTAGTTGTAGAGCGCCTTGCGCAGCCCGACGCCGAGGAAGTCGTGGTCGGTCTCGACCGGGTCGTCGAAGGCCAGCTCGTTGCGGGCAAAGGTCACGGTCGGCTCGGGGTGCAGGCGAATGCCGTAGAGCTTGGGCGCGTGGCCGATGGGGCTGTGAGCGGTCGCGGCGAAACGGTGCCAGAACGCGGACTGGATGCAGCCCTCCGCGAAGAGCTGGCGCACCCGCTCGAGGGAATCGACGGTCTCCTGCTCGGTCTGGGTGGGAAAGCCATACATCAGATAGGCATGCACCATGACGCCGGCGTCGGTGAACGCCCGGGTCACCCGCGCCACCTGCTCGACCGTGACGCCTTTTTGCATGAGTGTCAGTAGTCGGTCGGACGCCACCTCGAGCCCGCCGCTGACTGCCACGCAGCCGGACTTGGCCAGGAGGCGCGCCAGCTCGGGCGTGAACGTCTTCTCGAAGCGGATGTTGCCCCACCAGGTGATGGTCACCTGCCGCGCGATCAGCCGCTCGGCCATCGCCTTGAGCCCGGCGGGCGGCGCCGCCTCGTCGACGAGATGGAAGCCGGTCTGGCCGGTCTCGGCGATCAGCGCCTCGATGCGATCGACCAGCAGCTCGGCGCCGGCCGGCTCGTAGCGACCGATGTAGTCGAGCGTGACGTCGCAGAAACTGCACTTCTTCCAGTAGCAGCCGTGCGCGACGGTGAGCTTGTTCCAGCGGCCGTCGGACCACAACCGATGCATCGGATTGAGCATCTCGAACAGCGACAGATAGTGTTCGAGCGGCAGCCCGGCGTAGGTCGGCGTCCCGGCGTCGCGCAGCGGCACGTCGTGCAGGCTGTCGTCGGTGCGGAGCACGACCTCGCCGGCCTCGCGCACGAAGGTCCGAAACAGCGGGCCCACGCCTCCAGCCGCCAGGTGCTCGACGAGCGCGAGGAGCGGCCGCTCGCCGTCGTCGAGCGTCACGTAGTCGACGTGATCGAACACTCGAGGCTCGCGCATCGTGCGCAGCTCGGTGTTGACGTAGCCGCCACCCAGGACGATGCGCGTCGACGGCGCCGCCGCCTTGATCGTGCGCGCCATGCACAACGCGCCGTAGACGTTGCCGGGAAACGGCGTGGTCAGGCCGACCAGGTCGGGTCGGTGTCGGTCGACCAGCGCGCGCGTCACCTCGTCGAGGGTGTCGTCGACCAAGGTGGGCTTGCCGGCCAGCGCGCCGGCCAACGCGTCGAAGCTGGCCGCGCTCGACGCCAGCTTCTCGCCGTAGCGCGACAGCTCGAAGCGGGGGTCGACGCCCTCGCGGATCACGTCGGCCAGATCGTCGATGAACAGGCTGGCCAGGTACTTGGCGCGATCGAGGGTGCCGAGCGCGCCGAAGGCCCAGCCCAGGGGATCCTCGTCGGCGGCGGCCTGCTCGATCACCGCGAAGCGCGGGCCCTCGGGCAGATACTCGCGACCGACGATGCGCAGCGCCAGGCTGGGATCTTTGCCCTGCAAGAACCGGACGGCGGCGTCGACGGTCGCGCCGTAGCGCGCGCGGGCCTCGAGGAACTGGGCGACCACCAGCGCCGGCTTGTCGCCGCGCGACCGGCGCTTGGCGACCCGGGCCTCGGCCGCCTCGGCGATGCGGGTCACGCCGCTCGCCGAGAACAGCCGCAAGAACAGCTCGAGCGCGGGGTCGGCTTGGGCCAGCTCGAGCCCGAGCCGCTCGGCGTGGAGCCGCAGGAAGCCGGTCAGATACGCCGTCGCCGGATACGGCGTGTTGAGCTGCGTCATCGGCGGCGTGAGCAGCAGGATCCGCACTAGCGGCCTCCGCGCCGTCGACCCGGCGGCGGCCCACCGCGCTGCACGCCGCCGCCCCAGCCGGGCTGGCCGAACGGGATCGCCTGCGACTTCGGCTTGGCCTTGGCCTTGGCCGGCGCTCCCTGCGGTGGCTGTGATCGCGCGGGTGAGCCCGGCGCCGGCCCCCCGGCGTTGCGCGGCGGCGGCGCGGTCGGCTCCTTGGGCATCAGCCCCGCGACCTCGGCCTCGGTCAGGTTGCGCCAGCGGCCCAGCTTCAGGTGACCCAGCTCGATGTGCATGATGCGCACCCGCTGCAGCGCGACGACCTGGTAGCCCAGCGCCTCGCACATCTTGCGGATCTGCCGGTTGAGGCCTTGGGTGAGCACGATGCGGAACACCCGGGCCGCCACCGACCAGATCTTGCAGGGCTTGGTCGTTCCGTCCGGGATCCGGACACCCCGCGCCATGTGGGCGAGGAACTCCTCGGTGATCGAGTGATCGACCGCGACGACGTACTCCTTGTCGTGATGGTGCTCGGCCCGCAGCACCTCGTTGACGATGTCGCCGTCGTTGGTGAGGAGGATGAGCCCCTCCGACTCCTTGTCGAGCCGCCCGATCGGAAAGATCCGCTCGGGATGGTCGACGTGGTCGATGATGTTGCCGTCGACGTGGCGCTCGGTCGTGCAGGTGATGCCGACCGGCTTGTTGAGCGCGATGTAGACCGCGCGCGGCTTGTCGCGGGCCGTGATCGGCGCGCCGTCGACGGTCACGGTGTCGCCGTCGTCGACCTGCGTGCCCAGCCCGGCGGTCTCGCCGTTGACCTGCACGCGGCCGTCGCCGATCATCGCGTCGGCTTCGCGCCGCGAGCAGGTCCCGGTCTCGCTGATGAACTTGTTGAGCCGCATCGATCGCGGCGAGGGTAGCGGACTCGGCTCACCACGTCAGCTGGTCGCGGCCGCGCTCGACGACGGCGAGGAGCGAAGTCGACAAGAGCAGCAGGAGCGATGAGCGCATGGGATTGCCGGTGATTGCACGTCGCGCACCACGCCACCTCGTCGATGGGCATGCGGGGTTCGCCGGGCGCGGGTCCACCCCCACCCGGTGGGCGCGCTGGAGCGGGCCCGCATCGACCCAGCTCGGGCCAAGCCCGCGCGAACCGGTTAGGCTGCGCCGATGCGACTCCTTCTCGCCGGGTTCCTCCTCGCCGCCGCGTGCGGTGGCTCCGACGACGACGCGCCGGTGACCGAACCGCCGGTGCAGTTCGGCGGTGCCCGCCCGGTGACGCTCCAGGTCCCGTCGGACTTCGACGCGTCGCGCACCTATCCGCTGCTGGTGATCCTGCACGGCTACGGCGCCAACGGCTTCGTGCAGCAGGGCTACCTCAAGCTCAACGACGCGGCGTCGGCCCACGGCCTGCTGGTGCTCGCACCCGACGGCACCACCGACCGCAGCGGCCGACAGTTCTGGAACGCCGACCCGACCTGCTGCGACCTCGACGACAGCGGGGTCGACGACGTGGCCTACCTGGGCGGGCTCATCGACGACGTCCGCGCCAACTGGCCGGTCGATCCCGCCCACGTCGCGCTGGTCGGCCACTCCAACGGCGCGTTCATGGCGTACCGCATGGCGTGCGAGCGCGCCGACGTCGTCACCGAGATCGCCGGCCTGGCCGGGCACGCCACGACGGGGCCATGCCTGCCCACGCAGCCGGTCCACGTGCTGCACCTGCATGGCACCGCCGACGACACCGTGCCCTACCAGACCGGCGACTTCGGCGGCGTGCCGTCGCCGGGCGCGGTCGACAGCGTGGCGGCCTGGGCCGCGCGCAACGGCTGCACGGGCGCGCCCGCGAGCCAGGCGCCCAAGGATCTCGAGCAGCGGCTCGCCGGCGCCGAGACCCTGGTCGCCGACACCACCGGCTGTCCGGCCGCCGGCGCCGCCGATCTGTGGACGATCCAGGGCGGCACCCACTTGCCGTCCCTCGGTGACGGCTTCCCCGTCGAGCTGCTCGGGTGGCTCGACGCGCATGCGCGGTGAGCGTAGGCTGCGCCGATGGGCATCGAAGCAAGCGGCCGGCTCCACGTGATCTACGAGACCAAGCAGGTCTCCGAGCGCTTCACCAAGCGCGAGTTCGTCGTCGAGATGTCCGACAATCCCAAGTACCCGCAGCACGTGCTGTTCCAGCTGACCGGCGACCGCTGCAACCAGCTCGATAGCCTCAGCGTGGGCGACTCGGTGCGCATCGACTTCAGCCTGCGCGGTCGCGAGTGGAAGAGCCCGCAGGGCGAGGTTAAGTACTTCAACAGCCTCGACGCCTGGTCGGTCGAGAAGGCGGGGGCGTCGTCGGGCGCGCGCCGCGACTCGCGCGGCGGTGACTCGCGCGGCGGTGACTCGCGCGGCGGTGACTCGCGCGGTGGTGGTGGCGGCGGTGGCGGTGGCTACGATCGCGGCGGCGGCGGCGGGGGTGGCTACGATCGCGGCGGCGGTGGCGGCAACCTGCCGCGCGGCGGCGATCCCCGCGACCAGGCCGAGGTGCCACCGCGCGACGACGACGATCGGCCGATGGGCGGCGGCCGGTCGCGCGACGACGAAGACATCCCGTTCTGAGCGATGGCTGACCCGCGCCGTCGCGATCTCCATCGTCGCGGCGTGCCGCCGCACCCGCGGCTCATAGGGCATCGCGGGTGCGCGGCACTGGTCGCCGAGACTTTCGTCGCCGGACGCCATGATGCAGAGTCGGGCCGATGAGTGATCCGCGCGCACCCGCCGCCGCGCTCGAGCGCCTGATCGAGGGCAATCGGCGCTTCCATACCCGCGCCCCGACGGTGCAGAGCGCTGGCCGCCGCCTGTTCGACGCCGCGCTGGTCAACGGCCAGCAGCCCTTCGCGATCATCGTCGGCTGCTCCGACTCGCGCACGCCGGTCGAGATCATCTTCGACGAAGGCTTCGGTGATCTGTTCGTGGTGCGGGTCGCCGGCCCGGTGGTGGCCCCGTCGATCGTCGGCTCGGTCGAGTTCGCGGCGTCGGCCTTCGACACCCGCCTGGTCGTCGTGCTCGGCCACACCGGCTGCGGCGCGATCCGGGCGTCGATGAACGTGGTGCGCACCGGCGACCGTCCCGAGTCGCGCAACATCCGCGACATCACCGACCGCATCACGCCCCACATCCGCAGCGTGGTGCGGAACCCGGGCACCATGACCGAGGCCGAGATCGAGCGCGCCGCGATGCGCAGCAAGATCGAGTCTTGCTGCTACGAGCTGCGCAACGGCAGCAAGCTCCTCGAGGAGCTGGTGCTGGCCGGCCAGGTCGCGGTGGTCGGCGCCGACTACGAGCTCGAGACCGGCAAGGTCGACTTCTTCGACGGCCTGCCGCTCGATCGTCAGGCCAAGCAGCCGCGCTGAGCTACCGCGCGTCGGGACACTCGATCGGCACCATGTGGGGCTGCGGCGGCGGCGGGTTGCAGTAGCTCGCGGGCTGACACGGCGGCGCCGACGGCGGATCGTCGTACTCGCACACCGTCGAGCCCGCGGCCCGGAAGATGTACATCTCCTCCCGGTCGACGAGGCACGGCACCGGCGTGCTGTTGTGGGTGTAGACCATGCACACCGCATCGTCGTCGGTGCAGGCCCGGACCCCGCAGTGGCCGCCATCGATCTCGTCGAGGTGCCAGCGCGCCTTGGGCGACTGTGCCGCGGTGGTGGGCGGCGTGTCAGTGGCGGGCGGCGTGTCAGGCTGCGCCGGCGGGTTGGTCATGACCGTCGTCGGTGGGGGCTTCGACGAGCCGCCACACGCCGCCGCGGCGCCGAGCGTGATCACCAGCGAGGGCGCGAAGGTCCGACGCGGGCGATGAGCAGCCATGCCGAGGAGCGTAGCACCGGCGCTGCGCTCACTCGCGGTAGACCACGACGGTCGCGCGCGGCTCGTAGCGGAGCGCGTAGGCGCCCCCGGCGAGGTAGACCGCGTCGCCCAAGGTCGCGGCCTGCGTGCCGGCGCGGGCCTCGGGCAGCGCGGCGCGCACCGTCCACGCATCGGCGATCGGGTCGTAGGCCTCGACCGCGTCCAGGGCCAGGGCGCCGGCCTCGCCACCGGCGCACAGCAGCACCCCGTCGAGGGTGGCGTAGGCGCAGCCGCCGCGCGCGGTCGGCATCGGCGCGCGCGCGGTCCAGGTCGACGCGCCGGGCGCGAGCGCGATCACGTCGGCCATCGGCTGCGTCGAGTCGAGGGTGCGCAGCCCGCCCGCGACGACGATCGTCCCGTCGGCGGTGATGGTCGCGGCCGGATGCGAGCGCGGCTCCGGCAAGGGCGGCAGCGCGGTCCAGGTGTCGGCGACGGTGTCGTAGGCCCAGCAGCTGGCCAGCGCGTCGGTGGTGCTGGCGCCGCCCAGAAGCATGACGTGGGGCGGATCGATCACGACCGCAGCGCTGCCCCGCTCCTCGCCGACCGGCATCGACGCCCGCGACTGCCAGGCGCCATCGACCAGCGCGAAGGCCTCGCCGCGCGCGACGAACTGCGTGCCCGCGAGGCCGCCCAGCGCATACAGGGTCGCGCCCACGGTGGCCAGCTGCAGGTGGGTCCACGCCACCGGCAGGTCGGGCCCGCGGCTCCAGGTCGCCGTCACCGGGTCGAGCGCCAGCAAGCTGCGCTCGATGGCGAGCCCGGGCCCGAACCCGCCCGCCACGATCAACTCTCCATCGAGCGCCGCCAGCCCCGGCTCGAGGCGCGCCGCCGGCAGCTCGGGCCCGCGCGACCACGGCCCCATTGGATCGATCGGCCCGGTGCCGTCGTCGCCGCACCCGCCGGACGCCGCGCTCACGCTCGCCCACGCCGCCGCCAGCACGGCCCCGCGCACATAGCTCGTCAGCCTCGACACCCCGCCACCCTACCGCGTCCTCGCGCGGGTCGACCGCGCTTGCCCGACACGAGCCATGCGCATAACTTATGTGCATGACCGTCCTCGCTTCCAGGCGCAAGGTGCCCACCAATCTGTCGGTGCGTGGCGATCTCGTGCGAGCGGCACGGGCGCTCCGCCTCAACATCTCGGAGATCGTCGACGCCGCACTGGAGCAGGCGCTGCTCGAGCATCGACGCGCCGCGTGGCTGGCCGAGAACCAGGACTCGATCGCGGGCTACAACGCGCGCGTCGGCAAGCAGGGCGTGTTCAGCGACGCGTGGCGCCGGTTCTGATGGCGCAGTTCGATCTGCACCGCAACCCGCGCGGAGGCACCTACCCGTTCGTCCTCGACGTGCAGGCCGATCTCCTCGCCAAGCTCGCGACCCGCGTCGTCGTGCCGCTGATCTCGGCCAAGCGCTACGGTGCCAAGCCGATCACGGTGCTCAACCCGACGATGACGTTCAACGGCACCGCCTACGTCCTGCTGTTCCAAGAGCTTGCGGCGGTCCCGCCCAACGCGCTGGGTGAGCACGTCGGCTCGCTCGCCGCCCGCCGCGCCGAGCTGGTGGCCGCGCTCGACCTCCTGTTCACCGGAGTCTAGGACGGGGCGCAGGTCGCGCCCCACTGGGCGCAGGTGCCACCGGACCAGCGCTCGCAGGTGTGGTGCAGGTGGTCGGTCGGGTTGAAGGCGCAGGCCGAGGTCGGCGTGCAGGCGGCGGCGAACGTCGCGCACTCGCCCTCGACCGGCGAGGTGCACTGGCGGTAGGTCAACGACGCCGCGTCGAACATGCAGGCGTCGGCCGGGGCGCAGCGCGCGCCGAAGTGGAAGCACGAGCCAGCGCCCGACGACAAGCACGCGAAGTACGCGCCGCCGACCAGCCCGGGGTGAAACACGCAGCCCGGCGACGGACAGGTCGTGCCCGCGGCCAAGGTCGGGTCACCGGCGCCACCGCTCGGCGAGCCCGCGCCGGTACCGGCCGCGCCGCTGCCAGCGCCGATCCCGGTGGGCCGGCTCGGGCCACCAGCGCCCGCAGTGGTGGGCTTGGCGCCGCCGCGGCCCGGGCACGCGCCGAGCAACAGCACGGAGAGGATCGCCAGCCCGAGGGACCGAAGCACGGCAGGAAGCTACCGCGGCGGTCGGCGCGGTGCCACCGACCGCACGGTCCAACCTCTCGCCGCGCGCGAAGCGCTCGCCCGCACCGCACCCGAACCGCCGATTTCCCGCCGCAACCGACCACCGCGTCGAGGTAGGTTCAGCGCCATGCGCGCGTCTGTCTTTGCTTCGTTCTCGCTCGTCGCCCTCACCCTCGCCGCCTGCGGTGACGACGGCAGCGACGCCCTCAAGCTGTCGGTCGCCGACAACTGCAACCCGCTCGGCATCGCGCACTGCATGGCGCCGTGGCCGTCGTCGGCCTACGAGGTCGCCGACGCCACCGCCGCGACCGGCCGGCGCCTCGACATCCCGGCCGGCGGCCTGTTGATCAACGCCAACAGCGACGTCGTCGACCCCACGCCGTGGAACAAGGCCGACGGCTTCTCGGCCGCGGCCGCGATCGTGACCGCGTTCCCGGGCGGCGTCGACGGCAGCAACCTCGTCGACCAGCAGCACTTCGGCGACAGCCTCACCGACGCCTCGCCGACGGTGATCATCGACCTGACCACGATGCAGCGCGTGGCGCACATGGCCGAGCTCGACGTGCCGTCGGCCGCCACGCCCGACGATCAGGCGCTCTACCTGCGCCCGGCCGCGCGCCTGATCGGCGGCCATCGCTACGCGGTCGCGATCAAGAAGACCTTGAAGGGCAAGGGCGGCGCAGACCTGCCGATTTCAACCGGCTTCCAGGCGCTGCTCGACGGCACGCTCACGACCCATCCGCTCCTCGAGCGCATGCGGCCCGGCTTCGCCGACGTGCTGGCCGCGCTGTCGACGCAGAACCTCGCGCCGGCCGACCTCGTCGTCGCGTGGGACTTCACCGTCGCGTCGGACGCCTTCGTGCGGCGCCTGCCCACCGCGGCCCGCGACCGGGCGCTGGCCCAGCTCGACCTCACGCCGTCGACGGTGCGCATCGTCGACGACCAGGCCCAAGACGGCGCGTTCCGCCGCCGCATCGACGGCTTCCTCACCGCGCCGCTGTTCCTGACCCAGGACGGCCGCTACGACGCTGGCACCACGCTCGCGCTCGGCGCCGACGGCCTGCCGGCCTACCAGAAGATGTACGAAATCCCGTTCACGGCCGTCATCCCGACCTGCGTGTACACCGCGCGCGAGCCGGTCGGCATGATGCTCTACGGGCACGGGCTCAACGGCTCGAGCGGGCAGGCGGCGAGCGGGCCGGTCAAGGACACCGCCGCCGAGGCCTGCGTGATCAGCGTCGGCACCGACATGCGCGGCATGTCCGACAAGGACATCGGCAACATCGCGCGCGCGCTGACCAACCTCAACTACGCCGACGAGATCATGGAGGTGCTGGTCCAGGGCATCACCAACCACATCTCGCTCGCGCGCGCCCTCGAGACCGTGTTCTCGACGTCGGTGTTCGTGTGCCGCGCCGAGGACGCCACCGCCACCGGCTGCACCGTGGGCGCCCGCCTCACCGACCCGACCAAGGTCTACTACTACGGCCTGTCGCAGGGCCACATCTTCGGCACGACCGTCATGGCCTACGCACCGACGATCCGGCGCGGCGTCATCGGCGTCGGCGGCGGCAACTACTCGACCATGCTCGAGCGCTCGACCGACTGGCCGACCTACCGCAACATCCTCATCGGCACGTACCCGGACCCGCTCGACGTCGTGCTCGCGATCAACCTGTTCCAGCAGCGCTGGGATCAGACCGAGACCAGCGGCATCGCCAACGTCGTCCTCGACGGCACCGCGACCGGCGTGCCGCCCAAGCAGCTCCTGATGCACATGGCGATCGGCGACGAGCAGGTCCCCAACCTCGCCACCGAGTGGCAGGCTCGCACCATGGGCGTGCCGGTGCTGGCGCCGGCGTCGGTCTACACGCCATATGGCATGACCGAGGCCACCGGCCCGCTCACCGGCAGCGCGCTGGTGATCATGGACGGCGGCGCGCCGGCCGTGCCGCTCACCAACGAGCCGGCGCCCGACACTGGCATGCACGACCTCACCCGCACCCAGGCCGCCAGCCGCCGCCAGATCGCCCACTTCTTCGCCACCGGCGAGATCGTCAATGAGTGCGCGGGCGCGTGCCTGTGCGCCGCCGACCAGTGCGACTGACCCTGTTTCAGGGACGCTGTCGCCAGTCCCCAAGCCGGTTCCATAGCGAGCTCAAGTGCGTGCATTGCAACTGATGCCTCTGCTGCTCGGCTTGGTCGCCTTGGTCGGCTTCGTCGCCTTGGTCGCCGGGTGTCGCGATGCCAGGCCGACCGGACGCGAGATCAGGCTACCCGATGAGTACGGGCCGGAGGACGAGCTCAATGTCCAGGTCCATCAGGCGCTCTTCGCGCTATTGCGTGCGCGGAGCGCTGCCGCGCAGGTCGACGGACCGAGCCCGTCCATCGCCGAGTTGGACGCCAGCATCCACGCGCTGGTGCGCATGTATTGCGGTGGCAAGATCGAGCGCAACGGTCGGTGGATTCAGCTCGATCAGGTGCCGGTCGACCAGCTCTATCCGATGGACCATATCGACGATGCGGTCGCGGTGGGATGCACCGGCGTGCTGACCCAGAACGGTTCGCACACCGGCCCCGCGTTCATGCCGACGACGCCCTGAGCGTTGGCGTCGGGCCGGGGTCGGCGCAGACCTGCCTTGATCCGCACCGGCGAGATCGTCAACGAGTGCGCCGGCGCGTGCCTGTGCGCCGCTGGCCAGTGCGACTGAGCGGCTCCATCGCGAGGAGCTCGCGTTGGCTTTGCGCGAGCGCCGCTTTCAGCAACGGGTGCTGGAACCGGCGCTCGACCGTGATGGCGTAGAAGCTCTCGGAGAGCCCGGGCACCACGCAGTGCTCGTGCAGCACGCCATCGCGCAGCTCGTCGCGCACCACGATCGACGGCACCAAGGCTAGCGCACCGGTATCGCGAGCCAGCAGTCGCATCGTCGCCATGTCGTCGACCTCGGCGAGGATCCGCACCTGCACGCCGAGCTGCTCGCAGACGGCGTCGAACTCGGAGCGGATGTCGCTCTCGGGACCGGGCAGGATCATGGGCGCGTCGGCGATCCCGCCCGGGAAGCGGAACCCGGCCCGGCGCTTGGCCCCGACGATGCTGACCGGTTGCCGCGCCAGGCGTCGGCAGCGCAGGCGGCCGCCCGACTCGGGCGCCGGCTGGCGGTTGGCCAGGATCACGTCGATCGCGTGGTCTTCCAAGCGCCGACACAGCTGCGCGAGCACGCCCGACTCGAGGCAAAGCCGCACCTCGGGCTCGTCGAGCAGCGGCTTGACGAACGACTCCTGGAAGTTGCGCGACAGCGTGGCGACCGCGCCGACTCGCAGCACGTGGGCGCGCTGCCGGCCGTGCTCGAGCGTCGAGACCAGCTGGCTGCCCGCCGTGAAGATGCCCTCCGCGTAGGCGAGCGCGATCTGCCCAGCCTCGGTGAGCACGAGGCGGCGCCCGGTGCGGAGAAACAGCGCGGTCCCGAGCTGCTGCTCCAGCTGCTGAATCTGGGAGGACTGCGCCGACTGCGCGACCCGGAGCCGACCGGCGGTCCGCGTCAGGTTGCCGTCGGTCGCGACCGCCCAGAAGTAGCGCAGGTGGTGGAAGTTGAGCTGGTCGACGGCGGGCGTGGTTCTCCTGAACCGCACGTTCCCCGCCATCATATGTGTTACCAAAAACATCGATGACCGGTAGAGATGCCGTCATGAGCACCCCCGAGGAGTGGGCGGTCGTCGTCCAGGTCATCGCGCTGGCGATCCCGGCGACGCTGGCCCTGGCCGCGCTGGTCGCGCCCCGACGGGCCACCCTGGCCAGCGGGGCGGTCCTGGGCCTGGTGCTGCTCTTTACGATCGGCGCCGGCCTGACCAAGGACACCGCCGCGGCGACCAGCCTCGGAGTCCGCGTCGACCTGGTCACCTGCGTGATGTTGCTGCTGGTGAGCAGCATCGGGCTGGTCATCGTCCGGTACTCGCGAACGTATCTGCACGGCGACCCGGGGCTGCGGCGCTACCTGCGCTGGCTGTTGGCGACGCTGGCCGCGGTGACCACGATCGTCCTCGCGGACAACCTGCTGGTCTTGGTGCTGGCGTGGACGGCGACCAGCCTCGCGCTGCACCAGCTCCTCACGTTCTATGCCGACCGCCCCACGGCGCTGGTGGCCGCGCACAAGAAGTTCCTGGTCAGCCGGCTCGCGGACTGCTGCCTCCTGGGCTGTCTCGCGCTGACCCACGCCACCGTCGGGAGCCTCGACCTGGATCGGATCGCGGCCTGGGCCGGCTCGCACCCCGACCTCACGCCGTCGATGCAGCTGGCCGCCGTGCTCGTGGTCGTCGCCGTGGCGCTCAAGTCGGCGCAGCTGCCCTTTCACGGTTGGCTGACGCAGGTGATGGAGGCGCCCACGCCGGTCTCTGCCCTGTTGCACGCCGGGGTCGTGAACATGGGCGGCTTCGTGCTGATCCGCCTGGCGCCGTGGATGGAGCACGCCGGGCCGGCGCGCTGGCTGCTCGTCGGCCTCGGGCTGGTCTCGACCATCGTCGCGGCCCTGGTCATGACGACCCGGGTCAGCGCGAAGGTCGCCCTGGCCTGGTCCACGTGCGCGCAGATGGGTTTCATGCTGGTGCAGTGCGGCCTCGGCCTGTGGGACCTGGCGCTGCTCCACCTGGTCGCGCACTCGCTCTACAAGGCCCACGCGTTTTTGACCACCGGCACCGTCGTCGACGGTTGGCGGGTACAGGCCTTGGCCAAGCCGGCGCCCTCGCCGTCGGGGCGGCGCCTCGCGCTGGCGGTCGTCCTCGCGGCCGTGATCGCGGCTCTCGGCGTCGCGGTCTTGCGCGAGGTCGGATGGGCGCAACCCGGCGCGCTCGCGGTGCCGGTGCTCGCGGTCCTGGTGGGCCTGGCGCTGGTGCCCCTGCTGACCGGGACGACGGCGGACCTCGGGTCGACCGCCGCCCTCGCGCTGCGCGTGAGCGGAGTCGTGCTGCTCTATGTCGGCTGGCACGCCGGGGCCGCGCGCTTGATGCCGGCTCACGTCGAGAGCGCGAGCGCGCTGGCGTGGGCGGTAGTCGGGGCGGGGTTCGTGGGGCTCTTCGCGGTGAAGACCACGCTCCAGCTGCGTCCAGCCGGGCGGATGGCGCGCGCTCTCTACCCTTGGCTGTTCGCGGGGCTCTACCTCGACGAGCGCTTCACCCGCCTGACGTTCCGGGTCTGGCCGCCGGTGCTCAAGCCGCGGACGGAGCTTCCCAACCAGACCCATACTCCAGAGACGCTGGAGGCCCACTCGTGAACGAGACCCTCGCCGCCGTCACCGATCGCGCCCACGGACCGTCGGTCGCCCAGGCCTCGTCGGCCCCGCCCTTCGAGGAGGCCATCGACCGAGCCTGCGCGAGGATCGCCCCGACCTGGCCGCTCGATCGCTTCATCGCCGTCAATCCCTTCTGGGGGATGATCGACCGGCCGCTCCCCGAGGTGGCGGCGACCTTGCGGGCCCGGTCCGGCGCGGACCTGCTCATGCCGCGCGCGTGGTACCGGCAGGCCTATCGGGAGGGCCGGCTCCGGGACGAGCACCTCGAGGCCGCGCTCGAGACGACCGGCGCGCCGTCGTCGCTCCCCGAGCTTCGAGCCCTGCTCGACCAAGCCGACGTCCCGCCTGCGGTGCGGCCGCGCGTCGTGGACGTCGCCGACGCCGAGCGCGACCTGGTTCACGAGGTGTCGTGGCGTAACTTCGTGACCAACAGCGTCAGCCAGTTCTGCGCCGCCCACTACGACGATGGGCAGGCGCAGTTTGGTCCGGCTCGCGAAGGCGGGCTCTACGCGAGCTGGCGGCGACAAGCGCTGACCGATCGAAGCCCGGGGCTCCTCATGGAGGTGCCGACGTACCGCGCGTGCGCTCGCGACCTGGCGGCGACCGCCGGCGAGGTCATCGCGACCGCGAGCGTCGCGCTCGAGATCGCGCCCGACGACCGCGAGCACTACTTCTGGAGCCTGCTGCTCGACCAAAACGGTTGGGCCTCATGGTGCGCCTACCGCCGCTTTACGGCGCGTCTCGCCGGCAGCGACGACGACGCGATCACCGAGCTGCTCGCGATTCGCCTGGCCTGGGAATGGCTAGTTTACCGGACCGGCGGGCCGACGCTCGCGCGGCGCTGGAAGACCGCGACGGCGAGCTGGCCCCAGATCGACGCGGTCGCCGCGGCGGCCCGGCCCCACGACTGGCTGCTTCAGACTGCCCTGGAGATCGCGTGGCGAGAGCCCGTCCTGCGCGCGCTGCCGTCGGGTTTCGGCGCGACCCGCCTCGCGAGCCCAGCGGTCCAAGCGGTGTTCTGCATCGACGTTCGGTCGGAGGTCTATCGACGCGCCCTCGAGCGCAGCGCTCCGTCGGTTCACACGCTCGGCTTCGCGGGCTTCTTCGGGATCCCGATGGACTACCAGCCCTTGGGGGCCGACACCGCACGACCGCAGCTACCGGGGCTGCTGGCGCCTCGCCTGCGCGCGGCCGACACCGGGCTCGGGGCCGACGCCGGCGCGCGCCGGGGTCGGAGCCTCGACCAGGGCACGGCTTGGCGAGCGTTCAAGACTGACGCGCTCTCGACGTTCACGTTCGTCGAAGCGCTCGGGCTCACCTACGCCGGGGCGCTCGTCGCCGACAGCCTCAATCTGACGACCGCGCCCGGGCCCGACCGCGCCGGGCTGTCGCGGGCGATGCAGGCCCAGCGCAAGCCTCGCCTGATCGGCACCGCGGACGGTGGACCGCTCGAGCTCGACGCTCGCTGCGAGCTGGCCGCCGGGATGCTCCGTGGCATGAGCTTGACCCGCGAGTTTGCGCGGGTGGTCCTGCTGGCCGGGCACGGCAGCGCGACCCGCAACAACCCGCATGCGGCCGGGCTCGATTGCGGGGCCTGCTGCGGCCAGAGCGGTGAGGTCAATGCGCGTGTGGCCGCCGCCTTGCTCAACGAGCCGGGTGTACGAAAGGGCCTCTCACAGCGCGGCATTGACATACCCAGTAGCACCTGGTTCGTTGGCGCGCTCCACAACACGACGTCAGACGAGGTCGCCTTGTTCGACCTGGATCAACTGCCACCGTCGCACCGCGAGGACGTCGCCACCCTCGTCTCGTGGCTCGAAGCGGCCGGGGACCGGACCCGGACCGAACGCGCGGGCATGCTCGAGCTCGCCGACGTCGCGCCCGAGCAGCTTCACCGAGCCATTCGCGCGCGCACGACGGACTGGGCCCAGGTTCGCGCGGAGTGGGGACTCGCCAACAACGCCGCTTTCATCGTGGCGCCCCGTGAGCGCTGCCGTCACGTGAACCTACAGGGCCGCTCGTTTCTCCACGAGTATCGGCACGCCGAGGACGACGGCTTCGGCGTGCTGGAGCTGATCATGACGGCGCCGATGGTCGTCACCCACTGGATCAACTTCCAGTACTACGCCTCCACCGTCGACAACGCGCGCTACGGCAGCGGCAACAAGGTCCTCCACAACGTGGTCGGCGGCCACCTCGGCGTCTTCGAGGGCAACGGCGGCGACCTGCGGATCGGCCTACCGATGCAGTCTCTCCACGACGGGCAACGCTGGGTCCACACGCCGCTGCGACTGACCGTGTTCATCGAGGCGCCGCGCGCGGCCATCGCGGCCGTGCTGAACAAGCACGCGCACGTCCGAGCGCTGGTCACCAATGGCTGGCTCTCGCTCTTCCAGCTCGACGACGGCGAGCGTGCCATTTACGAGTTTCGTGCCGGCCAATGGCACCGTGAGCTCACCGGGGCGGCGGCCGGCAGACCGGAGGCCGCCTGACCGGCGGGCGCTACCGCGTGGGCGTGGGCTTGGGCTTGGGCGCCGGGTACGTCACCAGGTCGCCGCTGTCGATCTGCCCGAGCGTGGTGAAGTACGACGGCAGCCCCTCGGCGTGGCCGTCGGCGGTGGTCTGCAGCTGATAGTGCAGGTGCGGGAACATGGCGCTGCCCGACGCGCCGATCGCGGCCAGCTCGGCGCCCGCCTTGACCGGGTCGCCGACCTTCACCTTCGCGCTGCCCTGCTGGAGGTGCGCGAACACGCTGTGCTCACCGTGGCCGTGATCGACGATGATCCGATTGCCGTATACCAGCATCAGATCGTCCTTCAGCGCGCCCTTGTCGAAGTCGTGGTCGTCGGGCATGGCGTCGACGACCGTGACCACCGTGCCGGCGGCCGGCGCGTAGACCGGCTGGCCCCACCCGACGTAGCCGTGGTCGTCCTTGGGATCACCGGCGTGCATCGCGCCGTCCTGGTCGACCGGCACGAGGTCGTACGAGTAGCGCGCGGCGTTCGAGGTGAACCCGAAGGCGCGGATCGGCGCGAACACGTAGTCCCAGCGCCGGTGATGCGACAGGAAGTCGTGGCCGTCCCACACCAGCACGCGGCCGTGCAGCGGCAGCGCGAGTTGGCTGTGGTTGGTGTACGGGCGCGGCTCGACCGTGGCGGTCGCGACCAGCTGCTCGTCGCCGTGGGTGTACGTCAGCTCGAACTCGAGCCGGGCCAGCGCGAGCGAGCCCGGCAGCTCGTACAGCGGGTTCATGATCAGCGTCTGGCCCGGCGGCAGCGCGCGGTTCGGCACGGTCAAGATGCTCGGACTGACACCGTTGCCGCTGAGGAACTTGCGCCACACCAGCGCGCCCGCGCGATCGCGCGCGGTGACCTGCAGCTCGGCCAGCTCCCACGCCACCCCGGTCCGGTTGTCGACGATCAGGTCGCAGTTGACGAGCTGGGCGTGGTCGGCGACCTCGATGTACGCGGGGACTGGCAGGATCGACACCGCGATCGTGCCGCCGTCGATTCGCCGCGGCGGCACCGGCGCCGGGGCGGCGGCGGCCACCGCGACCACGCCCGCGTCGGGAACCACCGGCGGGGAGGCCGGTTGATCGACGTGATGGCCAGCGCCACAGGCACAGACCGCGGACACCAGGACCAAGGCCTGCGCCGCGCGCATGATGTCGGGCCTCAGAACGCCCTCGACTCTCCCAGCGCCCCGGCGAGGATCGTCTCGATCACGCGCTTGGTCTCGTGGCTGTCCCGAACCTGAATGGAGACCACGCCGGCGGCCTTGGCCGGATAGTCGTTGCCTCCAGGAAACAAGGCATCTCCCACGAACACCATCTCGTCGATGGAGACGCCCAGGATCGCGCTGAGCTTGGCGATCCCATAGGCCTTGTCGATGCCCGGCTTGGTGACATCGATTGACGTCGTCCCGCCGAGGCGAACAGAGCACTCGGGAATGAGCTTGTCGAGCAATGACTTCATCTGCTTTCGCTTGGCGAAGTCCGGGTCCCATTTCTCCTTGGCTTCGAGCGGGGCCTCCTGGCCGAGGGCAGAGAACGTGATCTGACTACCGCGGTCCTCGATCACCTCGCCCCAGGTGCGCGCGGCCGGGCCGCCCGAAGACGCGATGACCGACGTCAGGGCGGCGACGATCTTGGCTCTCTCGTCGTCTCCAAAGTCCTCCGAATAGAGGAGCTCCCAAGCGCCGGTGTACCGGTAGAATTTGGTGCCGCAGGTCGGCAACAGAGACAGAGCCTTCAAGTTCGCGTCAGGCGGGAGACGAGAGACCACCTGCGTTTGGAACTGCGGCCAATTGCCACCGGAGATGACCGCCACCTCGACGAGCCGGAGCAGGCCGCCCAGCAGCCCGGCCATCTCGGGATCGATCGCGGCCTTGCTCTGCGCGATCGTGCCATCCAGATCGAAGACGATGAGCTTCTTGGGGACGGCTCGACTGGATTGTGCTCGGAGCGTCGCGCCGCCTTCGTTCTCCCAGCGTTCGATCGCGGGCGCCGCCGGCCGAGGGATGATCACGCCCGGACCGGCGCCCCACCGTCCAGTCGCGCCGGCCGGACCGTTCCACTCCTGGAGCACCGGGACCTCGGGATGATGAACCGCGTAGCCCAGGATGCTGACCGACGCGGTGTCGAGCGGGAAGTGCTCCGACTCGACGACCGGTAAGCCGATCCAGCGCGCCGCCAGGACGCCACCGAACTGCCCGTGCGTGAAGATCGCGACGTTGCCAGTCAAGGCGCGCAGACGGGACAGGGCGCGATCTGCGCGGGCGACCGCTTGCGCGGGCGATTCACCGCCGGGACACCCGTCGCGATAAAGGACCCAGTCCGGGTGGCGGACGCGAATCTCCGGCGTCGTCAGACCTTCGTAGTCGCCATAGTCCCACTCCGCCAGATCGTCGTCGAGCTGCGCCGCCGGTCCCAGATCGACCAACGCGCAGGTGCTCCGCGCGCGTCGCCGCGGGCTGCTGAAGATCTGGGTGAACGGGAGGCGCCGCAGCGCATCACCTTGGGCCCGGGCGTCGGACTCGCCGTCGGCGGTCAGCGGAAGGTCCGTACGGCCGGTGTGTCGTCCGGACAGCGACCACTCGGTCTCGCCGTGTCGAATCAAATAGAGGCGTAACCGCACCGGAGCCGAGGTCGTCATGACGTCTGCCTTTCGAGGCTGGCAGTGTAACCCCCAAGCGCGGCGGCGCTACTGGGCGGCGGCGCTACTGGGCGGCGGCGCTACTGGGCGGCGGCGGCGCTGGACGACGCGGCACCATG
>Ga0335394_10003055_pt1 | contig 18944 bp, 14 predicted proteins | sample MAT03_FD_205741 | JGI IMG/M metagenome (GOLD analysis project Ga0335394, IMG submission 205741) | Freshwater microbial communities from Lake Fryxell liftoff mats and glacier meltwater in Antarctica - MAT-03 (spades assembly) (version 2) ... | reverse complement strand
GTAGTGACAATCACTAACCCTCCTGGCTTGGTTAACCTGACCAGTTCGCGGATAAAAGCCCGTGGGTTTTCTAAGTGTTCAATAATTTCAACTGCACACACTACATCAGCACAGTTATTCGGCAAAGGTGCTTTACCGATATCCAAATTAAAAGGAATAAATTCTGTATGTGTCGGTAAATCAGCATAACGTACAGCATCTACACCAATATAATAGTCGAAGCGATCGCTCACAAATGACCACAACCTACCACCACCACAACCCACATCTACAAGTACACCACCTCTGGGATGTAATTTCTTCACTGTTCTAGCTACCATTTGATAAACAGGTTCACTACTACCACCCAGGCTTTGTAATGCCCTGTTTTCCACATCCATTAATGTTATTTGCTTTTCTTCATCAGATGAAATCATGCCACAGCCTCATAGTAATTAATGAACATAAGGCAAATCAGAAGCACCATAGACTATTGTCGTTGAAAATAAGCTACCCCAGAATTAAGTCCCATAACGCTATCACGAACGCAAATGAATCCAGCCCTCTCCAATGCTTGAAAAAGCTCTTGCTTAGAACCATTAGGATGATATTCCATCTGCCATGAGCGAATACACTGTAACGTACTAGCCGGGATTTCAGGCAACCATTCATGTTCACCTCCTTCAATATCCAATTTCACTATGTCAATTTGTTCAGTTGTAAATTTTGAAAGGGTATATTCTAGTAACTCATGTAATGAAATTGTTTTGACCGAGACTGATAGTTTGGTTTCTGCTATATTTTCGGGAATAAGACCTCGTGACTGGTCAGGAATATCTTTATCAAGACTCATCTTCCTTGAGCCAGAAGATTTGGCGATCGCTAAAGGCAAACACATAACACGTTCTTGTAATCCATGAGATGCTACATTTTTCTGAAGTCTCTCAAACATTGCAGGGAAAGGTTCAAGACTAATAATTCGTGATTTTCTAGATTGATTAGCAGCTAATAGCGTGAAAGCACCATAATTTGCTCCTAAATCAATAATGACTTTTGCGTCCTTGCTAACTTCATATTCTTGACGACAAAAAATTATCCAAGCTGTTACTAAATCATGAAAATTGTTAAGTTGAATATTTTGTTCATCTCGCGTTTCTAACAACCAGGGATATTCAATATTACCCAGTTGAATATATCTACGAGTAAATCCCCACCACGATTTTGTAAATATGATAGCCTTCCAAATTTCGGTAATGCGACCAATATGTAATATTGCTTTCTTCCATCTGCTTAAATTCATAAAATTTACCTCAACATACTCTGGGAAAAATGCTCTAAAACGGAAATCCAATTAAATTAGTATGCGGTTGATACTATCAAACAACGACTTCCGCTTTCTGTAAAGTAGATAGAAGATTATAAAGTTGAGTTAGTTGCCTTTGCGGATTACAGAGATACTCAGCTCGTAATTTTCCCCCAGCCGCCAGAGTCGCTCTTTCACTAGGATTGCTAATCAACAAACCTAAAACTTCACTCAAAGCATTAATATCATTTGGTGCGACTACTCGCCCACAGGAATCATCAACAATTTCTACGGCTCCTCCCATAGCTGTTGTCACTATCGGTAAGCTTGCATAAAGTGCTTCTACAAAAGCAATTCCAAATGGTTCTGCACCAGTATTCGGTTGACAGTGAATGTCAGCAGCAGCCAACAAACGGGGTACATCATTCCGTTGTCCTAAAAATAGCACGCGATCGCTAACACCGAGTTGTTGTGCTTGTACCTCCAGTTCTTGCAGATATTCAGCTTCATGAGGGCGTTGCACTCCTCCAACTATCCAGTAGTTCCAACCTGATAAGTCGCGCAATTGTGCTAAGGCGGAGAGTAACATACTTTGCCCCTTCCACCTCTCTAAACGAGATACCTGAATAATCACTATTGCATCATCTGGCGTATTGAGTTCGGCTCTCACAGCGTGGCGAATCGAAGAATCATTACCAATATCACCACAGGCTACTGGCAGATAAAGAGTATCGCTATTAACTTTAGGATAGAGTTTTGGCACAGCAGCCTGAGTATAAAGACTATTAGCAATTACCAAGTCTGGTATAACCCTTTTAGCCCAGCGCTCTAAAGGATGCTTACCATTCGGCACATCATGACACCAAAAGATAAGTGGTAAATGGTTAGACCTGATAACTGGCCCAAAAATCGCTTGCGGCCAGCAAGAATGACAAATCACAACATCAAATTGTTCTCGCTTCAATAATTGCTGGAGTTGCACTCTCGCTTTCCATATCGTCCAAGGACGACTAATCCGCACATTACCAAGTAGATGAACATTTGCATCCAAGCTTCGCAATTCATTTGCTAATCGACCCTCAAAGCATAAAGCGAAATGAGGCTGCATCTGCATACACAAATTTCGCTCTTTTTCCAGAGTTACTAATAGTGTTTCTATGCCGCCAAATAAGTTTCCTGCATAAATATGCAAAATTTTCATAGTATATTGACTGGTTTTGGTATACCCGTATAATTCCACTCTTGACTCAAAACTTTTTTATAGAATTCAAAACTTTGTTTAGCCATAGTTATGTGATTAAAATACTCAGATCGTTTGCGGCTTGCCGTTGCCAGCCGATGATGCAAAGCAGGTTCATAAAGCAGACGTTTTGCTGCTTGAGCTAAAGCAACCGAATCATTAATCGGTATAGTCAGTCCTTCTTGTTCATGTCGGCTAACCCAAGGAACGCCACTACAAGGAATATTGGCATTAATTACAGGACAACCACTTGCCATAGCTTCAACCTGAACTAGACCAAAGCCCTCACTACGTACATTAGAAGGAAACCAAAGAGCTGTCGCAGCATGATAAGCACCTACAAGCTCATGCTCACTTATATGACCTAACCAGACAATACGGTTATCTACTCCTAGCTTTTTTGCTAGAGTTTTCAATTTTTGTTCCAGAGGCCCAACGCCAACTATAATCAGTGTTCCTGATACCAAAGTTAAAGCTTCAATTGCTATATGCAGTGCTTTGTAATAAACAAGTCTACCAACTACTAGCCAAATTATTTCTCCATATTTTTCTTTTAAAGAATTGCTGAAATCAACTGCTATTGGATTAGGTTTAATGTAAGTTGAAAAGTCTATCCCTAGTGGAAGAATACTTAATTTATCACGATAAGAATGTAAGAATTTTGAACCTTGAATATACTGATAGCTAGTGGTTAAAACTCTTGAGGTTTGACTGTAAACTAAATACTCAAAAGGACGTAATCCATACTTTAAAATTTTTTGCTTAATAACATCGCTATGATGCGTAATTACCAAAGGTAAACGCCTCGGTAGCATACTTAAAGCTATAAGCATTGTGGGATTAGGAGTATGAAGATGAACTAAGGTATTTGGTTTATCAACCAATTGGCAGAGAGTGCTAAAAATTTCAGGGCAGAAATCAAATCGTGCAAATGACAAAAAGCGACCGAGACGTGTAACTTTTACATCACAATCTACCTCATTAACGGTCTTAGTTCTAGTAGATAAACGTCCGTATTTATCAAAAGCATTTACACAAACTACGTGGACTTCTGCACCCAAAGCAGCTTGAGTTCGAGCTAGAGTTTGAACGTGTGTTTCAATACCCCCTCTGTCTGGAGGATAATATTTAGACAAATGAATGATGCGATGATTTAGTGTTTTCAACATCTAAATTAAATAGTTTTTGCTGTGTTTAAAATTAATTACTTTTTATTGAGAGATAACTTTAAACGGTGGCTTACACCCATTAAAAATTCGGATCTGACTCATCAACGTAGTGGCTCCTTCACGTTGATCTAAAAAATCAAATCGTAGTCCTATAGCAACTTCATTTATATTTAAAAATACATCAATTAGATATCAGAAAATATACGCAACTTTAGAAAATGACCATAGTTAGACATCAGAAAATATACGCAACTTTAGAAAATAACTATAATTTAGATATTAGAAAATACACATAAATTTATAAGATAAATATTTTTGTACACCTACTTAGCTTACCAATACGGTTCGGTTAAGGTGCATAGTCCTTAAAGATCCCCCTTAGTCCACGCCAGTCACTCATGGGGGAAACCCTCAAGACCGCGCTGGCTCCCCTTAAAAAGGGGGAAATAGAGCTATTCTTAGCCCCCCCTTTTTAAGGGGGTTGGGGGGATCAAGTCTTATCCGAACCGTATTACTTAGCTTACTAATTTTTAAAACTCAAGCATTAGCCCTCAAATATCACCAAATTTAAGATTATGTGAAAATAAGAAATCTGATTCCTGAGTTTTTACCAACTTTTTAATTTACATTGAGAAACAAAGATTGCCATGTAGCGTAATTATTAGTCCAAAATGATTCTAAAACTGGGTAGACTTTAGAATCTGCTACTTCATTTAACGGAACAGATAACTGTGTCCAGATACAACGGTTATCCCTGAGAATTTCTTTACCAAAAATCCAAGGTAATATACGACTCCAAGTCAAGTCATAAGTATATCGATTTTGCATAAATTGAGCCGAGTTAACGGTACTACCTCCACGTGGATTAATACAGGCTGTCAGGTAAGCTTGTTTAGCATCGCTGTACAGCAGATAGTAGCCAATTCCTTTTACATATCTAATATTTTTCTGATTATCTTTAGCTGGATTTGTATTTATTTGCTCTAAAAAAGGATTTGATTCGCCTCTAGTATTCATGAGATAGCGCATCTGTAACTCCAGATGCTGGTCATTTCTGAGATAGCTATAATCTTTTTGCGATCGCACTATCGCTGCATTAGTGTCTGTTGGAGTATTAAGCTTTTGATTATTCCCAGATTTAACTTTTACTAGCTGCCAATTATTCAAAGCAATTGAATCTGGCAAAATAGAGGTATTTAGCGATCGCTTAGTAGCAATTAAATAAATAGTAGTTAATATAATTGTTAACCAGGTAACGATAAGAAATAAAATCCTTTTTTTATTTACTATAACTGGGGCGGTAGAGTCGTATTTTTCTGTAGAATATAACAGTTCTAATGGAAGTATCCAATTACATAAAGCTGCATAACTAATAGTTGCTAATGCCATAAATAAACCTCCTCCTTTGTAGCTATGCCAATATTCAAACAGACTGTGGTTATTAACTACGACAGCTAATAATGCTACACGAATACAGCCAACTAAAAATCCTATAAAAACAGCAGATGAAATTAGTCCTAACCTTTGCCGCCAACTCAAGGTAGGAATGACCACTATGATTAACAGGGTGAGCTTCAGTAGCCATATAATCAGTATTCCACCAGTACAGAAATAAAGGACTTCAACTTGACCTGTAGGCAATTTTACAAAAGTATCTTGTGCAATAGCATTCAACCCCAAATAGTGTAGTGAGAAAGCAGATATAGTTGCAGTCAACTCATTGAAACGGAGTCGAGAATCAAAAAACCCATTGATGAAGCTATAGGGAAAAAGCATCATGCACAACAATAAAAATAAGCGCCAATTATGTCTTATTCCTGAAAAGCCAAAAGATATTAATCCTAACCCTAAAGCAGCAATAATTGGGCCGAATCGAAACAACAACAAGTCTAAATTCCACAAATGCAGTGGTCTAAATATAACTATGAATAACAACCCTAAACCCAATAGGCTAGAAAACCAAGTTGTAGTATTATTTTGTTGCCGATTTTGCCATAGCAAAAAGATAATACCTGCCCAGTAAAGAACATAAAAGGTAATTTCTTCACTCTCTAGAGGATGATTTCTTACAATATTTAAATGCAAGGCTGCGAGAGTAGTAAATATACCAAGCAAATAAAAAGACTGGGTTTGAAGTAAGGGTTGAAAGCGAAGTAAAAACGCTTGTTTGGTTTGGTTCAGTTTCTGGCTATTGATCAACATTATTAATTCACAATTCTTGAGCTTGTCTAACTTTGTTAGTGAGAATTTTAGTGCTTACTCATCAATTTAAACTTGATAGATTACTAAATCTTTCAACTAATATTTTTTTTCAATGATGCGTATCCAAACAGTCAGATTCCAAATAGTAATGAAGCAAATACCCGATATTATGGTTCCTAAATTGATTCTTACAGCATCTTTAACTAGATTTTTAATCTGTTGGCGATTGGCTGCTTTAGCGGCGGCTGAGGTATTTTGAGCAACGGTTTGAATTTGCTGAGATATTCTATTCTTCAAGTCTTTAGGAGATTGATTAGAACCTGCTTCATTTTGAAGATTTAAACTATTGGCTAGATTATTTAATTCTTGGGGAGATTTAATTCCATTCAATTTTTCAGTTACTTTTTGCAGTTGCTCTTGTTGTTGTGCTTGCTGATTTGCAAATTGATTATTAATATTTTTATAAAGTGTAAGGCTATTGTTAATCCCTAAAGGTAGTAGTAGAAGATAGAAGATACCGATCGCTAAGGCAAACCAAGATAAAAATTTGAGAATTGAAACCTGTTTTGTTTGAATAATACTGGTTTGGTTGTATAAAAATATGAATGTCAATCCTAGTAAGGGAGACCACACATGATCTACCATTTGTGCCATCGCTTGAAATTCCCAGAGGGGATTTGTCAAATGCAGAGGAATGAAAATACTAACGTAATCAATTAGAGAAAATATGAGCAGGGTATAGCCAAGAAAACGTAACAAAGCAAATGAGCGTTTTTCCACAGCTTCTGTTATTTCTATGGGCTTTTTAGAAAGTTTTTCTGGTTTTTGTGTTTTCATTGAATTTAGATTATAAAAAGTCTCGCTTTTAAGCAAACAGTATTAACTCGTATATTGTTCTTAATAAATAATTAAAAAACCTCAGTAATAGCACTTAAGTTGGAATTTATAAGCCAGCATTTACCAAGACACAAATTTAGTATTCAGTAGTATTCGCAATATCTCCCAGGTTTCATCGGTTATTTTCACTCTTAGAGGTATTGATAAGCATTATCATAATTTTTATAAAAAAATTGTTATAGTCTAGCTAAAACCATTAAATATAGGACTTACGCACTATACAAATTAATCGTGATGTGCATTAAGGAAAATAGGCTGTTTCAGGCTTTTATTAATTATCTTTATGATCGTAAATAGACCAAGCTGTAGGGGTTTAGCAATGCTCATTGGTGTCAACTTAAGCTCAAACACTAGAATTTATCGTCGTTTTAGATCCCCCAACCCCCTTAAAAAGGGGGCACGAGATTCTAGTTCCCCCTTTTTTAAGGGGGGTTAGGGGGGATCGAAAAGCTAGGCGGTACATGGAAAAATTTTCACTCTTCTTATCAGAGTAAGCTTTCACGTTAAGTTGACACGTATGAGCAATGCTAAACCCCTACGAAAGATGTGGGTTTTAACAATATCCATATTTGGTATTTTTTGTCAATGCGTAAGTTCTAAAATAGTCGTATTTTATAAACAAAGTAAAAATTAAGGTAATTCACAAAAATCCAGTGACAAGTCAATCTCTCGGTTGCCATGTCCGTGTATAACAATCTTAAATGAGTTGTGAAAATGCGCGATGTCCAGATCCCCGACTTCTTCGAGAAGTCGGGGATCTAATTTTTCACGAATGATTTAGGATTGCTATATCAGGCGGGGGGAGTTAGCAATAGTCTCAATCTAGAAACTGTTAGCTAACTGTCTCGCTAACGTTGATAGGGGTATAAGAAGTAGGGGATCTTTTTGTTAATAACTCATTTAGGATTGCTATGGATGAGTTGAAATCTTTACTAGATAAGCTATTTAATCAGAGCGAGTTAGTCATTAAATGGCAACGCCAAATAAAAAACAGGGAAAGTAGTGGCTATGTTGCAATTTAAATGCCTATTAGCTTATCTCAAGTAACCAGACAATGGGCTTAAGCAACTTGTTAAAGGTAGGCAAACTTCCGCCACAATGTATTAGCTAACCACTTCGCTTATAGGCTTAGAGATGCGGGTATTTGATGCTAGGCTCTTTCTGGCTTTTCTCATTAAGCCCAAAGCTAGTAACCCACCGACTGCGGGAATTGTAGCGCCTCCTGGGATGTCGAAGGGAACGGGTGCGGCGTTTGTTACGGTGCCACCACTAATGGTATTATTAAAGCTAGTCGAACCATTCCCATAAGAATAGCTACCCGTCACCGAGGAGGAACTGCCTCCAAGCGCTGGAGTAAAAACAAAGTTCAAATTTTCAATAATAAGACCATTCACTAACCTCAGACTTAAGTTAGTGGGAGACCCTGATAGGAAAGTAGCCTGACCAAATGTGACACCACCTAGTGAAAATGGAAAACCACTATAAAAAATATTAATACCAGTGTATGAATTACCAGCCAGCACATAATCAAAAGACCCTGTGGCTGTGGCTGAGTTACCTGTAAAAGTTACATTATTCAGATTGTACGTTAGTGCGTGGGCTTTTGAAGTGCTAGCAAGGACACTAGTTGCTACAACAGCAGCAGTCAATAATACAGAAAGACGAGAAAATTTCATAACTTAATCCTAATTTTTACAAAAGCTAAAAACAACTAAGACGGCAGAAAAAATAGTAGTAGCGGTGATCTGTGTCATCAACCTCTTTTAGGGATTTCCAACAAAATTAAATTATCCAACCTTAGGCTACGGGCGGGCTAGACGCTCACCCCAGAATAAGTACTTGAGTATCTTTTATTTGGAATCCTTTGCTACTAAGGAAGCTGTGTAATTAGTTCTATGTTTCTGCACACCATAGCTAATGTACATCTAAACGTCAAGTTATTAATTTTCTAAAATTTACATATGTAAGTACGTAAGTAATTTCGACTATAAAATCATTCACCAGCAAATTTATTCTGGAAAACACTAGTATTCTTACTAGGTTTTTTTATTTATTTTTCGTATAGGATTGTCCTAATTTCAATCTCAACTAGTAAAGATTTCGTAGTGAAAACTTAATGGCTGAGAAGCTAAAAATGTTATTCTGTCTCCTGCTTCTCGTAAAATACGGAGCGATTCTTATTTTCTCTTGTTAGAGACACTATGTTCCACTCCGTTACGCTCAGAATGAGAAATTTATACTTCACGTATACTTTATGAGACATCTTCTCAGTTCTCATGCTTAGTACTAAAGTTTTCACTACGAACTTTACAGTCAAATAGTCATGTATTGAATAAAGCAAAACACTATTCAACCTAGTAACTAACAAAAGACATGGAAGAACATCTGCACTATTGGGCGATTCTGAAGCGTCGGTGGTTGCCTGCATCTATAGTTTTTGGGCTACTTTTGACATTAGCTATAGTTAAGACTCTAATAGAAACACCAATCTATCAGGCAACAAGCCAGTTAGTCTTAAAAAAAAGCTCTACTTCTTCGCTTACCGGAGTAGGAAACCAATTAGGACAGTTAGAGAATTCGGTAAGTGGTAGACCTTTAGGAACCGAAGTTGCAGTTCTGCGTTCTTGGCCTATAGCTGAAAGGACTATCAACGCTCTCCGCCTGAATATCAGCCCTCTGATATTCTTAAACGACCTACAAGTAAAAAATTTAGAAAACACTGATCTTCTAGAACTTTCTTATGTAGATACAGACCCTAGAAAGGCTGCTGCAATTGTCAATACCTTAATGAAGGTCTATATAGAAAGTGATATTAATGCCAATCGCGCTCAAACTAGGTCAGCCAGGGACTTTATCGCCCAACAGTTACCACTGAGAAAAAAGGCATTACAAGCGGCTGAACAAAGGTTGCAAATTTTTAAACAGCAGAATAGAGTTTTAGACCTGAAAGCAGAAGCATCATCGACTGTTTCAATTCTTACTGATTTAGAAAGACAAGTCGCTGTAACTAGGACTGATTTGGCATCTCAAACTGCACAGATGGAATCAATTAAGCAAATATTTGGTGTGAGTTCACAAGAGGCTGTAATTGCAGGTTTTGTGAGTGAGTCTCCATCAACTAGTTTGGCTCTCGGACAGTTGCAAGATACCCAACAAAAAATTGAACTTCTTGGGCTGCGTTTGACAGATACCCATCCTACGGTGATTAACCTTAAGGAACAAGAAGCGGTTCTCAAAAAACAACTTCAGCAGCGAATGGAACAAAGTTTTATCGGTAATGCCGGGCGTTTAAATCAAACCACAAATCCTGAAAACATTGTGCAGCTTAGAAGTGACGGTCTGCAACAAGAACTTCTTGCTAACTACGCTAGCACCGAAGCAGAACGTCTCAGTTTGCAGGTACGGCTGAAAGCTTTAGCTGAAATCATCATATTTTACAGACAAAGAGCTAATACCTTGCCACAGTTGGAGTTGCAGCACCGTCAGCTAGAACGTGAAATAGCTGCAACTGAGTTTAGTTATCAAAACCTTCTAGCTCGGTATCAGGAACTTCAAGTAGCAGAAAATCTCCAGGTAAGTAACGCTTTGGTTGTGACACCTGCATTAATTCCAGAAGTGCCTATTAAAAGCCGTCAATATATAAACTTACTGCAAGGGTTAATTGGTGGACTTGTTCTGGGCGCGGCTACAGCCTTGGTTTTGGAAAAATTTGACAAAACCGTTAAAACGGCTCAATCTGCCAAAGATTTATTGGACTACACCTTACTAGGTTCTATTCCACGATTTACCAATGATAATCTTATTCCAGAAGTAATCGTCAAAGATGAACCTAATTCCGCTGTTAGTGAAGCTTTTCGGATGCTGGAAACTAACCTGAGAGTTTTTAATTCAGAGCAGCTAATCAAAGTTATTGTAGTATCGAGCGCCGTACCTAAAGAAGGTAAATCGACAATTGCTGCTAACCTAGCCGTTTCTATGTCTCAACTTGGTCGTAAGGTTTTGTTGGTAGATGCAGATTTCCGTAATCCTAGTCAGCACAAAATCTGGGAAATCCCAAATGAGGCTGGCTTAAGCCACGTTCTGAGAAGACAGTCAAATTTAGAGATGGCTGTGACTGAAGTTGTATCTAACTTGGAAGTTTTAACAGCTGGTGAACTGAATAACAACCCTGCTGCGCTGCTTGGTTCTAGCCAAATGGCTGTATTTGTGGGACAAGTCGCGCAAAAATACGACTTTGTGATTATCGATACTCCACCTTTAACTGTAGCTGCTGATGCAACTATTTTGGGTAAAGTGGCGAATGGAATTTTGTTTGTAGTTCGTCCAGGAGTAGCTGATGCTGATAGTCTTTCTCTCTCTAAAGAACTGTTAGAAAAGGCTGACCAAAATGTTTTAGGTATAGCGATTAATGGGGTGAAGGCTAACCAGCAATATTATGGCTACGCAATGAGTAAAGTTTAAAAACTTTTGATGAGCCACTGAAAAATGGTAATCGATCACCTCACATCTTGCACCAAGCCCAAGCGACTGGAAGTCGCGGCTATACAAAAGAAGTCCGCCTGGGCTGACTAGGGGAAATCAAGGCTTTTGAAGCCTGGGTCGGCAGACTTTGTTCTGGTAGACGCGATTTTAATCGTTAGGTGCAAGATGTTAGTCACTTTGCTGATCCATTAACTTAATTGGCTACATTTCAGTAAAATTACATATTGTCAATTCAGAGGTTTTGCATCTAAATTATTATCGTGTTTATGTAATTACTTTTACAAAAGGAGTATTTTGATGGGTAGAATACAAAAAATTATCAATGGTAGTGATAATTATAAAGCTGTTGGTGTTAACTATGTTTCTTGGAGATCAGGGACAATCTTAATAACTTTTTTTCTACTGCTGACATCTGTTTTCATCCAATCGGCAGTTGCTGTGGATAGTGTTGTTTCTAAAAGTAAAGAGGATAAATTTAGCATATCTAGACTTAATTCACAATCATACATTAGCTTACGGCAAAGATTGCTAACATCTAAAAAAATTAATGTGGCTAGCGTTGTTTCTGAAAGTCAAAAGGCTCAATTTAAAATATCTGAACTTAATTCACAACCGTATACTAGCTTACGGCAAAGATTGCTGGCATCTAAAAAAATTAATCTTGTTGCTGAATTAGAGAGCATAAGTATTAGTGATGGTTTTACTACTAACATTAAGCCTGAAAAATTTAGCGATTACCTTTCTGTAGACAACAGTCGTCTGGAATCTCAAAAGCTGTTAGTAACTAATGATAATTTAGAGAAGAAAATAACTACTTATCCTATTAGTAATGCTGATTTGCATTTAAAAGAGCAGACTAATATATTACAGCAGAAACAATCTCAAATTATTGCACAAATAGACTCTTCAGATACAGTAGGTGATACTTTTGGCGAGACTAATAAATTACGCCAAGAACTTTTAATTGATCCCATTACGACGTTACGTGAACCGACAAGAGCTGCCCCTGGTTCAACTGCTGGTACTCCTTCCGCCTATGGTGCAAGTTTTGGTCAAGCCTATATTGGCGGTGGTTTACTTTTCCCTCTAGACGATAATAAAGATAGGGTAGATGGTTCTTTGTCCGTTGGTTTTGGTTTAGGAAATGCGGCTAAATCTGTAGGGTTGGAAGTTAATATCAATATTACTAGTGTAGGCGGTGGTGACAATTTTGATTTTGGCGATAGTGGCGGTGTAGGTTTTAAACTACACAGATATTTGGGCGATGGTACAGCCGTAGCTATTGGTTGGTCAAATCCGATTAAATGGGGAGATGTTACCAATGCTAAAGATACCATATATGGAGTAGTTACTAAAGCATTTGCACTGCAACCAAATAACCTAAATAATAAGTTACCTCTGACTGTTTCGGTAGGTCTTGGCAGTGGTGCTTTTCGTTCTAAAGGTGCAATAGCAGCAGATGAAAATGATATTAATCTTTTTGCTAGTTTAGGTTTGAGAGTGATCCCTGAAGTATCCTTAGTAACTAGCTGGACAGGAAATCGTCTCAACATGGGTGCGTCTTTTGCTCCTTTCCAAAAGATCCCTATAGTTATCAATGCTATTTTCACAGATGTTACTAGCAATCTTGATACTGGCTTAGGTTTTGCATTGAGTACAGGGTACATTTTTCGGTTTTAATTGCTGAATTATCTTGAAATTTCATTAACAATAAAAACAATGAAGAAACAACCATTTTTTCTCACTTTTGCTCTAGCATTCACTTTTTTCACTTATCTAGTAGGTGCGCCTACTAGAGTAAATGCTGGTAGTGCTGGAATCACAGGGGGTAGTGAAGATTCTGCTTCCTCATCTGGAGATAATTTTAATCCAGGAAATTTACAACCCCCTGTTGAATCTCTACCTGGGGTTAATGTGGAAGTGAATGATAATGGCATCATTAGCGTACCAACAGAAGTTCAGAATAATTTGAATTTAGCTGTCGCTAATAGATCCTGTCAAAGTCAGTCTACAAATGACTTTACAAATGAGTCTACAAATAGCTTTATAAATAGTCCATGTGACGCCATTACAGCTATCTTACTGAATGAGTCGAATGCAGAAGCAGCAGCTAATCAGCTACAGGCTTCTATAGTGAGTTTGGGAGTATCATCATCATCAGTCGTATCATTGGTAAATGCTTTATCGGGTCTAGCCGAAAATAAAGTAGCATCTGTATTAGGCGTTACTGTAGGACAATTACAACCAGTGCAGCTAGTTGCCAGTACTAAAAAATTAACGGCAGATTTAGTGATGGCTCAGAAAGGAGAAACACCAAATGTGAATATCCAAAAGCTAAATGATGCTATTAATGCTTATAACAATATTGTGATGGAAAGCAGTCCAGAAGTGCTGCAAAAACTTACAAAAGATCCACAATTTTTAGAAGTTGGTAAGCTGCTTAAGCAATTAAGGGCTACCCTGAATAAAAGTTAAAAGTTAGATGTGGTGACAATACGGTTCGGATAAGACTTGATCCCCCCAACCCCTTAAAAAGGGGGGCTAAGAATAGCTCTATTTCCCCCTTTTTAAGGGGGACTAAGGCAGTCCCAGTAGAATGATGCCACAGCGATCGCTGTGGAAGTTGCTCAATCAAGTGAAGGATTTCGCCAAGTTCTAATGTCTGATGTATGCAAGGAATGTCACTGGAGTCAGCCGGAACTTTGTCAATCACGGTAATCCGGGTGTCCATCTGCGTCCCGTGCTTAGAGTACACTTTCCCGTTAACTCCCACTGATAGCACTACTTGCGCTGTTTCTTGTATCTTGGTAAAGGCTTGTTGCCAGTCAGGGTTTTGCGGTGAAAACCAATTTGCAGTCAGCGTCACTAACCGCCCACCCGGGACCAACCTCTGTAATGCCGCATTGACGTGACGGGCTGTAGCTTCACTGTTGCGATTGCTGATATTTGGAGATGCCGAAAACGGGGGATTCATCAGCACCACAGAGGGCGTATGGTTTTTTACTTACAAACTAGTATGCTCAATTTTAGCTCAATGCAGTTAAGAATCGTTTGTGGAGATATAATCACCCTTTGGTTGTCTATGTGTGCCTTATCTTGAAAAAGCCTGATCGGGAAACCTTCGATCAGACTTTATAATTTTGCATAAGTGCTGTAAGAATGAAATTGAAACCCACAAGAGTACAGAGTTTCTAAATTTTCTTCACTATGATTTATGCAATGTTAGTTAACGCTTAAAGTGCTTGTAGTTTCTTTGACAATTTCATTTGTTTTAAGAGTAACTGAAAGATGCACAATATGCACTGAACAAGTAGCATTGTGAAGGACATAGTTACTCACACTACCGAGAAATAGTTCCGTCAGCCCAGAACGACCGCGACGACCCATAACAATTAGGTCAGCGTCATAACTACGGGCTAAGTCACAAACAATGCGGCCAGGATTACCAATATTTTGGGTAAATTCCGTAGTTACACCTGCTGTATTCGCTTGGGTACAGAAAAATTGCAACATCTCTATACCTTTGTTTTTAAAGGCTTCCCACTGTTCTTGGTATAACTCGAAGCTTTGGCTGCTCAATCCTGGATAATAGTTAAAACTAGAAAACGTCGGTACGTAAGGACTGCCCTCTTCTTCTGGAGATAAGACGTGCAGCAGTATTAAGCTAGCTTGGGTTAACTTTGCTAAATTTAATGCTTGCTCAAAAACCTGTTGCCCTATTTGTGAATGATCTAATGCAACTAGAATTTTTTTAAACATATATATCTCCGGTTTTATTGGTAATTGGTCTTTACGGTTTCGGGTTGCTAGATGCTGGATTGTCAACAATGCTCAATCCCTCAACTATGTTTAGCAACTTTTGAAGTTTAAACTTTTTAAACGTTTTTGTCCCATATTTATGTTTATAGCAAAACAATTTGAGGAAGTACTGAAGAACCACAAATATTTATATTAGTGGGGGTCTTAAACTCCCTGATTCATCCGCTTTTTCGTTCAAAATTCATATCTGTTTTCTGACTCCTGAATTCTGTTTCGATAAATTTGAATTGAAGCGCAGCGACGATATTTCATTTTTAAAAGTAGCTTTAACTTTGATTAAAGGTCATTGTTTATGCAGCGATCGCTATTTATCATAGGCGAACCCATAGTATTAAAATTGTATTACTGTACGGATAACCAACAATCAAGTTTTCGCCAATTTAAGGTAAAGATGATGAAAGAAATAACACGCCGCAAATTTATCGCAACTGCCACCTTAGCAACGGGTTTCGCCCTGGCAGTGGAACCCATTTCTGCCGAAGTCATCACCACCGATGCCAAGAAGTTGGTAGCTGGTGCAGTAAAAATTCCTGTTAAAGATGGTGAAATTCCTGCCTACAGAGCAGTACCCGCGACTGGTAGCAACTTTCCGATTGTCCTGGTGCTACAGGAAATCTTTGGCGTACACGAGCATATTCAGGATGTTACTCGTCGCTTTGCCAAGTTGGGATACTTAGCGATCGCTCCTGAATTATTTGTCCGTCAAGGCGATGTTACGAAGTTAAGCAGCATAGACGAAATTCGTCCAATTGTCGCCAAAGTCCCAGATGCCCAGGTGTTATCCGATCTCGATGCCACGGTAAATTGGGCTGTAAAATCAGGTAAGGGTAATGCCAACAAATTGGCGGTTACAGGCTTCTGTTGGGGCGGTCGCATTACCTGGTTATACGCAGCACACAATCCCAAGCTGAAGGCTGGTGTAGCTTGGTACGGGCGACTCGTGGGCGATGCTAACAAACTTCAGCCCAAGTATCCTATTGATATTGCATCAAAACTGAAAGTCCCAGTTCTCGGACTTTATGGTGGTAAGGATACAGGTATTCCCCTTGATACAGTAGAGCAGATGCGCGTAGGCTTAGCCCGTCGCAGACATCGCCTCAAGGAAAGCAGCAGCGAATCTGAGATCATCGTCTACCCTGATGCACCCCACGCATTTTTTGCCGATTATCGCCCCTCCTACCGCGAGACAGAAGCCAAGGAAGGTTGGAAAAGTCTTTTGGCATGGTTTAAGGAGCAGGGTGTGTGAAGAGTGCTGAGTGCTGAGTTAAGAGTGCTGAGTTGAAAGACTATAGGTATTCAGCACTCGCAACTTAGGAACGCAAATTTAATAACGTGCAATTCTTATTTAACTTGGAATGGTGCGTTACGCTCCGCTAACACACCCTACTTTTGCACTTTATTTAATCCACATTCCTTGGCATTCACAACTCGCAACTTACCATTCAGTACTCGCAACTCAGCATTCACAACTCGCAACTTACCATTCAGTACTCGCAACTCAGCATTCACAACTCACAACTTACCATTCAGCCCTCGCAACTCAGCACTCACAACTCACAACTTACCACTCAGCCCTCGCAACTCAGCACTCAGGACTCAGCACTCACTACATAGAAAAGCCTCCCATACCGGGAGGCTTTAAGGTTAGCAGAGACAACTTGTTGAACTACACTGTAATTACAGCGATCGCTCCTCCTAATGCCGAGAAGACAGCTGAGACTGATGCTGTAGCAAACAGCCACCACGCTGCTGTAGCTGCGGCTTTGCGGGTTTCTTCTGCTTGCCGTTGCGCTTGACGCTTCACATCTTCTAGACGGCGTTGGGCTTCGTGCTGGATGCGTTCTGCACGTTGCAATACTGTGTTGCGTGCCCGTTCAATTTGGTCGATGATCCGGTTGGCATCTTCCTCAGAGATGTCCTCACGAGAACTCATGATTGCCACTAGCGTATCTCGGTCGAAAGAAGACAGGCGATCGCGCAGGGCATCAAATCCCGCTTGGGGATCGTCAAAAAATGTCCGAACATCGCGCTTGATACTATCATAGTTAAGTTCTGGGCGATCCAAGGAGTTGAGATAGTTGCGAATCCGTCCGAAAACGCCATCAATTGCATCTTGAATGCCTCGTTGGATGTTCCGCACTTGTTCTACAAATTGATCTCTTACGGATACCATGTTATCGGCAATCCGTGCCGCTTCTTCATCAGAAATATCTTCCCGAATTTTCAGCAGGGCGATGATCGTAGAACGGTCAAAATGGGAAAGGCGATCGCTAAAAGTTTCTACCCCAACTCGTGGATCGTGCAACAATAATTGCAAGTCGCGCTTGATACCTTCTGGGTTGAGTTCTTCCTTGCCAGTTTGCCGCAGATACTCTTCTAGATAACCTTTGAATGTTTCCACTCTTTGCTGTGTGCGGCTAGCTAGGCGACGAGGCGCACGGACAAAGTTGCGAATCGAAGTTTGCGTGGAATCAATAATTTCATTAACTTGTTCTTCACTCAAGTCTTTGCGTTGACTGAGCAACTTCACCAGTGTATCCCGGTCTAACTGCGACAACCGACGGCGTAGTGCTACGGCTCCCTCTTTGGGATTTTCAAACAATTTGGTCAAATCTCGCTGGATACCTTCAGGGTTCAATTCTTGTTTACCAGTATTCCGCAGATAATCTGTGATTGTGGTGGTAACGGAGTCGTATTGTTCTTTAGCTTTATCCACTACAGCTTGGGGTGTGTGGCGGATATTATGCCATGAGTCCTCAGCAGAATTGATGATTTGATTAACTTGCTCTTCACTCAAATCTTGCCGCTGACTCAACAATTGCACCAAGGTATCACGGTCAAAGCGAGATAAGCGCGCTCGAATTGAGGCAATTCCAGCTTGGGGATCTTCCAGTAGCTTTTTGAACTCGGCGCGGATGGCATCAGGATTCAGTTCGGCTTTTCCTGTATTACGCAGATATGATTCTACATTCAACCACAGGGTTTCGGCTTGATATTGCGCCTGTTCTGCTAGTCCTTTGGATTCTACCAAAACGCGATCGCGCTGTTTTTCCAACTCATCGAGAATCGGTTCTACTTCATATAGCTGGACATCATTCCGTTGCAGCAATATCTCACGAATTTCCTGACGTTCCAGGTGAGCCAGTCGCAATGTCAGGGTTTCATCGTCTGCTTCTGAGTCTTGCAACAGTGGTTTGAAATTCTGCTCAATGGCTTCAGGTATCAAATCTGCTTTCGGAGTAACGAGCAGATAACTTTCCACAGCACGTTGCAAGTCTTGGACTATCTCTCTTTCTTCAACAACTTTCACTGTCATTAACACATCTTTGCGGACAGTTTCTAACTGGTCTGCAATGCGCTGAATTTGGTCTTGGGTAAGCATTCCCCGTTGTTGGAGAATATTGGCAAAATCGTTGCGGGATAATCGTTCTAGTTCCCTGCGGACTATTCCTGAGTCAGCTGCTGGGTCGTAGATAACATCACGAAATTCCTGAGCAATTTTTTCTGGACTCAGTTGCCAAGCATAAGTGTTGTGTAGATAGTTTTCAACATCAGCCCGAATTGGGCTATAGGGTTGTGATGGTGTTGGCAACCCTAACTTATCTGCTTGTTGGGTAACTTTATCTTTGGCAGTGTTGAGGCTACCCAAGATTTTTTCTACATCCAAATCAGGCAAATCTGCGCGTCCTAAAACAATGCTGGTTAAGGCAGTTAGTCCTTGCTGGAGTGTACTTTGAATTGCGCCTGGAGCCGCCTTTTGATCGGCTTCTTTGGAACTACCCTTTTCTTTTACTAACTGATCCAGTTTGGCGTTGAGTTCATCTGTTTTGGTTTGTCCTGCTGGGAGTGATTT
>Ga0335394_10003054_pt1 | contig 18944 bp, 12 predicted proteins | sample MAT03_FD_205741 | JGI IMG/M metagenome (GOLD analysis project Ga0335394, IMG submission 205741) | Freshwater microbial communities from Lake Fryxell liftoff mats and glacier meltwater in Antarctica - MAT-03 (spades assembly) (version 2) ... | reverse complement strand
GAGTTGAAAATATCGAAGGTTACGCATCTCTTGAAGATCAAGGACTGATTGCGCTTGAGGATACACCAGTTTATGCAATGGAGATTGACGAAAGAAGGATTGTAATTCGTCGTGCCATTGATAACTTACCGACAAGATTGCACAAAACGTTTATCCTACACTTTGATAGAGAACTGTCTTATCTGGAGATTGCCCAACAGCAAGCGATTTCATACGATAACGTCTGCAAACGCATTTCTCAGTCGCGGGCAATTCTGCGAGAGGAGTTGAGGGAATATTTTATCGGGGAGTAGAAACAAAAAACAAATTGTCGATTCCACAGGCTGCAAGGGTATCATTTTTCCTGTTTTCAAGCCTTTGTCAAGACTCTGCTAAAGACAGAAATCCTAGGTGATCTGTAGTGTGGGTCGAGTTACAAAAAAAGCTCATAACTCAAAAAAATCAGAAGTTGACTACCCAGATCGTCTTAAAAGAGTAGTTAAAAGGATAAAAAATGATTATTGTGGTATGCACAGACGACCCTATTCTAGGGAACGTTGCAAGGCAACAAGCGCAAATCAACCAAGTTATATTCGGGCAATGTTATCAAGTATTTACGGATGCAATTCCTCAAATTGGGCAGCGCGAGAATCTTTTTATTTCTGCTCATGGTGCATACAGAGGTGATGATGGGAACCCAGTTATCGGTGACAGTCGGAATGCTGTTTATGTGAACGCAGTAGAACTTTATGAGAACATTCGAGAGATTTTCCCGGTTGGCTATCAAGCAAACGTCTACATAAGCTCCTGTGAATCAAGTGATTATGCTCGGGGTTCCTTTAGTTTTTCTGAAGTGTTTAAGGCACAGCTACAAGCTAGACACTCTAATACTAGGGTCTATGGTCAGCACGGAGCGGTTGCACTACAAATACCGTTACCCAATGATTTAGGCTGGGTACAAGCCTAGCTGATTTTAGAGGGTTACAATGTCCACTTTGTAGTTTTTACATCGTCAGAGTAATCTCGTTTGTAAACAAAGAGAAGCGGCTGCTTTTGAAAATTGCAAAGGGATCGCTTCTCTTTTTTGTGGGAAGCGATCCCTTTTTCGTTGAATGAGTTTGATATGAAGAGTGCGATCGCAATTGGTAGAGTTTGAAAAGAGGCGAAAAACCTCTTGCTTTTGAAGCTGGTTTAAAGCTTCTAGCTTGGAAAAATTCAGACATTGATATCGTGAATCGTCTTATTAATAGAACCTGCAAACGGGTTTTCTACAAAAGTCAACAAAAGCACATAACGAGGAAATCAAATGGCTAGTTTAGTTGAAAAGAACGACTATATCAAGTTCGATCCAGCAAGCAAGGAATCAGTAACTATAAAATGGCAACAGGATCTGGGCGAACGATCAGAACAATACTTGGTTATTCCCTACACTGTGATTGGTAAATCGGCTAGTGGCAGTTTGTTTATTCAAACGAGCCATGCAGACGAGTTTATGAAGAAATCTGAAAAAGATGAATCAACCAATCCACTAGTTAGTGGTGGTAGCAAGATTAAGGTTGATGATGCCTTTCAATATGGTCAGGACAACGACAAAACATTACGGTTCCTGGTCTACCACAATAAAGCTAGTAAGCCATACCAGCATCGTTTCATTGAAACCACTGCCTTTTCCAATATTGGAAAGAAGATACAAAAAGCTGGAAACGATTATGGCGGAGCAGTATGGGGAGGAATCCTTAATAAGGGAGCAGATTTGTTGAAAGGTTTCATAGGTGATTACTTACACAACTTTTAATGAAAGTGTAAATATCTAGTGTGATCACCGCCTTATAGGTTGGGTTGAGCTACAGCAATACCCAACCTTTCCAATATGAAAATGGTGCGATCAGGTATAAGGTTGCCTCTACACAAACTGCAAAAGTTACCTGCTCAGTTATCCCAGCATTTCAAGTACCCTTCATTGCTTATGCTCCTAAAATATGTACTATCAATTTTGCTGAGTTAATAAGTTCGGTGTTGCGGTTTAACTCCGCTATTCGACAACCACTTTCCTCAACACAGCAAATAACAAAGGTGTTCCTATAGTGAATAGTGTGAATTCTATCAAAAACGCCCCTAAATCGGAAAGTTCAGAAATTGAGTTTGGGAATCGGAAAGTTCAGAAATTGAGTTTGGGAATCGTCTTAAGAACAGAACACAAAAATGGTTTGCTTACTTAATTAAATTAGGAGATATTATGTCAGATTCAGTTGAGAGCTTTTCAATACCTATGAAAGATGTTGATGTGCAAGAAACTGTAGATATCTTTAACAAATCTGCGAGAGATGTTGAGAAAGGTCTATCCGACCTCCTGAGCCGAAATAATTTCACTTTCGTAATTCGGAACAACACTGACCATGAACTAAAACGTACTGGAGGTATTAACGATTCTTCCTCTTGGCCGTTTGAGGATATTGACTCCAAAGTGGTAGATATAAAACTAATGTCAGCTAAAAGCTTCTCATTCGCTGCTAAGTACGCTTTGCCACACCGTGAAATTGTAATAGGTGCATCGTATCCATTAATAGGCAAAAAGAAGATAGCTATGGAATGGAGTGCGGATGCAAAAAAAACCTGGGATGATATGGATGATGGAACAGACAAGTCTGCCGACAAAAATCGCGCTTTTATCACCGAAAAGAATGGCAAGTTAATCTGGATTTTTGAAATTAATGGGTGAGAAGATTTCGAGCAAATCATTAATCCAAAGGTGAGACTCTAATCAGTCAACAAGCTTCAGAGTTTTGCACTAAAGTCCAAACTGCTCCCTTTTTGCAGCAAGAGTTAGCAGCAGCCCTAGAAGGAAAAGAAAATAAGGTTTATAAACACAAAAAAGAGGAAGCAACATGGAAGTTTATCAATTAGATCAAGGAAGCTGGGGAGTTTGCGGTTTTGTGGCTGCCATTCAAGGTGCAGTTGCCAACAAAAAAAGTGGTATGTCTCTCAAGGAAACCGATAATAATACCTTATTACCCGTGATCAAGAACTTTTGCGAAAAAAACAAAGATCTAGAGCCGGAGTTATTAGATTTCTCTAGTAGTTTTGGAAGTTCTTATCGTTATCAAAACACTGAGCAAGTCATAAACAAAATGAAAAAGGACATAGAGATGAAAGACGATAGGCTTGGAATAGCCATGACAGCAAAAGGGATGAGCCGCCTCTGCAAAGATTTAGGACTAACAAACTCTGATTTTCATGGCACTACAGCAACCACCAACGCTCTTAATTTCGAGAAATTTCCATACGCTAACACGATATACGGACTAGGAAAAAGAACATCTCCAAAAAATTTCCGGTACGGGTTATTACATTGGATTTATGTTGATTCTACAGGAGAAATAATGACGTGGGGAAAGAAGGGACAGAAAGCCATCGACGAATTAAAAGCTGAAGAATATGACAAAATAACTCATTATCTGCCAGCTCTTACTTAAGGAGGAATAATACTCCTGACTGAAGTGTGCAACGTAACAGGATAGGATGATACACTCCTGTCTGTAAGACGTGAAAAGTATGCTTATCATCTTAATTGCTGAAGGCGTAATCACTTTTTGTTTTGCTTAAGATGAAGATCGCATTCGATCCAAAAGAGGATCGAATGCGATCTCTTCCAGTCTCGGCATGTCCGCTTCAGCCGTGCGGTTCTTGGTGCCGGGGCAGGAATGGCAATCATCCCGGCATAGAGGCAACCAAACAAAGCAGCGATCGCTTCTAAGCCCTGGGGATACACCAGCAAAACCCGATCTCCAGGTGAGAGTTGCGCTTGCAAATAAGCCGCGATCTCCTCGCTTTTTCGTCTAACTGCTGATAAGTGAGCCGATTGCCCTCACGCTCTCCATCTTCCAGAAAGGTGTAGGCTGTTTGGTCTGGGTGATGGGAGACGCGATCTCGCAAGAGATCAACCAGGGTTGACAGTGCTACAGTCCTATTCGATGGTTGAAGCTGTAGAGCAGCGATCGCGTTGGAGTGTTTCATTTAAATCGATGAGAAGCCAGTTTCAAGGAGATACTATTGTAAAGTACCGCAAGATTTGATTTTGGGAGGAGCGGTGAGATTTTGGGGAGAGGCAGTAATTAATATTTTCCGCCAAACACTTTCTTGTATTCAGCTAAATTAGAGAGCCAACCAGAAAGGTGAATCATGGTTCAAGCCTTTACAAAATCAGTAACCTTTGAAGAGTTTATCGAGTGGTATCCCGATGCAGGGGGACACTACGAATTACATGACGGGGTTATTGTCGAGATGCCAAAGCCGACTGGAAAACATTCCAATGTAACGGGTTTCTTGATGGAAGAATTAGTTCTGACTATCATCCAAATGGGTCAGCGGGGGATTTGGACAATTCCGAGAGAATCGATTGTCAAGCCTGGTAACGAAAAATCTGGCTATGAACCAGACATCATCGTTTTAGATCAAGCATTTTTAGCCAATGAGCCACGTTGGGAGAGAGAATCAATTATTGAAAATGCCCCGTCCGTCAAACTAATTGTTCAAGTGGTCAGCACCAATTGGCGTGACGATTATTTCAAAAAACGGGCTGACTACGAAGAAATGAGTATCCCCGAATATTGGATTGTTGAACACTACGCCGCTTTAGGGGGACGAAACTTTCTCGGCAACCCCAAGGAGCCAACTTTATCAATTTACCAATTAATTGAAGGAGAATACCAAGGGAGTCAGTTTAGAGGAGATGACGCGATCGCTTCACCCACGTTTCCTGAGTTCAAGCTGACCGCCGAACAGATTTTTCAGATTGGCAGATGAAGTTGATAATAGAGCCGCGATCGCTTATTTAACAACGTTCAACTTGTGGCATATGAAAAGAGGTAACTTCAAGGTGATCGTTACTCTCTGTGCTTATTTGAATTGCTAGGTAGTCATTCTTTAGTCAAGAGAAGTTGTGTCATGCGTAACGTATCTTCTATCACAGAGCTTCAACAAGAATTAGAACAGAACGGCTATGCAGTGATTGACTTTCTCAGCAGCAGTGAAATACAAACCCTCCTCGATTTTAATAGAGGAAACCCTCCTCCCAGTGATTTATTAACTTCTGGTATATCTTTCAGCATAGGCACCTCTGAACTAGATTACCGTCAGGCGATTACTCAACAAGTCAAAGAAATATTTTCTCTAAGACTGATAAGTTTATTCCCTGAACATAGAGTCTTGCTTTGCAATTTGGTTCGCAAAAAATCGGACATTTTGGTTAGTGAAATGTCCCTCCACCAAGATCCGTCACTAATAGATGAAATTTCTCCAGCATCTTATGGAGTTTGGTGCCCATTAATTGATGTTGATGAGCAAAATGGCTGTCTTCAAGTAGTTAAAAAAAGCCATCTATTGAATTCAAAGATCAGACCTTTTTTTACGTTTGAGGGTTTTCCTTACAGTCAAGAGATACTGGCGCTGATACAAAAACAGTATCTCACTAGTCTTCCTATGACAGCAGGACAGGCGGTGGTCTATGACAAGCGACTGTTTCATGGTTCACCTCCAAACTCAACGGCTGTTGAAAGGGTTGCCGCAATTTGTAGCCTCGTTCCCAAAGAATTGCTGAGTCATTTCTGTTATCGAGAAACTTCAACTTCTAGCCAAGTAGAGCTATTTGAAGTAGAGGATGAGTTTTACGATCGCTACATTATTGGTCAAAAGCCAGAAGGCGTGAAGAGTTTAGGTGTATTTGATTATGAAGTCGAACCCCTCACACCAGAAATACTCATCGAAAAACTAGGGGCGGGAAATTCTGCCTCAAACATCCCTACTTGGGCAAATTATCAGATTAACTTTAAGCCTGAGTTTTTAGACAAGTTCAACCCATCGGCTCAAAAAATTGCTGTTTTAGTGAGCAATGAGTTTGAGGGGTTCTCCAAAAATGGCGGCATTGGCACTTACACCAAAACCCTCAGCCAAAAACTGGTAGCTGATGGCTGGGCAGTCATTTTCCTCCTGTGTCAAGCCGAAGAGGAGTTTCAAGGAGACCCCAGTTTTGGAGAAGTTCATCATGTGTTCTCCACCCACGAAACCGCACAGGTTTTAACGCTTCAACCCATTCACCAGCAAATTCTGTCTACAACCCAGCAAAATGATCTCAGCAAAAGCTTCGATCACCAAAGTTTCTGCTGCCTATTCTTCATCCAGGCGATTATTGCCACTTTCCCCGATGCTGTGGTCTATGCCGAATTTCCAGAAATTTGGGGTTTTGGCTATCGCACCATTCAGGCAAAACAATCAGGGCTGTTGGGCAATAGCTGTTTAGTGGGTGTCACCGCTCACGGCTCCTTTGAATGGCTGCATGAAGTCAACAGCCGCTACCACACGGAGCAACCCCACTGGCTCTCGCAGGCGTATCACTACGAGCAATTCTCTTACGAGAATGCTGATGTCACCTACTCCCCTTCCCATTTCTTGAAGTCTAAGCTATCTAGCTATGGCTGGAAGACTGCTCATGCCAAGCACCAACCCTACTTTGTGCCTTCGCTAAACTTAACGAACTATGGGCAATCCACAGCGTCAGACGAAACGGTTCCCAACAAAATCTCCGTCATATTCTTTGGTCGCCTCGAAGAACGAAAAGGGCTGTGTAGTTTCGTGGAAGCCATGCGGTTGCTGGATTGCACAATTGCCCAAAAAATTGAGATTATCTTCATTGGCAAAATCATTCCCTTGCAATCCTCCCATCTAGAACACCTGCACAGTCAGCAGTACCTCGATCGCGAACTGGGCGATGCCTTCACCTATACTCTTTTGTCTGACCTCTCCAGTCAGGAAGCCATTCAGGCGATCGCAGATCTGCACCATCCCATTGTCTGCCTTACCAGCCTGCAAGAGAACTTTCCCAATGTTGCCCTAGAAATGGGACAATTCCCTGTTAGCCTCATCGTTTCAGACACAGGCGGCTTCCGAGAAACTCTAGGATTAATTAAACGATCGGATGCCGTGCACTGGTTCCAACCTGGAAATGCCCAAGCCTTAGCGCAAGCACTCACCCAAGCCATTCATGCCTATCCCGAAAATCCCGCCATACTGGAACAAACTGAGATCGACTCAATCAATCACCATCTGTTGAATCAAAGACTGGAATTTATGAGCCAAGCGTTTTTAGAAGCAGCCCCCCAAGAACCAACCACGCCTACGGTGACGATCGCCGTGGTCTGCTGGCAACCCACAACCACGCTGCTGGAATGCCTCACCACCTTGGCAGCGCAGACCTACGAGCAATTTGATGTACTCGTGATGTCTCTAGTCGCAGCAAATGAATCTCTGCAAGCCGCGATTCCGCAAAGCGGATCCCTCGCGGGAATCGCTCAGGCACAAACCCAATTTCCGCAGCATAAATATCTCACGTCAGACTCCAGTAGCTTAGGCGAAACCTACAACAACCTGGTTGATCAGTCTACTGGCGAGTATGTCTTATTTTTCTCAGCCGACCAGATTGCTACACCCGACCTAATTGAAAAATTAGTCGCCGCAGCGGTTGCAGCCGATGCAGTCGCAGTCGTCTGTCCGCAGATGATCGCCGCCGGAGAAACGCCAGAAGCAATCACCTTCATCGATGGCAACTTGCTCAAGCTGTTGGAGTTTAACCACCAGCACGATTTAACGGCTCTATTCTCTAAAGCGTTTCTCAAGGAGTTTCGTTATTCTCAAGAACGTGGTTTGCAGGCTTTGAACTGGCAAGTTTTTGCAGCCGCAATCGCCACCAATCAGGCGATCGCCTACTATCCTTATCCCCTGTACGCCATTCGCCCCGATTCCCCATCCAGCATTCCTGCGGCAAATCTGGCAAAAGAACGATACTACCTGCGTCAATATTTGTTCCAGATTAAGCCAGAGCAGTGGAACCAGCGCCAAATCAACATGCTGTTGACTGGATTTGAGCAATTAGCACAAGCGCCATCGTCTATCCAGTCGCAAAACTGGCAAGCCATGCCGCCAGCAAACCCGCCCTCCTCTCGTCAAGATCAAGCCTGGATGATGACGGCACAGCAGATGCACACCGAACTCACTCAGAGCCAGAATCAACTGAAAGAAATAGAGGCATGGAACCGCGAACTCCGCACTGGAAAAGATTGGCTAGAATCCCAATGGCAAGCCTGGATGCTGCGGGGACAAAAAGCGGAATGGGAATGGGGCAGGGCGCGATCGCTGATCTCACAAATGCAAAGCAGCAAGTTTTGGAAACTGCGTCAAGCCTGGTTCAAGTTAAAACGTAAGCTCGGCAGAATCAGCACCGATCCGCTTCAGCCTAACGCTCATGCGCTTACTCCCGGCGTTCAAGAATTTGTGACTCGAATTGCGGGTCACAAAATCAGATTTTTCCAACCTGCTGCCCCGCGCATTCCCGTTATTTCAATCATTTCGTCCTGCTTTGAGGATTATCAACATGTGGAGACAACCTATCGCAGCCTGATTAACCAAACGTTTCAGAATTTTGAATGGATCATTGTCGATGATGGCTCCACCAATCCGGCTGCAAATGCATTTCTAGCCTCGTTGCCTCAGAGAACCAACAAAATTCGCGTCTTGTCCCACACGGCTCATCAGGGTGTGGCGGGGAGTTACAATACCGCGATCGCTCAAGCCAAGGGCGACTACCTGTGTTTCCTTGATTTTGGTGGCATTCTCGATCCTACTTACTTGGAGAAGTGCGTTCTCTTTCTAGAAACCCATCCCCAAATTTCCCTGGTCAACTCCTACGCGATCGTGTTTCAGGCGCAAGAACATTGGTGGCAGCCCCATCTAAACCAGCCTCAGTCTCTATTCGCTCAAACTGGGCTAATCAGCCATCCAGTGTATCGCAAGACAGACTTTGACAAGTTGGGCGGGTTTGACGATTCCCTTCAACAGTTGGCAGAGTGGGAACGCAGTCTAAAAGCACTTTCCCAGCACCAAACTGGCTGGACGATTCCCGAATACCTGGATTGCTACCGCTTCATCGACGAAAACACACCAGCAGTCCAACATCACACGGCTGAAATGCAGCAGGCGATCGCGACGATCCATTCTCGCTATCAAACCTTCTTCACCATTGCGCCAGCCACTTCTTTAGAGCCACAGCCGCTCAACCTGAACACATTGAACTTCAGATTGAATGTGGACAATCAGCGCATGATTCCTAATCCTGGTAAACGGATTCTGCTGTTCTGTGAAGTCCTTGGCAATAGTGAAATCGATCAATGGAATCTGGATTTGGTGCTACTGCTGGAGCAGCGCGGCTATGAAGTGATAATTGTCACAACCTCACCCTCAGACCATCCTTGGCAAGAATTCTTCTATCGCGCCACTCCCGATATTTTTCATCTGCCCAACTTGTTTGATAAAGCGCACTGGCTAGCCTTCATCCGCTACATCCTGGCTTCTCGTCAGATTGATAGCGTACTCATTTCTGGCTCTGAGATTGCCTACCCCTTTTTACCACTACTTCGGGCGGGATTTCCCCAAGTTGTGCTCTTGGACTATACCCATGTAAGCAATGAGATCGCACAAGAAAACGAATTTTCACCCATTCACTCATTGAGTCAAAGCCTTGACTACCGCTTGGTGGCTTCTTACCATCAGGCGAGAGAATCCGCGAGTTCTCATGCCACTTCCCACACAAAACCCAAAGTTTGCTTGGCTCAGGCTGAGGTAGAAATCGTTCTTGCAGATGCAATGAAAGTGCGTCAAACTGTTGTTCCAACAAAAATCAATGCTGAATCAGAAGAGGCTCTGGCGTTGCTGCTGGAAGATTTGCAAGAACCTATTGCTAAACATCAACCCGCAATTGCCGAGACTGAAGCACCTACAGAACCTACTGCCCGACAGCTTCTGAAGCTCTTAGTGAAAAAACTTGTGAAGAGGTAGCGTGTCATGATTCACCTCTTTTCAGCAGATTCTTAGGAGAAGATACGTGAAGATTCCCTCGATCATTCCTGCCCTTGCCCTTGCCCTTGCCCTATTAAGCTTTCCGGTTTGGCAGCAGATTTTTACTAGTCCAAATTTGCCAATCCAAGCTCAGATAATCGCTAGTGATGCAGGGACGGTCAAAGCCTATTGGGACAATCCCATCGGGAATCCAACGGCTTATGAGGAGATTCCAGTCAAACCTGTGCAGATTCCGGCAGGGGAAATTGCCTCAAACATCTGGCGCGTCAAGGTAGAAGCTCTTGCAGAGAAAGAACCAAAGGCTAAGAGTGCAGAGATCTGGCTAGTCGATATTAGAACGCCAGAGCATCAGGTCAACTGGTCTGAAGTAAACATGGGAGCAAAAAAGTGGACATTGCTCAAAAATCCCTACGGACCTCAAGGAAAGATCGCTGTCGCTCGTGCTAAACAACCACAATCTCTAGAAGCCGTGGTTAAGGGCAGTAATTTAACTATTATCCTACTGCGGAGTGTCTGGATTGGTAAGGTTCGGGTTACAGCCAACGGACAGGTACGTGAAACTAGCCTATATTCTGCAAACAGTGCCGTTGAAAAGCTATCGTTTGAATCAAAAGAAATCGAGGCTAAAAGAACTAAAACTTATGAGCTTCAAGTTGTTAAAACACCCTGGCATCGCTTGAAGTTTGTTTCTGATTCTGATGGAGTTAAAGTTAAATCCATCAAAATCGGCAGTCAAACGATTCTTCCAGATTCTAACGGCGAATTCATATTGCCATTCTATTTTTGGAATCAATTCAATTGTGCGATCGCAGCCACAATCCTCAGCTTCTTAGGATTAACCATTTCGTTTACTAGCATTGAACGCATCCGACGGCGAGACCCTCAATTTCTTCGCTGGCAGTGGTTTGCTCACGATCGAGTGCCTAAAGCAATGCTTAAGGTCAGAGTTGCGAATCAAGAGCTTTCAGTTCTACCCTATCAGGCGTTCAAATACTTTCTGTTTTCCCTAGTAGTTTGGGTCATGGGTCTTTCTCTGGTTGAAGGCTATTTCTACTATCAGGAAACTTATCAAATTGCTTCTCTAGCTGCTCTCACTGCTGCTCCTAGCCAAATTGAAAAAGCTGTATGGGGTATGCCACAACTTGCTTCGCAAGAGTGGATGCTGGAAGATGAAAGAATTAACCGTAATAACACAAAAAAGATTCTGACATCTGGTAGCCTCTTCAATCCAGCAGAAGGGGATTGGGTTTGGCGGTCAGCAGGATTTCCTGTGAGCCAGTTATCTACAAAGCCCAACCGTATTCTTGTCATGGGAGATTCTTATGCATGGGGTCACGGCTATGCCAACATGAATGACATCTGGTGGCGACAACTACAGCGAGAACTCACTCGCAGAGGTTACGAACAAGTTGAAGTCATCGCCGCTGGATTAAGTGGTGCTTCAACCCACCAAGAGTTAGAGCAAGCGCGCAGGCTCATTAAAACCTATCAACCAAACTTGATCATTTGGGGTTTTGTGGCAAACGACCCAGATGAAGGAGTTGTGGAGCAACTAGATTTTAAGTTTGTTAATCAAAACTCGTTGATTAAATTAATCAAGACTTTAAGAAATAAAGGTATTTTCCCCAGATTGAATGCACGTCTGTCATTTGCTTATGCTCGAAAACTTACACGAACGATGAGTTTGAAAGAGTATTACCGTGAATATGGTGAATGGATGTTAAAACTACTCAAAGGTAAAAACTTCGAGCTTTATCGAGAGACAGTACAAGAGCTAGATCGTCTTCAATCTGATAGTAATATCCCTGGATTCCTTATAACCTTGTCGGTTAGAGGTCAGGCTTACAATACTTACCTGAAAAGCAAAATTGTTCCCTTACTTACAAAAGGGAAAACAGCTTTTTACAATACAGACGAGGAATTTCTTAAGTTCAGTTCACGGCTGACATCAGATCCTACCTATGCCAAATCAGATCCCGTTCATATGTGGCGTATCAATCCAGCAAATGCCCATCCTGGCGCAATCTTAACTCATTTTTCTGCCGTACAGGCGGCAGACATTCTCGAAGCGCATTACCCGCAGATATTGGGTAAACGAAACCTTTCAGCTAAACCGCCAGCACTTCATATCAACGATTGGGTTCCTTACGACCTAAATCCATCGACAACCGCATCTGGTGTTTTCAGTTTCAATTACCCTGCCTCAGAAGAGTCCATGCTGCGGTTGCCTGTGAATCGCCCCTTTGTGCAGCTTAATCTCGAATTTCCTGTACCCCTCAAAGAGATTCGCCTTTCTGGATCTGGGCTGAAGTCCGCAGCCCTTGATCTCACTGCTGTTGATTCTAAACGCCAGTTTGATGACGGGAAGGTTTACTCGTTTGATCAGAAACAAGGAACCGCTTTAATTTGGAATTTAGAAAGGCAAGCCGCTGCTAAAACAGTCAATACGATACGACTCTCTGCAACCTTTCAGAACCAGAATAAGCAGCTAACACTGACGCTCATTCCAGCTAATGCAGGAGGTCAGCCATGAATCCTACTCGAATTCTCGGCATCTCTGCTTACTATCACGATGCGGCGGCGGCGTTAGTCGAAGACGGCACGATCATGGCTGCTGCCCAAGAAGAACGCTTTACTCGCATCAAAGGCGATGCTACCTTTCCTCACCATGCGATCAATTACTGCTTAGAAACTGCTGGCATTGATGAACATCAACTTGATTATGTGGTGTTTTACGAGAATCCAGTCGTCAAATTTGAGCGCTTACTTACCACTTATCACCTGACGGCTCCTTACAGTTGGCGCAGTTTCTTGAAGTCCTTTCCCGACTGGCTCACTCGTAAACTCTGGTTAGAAAGTGAAATCGCCAAAGAAATGGGGATTAAAAAGCGCATCCATTTCTGCGATCATCACCTTTCCCATGCGGCAAGCGCCTTTTTCCCTTCTCCTTTTGACCAAGCTGCGATTTTAACCCTCGATGGAGTCGGTGAGTGGTCTACCGCTACTTTTGGCGTAGGGCAAGGCGCACAGATCCAACTCCTCAAGGAAATTCGCTTTCCCAACTCGTTTGGGTTACTCTACTCCGCCTTCACCTCCTACACTGGCTTCAAAATTAACAGCGGTGAATACAAGCTAATGGGGCTGGCTCCTTATGGAGAACCTAAGTATGCCGATTTAATCCGCGAGAAGCTGATTCACCTAAATTCAGATGGTTCCATCATTCTGAATCAGCACTACTTTAACTACGTTGGCGGTTTAACCATGACCAACGATCGCTTCCATCATCTGTTTGGTAGCCCACCCCGTCAGCCAGAGTCGCTGATTACGCAGAAGGAAATGGATATTGCTGCCAGTATTCAAATCGTCTTGAATGATGCGGTATTGACAATGGCGCGATATATCCAACAGCAAACCCAGCAGGAGTATCTCTGCCTGGCAGGAGGCGTAGCGCTCAATGTCGTAGCAATGGGCAAGATCTCTCAGTCAGGCATCTTTCGCCAATTGTGGATTCAACCTGCTGCTGGTGATGCGGGAGGAGCGATCGGAGCCGCCTTATGGATGTGGCATCACCGCCTTGGCAATCCCAGAACGCCTGCTCCAGCCGATGGTATGCAGGGCAGTTTTTTGGGACTAGATATTCCACCTGCTTCTGAACTGGATGATGCCATGTTAAAGCGTTTGGGAGCGATTTGGGAGACTCATTCTGAAGAAGACCTACAAGCGCTGCTGGCTCAGAAATTATCTGAAGGTAAAGTCGTCGCTGTGGCAAGAGGACGGATGGAATTTGGATCGCGTGCCCTGGGTGCGAGATCGATCTTGGGTGATGCGCGCTCTCCTACTATGCAGAGCCATATGAATCTGAAGATTAAGTTCCGCGAAGGCTTTCGTCCCTTTGCGCCAATGGTATTAGCAGAAGACGCGGATGAGTATTTTGAGATGAAGCAGGAAAGCCCTTATATGATGCTGGCTTATCCGGTAAAGGAAAGTAGGCGACTTCACACCGTAACTGAAAGACTATTTGGCATTGACCTGTTAAAAGTGCCCCGTTCCGACATTCCAGCCGTGACCCATGTAGATTATTCAGCGCGGGTGCAAACGGTCGATCGCGATCGCAACCCTTTCATGCATGGAGTATTATCTAACTTCAAAGCTTTGACTGGCTGTTCTGTCATCATCAATACATCGTTTAACATTCGCGGTGAGCCAATCGTCAATACCGCCGAAGATGCCTACCGTTGTTTTATGGTAACCGAGATTGATTGCTTAGTGATTGGCGATCGCTTTTTCGATCGCGGAACTCAAACCCAAAAACCGCTTTCCGATAGAGAACGAACCCAATGGCTCAGGAGGTTTGCACTTGATTAAATTATCCTACCTGCAAAGACTGAAGCAACGACGACAGCTTGTTGACATCAAAGAGCAAATTGTTTTTGGCTTGACATTAGGGTGGCTACTAACACTAGTCGGCGGATTTCACTATTTCTTTGTCATTGGCATGAACGATCGCTTCTGGCGATCTCTGTTTTATCTGGGCATCCTGTTAGTCAGCCTATCAATCATTCTTCCTTCTGCTATTGCCATACTCCAGAAGCCACTACAGACTGTTACTCAAAAAATAGGAGAGGTGCTATTCTCACTCATCCTCATCCTGAACTATTTCTTATTGATATTACCAGTGGGCATCTTACTCAGAAGATTACAAAAGAGTACGTCGTTCTACACTTGGACACATGAACGCTTGCCTAAAGTGGGTGGATGGACTGATTGGAGGAGCCAAGAAAGTATAAAAACATTTCAACAAGGGGCAAAAAAGCGTTCTTTGCTATTACAGCTAGCTTGGGTAATTGCCTATTTCTTTCGGGGTGGACATTATCTATTACTTCCAGTGCTAGTCTTGCTACTCGTTCTAGGCTTGATTCTGTTCTTTATCAAAGCCTCGGCATTAGCTCCTTTCATCTACACCTTGTTTTAATTAGCAGGAACTATTATTTCTCAGTACCCACTAATCTAACGATAGGGAATGAACCAATCACCTCGATCTAACCAGTCTTCAACTAGGGCTAAGTCTAACCACTCAGCGCGATCGAACTTTGATCTCGCTTTGCTCAGTTCTGCCTTTGCCCGTTCCACATTGCCGACTTGAATCCAATACATCACCCGCACGGCTTCAATATTAGGGTGCATTTGCTTGGGAGTAATGTCGCGGGAATAAGTCAACGCTGCCTCCACTTCTGCCTCTGGGAAAGAAGCTAAGGAATAGGTTGTTTGGAGTAACTCATTGGGGATTGGTTTTACATATTGAAAAACCCTTGAGCTATAAAGAAATGGATGCTCAATTGGAACTAAATATTCCCGCAGACGATACATGATCAAATGAATCCAAACCCCATAAAAATGGGCAAAATCTTGGTGTACTACCAGCGAAAGACCAGGAATTAGCGATGGGAAAAAGTTTTTGAGAATACTATTTGCCAAGTTCCAAGACTTCATGGCATCAATAAACAAAAACTCAATCGGATCTTGGTTCCAGCCAATTTTCTCCAGATCACCTGGATACACTCGAATCAGTGGATTCCAGGGCGCAATTCGCTCCCTAAACGCTTCCACAAAGCTATCCCCATCCTTGTACTTTCCCCTTAAAGGGGTGCCAATCAGGGATCGTTCCATGTAGGACGACTGCCAGATAAAAATGTCATAGGCATGAATTCGGTTCTCCTTGGTAGCGATCGCTGCGTTTTGCTGTAACCCAATAGCTAAAGGAATTGTGGAGGAGCCAAGCCAACAGCCCAGGTCCACAATTTCCCCGCTGCCTGAGTAGGTGTTCTCTGCATAATTCCGCAGATAGGAGCGCTCATACAGCGACAACATACTCATCTCATTGGATTCAACCACCAGTGCTTCACTATTGGTCGAAGCGGGATCGATTTGCTTGATGTATTGCAACCGTTTATCCAGTAACCGCCAATTCGTATGGTGAAGAATCCGACTGCTAAAGGCGGGGGGCTGCTCTGGATAGGCAGCAATGACTTGCTTCAGGCTTTGCAAGAGAGAACATTCATCTCCAGGCGTAAACCAATGGACGGCATCCGATCGTTCAATTAAGCTCAAGGTTTCTCGAAAACCGCCCGTGTCTGAAACCACCAAACTCACGGGTAGCTGTCCCATCTCTAGGGCAGTATTAGGGAAGTTTTCTTGATGGCTGGTCAAGCAGACAATCGGATGGTCTAACTGACGAATAAACGCGATCGCTTCTCGACTGTGTAAATCAGAAATAATTCGGTAAGTGCAGTGTCCTAACGCTTGCTGAATGTACTCTTCACTGTTTACGTGTTGAAGCGTCTCAACCTGAAGCTGAACTGTTCTACCCATAAAAAGAATCTGAAGTTTCTCGGTAATTTCAGCATTCAGCAACCGAATCGCTTCCACAAATGGAATCAATCCTTTTCGTTCTTCCAGTCTGCCAAAGAAAACGATCGGAATTTTCCCTGTATTGAGTTCCTGCTTTAAGTCATCCCTCAGCGGCTCTGGTGCCAAAAACTGTTCTACTTCAGGAATAAAATACGGCAGATGTAGAGCATGGTCTGTCTTCCAGCCGTAGCTTGTGACTTTTTCTTTCAAAAAATGGGATGGGAAAAATGCCAGATCTGTTTGCTCAAAGGAGGATTGTTCATAGTGGCAAGTCTGCAAACACCAGTGGGGCAGCGGCAGGGTGTACTTTCCATGCGCTTCATGAATCCACTCTTGCCCACTATGGATCGTCACGGCAGTCAAACAGTTCTTGCCCAGAACACCCGCTCGTTTTGCCTGAATGGTACGGTATCCCAATCCGAGAGTTTCGGGAAATTCGATGTAGATCGATGATTGATTGAACTGAGCCGCGATCGCTTGGGCAAAAAACAGCGCACAGTAGTTTTCGCGCTCAACCCACTCCCAGTCTTTGAACTGAGACAGAATTGCCCGATGCATCGGCTGTAGATCTAGAACATCCTGACACTCGCTGGTTGAGAAGATGTGCTTCAATGCTGGAATGTGGGATTGTCCACTAAACCGTTCCTGGGTTTGGCATAGCAGCAACACGACATACCAGCCTGCCGCCGATAGCTTTTCGCTTAAGGTACGGTAATAAGTGCCAATCCCGCCATTCCTAAAAATGCCTTCATATTCCGAGGTCACCAGCAGCGCCACCTGGTTCGCGGCTTCTGGGAAACTGGCTAGCATCCTCTGGTTAAAGCGAACTTCAACGCTGCTGGCAGAAGGTGATTTGAATGTTGTTGCTTGAACCATATTTCGCGATCGCTCCACTCTACTTTTGAAAATCCTGCTGGCAGTATGCAAGGAATTAGACTCTTCGCTCTACCGCCCAATGCCCACATAGCTGAACCCAGCGGCTTCCAAAGTCTGCGGCTGCAAAAAGTTGCGTCCATCAATCATCACCGGATGATGCATCAAGGTTGCTAGATGAGCATAGTTCAAAGTCTGAAATTCTTGCCAGTCCGTGACTAATATAAGCGAATCGCAACCCATCGCCAATCGCTCTGGATCGGTTTCCATAATCACATCCGACAATCCCGTTCGCGTTCCAGTTTGGGAGAGGATCGGCTCATAGGCTTTGACCTTGGCACCCAACCGAGTCAGATGCTCAATAATGCTGAGAGAGGGCGCATCGCGCAGGTCATCGGTATTGGGTTTAAAGGTAATACCCAATAGCCCAATGGTTTTTCCTTTAAGGCTTTTCAGCATTTTTTGAAGCTTTGCTATCACAAGTAAGCGTTGATGCCGATTGACGCTGACAACGGCTTTCAAAAGCGGCGCTTCATAGCCATAATCTGCGGCAGTGTGGATCAAGGCTGACACGTCCTTTGGGAAACAGGAACCACCCCAGCCGATGCCAGCTTGCAAAAACTAGCTCCTCAATCCGGGAATCCAGACCCATGCCTTTGGCAACTTCGGTAACATCAGCACCGACGCGATCGCAAATATTTGCCACTTCATTGATAAAACTGATCTTGGTTGCCAGAAACGCATTGGCAGCGTACTTAATCATTTCAGCCGAGTTTAGATCTGTGATCACAACAGGCACACTGGGCAAGGATTGATGCTCGGCAGGCTCACGAGCAATAATCGGTGTATAGAGTTCTCTCATCAGGGCGATCGCCCGTTCACTGCCTCCTAACACAATCCGGTCAGGATTCAATGGGTAGTGTTCTAGACATGTTGTTTGGGTCTGTAGAAGTCCCAGTTGGTCAGGTGTCTAGACGCTTCAGCAACATCTTTGAAACACTACCACAGAAAGGAGATTGAGTTTCTTGCTGGGTTGGACACGCTGGCTCATGTCAATTTGCCATTGTCGATTGGCAATTAAGTAGCGCACAATCGATAGACTCGTTCCAGGTGATAGTCCTAACTGATCATCACAAGCATTAGTAATTTTAGTCAGTGGTGCTTTGCCTTGAATTACTTGTGGCATTAGCACTGCTCCAATGCGTGTGATATCAGATCGACTTAAGGGAGCTAAGTCTTCAAGCTGGTAGTAGGAGCGCAGCCATTTGAGATTTTCAACCAAAGTTTTAGGAATTTCTTGCTCAGTAACAAGCCCCCAATCGATATTCCGACGTTCCCAATAGCGTCGCTCAATCTCCAGTTTTTCCAAAGTGCGTTGCGATTGGAGATCAACAGCAGATTTGATGGCACGGGCGTGTTCTAGTTCAAGATCGCGCTGCTTTAAGGTGATCAAAAAATCCGTGGTCATCACCACAGCTTGCTGAGTTTTTGGATCAGTCGGATGGACAAAACCGCATTGCTCTGCAATTTCCTGCGTTTCCCCCAATGGCAGTAAGGGAAACTGCTCCCGGATATCTAACACTGATTGTGACCAATCCAGGACAAAGAGATAACTGGTTTCCAGGTTGCTCATCAAGTGATGCTCTCTACCTGTCTTCCAGCCTTTGACCCGGCTAGCCAATCCTTGAGAAGGAACATCCTGAATTCGCAGCCAAGGTTGATAGGCAACGCCTCTACCTTCACCCCGTCCGTCCTTTAGTCGTTTTTCAATCTTCTGTTGA
>Ga0335394_10003052_pt1 | contig 18951 bp, 16 predicted proteins | sample MAT03_FD_205741 | JGI IMG/M metagenome (GOLD analysis project Ga0335394, IMG submission 205741) | Freshwater microbial communities from Lake Fryxell liftoff mats and glacier meltwater in Antarctica - MAT-03 (spades assembly) (version 2) ... | reverse complement strand
CAATAGGACGCCTCCCTGTCATTCCCGCGCAGGCGGGAATCCATCTGCTCGATAGGTGCCAGCGTCATTCCCGCCTGCGCGGGAATGACGCTGGCATGTCCTAAGCTTTATGACTATGGCTATAAGTGGTACAAGCTAAATAAGTTCCAAATTCAAAACCCTGCGCGGACAGGGCAGGGTTTTAGAATTTAATATTTGATTAGACCCATCTACTTAATCCCATCTACTTAATTTAGCCACGATCCTGAGCCATCTGACTTGCCCAATAGGGATCTACGATGTGATTCGAGGGTGCATCGCCGAATTCACATCTAGATTCACCTCTCTAGATTCACCTCTAAACACATGGCTAATTTACCGAGTGTGGCTAACTATGATTGACCTATATATCTTTACTACTCCTAATGGACGCAAAGCATCCATCATGCTTGAAGAGACTGGGTTACCCTACTCTGTACATGTGATTGATATCCGCAAAGATGATCAATTCACACCCGAATTTGTGGCGATTAACCCCAACAGCAAAATTCCTGCCATTGTTGACCAAGATGCAGGGATCACAGTATTTGAGTCGGGAGCAATATTAATTTACTTGGCCGAAAAGGTTGGTCAACTGTTGCCCACTGAAACTCAATCTCGCTTCAATGTACTCCAATGGTTGATGTTTCAGATGGGTAGTGTGGGGCCTATGTTTGGTCAACTCAACCACTTTCGTAAATTTGCGCCTGAGCAAATTCCCTATGCGATCGCCCGTTACGAAAAAGAAACCCTTCGCCTTTACAGCGTGCTAGATCGACAGCTAGCCGACCAGGAATTTGTGTGCGGCGACTATTCCATTGCGGATATTGCTATTTTCCCGTGGGTAGCAATTTACGAGTTTCAAGGACTCACACTCGATTCCCATCCCCATCTAAAGCGTTGGGTAGAAACAGTGCAGGGTCGCCCCGCCGTACAGCGCGGCATGAACGTGCCTTAGGGGAATACCTAACGCTAATGCCTAACCCTCGTAGGTAGTGTTATTGATGTAAGGATTTTTTGATGGGCGGGCTTCGTCCGCCCATCAAAAAATCCTTACCAATTTAGGACTACCCCTCCGTAAAGGGTGATACAATTCACAACAAGCTAGGGGTGCCTGAGCAATCAGGCTGAGATTACACCCTTGGAACCTGAGACTGGTTAATACCAGCGGAGGGAAGCGTGATTTGGAAAGAGTGGACGATAAACGCTGGGGTAGTGTTATTGATGTAAGGATTTTTTGCTGGGCGGGCTTCGTCCGCCCAGCAAAAAATCCTTACCAATTTAGGACTGCTAACGCTGGAAGGTAAAGATTACTGAAAAGTAGAGGGTTACCCTAGGTTTTTAAGTCGGGAAGTACTGGCATTCCTGTGACTTTTGGATCTCAATCGTTCAAACATCTTTTGCTGTTCCAAGTGCGGAACACTGATTCGTCTGCTTCACAACCCACCTCTAGCTATTACCTGTTGAACCACGAGAGGGGTTTGTTATGTCTGTTGAGTCAATTGCGATCGCCGTTACCTTAGTGACGGCTGGTTTGTTCGCACTGTTGGGCTTGCTACATGCTAGTCGGCAGACTATTAACCTAGAAGAATACATGGTTAGCCGTAACCGATTTGGTATTGGGATGGCGTTTGCTACGATTGTGGCATCGACGATGGGAGTGTGGGTTTTGTTCAGTCCACCCCAAGTGGGCGCTACTAGTGGCATTGCAGGGATTATTGGCTATTGCATGGGGTCAGCCGCACCACTGGCATTATTTACGCAAATTGGGCCGCGCATTCGGCAATTAATGCCGCGTGGGCATTCGCTGAACGAGTTTGTGCTCTACCGATTTGGCAACGCCATGTACCTGATGGTGTTGGGAATTATTGTGTTTTACATGTTCATTTATTTGGCGGCAGAGTTGACGGCGATCGCCAAAGCGGTGCAAATTTTGGCCGACGTGCCGCTAGGCTGGACGGCGTTAGTGGTAATTACGGCCACCTTTATCTACACCACCTATGGCGGATTAGGAGCCACCATTTTTACCGACGCGGTTCAGTTTGCAGTAATTTTGCCGTTGCTGCTCGTTAGTTTTGGGGTCGCAGTTTTCGCGTTGGGAGGCTGGGGCGCAGCGCTGGAGCCTGTTCGATTGAATGCACCTGCTCTACTCTCACTCGGTAACGTGGATGGTATTAAGTTTGGGGCAACACTGATCATTGCCATTTTGGCGGCAGAGGTGTTTAACCAAAGCAACTGGCAGCGGATTTATGCCTGCCGCACTGACCAAACCGTGCAGCGATCGTTTCTGAGTTCGGCGCTGGTCATACTGCCCTTGATTCTGATTGCGGGTGGCCTGGGTTTGCTAGCAGCGCACTATGGATTTAACGATGATCGCGCTTTTTTCTCATTATTAGAACGGCTAGCATTGCCACTGTGGTTTGTGATGACGGTGCTGGTGCTGGCACTGGCACTGGTCATGAGCACGCTTTCTGCTTTGCTAAATGGAATTGCTAGTGTGTTTGCTGTAGATTTAACGCGGTTATTTCCGCAAATGCAGTCCGGTCGGTTGCTCCGCACGTCGCAGGTGCTGACCGTGGCAATAGGTATTCCTGCGATCGCGATCGCAGCTCAGGGATACGACGTGCTGTACCTATTTCTGCTAGCAGATTTAGTCTGTGCAGGGGCAGTGTTTCCCGTGGTATGGGGAATGTATGCGCGGCAGCTATCGGGAACAATTGCTCTTTGGAGTGCCGTGGTGGGCATTGCGGTTGGCGCATTATTCTTTCCCAAGCCAGACTTTACACCGTGGATTAATTTGCCCTTTGCCGAGGATCTGCTGGTCAGTTTTGGGGCGGCTGTAGTGGTTTCGGCTGCGATCGCGCTCGTGTGGACGGCGATCGCCCGCAATGCTCAGGGGCACAAAGACTTTGACTTTAGCCAACTGCGTGACTGTAGCCGCTCCTATGCAGCAGATCTAGAACAAGCTAGCATCACGCCAGAATAATTGCCCTGTGCGAGGTCTGCTTCCTTGCAATCACCCAGTAGTGGGATTCTAAAACAATCGAATTAACGCGATGGTGGAGAAATTTGCTGGGTGTGGGCTATGTTTTCAGGTGGGCTAGCGAGGTTTTGGAAATCTGAGCGGTGTGCATCACAGGTGGGACTGGGGGCGATCGCCCTGGCGGCACTGCTTTGGGCAAGCGCTGGAATTGTGGCTAGTGCTCTATTTCAGGCAGGTGTCACGCCGTTTGAGTTAACCACCTCGCGAGCGGTGATTGCAGCGATTGGGTTGGGGTTAATCACTCAGGTTTGGCCAACGCAAGCGCAACAGGTTAGACGTTGGGATGTTCGCATTGTGGCACTGGGGCTATGTTTGGCGCTGGTGACGGCAACCTATTATGTCGCGATTTCGCGGCTACCAGTAGCGATCGCCACCGTGATCCAGTTCGCGGGGTTGACTCTAGTGGTGGCGGTTGGAGTGCTAAAGCGGCGGCAATTTCCTGAACCTTCGATTCTGGGTGCTTTAATCGCAGCTCTAGTGGGTGTAGTGCTGATTTCAGGCGTAAGTGGGCAGTTTCGGTTAGATTCGCTGGGGCTAATGGCGGCGGTGTTAAGTGGCTTATTTTTTGCCGGCTACACCTTGCTAAGTGAAGCGGTGGTAGACACCTACGGCGCAGTAGGGGTAATGGCGCGGGGCTTCCTGGTTTCCAGTTTATTTTGGGGAACGATTCAACTCACGCAGGGGTTTCCCGATGCCGTGTTTGCGACTGCCAATCTACCGAGCATTCTCTTTGTTGGCGTTGGCGGTACGTTGATCCCCTTTTGTTTATTGTGCTGGGGCATTCAACAGGTGAGGGCTGATCGGGGGGCGATCGCTGCTACGCTAGAACCCGTTTTCTCAGCGGTACTAGCCTGGATCTGGCTGGGTCAAACGCTTAACCCCATGCAAACAGTGGGGGGAGTGTTAGTACTGGGAGCTGTACTATTGCTTCAAATTCGACAACATTAACGGTGTTTACGGGCGGGCGGTGCCCGTAAACACGATTTTTTCGAATGCTAAACCTTTAGAGCCACAAGTTTCTGGACGGCTTCCACAATCTGGGGCGGTTGCACAATCGTCAGATTCTCCAACATGCCGTTGTAGGGCGTTGGAATATCCTGAGAGGCTAAGCGGATCACAGGCGCATCGAGTTCGTCGAAGAGGCGATCGATAATTGAAGCAGTCAACTCTGCGCCAATGCCGCCCGATCTCATGCATTCTTCTACGATAATGACGCGGTGAGTTTTTCGGATAGAAGCCCCGATCGTGTCAAAATCTAGCGGTTTCAGAGAAATCAGGTCGATTACTTCTGGATCGTAGCCGTCTTTTTCTAAGGTCTTCACAGCCTGCATCACGTGATGCCGCATCCGCGAATAGGTCAGGATGGTGACATCACCCCCTTCGCGCACCAGTTCTGCCTTGTCGAGCGGCAGTAAATACTCTTCGTCAGGCAAATCTTGCTTGAGGTTGTAAAGCAGAACATGCTCAAAAAACATGACTGGGTTGTCATCTCGAATTGCAGATTTCAGCAGCCCCTTGGCATTGTAAGGCGTAGAGCACGACACCATCTTTAGACCCGGAACGCCTTGAAAGTAAGACTCTAGGCGCTGTGAGTGTTCGGCACCCAACTGCCGCCCTACACCGCCTGGTCCACGCACTACCAGTGGAATTTTGAAATTGCCCCCCGACGTGTAGCGCAACATGCCAGCATTGTTGGCGATTTGGTTAAACGCCAACAGCAAAAATCCCATGTTCATACCTTCGATGATGGGACGTAGCCCAGTCATTGCCGAGCCGACCGCCATTCCGGCAAAGCTGTTTTCAGCAATGGGCGTGTCCAATAGCCGCAGATCTCCATACTTTTTATAGAGGTCTTTCGTGACCTTGTAGGAACCCCCATAGTGCCCCACATCTTCCCCAAGGACGTATACAGACGGATCTCGCGCCATCTCTTCGTCGATCGCTTCCCGCAGTGCGTTAAATAGGAGGGTTTCTGCCATCTGGATTGCTTTTTCAGTGGGTATTCAATCTAGAATCTTAACTGGTTAGGGAAACTTATTGTGTAAGAAATGATTGTTGGCTGGTATTCATTTCCATCAAGATTCAGCCGCCACTCGTTGAATTAACGTCCAGAAGGTTTGGACAAATGTTAGGGTAATCCAAAATCGGCTCAAAATCGGCATTGCTTAATCTGGGTATGATTTTTTTTTGAAAGGGGCACTCAGCGCCCCTTTCAAAAAAAATCATACATGAAATCAGCAATACCCCAAAATCTTCAGGAGTTTATGGTAAAGGGTAAGGTTGGCATGATCAGACGGCTGGTGTTGGTGGCTGTGATGGCGATCGCCTTGGTGCTGCTGTGGAGTAATCAAGGGCTAGTGCCGTTAGGAACTAGTGCCAGCGCTCAGCTCAGTCCGGATCAGGTGCCTGTGCCTCTCCCACCTGATCCCATTCCCAATGACCTGCGGCAGATTTTAATTCCTGGCAAGGTAGATTTATCAACGATTGTGTTGCCTTACCCCACCCTGCGCGACCTGCCTAACTCGTCCTACACGCCTGCCCAAGAAACAGCCGTGCCTGACCCTAGCAACTACGGCTACCGATTTTTGACCGATGCACTGGGCAACCCGGTTAATAACGCTCCTATTGTCGTCATCCACGAAACAGTTGGGTCTGCCCGTAGCGCTATTAATACGTTCCAGACTCCTCACCGCAACGGAGCCGATCAGCGTAGCTATCATGCCTTGATTCGGCTCAATGGTGGAGTCGTCTACTTCCTACCGCCCGAATATCGAGCATTTGGTGCAGGCAACTCTGTCTTTGAAGGCTCAAATGGTTCTGAGAGCGTTGCAACCAACCCACTTTTTTCGTCCTCAGTCAACAATTTTGCTTATCATATTTCATTAGAAAGTCCGTCGGATGGTCGTGGCAACAGTGCCCGACACAGCGGATATACTGATGCCCAATATCGTTCGTTGGCTTGGCTGACTGCACGGACAAGTGTGCCTGAAGCCCGTTTGACTACACACAAAGCGGTCGATCGGTCTGGTACTCGCCGCGACCCTCGCAGCTTTAATCAAGAACGCTTTTTGACGTTGTTGCGAGAATATTCACCCGCTTGACCAAGCGGTTAAACCTGCCAGTCGCATCTTATAGCCAGTCCCAACTGTCTGACGAGTCGGCTAAGAAATTAGTAATTTGAAGTTCTATTGTCAGAAATTGAGCTAGCCAATAGGCAACCGTTTTTAATCCAACGCGAGCATACCGTTCTTCTGAAATGAATAGGCGCTCTCCAGAGGTTAGCAATAAGCCAATACGGTGGGTGGCCTCGTCCTCATCAGGGGCATGAGTTTCTTCTAGTTGAATAGCCAAGATTTGAGTCAGGGTATAGTCCTGGTTAAAATTGGTATGAGTTGGATACCCTTGAATGGTTAAAAGATCCTCAGACTTTTTGATCACGTAGGCGATCGCCATTGCAGGCTGGGCGAAGCTTTGAGGCTTACGAATGGTGAGTTGATCTGCCGTTTTCTCAGCTATCCATCCAGCGAACGTAGCTGTACAACGGGTTTGACCTATGTCATCCAAAAGGCCATAAATGTGGGTCTTGATGACATTTAGCTTCCCTCTAGTCGCAGGACAGGCAGCAACCGGCACTGTGATCGAAAGCGGTGCGCCACGTAAGCGATCGCCCTCCTCTAGCCAGAGACGTAGCCAAGCGACGTACACCCCCTTACCACGGCTTACTACTTCAGCTCCCGTAACTTGGCCTAGTGGGTAGGTGACTGTTCTCCTAGCAAGGAGGCGATCGCACGTTAAACTGACTTGCCCCAGCGATTGATCAAGCACCAGCGTTTTTGTTTGACAACATAACAGCAGTAGCAGCAGACCTAACCCTAAGAAAAATTCTCCTAGCTGACTTGTTCCGACGGTGAGATGTAGTCTCGCAAGAATACACGATGAGCAATTACCCATCTGCCAGAGAGAAGGCTGCTTTAAGGCGACTACTCCTAGCACGATCAATCCTCCACCTAATGCCCACTGCACTAGGCTCGGTCGAGATTTTACCGCTAACCGAGTAGACGAGTGTTCTAAAACTTTCATGGCTGCGGCAGAGTCCAACTAGCAGTCTTATGTGATGCTTCCCCTAAGGTACTCTGACTTACTTTTTTCTTGAAAAAACTATTTGAAACTCGTCAACTTTCTTGGAATCGTCAGGTTCTTGGTTGGAGTATACCTCAAGGCATGAAAACCTATCTGTCTGGCTCTGATCCTCTATCTAACCTTCGCTAGCTCTAGAAAATGTTTTATAAATCAGCCATTTAGTCTCAATAGAGAGGGTCAGACCCATCTTTACCAAAACAAAAAAATATGTTGTATATTGGGCTTTTCTAAGAAAAACGCTATAGGTGAGATAAAATCCGAAAAATTTTGCTCTAGTACCCCACAGGTAGCGAAAAATTAAACCATCATATTTGCGGTATCCATAACATTTCTCAGTTGGTGCTGTTTTTCTATTAGATGTCGCCAGTACGTGAGCTTGTAGCTCTCAAGATGCGTGTGTTCCCAAATGCAGAAGTAACCCACTGTAAGTTCATCTACACCCTTCCCTATAACACCTTATGTTTGGCATCGACACCCTTACTATCGCGTTCTTATTTACCTGTGCGTTTTTGTTAAATCGCAAAGAAGAAGAAAAAAAGAAAAACTCTGAAGAAAAATTTGGAGAAGCCTTTAAGACCCTCTTAGTAGAGAGCATTAAAGACAGCAGAAAAGAAGATACGAAGGCAGCAAAATGAATAGTTAGGTGTAATTAATCTAGACTCTAAAGCCCTGCGCTGCCCGCTCAGTGAACGGCGCAGAGCTTTAGAGTTTATCCAACAGGGGAATGACTGCATAGTGCCTGGGAAGCCCGATTTTTCGTACGAGAATCGTACGAAAAATTTAAGCTCTAAAGCAGGATATTTAGCTCCTACTATCCAACCCCATCGCCTGCCCAGCTAGCCAACCTGTCGTCCAGGCACTTTGAAAATTAAAACCACCCGTAACGCCATCTACGTCTAAGATTTCGCCAGCGAAGTAAAGGCCAGAGCAGCGAAGGCTCTGCATGGTTTTGAAGTCTACATCTTTGAGAGAAACCCCACCACAGGTAACGAACTCATCTTTGAACACACCTTTACCTTCAATAAGGTGCTGGCTCTGGGTCACTTCCTGAATCAAATTGTGAAGCTGCTGCTTTGACAGATCAGCCCAGCGTTGATCGCTACCGATATTGATACGTGCAATTAAGTATTGCCAGAGACGGCGGGGGAGGAGGAGCGGGCAAGTTGCAGCGATCGCCCGCTTACCCTGCTGCTGTTTGGCTGCCATCAACTGCTGACGAATATGATCGGGTGACTGCCCCGGTAGCCAATGCACGCGAAGTATGCCCCGATAGTGATTGTCGTGCAAAAGTCGCGCACCCCAGGCCGACAGTTTAAGAATAGAGGGACCACTGAAGCCCCAGTGGGTAATTAACAAGGGAGCGGTTTGTTCTAAAGGTTTTTGTTCAGGAAGGATAAGTTGTACCTGAGCCGATTCGGTGGCGACACCTGCTAGCGATCGCAACTCTGGATCAGAGACAGTAAACGTAAACAGCGATGGAACCGGAGGTTCAACGGTATGCCCTAGAGACTTCGCCAAGGCGTAGCCTTGCGGGCTGCTGCCCGTAGCCAACAGAAGGCGATCGCCCGTGATGACTTCTCCTGACTTTAGCTCCACCTGAAACGTTGATGCTGAATGGGTCAAACCTACCACCGCCGTACCAGTTCGCACGTTCACTCCAGCGTGGCGTGCGGCTTGCATCAAGCAATCTACAATAGTGGCCGAGTCATCGGTCACCGGAAACATGCGCCCATCTGCTTCAGTTTTTAACCGTACCCCTCGTTGAGCAAACCACGATACCGTATCACGCGGCTGAAACCGACTGAATGCACCCCGCAAAGCTCTGCCACCTCTGGGATAGTGCTGTACGAGCAAGGCTGGGTCAAAACAAGCGTGGGTTACATTACAGCGCCCCCCACCAGAGATACGAACTTTGGTTAACGGTGTGCGGTTGGTCTCTAGCAGCGTAACGTGGGCATGGGCATGAGCCTCGGCACAGGCGATCGCTCCAAAAAAGCCCGCTGCGCCACCGCCAATCACTAAAACCTGCAAGGGTGAAGATGCCAAAGAAAATAAATATAGTAGTAGTTGAACATCGGCCATGGCACCCTGGTATCGTGCCAAGCTACACCATAGCTATTACAAGAATTTCTTAGAGGATGCCGCTCTGCTATAACTTTAGGCTGGAGAAGGTTAATAACGATACGTTGCAGGGCAAGCTAGACTACGAGAGAATTCTGTTTTGCTCTTGTAGATTTGCTCTTGTAGAATTAATGCAACTCTAGAATAGAGCCATTCGTCGTTACTTTCATGTCATAACTTCCGCAGGCAGCAGAAACAAACGGCCAATATGCCCGACTGCTAATCTGCCAAATCAACAGAATATCAAGGACGATACATCAAGGACGATTTGAGCATGACTATTGAGACCCTCCAGCCCGCTAATCCCCGCGATGTAAATGTTTACTCTCCTTACTATCAGGGGCGTAAGCGCAACGCCCTTCCCCTCGCTATTAGCTTGTACCAAAAAGGCAGCTTGGAAGGATCTCGCAAAATTGAGGGTGGAGAAAGCATCCCATTTGTAGCTAGTTGGAGCGTATCCTCTCTTCCGGCTGATCTGACGCGCTGTCGGTTGCAGTTTGATGGCAACGCTGAATTGAGCTATGAATTGATGCTGGCAAACTTTGAATATGTTGATTTCTTAATTGACGTTATCTTTACTTTCAAATCAGGACGCATTACTGACTTCTCTCAGGGATTTTATCGCAGGCTCCTGCGCGTAGATGATTAGCAAAATGGCACATACCTCAGCACCGGTAAAAACCTCACCCTCAAGACTGGTGCTGACCTTTTAGCAAATTAGCGTGATGATACATCCTTAAATATAGAAATAGACAAATATAAAAACCAAACCCTAAAACCCTGTGTCGCCTGCTGCGCGGGCGGCACAGGGTTTTAGGGTTTGGTTTTTATTTAGGTTGAACTACTTACCAAGGTATTACGTCCCGTGGAGGTTAATAGCGGAATTCTGTAAAACCGCTGGGCTATGCTCTTCGAGAAAATAGGGTTGCGATACTCTTTACCCCTCTACAATGGTAAAAATGAAAAGCCAGACGTGAGGCACTAACGGTGTTGAGCGTCAAGGTAGAAAGTCAACGAGTCGCAAGGCTCGGTTTTAGAACAAAAGCGAGTTAGTGTGTCCGTGACGTATTTACTAGTGGGATCACCCGAAGCTTACAGTGGCAAGTCAGCCGTCATTGTGGGAATGGCATTTCAACTTCAGGAAAAAGGGCTGGATATTGCTTATGGCAAACCATTAGGAACTTGCCTGAGTGAATCTACAAACGATGCCATTGATGAAGATGTCCGGTTCATTGCCAAAACCCTGACGTTGCCAGAAACACGCCTCAGACCTACGCTGCTGTCACTAGACGGTACGACTATTTCAAACCGACTAGATGGCACTGATCAGACCAACTATACCCAATTCCTTCAGAACTACGGTCAAGGTGGGGACTTGGCGTTGATTGAAGGGCCGGGGACGCTGGATGAAGGACGGCTGTTTGACTTGGCGCTGCCGCAAATGGCGCAGATTATGGACGCGGCTGTGGTGTTGGTGAGTCGATTTCATTCTGAATTGGTGGTAGATTCTCTGCTTGCTGCTAAGCGAGAGTTGGGCGATCGCCTTCAAGGAGTGCTGATCAATGACGTACCCCTAGAGCAGTTCAATGCGGTAGACACCCGTGTGCGTTCCTTTCTAGAAAGTCGAGGCATTCCGGTACTAGCGGTTTTGCCCCGCAGCGATTTGCTTCGCAGCGTTAGCGTTAGTGAGTTGGTGCATCAGCTCAATGCCGATGTACTCTGCCGGGACGATCGCCTAGACTTGATGGTAGAAAGCCTGAAGATTGGAGCTATGAACGTCAACTCAGCGCTGAAGTATTTCCGCAAGTCGCGCAATATGGCGGTGGTAACGGGGGGCGATCGCACCGATATTCAAATTGCTGCTCTCGAAACATCAACGAATTGCCTCATCCTAACAGGGCAAATTCCACCCACCCCTGCGGTTCTCAGCCGTGCCGAAGACTTGGAAGTGCCAATTCTATCAGTCGATTTAGATACTTTGACCACCGTAGAAATTATCGATCGCACCTTTGGCCAAGTGCGGTTACAAGAAGCCGTTAAGGTGCAGCACGTCCGCCAAATGATGCAGAAGCACTTCGATGTCAATCGCCTAATGACAACGTTAGGATTAAAGCCTGTGGCAACTGCATAACTGGAGACTGAACTCTCACTATGGAAGACAAGGCTTACAAAGAAAAGGTGGTTAAAACCGACGCAGAGTGGCGGCAACAGCTTACCCCTGAGCAGTTCAAAGTTACCCGGCAAAAAGGAACCGAGCGGGCTTTTACAGGAGCCTACCACGACAACAAGTCTGCGGGCACTTACAACTGCATTTGCTGCGGCACGCCCTTATTCGGCTCAGACACCAAGTTCGATTCGGGTACAGGCTGGCCCAGCTTTTGGGCACCTCTCACCCCTGACCCCGTGGCCTATGAAGAAGACAACAAATTCTTTATGCGCCGCATTGAGGCTCAATGTGGTGTTTGTGGTGCTCACTTGGGGCATATATTTAGTGACGGCCCCGAGCCTACGGGTCATCGATATTGCATTAACTCAGCCTCTCTAGCCTTTGAGCCAGGGAATGGCGAGAACTAAGCAATTAGCAGAGACAAACAGCCATTTGCCTCTGGTTGCTTGTTTGCTGTAGCTGTAACCAGCGACCAATATCCTAGAATGTCTTGGAACGTGGAACTAGAGTTCCACGTTCCAAGACATTGGATCTCCTGTGTGAATCGTTTCCCGGCCTCGCCGGGAAGCGATTCACGCCCTCAAAAAAGCATTCATGCAGGAGGTCTGTTCTAGAATTAGAAATACTCCGTTTTTCCAATTTCTAGCCACTCTTTGTGTTTTGTTCTGCTCATCCGCCTAGCTCTTATATCCGTGCACATGGGTCGCAGCTATTGCCGGGATGGTCTCTGCCGATCGCCTCGGTACTGATTGTAATTCAGCCCTGTCGAGTTGAGTTTGTAGAGCGAACCTCTGAAAATGAACGCTATAAATCAGAATTGCGCGATCGCTTCCTCAAAGTCGGGTTTCAGATCGCATTAGAACTACAGAAACTGGGGCATCTGGCCGACCTTTTTGATCCCCGCAGCGGTTTACCGATGCTGTCAGTTACCGGACACAAACGGCTGGATGATGTTGCGGTTGCCCAGTCGGTGCTGGGGTACAAAACGTGCGATCGCGGTGGATGCCATGTTCTAGTACATCCAACTTTGGGCGCAGCCGTCTACCCATCTACGTTGGTTTCATCAGCCCCACCTGCCGTGATGGAATCAGTGGTTGCTTATATTTTGACTAACAAGACTGTCTAGCGATAAGCCTAGTTGCTCGTCGCCCTTAATTTCTGTGGTTCTACTACTCTGACCAGAATCACTCTGGCTGGGCTGATCTTCCTGGGACGGGAGATTTACTGAGAGCGTTGGGATGTCGCAACGGGCAGCGTCAGCTAATTCCGCTGAGCCGGGACGCAGATACCACCAATTTCGTTCTTCAGGAGATAGCCTAACCCAATATAACGTTAGAACAAACTCTCCTTCCGAACGGGTTTGCCCCAGGATTTCCACGCAGTAAGACGGGGCTTGGCGAGATGCCAAATCTGGAACAAACCGTCTACCAATACGCCGCCAGCTTGGTTCCTTACCACGCCACTCTATCCGACAGCAAGGATAGGGCAACTCCTCTCGGTCAAATAATCGACAACAAGCACCAACAACCCGATAGGTGTAACAGCAGCCTGGAGTAGAAAATATCTGCCCAGATTGAAGGGGATGCGAAAATGACACCAGGCGCAACAGACTCCCGACCGTTAAATTCTTACCAGCTTGACTTTACGACACCTGGGAGTAAACCTTGGTGCGCCATTTCGCGGATCACGTGGCGAGACAAACCAAAGTCGCGGTAGAACCCTCTGGGGCGACCCGTGAGCCAGCAGCGGTTGCGATGCCGAGTTGGAGCGCTATTGCGGGGCAATTGCTGAATTTGACGGTGAATTTCGAGCTTCTCTTGCTGGGTTTTAGCTTGAGAGAAGGCCTCTTTAAGAGAATGCCGCTTCTCAGCATACTTTTCAATTAGTTCTTCGCGGCGCTTTTCGCGCTGAATCATGCTCTTCTTAGCCATGAATAATCTTATGGGTATATATTTGAACAGCGTTTCCAATGATAGCACGTCTAGGTGCTTTCAAGACTTTTTCCTTTGACCCCCATCTGCACGCGCCACAGATTAGCATAGATGCCCTGTTGGTTGATTAACTCTTCGTGGGTGCCGCGTTCTACCAATTGGCCGTATTCCATAATGTAAATACAGTCGGCATTACGGATGGTAGACAGTCGGTGGGCGATCGCAATCGTCGTCCGGTTTTGGGTGATTTTTTCCAGCGATCGCTGGATTGCCGCTTCAGTTTCGTTGTCTACTGCCGAGGTGGCTTCATCCAAGATCAAAATAGGTGGATCTTTGAGAATGGCACGGGCGATCGCCAGCCGCTGCCGCTGGCCCCCCGACAGTTTTTGTCCCCGTTCGCCCACAATTGTGTCGTAGCCCTGGGGCAATTGCTCAATAAACTCATGCGCTTCGGCAATCTGAGCGGCGGCTACCACTTGGCTCGGTGTCACATCGGGACTGCCGTAAGTAATGTTTTCCCAAACCGTGCCGTGGAACAAAAATACATCTTGGCTGACCAACCCAATGGCACGGCGTAAATCTTGCAGGTAAATGTCCTGAATATTAAGGCCGTCCAAGGTAATGCTGCCAGAGGGAATTTCATACAGCCGCAGCAGCAGCTTGATCAGAGTGCTCTTACCTGACCCCGTTGAACCCACAATTGCAATAGTTTTACCTGCCGGAATGTGGAGCGACAAGTGTTCAATGACAGGCGATCGCTCTCGGTAAGCAAAACTGACATCGGTCAAAACAATGTTGCCCTGCACCGCACGAGTTGGCAACGCGATATGCCCCTGAGGCGCTGCGATTGGCGTATCCAGCAAATCCATCACCCGCGTCGTGGAAGCCATAGCGCGTTGATACTGATCTAGAGTTTCGCCCAAACGTGTGAGCGGCCACAGCAAGCGTTGGATTAAATAGACCAATACGCTGTAGTTACCCACCGACAGCCGACCTGCCGCCGCTTCCATGCCGCCATAAAACAGCGTTGCGGTAAATCCAACCAAGATTAAGATCCGAATTAGCGGTACAAATGCTGCACTGAGGGCGATCGCTCGTCGGTTGCTTTGCCGATAGCCCTCACTTTCGTGTCGAATTTGCTCAATTTCGTAGGCTTCGGTTGTGAAGCTCTTAATCGTAGTAATACCGCTAAAATTGTTCGACAAGCGGCTATTTAGCAAGCTAGCCTTCTCCCTGACCTCGGCATAGCGTGGGGCTAACAGCTTCTGAAAGACGATTGATCCCCACAAAATAAACGGCATTGGCAGCATGGCCAACCACGCCACATTTGGAGCCAACACGAAAAAGATGCCGCCAATAATAACGACGGTGGCAGACACCTGTAAGACTTCGTTCGCTCCAAAATCCAAGAATCGCTCTAGCTGATTGATATCGTCATTCACGATCGACATCAACCGACCCGTACTGCGTGTCTCAAAATAGTCAAGTTCTAAATTCTGCAAATGGCTGTACGCATCTAGTCGCATGTCGTGCTGAATCGTCTGCGCCAAATCTCGCCACAGCCGCGCATAGGCATACTCAAACAGTGACTCAAATCCCCAAATCACCGCGCTCAGCAGCGTAAGCACTAACAACTGGTCAAATACACTCTCAAATCCGAACCGAGCCAGCAGGGAGTTTTGCTTTTGCACCACCGCGTCAACTGCTGCCCCAATTAGCGCTGGAGGTGCTAAGTCAAACACTTTATTGAGAATAGAACAGGTAGTTGCCTGCCAAATTTGCTTGCGATATTTTCGCCCGTAGCTCATTAGTCTGGGCAAGGGATGAGGTGGCTCTGGGCGCTGTTGCGATGCCCGACCCTGTTTGCTCCGCTGGGAGTGATTAGTCCGTGTTGCGTGTTGAAGCCTAGCGTCCGCCAAGAGAAAAATCCTGTAGAAACAAAAGAACCCAACCATTTTGCTCGGTTTGGACAGGTTCTACATCCTCCAAACGGATCAGGAAAAATTGAGATATCGAAGCGCAGTTTTGAATAGACCTCCTGAGTGAAGCGATTCACGACCTCAAAAAGGCATTCACGCAGGAGGTCTAATGAACTCAATCTGAACGATAGTCTAGCCAGGAGAGCTGCTATTATTACTTGGAATTGACCTTAGAATTACTTTTCCTTAAGTATGTTTATTTCGTTTGCTCAGAACTTTGAAGACGTTTTGCTTTGGCGGGCGCTTAAACATATCGAAAAAGGATTTTACATTGACATCGGCGCTCAGCATCCTGAAATAGACTCAGTTAGCAAGGCGTTTTACGATCACGATTGGCGGGGCGTTCATGTAGAGCCAATCCGACGTTATGCTGACCTCTTACGCGAATATCGTCCCGACGAGATCGTTTTAGAGGTTGCCATAGCTGAAGAAAGTGGCATTCTTACGTTCTACGACATTCCCGATACGGGGCTATCGACCGCTGACTCTAGTATTGCCGAAGGCCATCACCATCAGGGCTTTGCGGTACGAGAAACGACGGTTCCCTGCATTCCCCTGTCAGATGTGCTGGCGCGTTATGGCGATCGCGACATTCATTGGCTCAAAATTGATGTAGAAGGGTTTGAACTGGCGGTACTAGATGGATGGGGAGATTCGCCAATTCGCCCCTGGATTGTGGTGGTGGAAAGCACCCTCCCTAATACGCAGATCGACACGCACGACGTATGGGAAGCCCAACTGGTAGAACGAGGCTATACACCAGCTTTGTTTGACGGACTCAACCGCTACTACGTTTCTGAACATCATCCAGAACTGCAAGAAGCGTTACAGCATGGCCCGACGGTATTTGACCAATTTACCTTTAGTCCCACGGTTCCTAACTCCTTTACTGTTTTAATTCAGCAAGCCTTTTACCAAGAGCGCGATCGCGCCCAACAAGAACTCAACCAGGAACGCGATCGCGCCCAGCATCTAGAAGCAGCATGGAACGAGTCTAAAGGACAGGTTGAAGCCCTACATGCTCAGATCGACAAGCAGGAACAAGCCTTTCACCAACAGCTAGCTCAGGAACAAGCACACGCCCAAACACTAGCTCGACAGCTAGAGAGTCAGAAGCAGAACGCAACAAGCCAGGTCGAAGCACTTCGAATTCAGCTTGCCCAACGAGAGCAAGCAGTCGCTCGGGAACGCGATCGCGCTCAGACATTACAAAGTAAATTGAGCATTATCCAAAGTAAATTGAGCACCGTCCGAGAGAAAAACGGAACGCTCAACAAGCGGGCTAACCGGGCACGTAGAGAAGCGAACCAATTCAGTCAGGAGCTAACGTCGGTTTACTCAAGCCTATCGTGGAAGTTTGGGGCACCCCTAAGAATCAGCAAGCGAGCTGCAAAAAAGGTTCTGCGGATCTTAGGGGTGATTCCAACTCCTGCTGCTCCACCGCCAGCGGCTTTGAGTAAGCCAAAGGCAAAAGCGCACAGCGGTAAATCCAATGACCAACCTACACAATCGGTTCAGCAGCTCAAGTCAGCATTAGATGCAGAAACACTTGCAGATGAATTAGATAAGGCTTCCAACCTTGCGAGGGAGATGAACCAGGACTAAGACCGAGCGTTTAAAAATCGCCCAATTTCCTAACGATATCAACCCGTTTTAAAGTCCCTAATCCCGTACACAAGCACAATGGTAGAACTACATTAACAAATTCAAGTTCTCATTTGGAAACTCTAAGGAGCCGTCTACGCGGTAGCTAAAAAATGTCGATTATTGCGTCTTTTTGGCACGGCAACAGAAGTTCAACAGCAGACTCTCAATGTGCCTTAAAGAGCGGATACACTCATCTCAATCTGGGCTTATAGCGGTTACCGATCTGGTGCGGTACGAATAACAAGCTGAAACCCTTGCCCTGTCTGTCCAACGTGTACCTCATGTTAAGAGGAATCGCTATAAATGGAAGCGAGATATGCAATGAAGGATAAATCTAATCAAGTGATGCAGAATTACTTTGGAATACGTTGCTTGATTTTGCGTCATTTGTGCCGCAATCAATCTATCTAGGATGTTAGGCAACAGCACCTAGATGAAGAGCAACTTCAGATTTATTTTCACGGTTGTCAAGAGTACTGGTATCCTCATTAAAGAGTAATCCATAACTAGACACAATCTAGTCGAGCCTCGTCCCAGCAGCGTCCATTAAATCGAGTGGTGTGGTACTTAATGAAGTCTCTTTTAATACGTCAGGCAGCTCAGATAACTAAAACACAAAGTGATTTAGAAAAATGGAGAAACCATAATCTTTACTATTACAAGGATCTAGAGAAATTTTTTCGTTTTTTTGTACCCCCTGGTTCAACAGTCTTGGAAGCTGGCTCAGGCACAGGATGTTTACTTGATGTGGTTGACGGAAGTCGGAGCGTGGGAATTGACGTCAATCAGGCAGCTATCGAAAATGCTAAAAAGCGGTTTCCCTATCTAGATTTTTCCGTAGAGAATATTGAAGACTTCCAATCCAGAGAGCTGTTTGATTACGTGCTGTTAGCCAACACAGTTAGCTACATTGGGAATATTCAAAAGGCATTTCAAAATATTCGTAAGGTGTCTTCTCCATCTACTCGTTTAATTCTTACTTTTCATAATCCCAAGTGGGAACTCATCCTCCAGATGGCTACAGCAATTGGACAGAGAATGCCACTGCCGCCTCTTAACTGGCTGAGCGTTGAGGATATTGAAAATTTACTTGATCTTTCAGATTTTGAGATAGTATCTCACGGGAAACGCCTGCTTTTCCCCAAGAGATTGCCTTTTCTTTCATATTTCTTTAATAACGTACTGGCTCCTTTACCTCTTTTAAACAGACTTTGTTTGACTGAATACGTTATTGCCCGTCCGCGACCAACGGTTGTACAAACTCGCGAGTTGAGTTGTTCAGTTATTATTCCAGCCCGCAATGAAGCAGGGAATATCGAAAGCTGTATCACTCGGTTGCCGCGTATGGGCAAGCATGTAGAAGTCATTTTTGTTGAAGGTCATTCTAGAGACAATACTTGGGAAGAAATTCAGCGAGTTCAGGAAAAATATAAGGATCAATGGGATATCAAAATTTGTCAGCAAGCTGGTAAGGGTAAAGGAGACGCCGTACGCCAAGGGTTCAATCTAGCAACTGGCGACGTATTAATGATACTAGATTCAGATTTAACTGTTAAACCCGAAGGTTTAACACACTTTTTTGAAGCCGTGGCATCACAACAATGCGAGATGGCAAATGGGTGTCGATTGATTTACCCAGTTAGCCCCGAAGCTATGCCTTGGCTCAATCGTATGGCAAATCGTTTTTTTGCTTGGTTACTGTCTTATCTTTTAAACACCAAAATCAAGGATTCTCTCTGTGGCACAAAGGTGATTTCTAGAGAGGCTTATCAAAAAATCGCAGCGAATCGATCGTATTTTGGCGAATTTGATCCCTTTGGGGATTTTGATCTGCTATTTGGTGCAGCTAAACTAGGGCTAAAAATTAAAGATATTCCTGTTAGATATGTACCAAGAGAGTATGGC
>Ga0335394_10003045_pt1 | contig 18971 bp, 16 predicted proteins | sample MAT03_FD_205741 | JGI IMG/M metagenome (GOLD analysis project Ga0335394, IMG submission 205741) | Freshwater microbial communities from Lake Fryxell liftoff mats and glacier meltwater in Antarctica - MAT-03 (spades assembly) (version 2) ... | reverse complement strand
TCACCGACGCGGTGCCGCGCGAGTAGATCGCGCTGCCGTAGCCCTGGCGCAGCACGCGCGCCTCGAACGGCCCGGCGGAGGTGAGCAGCAGGCCGCCGCTCGAGGCCGCCCCCAAGTCGAAGCGCCAGCCGGAGGTGGCGGAGGTGGCCAGGTCCGCGCGCAGCGCGCCCTTCACCTGCGTGGTGTCGGCGTTACGATAGGGTTGGAGCGGGGTGCCATCGGGCAGCGCTGCGGGCCGGTCCCAGTTGTGCTGCGCGTGGTAGGCGCCACTGGCCTTGTACGACCAGCGCCCGCGCACGGCCGCATGCGCGCCTGCCAGGTCGCGCGTGCCCCGCTGGCCGAGGCCGACGCGCAGCCGTGTGCCGCGATCTTCGGCCGGGGTCTTGGTCACGAGGTTGATCGTGCCCGACAGCGCGTTGGCGCCCCACACCGCCGACCCAGGCCCGCGCGCCACCTCGACCTGCTTGATGTCGTCGAAGTCGAGCGGCACCAGATCCCAGAGCACCATGCCGAAGTAGTCCTGATACAACGAGCGGCCATCGACCAGCGCCAGCGTACTGCTGGCATTGGCACCGGCCGCTGTGCGGGTCGTGATCTGCACGTCGCGCACCGACACCTCGGTGACCTGCACGCCCGGCACCGGCCGCAGCAGGTCGCCATAGTTGGTGGCGGGCGTATGCGTGAGGTCTGCGCCGCTCAGCACGCTCACCGCGGCGGGCGCCGTGCGCAACGATTCGGGCGTGCGGCTGCCCGTGACCACCACGGTGTCGCCAAACGCCGCCATCGCGAGGGTGGCCGGGTGGCGTACGGTGCCGCCCGGCGACACCACGATGCTCGCGCGCACATCGGTGAAGCCCGCCAGCGTGAACGCCAGCTCGTAGGGACCTGGCACGAGGCTCAATCGATACGCGCCGTCGGCGCCACTGATGTCGGTATCGATCGCGCCGGATTGCGACGCGCGAGCGGTCACGAGCACTCCGGGCAGCACGCCGCCAGACGCATCGGTGACCACGCCCTCGATCACACCGGTGGTCTGCATCGCGGCGCCCACGGCTCGCCCCTGCCCCACGAGCAGCAGCACGGCGCAGCAACCCGCGAGCGCCGCAGCGCGCACGCGTCTACCGCCGTCCATCACTGCCCCGCGGCCGGTGGCGGCGCGGCCACCTTCGACTCTGGAAACCACGCGGCGATGAACTCCGGGGGGATCTGGAAGGGCGCGTGGCCAGGCAGGTGGCCCATGCGGTCGAGCAGGTGCTTGTGCAGCCACTCCGAGGCCAGGCGATACGGGCGCGACATGTGCAGCGCCGCCCCCGTCGAGACGAACACGGCCCACAAGCGCAGCATGCACCACGCCTGGAACGCGGCCCAGCGCGGCGGCCGCGCGATGCCCAGCAGGTCGGCCGCCTCGTTGCCGATCAAGTCGCGCGTAAGCACGGTGGGCAGATGCTTCTGCGTAGGCGGCATCAACTGCGCGAGCAGATCCATGAGCGCTGTCGTGAGCGCGGTGCCGGCCGCCGAAGCGCCGGCCTGATGCGCGCGAATCGCGTCGAAGAGAATCTCGGCGTTGGCCATGTCGGCCGGCAGCAGATCCTCGCGGATACCCATCAGATAGCCCACCACGTTCCAGCAGTGGATGTAGGCGTCCTGCTGGGCGCGTGTCATGGGCACGCCGAGCGTGCGGAAGCCGCGCACGCCGACGAACGAGAACGTCATCAGCGTGAAGACCAGATCTTCCTGGTTGATCGGCTGGCCGTAGGCGGGGTTCGCCGCGGGATCGGCCAGATGCCCGGGTCCGCCGGCCGTTTCGCCGATCATGTGCCGGATCACGGCATGCATGAGACGCACCTTCTGCGTGGTGTGCACCCCGATGCCGCTCGGCGCGTCCACGCGCGTCACCAGGCCACCGGGGCACATCACGGCCATGATCATCTGCGCCGTTTCGCGGATGCGGCGGGCCGGGTCGAGCTGCAGGAACTTCGTGAAGCACAGCACCTCGGTGCCGTACTTCATGGTGTAGCACTCGGGCAGGCTCGCGCACGCCATCAGCGTCGCCGACGACACGCCGTAGAGCAGGAAGAAGTCTTCGGCGTGCCGCACGGTTTCTGGACGCGTCCATGCCGGCAGCGACCCGGAGTGCTTCAAATACGTACGCACGTCCTCGGGCAGCAGGCGCGACGGCTCGCCGTCGGTCTCCCACACCTCGTGGCGCCGCATCAGATCCGCGAACACCCTGCTGGCGTTGCCATCGTGCATGAGCTTCGCCACGCGATCCGCCGTGGGATCGACCTCCTGCCGGAGGCTGTCGAGGAACGGGAGGTCGAGCGACGTGGTCGTGCCGAGGACGTTTTTCATGCGGCTCCGGCTCCGGATTCTAGTCCACGGCCCGGGCGGTTTCACGCGGATTCGCCTTGCGAGAGGGCGCGCGGCCGCGCTACTGTGAGGGCGCTACGAGCCCTCGCGCGGACGATCGTCGCCCCCGGGGCCAGCCAATCGAAAGGGAACGACACGATGAGCGAACAGCACACGCGGCGGAACATCCTGCGCACGGGTCTGGCGGCCGCGGGCCTCGGCATCATGGGCGTACCCGATTGGGTCATGCCGGCCCTGGCCCAAGGCGCCGCCGTCGTGCCGTTCCTCGACTTCCCCGAAACCTTCAACGCCGTGCCGGCGCCCGATCGGCGGCTCTTCGACTCGCGCACGCTCACCTCGTTCACGACTCCCAAGGATCAGTTCTTCACCACCCAGCACTACGGCCATCCAGTGGTCGACCCCACCACCTTCAAGCTGCAGGTGTCGGGGCTCGTGAACACGCCGAAGGGGTTCACCCTCGACGAGCTGAAGAAGATGCCCAAGGGCGAGGTGATGTTCGGCTTCGAGTGCTCGGGCAACCGCGCGCCGGTGCAGGGCCTGGCGAGCAACGGCAAGTGGACGGGCGTGCCGCTCGCCGCCGTGCTCAAGGCCGCGGGCGTGAAGGCCGACGCGCGTGAGTTCGTGTTCCTCGGCGCCGACCACGGCGTAGAAGAAGTGGAATGGCGCACGCAGAAGTACAGCCTCGACCAGCAGTTCGGCCGCAGCCTGCAGCGCGACAAGGCACTGTCGGCTGAGCCGCTCCTGGCCTATGCCTACAACGACGAGCCGCTCACCCGCCATCAGGGCTCGCCCCTGCGCCTGGTCGTGCCCGGCTGGTACGGCGTGGCCAACGTGAAGTGGCTGTCCGACATCATCGCGCAGCAGGATCCCTACATGGGCAAGTACCAGGCGCGCTGGTACCGCACCGTGCGCGGCGAGATGATCAACGGCGAGATGAAGTGGCTGGAGAGCGCCGTCACCCACCTGCAGCTCAAGTCGTACGTGGCCCGCATCACCAAGGAAGGCGCCACCCACAAGGTGCTCGGCGTCGCCATGAACGACGGCACGGCCATCAAGTCGGTGGAAGTGAAGGTCGACGACGGCCCGTGGCAGGCCGCCACCATGGACAAGCAGAACACCAAGTACTCGTGGAAGCTCTTCCACTTCGACTGGAACGGCGCCACGCCCGGCGAGCACACCGTCCTGTCGCGCGTCACCGACATCAACGGCCAGGTGCAGCCCACCGAGAAGGACCTCGAGAACAAGAAGTCGTTCCTCGAGCACAACGCCCAGCATCCGCGCCGGGTGATGATTTCGTAGGGGCTTCTGACTCGTGTACGGTTCACGGCCGGGACGGCACGCCCTACCTAGAAGATGGGGTGTAAGGTCGTGAACAGTGTGAGCGGCCACCACGTACCGCTGCCTCAGGCCCGAAGTTGACGGCGGCGACGATCATGGCGGGGCCCGGGGCTCGGGGCCCGGCTCCCGAGCCCCGCCCTGCGGTATCCTGTTCCTCATGCCGCTGTACGAATACCGCTGCCAGGAGTGCGACCACGGGTTCGAACTGCTCGTGCGCGAGCGCACCACGTTCGAATGCCCGGCGTGCCGCGGACAGAAGCTCGAGAAGCAGTTGTCGGTGTTCGCGGTAGGCGCCGACGGGCGCGGCGGACGCGCGCCCTCGGCCATGGGACCGTGCGGCTCGTGCGGACATCCCGACGGCCCGGGCTCCTGCTCGGTGAACTAGGCGCGCCGTGCGAATCCTGCGGGTCGTCTGGCACTTGATGGCGCTGGTGGGCGTGGCCGCCGTGGCCGGCGCCGCGTGGTTCGCCAGCCAGGGCGTGAGCGCGAAGGCGACGCCCGGCGTGGTCGAAACCCGCGTGTCGCGCGCGGCGCGTCACTGGCTGGTGCCAGCCGCCGCCCGCGCCCGCGTCAGTCCGGAGGGCGGCACGCCGGCGACGCTCGAGGAGGGCATGGCGCACTGGGCCGACCACTGCGCGAGCTGCCACGGCAACGACGGTTCGGGCCTCACCGCCGTAGGGCAGGGACTGTACCCCAAGGCGCCGGACATGCGCATGGCAGCCACGCAAGACTTGAGCGACGGCGAGCTCTTCTACCTCATCGAACACGGCGTGAAGATCACCGGCATGCCGGCCTGGGGCACCGGCACGCCCGAAGGCGAACAGGCGTCCTGGCACCTCGTGCAGTTCATCCGCCGCCTGCCCTCCCTCACCGAGGACGAGATCACCGAAATGGAAGATCTCAATCCGCGCGGCCGGAGCGAATGGCAGGCCCTCGAAGACGAACGCCGCTTCCTGTCTGGTACACTGGACGTGCCGGAACCGATGCCCGGACACCTACATCGCCCCTGACCCTCAGGAGTCGCCATGAATCGCCGCACCTTCGTACTTGCCGTTACCCTCGTCGCCGCCGCCTCCACGCCTGCGCTCGCCCACGAGGGCCACGATCACAAGCTGCTCGGCACGGTGACCGAAGTGACCGCCGAACGGATCGTGGTGCGCGCCACCAAGGACGGCGCGATCTCGACCGTGGCAATGGTGGCCACGACCAGAATCACGCGCGGCAAGAAGACCCTCGGCGTGGCCGATCTGAAAGTTGGCGACCGCGTCGTCGTCAACATCGGCAACGGCAAGGCCCCGCTCTCGGCCAAGGCCATCCAAGTCGGCGCCGCCCCGACGACCCGCTAGTTTCCCACTACGGCGCCCATGGCCCTGCCGACGTCCATCCTCTGCCCGGTCGACTTCTCCTCCCATTCGGAGCGAGCGCTGCGCCATGCCGTGGCGCTGGCGGGGGCCTGGCATGCGCGCCTCACGGTGGTAACCGTGAACGACGCGCTGCTCGTGGCCGCGGCGGCCGCGGCGGGACACGCAGACACGCTGCGCGATCAGGGTGAGGCGGCGCTGCTCGACCTGCTCGGCCGCGTGCCCGCCCATACCACGCGCGTGCTGCCCGCCATCGACGTGGCGACCGGGCCGGCCGCCGACGAGATCCTGCTCGCCGCGGCGCGCGCTCACGCCGATCTGATCGTGATGGGCACACAGGGCCTCGGCGGCACCAGCAAGCTGATGTTCGGGTCCACGACCGAGCGCGTCATCCGCACCACGCGCGTGCCGGTGCTCGCCGTCCCCGACTACACACCCGAGTGCATCACGGTGCTCGGCGGCGTCACGCGGTTCGCGGTGGGCAGCGTGGTGGCGGCCGTGGCGCTCGATCCGCTCGACGGCGCGGTCAGCAGCGCCGCCGCGGCGTGGGCCGAGGCGTGTGGCGCGACGCTGGTAGTGGCGCATGTGTGCCAGGAGGCGCCCGCGCCGGCCTGGTGGCCATTTACGGGCAGCCCGGTACCCGCGGAATCGCTCGAGGCGGCTCGAGCGCAGGTGCAGGAGCTGGCCGGCGCACTCGACGTCGCGCCAGCGCCGCAGGTCGATGTGCGGCGCGGGGCCGTGCCGGCAGCCATCGCAGAGATCACGCGCGACCGGGCGGCCGGGCTGCTCGTGGTGTCGCGCGGCGGCGGCGAGCACCGGCTCGGCGCCGTGGCCTATCGCATCATGTGCGAGGCCGATCTGCCCACGCTGGTCGTCACGGGCCGCTGAGGGCGGGCGCGCGATGCTCAGTAGGCGGCGAGCAGCGCCGCCGCCGACGTGAACCGGGGCGCGATATCCACCGGCACATTCGTGAGCCGGTCGAGCACGGCCTTGGTGTTCGGCCGCACCACCCCCAACGACTCGAGCATCGCTTTCGCCCCGGCGTAGTTGCCTTCGGCTTCGATCATGAGCAGGTCGCGGGTCAGCGCCGTGACCGCATCACGAATCGTGCCGCTGTTGACCGCGAACGTGCCGTCGGCGTTCACCGTGAACGCCCCCTGGTCGAGCAGGTAGTTGAGTTGCACCGCTTGCCCGCGGCCGTGCGCCTCGTTGATGCCGAAGCGAATCGACCGGAACGCCGAGGCCAGGAACGTGGTGTAGATGGTGCGCTCCATGGCCTTTGGCAGCGTGCCCTGGTCGATCAGGTAGTGCAGCGCGAAGAGGCCCGCCGCGTCAGCCTTGGCTTCTTCGATCGCGCTGTAGGTGTCCTTCAGCTCCTGGCGTACGGTGGTGGCGCGGCCGCCCACGGTGATGTTGTGCGGACCCAGCCCGTGCACGAGTTCGTGCATCAGGATGTGGGTGAAGAAGGCGTCGAAGGCGACGTTGCCACGATCGGCCGGCGCCAAGGCCTCTTGGGCAATAGGCAGCAGCACCCGGTCGAATTTGGCCTGCTGGTTGTTCTTCAGCATCACACGTTTGCTGCCCTTGGCGGCGATGACGCGCTCGTCGTTGGGCAGGTTGAAGGCCGCCGTCTGCACGCCGCGGTTGCCGTCGCCCGCTGAGAACACCGTGTTCACGACGGCAATCGGCGCCAGGGCGCCGAGCGCCGGGTTGCGGTACTTGGCGTCAATCGGCAGATGGTTCTCGATGTCCTGGAGCGCGCCGGCAAACTGCTGCAGCTTGGCCGATTCGGCCTGGTCCTTGATGGTGACGAAGGCCTCGAACGCGGCCTTGTAGTTGAACCACTCGTCCTCGTAAACCTCGTAGGGCCCGATCGTCAACTCGATCGACGCGTCGAGCTCCATCCACTTCACGTCGCTGTCGTAGTAGTCGTTCGACAGAAACGCCGCCGCGCGCGCCTCGAGGAACGCCTTGAGCGTGGGCTGCGTCGTGGCTCCGGCTGCGGCCCGCAGGTGTCCGGCCGCCACGGCCAGTTCACCCTGGTACTCGACGCTGTAGGGCACCGCCATCAGTTGCCCGTTGGCGCCGCGCCGGATGGTGGTGAAAAAGCCCGTGGCCTCCTGGCGCGCCGGACTGGCGAGCGTGCCCAGCCACGTCTCCACGTCTTGCTTCGTGGCATCCGCGGGATAGAAATTCGCCGCCGCCGGCTTGGCCGGCGCGCCGGGCACGAACGGCGCGTTGTGGTCGAGGCGCGACCACGGTCCCTTGTTCAGCAGGAAGTAGCCGAGCCGCGCCCGGCCGAGCGGCGTGTCATCAGTGACCAGCGACGACAGCAGCGCCTCGTTGCCCGCCCACACCTGACGCAGGAAGAGCGCGTCCATCACCTGCGCAGCTCGCACCATGTGCGCCAGTGCCCGGCGCTCGGACTCGGGCAGCGGCGACACGTCCGCCGACAGGTCGGTTGGCGTAAACCGTGCCGACTGCGTGGCGAGAGCTGCCACGGCCGGGTCGGTCCGTTCTGGCACCACGGCGCCAGGCGGCGCGGCATCGCCGCCACCGCCACCGCCACATGCGGTCATTCCCATCGCGACGACTCCGGCCCACACGAGGCGCAAGGATCTGGACATGACTAGTGCACGCCCGGACTGCCGAGCAAGTGCGCGGGATCGGCGCCGAGGCGCTGAATCGCCTGGTCCCACATGGTCGACGGCGCACTGCCGAAGATGAGGTCGGCACCGAGCGGTGCCAGCAACCACGACGACTGCGCCAGTTCCTCGTCGAGCTGACCGGCCGACCACCCGGCGTAGCCGACGACCACCTTCATGTCCTGCCCAGGCGGCGACTGAAGAGCCGTGCGGATGGCCGAAGGCGAAGCCGACAGGAACACGCCGTCGGCCACCTCGGTGGCGTCTTCATCAAGCGTAGCCCGCGAGGTCAGCACCCAGGCGCGCATGGGCTCCACCGGGCCGCCGGCAAACAGGTGCACGTCTTCCCGAATCGTGAGTGCGGGCACCGTCTGCACCATCTGATGCGCCGGTTGCGGCATGCGGCGGTTCACGATCAGACCGAATGCGCCCTCTGTGCCGTACTCGCAGAGCAGCACCACGGTGCGCGAGAAGTTCGGGTCCGCCAGTTGCGGCATCGAGATGAGCAGCATGGGCGTCAGCGTCGCCTCGCGGTCGGGCATGGCTCCATCCTACCCTAGCCGCCCGTCCCTGCCGGATGTCGATCTCCGCGCCGGCACGTGGGCGGCCTACACGCTCACGACCATCGACGCGGAGAAGGGCAGGGCGGCGAAGCGCTGGAGGTCAGCGACGTGAAGGGCGGACTCAGCGACACTCAGTGGGCGCCTGACAGCACGCGGCTGGCCTTCGTGATGAGCGACGTGAACCCGGCCGACGAGCCCGAATAGATGGAGGGCTGGAGGCGCAAGATCACGACGCCGATTGTGATCGGCCGCTACGTGTCGGCGATCGGGCACGAACGCGGCGTGGCGCAGCAGCCGGTCGAGCTGCGCCGACCGGCCGGCCTTGGGCGATGCTCGAATGGACATGCGTCTCATTGACATACGTATGTCACGCTGATATCGTCCCACCATGCGCACAACCGTACGGCTCGACGAGGGCCTGCTCACCAGGGCCAAGCAGGAGGCGCGCAAGCGTGGCGAGACGCTCACGAGCCTGATGGAACGGGGGCTGCGACTGGCGTTATCGGGCGCTGGAGGACGTCGGGCCAACCGACCCGTACGACTCACGGTCTCAGAGGCCACCGGCGGTCTACGCCCTGGCGTGGATCTCGACGACATGAAATCCGTGCTCGATCGCCTTGACGGCATTCGATGATCCTGACCGACGTCAACGTCCTCATCTACGCCTTTCGTCCCGACTCGGTACGACACGCGGAATATCGAGCGTGGCTCAGGAGCGTCATCGGCGGCCGCAGCGCCTACGGCGTGGCGCCACAGGTGCTGGCGAGCGTCGTACGCATCTGCACGCATCCTGGGATCTTCAACCAACCGTCACGACTCGACCGTACGTTGGCGTTCTGCGGCGATCTACTCGCGCCAGCGCTGGCAACGCCGGTGCATCCGGGTGAACGGCACTGGCAGATTTTTACTGACCAGTGTCAGGAGTCGAAGGCGACGGGGAACTTGGTGCAGGACGCCTGGTTCGCAGCGCTGGCCATCGAACACGGCTGTGAGTGGATCACAACGGATCGCGACTACGCTCGATTTCCTGGCCTGCAGTGGCGAAGGCCGTTTGCCTAGACCCGGCCTGCCTGACGACGACTGCCCGCCCAGCGCACGGCGTCTGTCACGGGCGGCGCTGCAGCGCTGAACGCGGCGTTCTTCACTCCGCCGCCAGGATGCTCGAGGGCGACGACTGACGCGGAATCGCCACGTGCGCCCATGGCGATCGCGAGATTGCGCCGCAGTTGCGCCATCGACGCATGCGTGAGGGCGCTGCCCTCGACGAAGTCGTGCAGACGGTCGTCGGGCCGCTGCCACAGCGCCGCCGCGTCAGGCGCCTCGCGAGTCGCGCGCGGTTGCCATGCCGGATCCGTGGTCGTCGCCGGCGCGAGGTTCCACGGGCACACCTCCTGGCAGATATCGCAGCCAAAGAGATGGCCGGCTGCGGCGGTCTTCTCGTGGTCAGTCAGCACGCCGTCCTTCTCGATCGTGAGATAGCTGATGCACTTCCGCGCGTCGACCTCGCGCTCGCTCACGATGGCACCGGTGGGACACGCGTCCATGCACAGCGTGCACGCGCCGCACTGGTCGGTGATGAGCGCGTCAGGGGCGAGCGGCAGCGTGGTGGCGATACCGGCCAGCAGCACCCACGAGCCGAGGTCTGGATTGATGAGCAGCGAGTGCTTGCCGATCCAGCCGAGCCCGGCGTAGGCGGCGACGATGCGTTCCTGCACCCAGTGTTTGTCCACGAACACCGCGGCGTCGAAGGGCTGCTCTGTGGACGCCCGCAGCCACGCCAGGAGCGCCTCGAGCCGCTCCTGCAGCACGACGTGATAGTCCTGCCCGCGCGCATAGCGGGCCACCGACGCGGCCGGCGCCGGCGTGGGGTCTGGGCCGGTGTAGTAGTTGGTGGCCGTCATCACCACCGACCGCGCGCCCGGCAGGAACGTGGCGACGTCAGCTCGCGCGTCGGCCGAACGTTCGAGATAGCGCATCTCGCCGTGGTGACCGCGCGCGATCCAGTCGTGGATCCGCGCCAACTCGGGCAGGCCCGTCGCCGGCGCGATGCCGCACAGGTCGAAGCCGAGCGCCCGCGCCTCTGCTTTGATCGCTGAGGAGGTCAGCACGTCGATCGCCCCCTCAGCCTGGCGGCACTACGACGTGCGCGCCACGAGCTGACGCAGCACATACGGCAGGATGCCGCCGTGGCTGAAGGCCGTCAGCTCTTCCGGCGTGTCGATGCGACACATCGCCTGGAACGTCTTCGCGCTGCCGTCATCCGCCGTGGCCGTGACGGTCACCTGCGTGCGCGCCTTCAGCCCGGCACCGGCGCCGGTCAGCGCGTAGGTTTCGCGACCGGTGAGCCCGAGCGAGCCGGCGGATTCGCCGTCGAGGAACTGCAACGGCAGCACGCCCATGTTCACCAGGTTGCTGCGGTGGATGCGCTCGTAGCTCTCGGCCACGACCGCTTTCACGCCGAGCAGCATGGTGCCTTTGGCCGCCCAGTCGCGCGAGGAGCCCGAGCCGTATTCCTTACCGGCCAGCACGAAGAGTGGCGTGCCGGCAGCCTGGTACTGCATCGACGCGTCGTAGATCGACATCACGTCGCCGGCCGGCAGATAGGCGGTCACACCGCCCTCCACCCCGGGCACGAGCTGATTCTTGATGCGCGTGTTGGCGAACGTGCCGCGCATCATCACCTCGTGATTGCCGCGGCGCGCACCGTAGGAGTTGAAGTCTTTCGGGGCCACGCCGCGTTCGATCAGATACTTGCCCGCCGGGCTGTCGGCCTTGATGTTGCCGGCCGGCGAGATATGGTCGGTGGTGATGCTGTCGCCGAGCACCGCCAGCACGCGCGCGCCGCTGATATCGGCGAGCGGCGCAGGTTGCATCGACAGGCCCTCGAGAAACGGCGGCCGGCGGATATAGGTGGAATCCGGCTCCCACTCGAAGCGGTTGCCGGTGGGCACCGGCAGCGCCCGCCAGCGTGCGTCGCCCTCGAACACGTGGGCGTACTGCGACGTGAACGCGGCGGACGTGACGCTCGATCGCATCGCGTCGGCGATTTCCTGGTCGGTCGGCCAGATGTCCTTCAGGAACACCGGCGCGCCGTCCGAGCCGGTGCCGAGCGGCTCGGTCGTGAGGTCGATGTTCATCGATCCGGCAATGGCGTAGGCCACGACCAGCGGCGGCGAGGCCAGGTAGTTGGCGCGCACGTCCTGCTGGATGCGGCCCTCGAAGTTGCGGTTGCCCGAGAGCACCGACGCCACGACCAGGCCGCGCTCGCGGATCTCGGCCGAGACCTCATCCGGCAGCGGACCCGAGTTGCCGATGCAGGTCGTGCACCCGTAGCCCACGAGGTTGAAGCCGATCTGGTCGAGGTAGGTGTCGAGCCCGGCGGCCCGCAGATACTCGGTGACCACCTTCGAACCCGGTGCGAGCGACGTCTTCACCCACGGCTTGCGCGTGAGGCCGCGCGCGGCGGCCTTCTTCGCGACCAGGCCGGCGCCGATCATCACGCCGGGGTTCGACGTGTTGGTGCAGCTCGTGATGGCGGCAATCACGACCGAGCCGTGTTCGAGCTGCGTCTGCGTCGCCACGGCCGCCTGCCCTGAGCCTGTCGAAGGGCCGCACGACGCGATCACTTTCACGCCCTTCTTCAGCTCGTCGAGCGTGCTGGCGAACGACAGCTTTGCGTTGCTGAGCGGCACACGGTCCTGCGGACGCCGCGGACCGGCCAGACTCGGCACGATGGTCGTGACGTCGATCTCGAGCGTCTCCGAGTAGACCGCATCGGGCGTGGCGTCGGTGCGGAAGAGGCCCTGCGCCTTCGCGTAGGCCTCCACGAGCGCCACCTGATCGGCGGGGCGGCCGGTGAGCCGCAGGTAGTCGAGCGTCAGCTCGTCGATCGGGAAGATGGCTACCGTGGCGCCGTACTCAGGACACATGTTGCCGAGCGTGGCGCGGTCGGCAATCGTCAGATGGCCGAGGCCCGGGCCGTAGAACTCCACGAACTTGCCCACCACCTTGTGCTTGCGCAGCGCCTCGGTGATCGTGAGCACGAGGTCGGTGGCGGTGGCCCCCTCGGGCAGCTTGCCCGACAGTCGGCAGCCCACCACCGGCGGAATCAGCATCGAGCTCGGCTGGCCGAGCATCGCGGCCTCGGCCTCGATGCCGCCCACGCCCCAGCCCACCACGCCCAGCCCATTCACCATCGTGGTGTGCGAGTCGGTGCCGAAGCACGTGTCGGGATACGCCGTGTCGCCGTCGGCCACGACCACGCGCGCCAGGTATTCGATGTTCACCTGGTGCACGATGCCGGTTTCGGGCGGCACCACGCGGAAGTTGCGGAAGGCGTCCTGCCCCCAGCGCAGGAACACGTAGCGTTCGCGGTTGCGCTGGTACTCGAGGTCGGCGTTCAGGCCGAGCGCGTTGGCCGTGGCGAAGTGATCGACCTGCACCGAGTGGTCGATGACGAGTTCCACCGGCTGCAGCGGGTTCACGCGCGTCGGGTCGCCGCCGAGCGCGGCGATGCCGTCGCGCATGGCCGCCAGATCCACCACGCAGGGCACACCGGTGAAGTCCTGCAGGATGACGCGGGCCGGCATGAACGAGATCTCCCTGTCGGGGTTCTTGGCCGCTGGATTCCATCCGGCCAGGGCGCGAATGTCGCCGGCCTTCACGAAGGCGTCGTCTTCGCGGCGCAACAGGTTCTCGAGCAGGATCTTGAGCGAGAACGGCAGGCGCTCGACCGACGGGAAGGCCGCGGCCAGCGCCGGTAGGCTGAAGTAGTTGAGCGTGCGGTCGCCCGCTTTCAGGGCCGTCCGCGTGGCGAAAGAGTCTCGGCTGGACATCGGGGCGATGATATCAGGCCAGAGGCGGACCTGTCCGCCGCGTCCTGCGGCTCGGCTAACAGCGTCGCGTCAGCACCCAACGCGCCAGGTCGGTCAGATAGTGATCGGGCAAGGCCGATTCGGCCAGGGCCTGCTCGGCGGCCGCCACGTGCGATGCCGCGAGCACGCGCGACCGTTCGAGCCCGACGAGCGCCGGGTAGGTGGGCTTGAAGGCCGCGGCATCCTTGCCGCACGACTTGCCGGTTTCGGCGCTGCCGCCTTCCACGTCGAGGATGTCGTCCACGATCTGGAAGGCGATGCCGATGTTGGTGGCGAAGCGTTCTACGCCCTCGATGTGTTCGGGCCGGCCGCCCGCCATGATGGCGCCGCTCACCGCCGCCACGCGGATGAGCCCGCCGGTCTTACGGGTGTGCATGTCTTCGAGGCCGGCCAGATCGAGCGGCGCCTCCGGCCGGCTGCGGCCCGGCCCGCCCGCGTGCGTGAGGTCGATGGCCTGGCCAGCCACCATCCCCGTGGCCCCCACCGCCCGGCCCAGTTCGCCGATCACGCGCAACTGCCGGGCCATCAGGTCGACGCCGGCGTCGCCCTGCGGCTCGCGCGCCAGCAGGCCAAACGCCTCGGCCAGCAGCGCGTCGCCGACCAGGATGGCGATGCCCTCGCCGTAGCGCACATGCACCGAGGGCTGCCCGCGCCGCAAGGCATCGTCGTCCATCGCCGGCAGGTCGTCGTGCACGAGCGACTGGGTGTGCACGAGCTCGATGGCGCAGGCCACCGGAAGGGCCAGACGCCTGGCCGTGGCGCACTCGCGGTCGTCACCGCCCAGGGCCTCCGCCACGGCTTCGGCCGCGGCCAAGGCGAGCAGCGGCCGGAAGCGCTTACCCCCCGCCCCGAGCGCATAGCGCATGCCCTCGGCCACGACCGGCGGACACGCGGGCGCCACGGGCAACCACGCGTCGAGTGCCGCATCCAACTCGGCGCGCCGGGTGGCGATGAACTCCAGGAACGGCAGCTGGCGGGTGGCGGAATCGGGCATACGGCGGTGGCGGAACAAGTATCTGATGCTAACCCCTGGGGCCACGCACTATTCCCAGCGCAGGCACCACGGCGCGGCGACCGACACCACGGGCGGTCATGACGCCTCACCACGCCGGAAGAGGCGCCGCCCAACCAACCAGGCCGCGAGGCCGGCCGCCAGCAGCACGCCGGCCGCTACCCAGGTGGCTGGCCCCGCGGGCGTGGGTCCGAGCGCCTGCGCAAAGCCCTCGATGGCCCAGGCATTCGGTGTCGCCCATCCTAGTTGCTGCAGCCATGGAGGCATGAGGAATCGCGGCACCATGCTACCGCCGACCGCCGCGGCCACGAGCACGGCGATGTTCGATACGGTCGTGGCCTGACGCGTCGTGCGGCACGCGGCCGCCAGCACGAGCGCCAGTCCCGCCGACGCCACCGCGAGCGCCACAGCCATGACCAGCCACGGCCAGAACGTGACCGGCACGGCCTCGCCCGCCTGCAGCCAGGCCACGGCGAAGATGAGCACGGCCTGCGCCAGGCCCTGCCCGGCCAGGAAGAGCGCGCGGCCATCCACGAGCGCCGGCACCCCGCCGGGGCCCGCCACGACGCGATCGGCGATGCCCGACGCCAGCTCGTCGTGCAGGGACGCCGCCACGGGCACGGCCGCCAGCAGGATGAAGAGCGCGGCCACGGCGCCGGCGTAGTAGGCGGCCATGATCGTCGCCGGCGCCGCGCCGGCGAGCACGCGCACCTGCACGAGCGATCCGAAGGTCGCAGAGTCGCCGGCGAGGTCGTCGCCAGTGCCGTCGCCTGGAGCAGCATCCGGCTCCGGCGCCAGGCCGTCGAGCACGACCGCCGCCTCGGCGCGTTGTTCGTCGGTCAAGGGCACGACCACCTCGTCGACGAGCGCGACCACGCCGCGCAAGGCGGCGTCGGGCAGCGCCGCGAAGTAGGCCCGCTGCACCGCTCCGCTCACGATGCCTCCCGCCACCGCCCGGGCCGGGTGAGTCACCACCGTGACCGGTGGCGGCCCGTCGCCGACGAGCGTGTCAAACGCGCGGCCCCCGCGCCCGAAGATCACCGCCACATCGACCGTGCCGGCCGTCACCAACGCCTCGGCCGCCTCGGGCGTCGGCGGCTCGGCCCGCACCACACGCAGTGCGAAGTCGCGCTCGAGCGCTGACGCCAGCCGCTGCGACAACGTCGAGCGCACCTCGTCGGCCAGCGCAATCTTCAGACGCAGGTCGTCGCCCGACGCGCTCGAGAAGATCGCCGCGAACACCAGGAACACGAGCACGGGCAGGGCGAAGCTCATGGCCAGGGCCCCGCGGTCGCGCACGAGCGCCAGGAGTTGCGTATGACAGACGGCCCGTCTCACGGCCGGGCCCCAGGCGCGGCCCACAGCTCAGGCGTGGCCCGCGCGTCACGCAGGGCCACCGCCAGCGCGCCCGCCAGCGTGGGCCGCCGCAGGCGCAACTCCGTCACAGGCACACCGCGCTCGGCGAGGCGGCGTTCGAGCGCCGCCAGCGCTCCAGCCGATCCGTCGCCTGGCCGCGACCACTCGCCGGCGGCTGCCGCCACGAATCCTTCGCCGGTCAGCGCGTCGTCGACGCGCGCACCCGGCAGCGTCATCACGACCACTTCCGCGTGCGTGCCGCACAGCGTCGCCACGAGCGTGGGCACGTCGCCGCGCGCCAGCACCCGGCCCCGAGCGAGCAGCGCCACCTCGTCACAGAGCGCCGCGGCCTCCTGCAGGTCGTGGGTCACGAGCAGCACGCCGAGTCCCTGGCCGCGCAGATCCCGCAGCAGCTCGTAGAGGCGATCGCGCGATTCGGCATCCACGCCCACCGTGGGTTCGTCGAGCAGGAGCAGCGCCGGCCGGTGCAGGATGCCGGCCACGAGGTTCACGCGCCGCCGCATGCCGCCCGACAACGTCGCGACCGGTGCCGAGGCGCGGTCAGTGAGGCCCGCCCAGCCCAGGCCGTCGGCGACGCGCGCAGCCACGTGGGCGCGCGGCGTGCCGCCCATCGTGGCCCAGAGCGCGAGGTTCTCGCGCACGGTGAGATGCACGTAGAGCGCAATGTCCTGCGGCACCACGCCGAGCCGGCCCGCGCGCCGCGCGTCCCCGGCCGGCAGGCCGTCAATGGCGATGGCGCCGCGATCGAGGCGCAGGCGTCCACCGACCGCGCGCAGCAGCGACGACTTCCCGGCGCCGTTCGGTCCGGCCACTCCCACGATGCAGCCACGCGCCACGTCGAGGTCGATGCCGTCGAGCACCAGCCGGCCCTCGAGGCGCCTGGTCGCGGCGCTGACCTGCAGGGCCAGGTCACGCGAGTGAGACACGGACGGCACCACGTCAGTATACCGAGCGTCTGCGAAGGCGCATGATACGCTCGCCGCATGACCGCCGATGTGGTGATCGTCGGTGGCGGCCTGGCCGGCAGCCTCGCGGCTTGGCAAATCAGCGTGCGTCGTCCCGACCTGCGTGTGCAGCTCCTCGAGGCGGCAGCCACGCTCGGCGGCAACCACACCTGGTCGCTGCACGCGACCGACGTTCCTCCGGCTGCGCTCGCGTGGCTCGATCCGCTCGTCGAGGCACGCTGGCCGCGCCATGCGGTGGCCTTCCCCGCGCATCGCCGAGTGCTCGAGCAGCCGTATCTTTCGATCACGTCGGCGCGTCTGCACGCCGTCGTGAGCGCGGCCCTGGGCGACCGCGTGCAGTTCCATACCCAAGTCGGCGCCCTCACGCCCACACGCGTGCAGACCGCCGATGGACACACGATCGAGGCGCGTGTCGTGATCGACGCGCGCGGCGCCGCGCCAGTGGACGTGCCGCTCGGCTGGCAGACCTTCCTCGGCCAGGAGATCCAGCTCGACGCGCCTCACGGCGTGCATGTGCCGATGATCATGGACGCCACCGTGCCGCAGGTGGGCGGTTTCAAGTTCGTCTACGTGCTGCCGTTCGCCCCCAACCGTGTGCTCGTGGAGGACACGGCCTACGCGGACTCGCCAGGCGTGGACCTGCCCCGGGCGCGGACGAACGTGGCCACCTACGTGGCGGCGCATGGCTGGCGGGTGCGCGAGGTCGTGCGCGAAGAATCCGGCAGCCTGCCGATTCCCTTGGGCGGCGCCATCGACGCCTTCTGGAGCGGTGACGTGCCGCGCATCGGGATGCGGGCCGGCCTCTTCCATCCCACCACCGGCTACTCACTGCCCGATGCGGTGGCCACGGCGGATCTGCTGGCCGACCTGCTGACCACTGTGAATCCCCCGGACGCCAGCCGCGTCTATTCAGAGGTGCGGCAGTTCGCGACCACGCGCTGGCAAGCTCGCGCCTTCTTTCGGATGCTGAACCGGCTGCTCTTCCGCGCCGCGGCGCCTGAGGCCCGCGCGCGGGTGCTCGAGCAGTTCTACCGCCGGTCTCCCGGCCTCATTGCGCGGTTCTATGCCGGCCAGCTCACCGCGTTCGATCGCCTCCGCCTGCTCAGCGGGCGTCCTCCGGTCAGCGTGCGGCTCGCGCTGGCGCACATGCGGGGATAGCGGTTCATGCCTCCTTCCCCCACCACCGCGGCCGTCGTCGGCAGCGGCTTCGGCGGCCTCGCGCTCGCCATCCGCCTGCAGGCGGCGGGCGTGCAGACCACGCTGCTCGAACAGCGCGACAAACCCGGGGGCCGCGCCTACGTCTACGAGGACCAGGGCTTCACCTTCGACGCGGGCCCCACCGTGATCACCGCGCCGGGCTGCCTGGAAGAGCTGTTCGCGCTGGCCGGTGAGCGCATGGCCGATCACGTCGAGCTGCTGCCCGTGTTCCCCTTCTACCGGCTGTTCTGGGAAGACGGCGACGTCTTCGACTACTCGAACGACGCCGACGCGCTGATGCGGCAGATCGCTGCACGCAATCCCGCCGATGTCGACGGCTACCGCCGCTTCCTCGCCTACGCCGAACAGGTCTTCGACCAGGGCTACACCAAGCTCGCGCACGTGCCGTTCCTCGATCTCTGGAGCATGGTGCGCGCGGCGCCGCAACTGGTGCGCCTCGAGGCCTATCGTACGGTCTACGACATGGTGGCGAAGTTCATCCAGGACGACCACCTGCGTCAGACCTTCAGCTTCCACTCGCTGCTGGTGGGCGGCAACCCATTTGCCACGTCCTCGATCTACACGCTCATCCACGTGCTCGAGCGCACCTGGGGGGTCACCTTTCCGCGCGGCGGCACGGGCGCGCTCGTGCGCGCGCTGGTGGCGCTCTTCGAGCGGCTCGGCGGCACGGTGCGCCTGAACACGCCGGTCGACCGCATCCTCACGGCGCACGGTGTCGTCACTGGCGTGCGCACGCGTGCTGGCGACGAGCTGCGGTTCGACGCCGTGGCCAGCAATGCCGACGTGGTGCACACCTACAAGGCGCTGCTCGGGCACGACCCGCGCGGCGTGGCGGCGGCCACGGCGCTCGAGAAGAAGCGCTTCAGCATGTCGCTCTTCCTCATCTACTTCGGCACCAGGCAGCGACATCCACACCTCGCCCATCACAATGTGATCTTCGGGCCGCGCTACCGCGAGTTGCTCGGCGACATCTTCGACCGGGGCCTGCTGGCCGACGACTTCTCGCTCTACCTGCACGCGCCCACGGTGTCGGATCCCACGCTGGCCCCCGAGGGCTGCGAGGCGTTCTACGTGCTGGCGCCGGTGCCGCACCTGGGCAAGGGCGACATCGACTGGACCATCGAGGGCCCGCGCTACGCCGACCGCATCCTCGACTACCTCGAGGCGCGCTATATTCCCAACCTGCGCGCCGATCTCGTCACGCAGCGCATCTTCACGCCGCTCGACTTCGCGAGCACGTTCAACGCG